>Ga0247824_10001271_pt1 | contig 13610 bp, 11 predicted proteins | sample 13C_PalmiticAcid_FD_194412 | JGI IMG/M metagenome (GOLD analysis project Ga0247824, IMG submission 194412) | Soil microbial communities from agricultural site in Penn Yan, New York, United States - 13C_PalmiticAcid_Day48 | ecosystem: Environmental > Terrestrial > Soil > Agricultural land... | reverse complement strand
CTTATCCCTCTCTTCGCGACAATACACGGAGCAACTTCACACATCTTGAGAATATGGGCATAGAATTCCTGGGGATCGTGAAGGTCCCGCTATTGCAGCTGCAATTTAAAGAGGGATCAGGAGAGCGTGCGTACGACAGCAGCCACACCGACGACCTCATTGACTTGTTCAGTGGCACTTCCATCGACCATGAGAACGCCGATCACCGCATCGACGGGTTTGTCGATACCTTGGACGTCCCTACTGTCTTGGACAGACTAAAAATGTCCAAATGGCAGCTAACACAGACACTCCTGCGCCAAATCCGTCCTCAACTCGAGGACTTTACCGTATGGTACACGCATGGTCGCCATCGGATTGAGGCTGCAAAGGTCCTCGACCCCTCTTCATCGTGGACGGTAAACCTCTTTTCTACCGACGTGGGAAAACTCGCGCATCTTAAAGCTGTTAGACAGAAGACCGAGCAGTACAAACACGAGAAACGGTATTCGGACGGTCATATTTATTGCAAAATCCGAGAATACGAGATGGCAGAAGACCTAGAATCGCTTCGCGTATGGACCCATAGGTGGTCCGGCTGGAAGCAAGAAGTCTACGATATGATCCGGTCCCGTCCCCGAGTCTACCGAGCGCTAGATAAGCTGAAGGATTTCCAAGGCGTAATAGAAGAACTCCAGCTGAGCAACTACTCCAAGTACGCCGCACTCCACGTTGAAGACAGCGTCGAAAGGTGTATCCAGCACATTTACGAGTGCTACTCGTACGTTGCGGGGCAAGATGCGATCCGACAGCACCTCGACATCCAGACGACCAAAGAGCTCGAGGGGCGAGCTCCCATGGCTAGCAACTTCGACCGCAAGCTGATACGCAGTGCGTTCGGATCTAAGGACCTGCTCGGCGGGGTGACAGATCTCCACCTCCGATCGGAGATCGAGCAAAGAGTTCTCACCATCCCGGGTATAATCCCGGGTCTGAGGTACCTTCAGAATAACATGAAGTACCTCTGTATCGCGGCGGAAATCCTCTGGGCCCTCCTCGTTCTGAAGGAGTCGAGGAAAGCAGCCAAGAAACGAGTTCCCAGTGACGGAGAGGAAGGAAAATCACGTACGCCACTATCTAGCGTCTTGCGCCAATTCTGGAACCCCGAGACACCGCCGTTTGTGGAAGTCCGGGAGGGAGAGTTCCAGCCGGCCGTCGGACCCCCGTCCTTCGAGCTGGTCTATAACCAGCTCGTTCTAGCGGCACTTCGGCAGTTTCCGCGTCTCCTCGGAGTACGCCCCAGGATTGAGCGTAGGAAGAGAGGCCCGGCAGAGGTAGACAAAACTTGCCAGGCGCTATTCTACCGGCGAGCGAGCCTCCTCGGCTTGCGGAACGAGCTGATCGACCAAGGGTCATCTGCGGCCGTGCCGCCATTCGCCGCCCATGGCGGTCCGGATAGCCTCGGGGAGGAGGCGTTCAGCTTAGACCAGGTTGATCATCGATGGGGAAAGCCATCCGCCCGAGTACTCCAACAGATTCAAAGGGTCGGCTTCCTTCCGCACCTTGCAAAATGTCCAGAGGTATCCGACGAGATCTCCGTCTCTTTCCTTCTCAAGGACTTAGTACAGAGTTTTCTCGTCTACTCGGAAGTGTCGCTCGACTATTTTAGGCCTCTGGTGTTTATCAATCTGCCTTACAGCAGCCAAGCAATGCGTATGTTTCCCCAACCCTCGATGGCGGATGGGGCCACTCGACTCAGGCCGATCCTGAGTCGAGATGTCGATATGGAAGATGTATGGAGCGAGGCCGAAGATGTCATCATGCAAGACTATACCCCTAAAGCTGCTGATGTCACGTCTGACGAGCCGACGAATGTCTTGGCCTCTCCGGTACTAGCAAAGACCGAGACGCAAGACGAGTCAAGCAGACGAGCGGATTTCTCTGGTAAAGTCTTTGGTGGGCGGCCCACACGACGAAGTCCTCATATCACCGATGGTCCAAAGATGTTCCGGCCACGCCATGCACGAGACCAGAAAATGCGCCGCCTTATCGCGGACAGGCATCTTGGCTCCATTCCCCCGAGCCGCCGGTCCATCTCTCCGCTACAAGATCCAACGCAAATGAAAAAGGAGCACGATAATAGGCCGCCTTCGAGAAGCGACGACGTCAGCGTTCATCCGCAGCTAGGGGTAATTCTCTCGCAGACAGTAGATTCAATGAATAGCTCGATAGGTCATGCTCGCTCAACCATTCCGACCCCAGAGGCAGTCCCAACAAGCCAGAACTCGTTCATGCAACACTCAGGCAGCGTTACTCTCAGCTCTGGTTTGTTTGAAGACACGGAACCGCCTACCATTTCCACGCCGGGTTCTGATACGTATTCTCGGTCAATTCTTCCGAGTCCTCCTCAGTACGTATCTGGCATGACTTCTCTTTCTTCCTTTGCTGGACACGGGTCTCCGGCCGATCCTCTCAGCCTGGGCACAGCATCGCCCTTCCAGCAGCCGGAATGGGCAGATCCGCGCGGCTCCCCAGCGAGCAGTCCATACATCCGCCCTCGGTCTACGCTTCCAACGCCATCTGCGTACAGCCTTCGGTCTATTAAGCCCCCTTCCCTTCCGCGTAGTGAGGCAAGCCTTGCCCGAGAGAGTTTCTTCTATACGGGCGAGGCGCCACCGACTCTCTACAATGGCCAGAATACGGCGGTGAGCCCATCCACGACAGCATCTATTGGACCTCGGTCGACTTGCCCCACCCCTCCAATTTTTCAGGAAAGTAAATGGGGTCACCCTCATGAGGAAGGGACCGCCTATCAGAGACACCGCCTCATGGACCGCTATTCTTCTGGTTGGCAAGGTTTCGAGGATAGCGATGAAGACGGCATGGTCTCGATTGATCTTACATAAGGTTCAATGGTCAAAGAGCCTTCTACAAATATCGTGTTCCATTTCAGCCGGTCTTCCGCAACCCCCCGTCATATCTTCCAATCGATCTCTATGCCTTTGAAGCGTTTCTTTAGACCGTGCTGACGGCTTCGCTCGATGGAAATGTCGATGATCGTTTCTTCGCACGTGTATTTATCGCCCGGAAATTTCTGCTCGTCTTTCAGAAGGGCTTCAAGCCGGGCCTTGAAGTTGACCTTCCAGAAGTCGCTCAGAGCCAGGACGAGATCGAGATCTGTATCTGAGCAAACATGTCCAGCTCTGATGTTCGGGGTTATTCTTGTCATACTGTTTGTTGGGTTCCCAACCGCTCAGTCGGAGAAGTGGCAATGTATTTTCAGCAGTTCGCTGATCGGCTTGTTCGGCTGGCGGGTCGGTGTCATGGGCTGGGAAGGCAATGTTGGTGATGGTTTGTATTCTTTGTGGTTGCACGAGGAACCAGAAGTGGGAGGTCCCGCAGCGCGGGAGAAGACCCCCACCGCTGGCGTCCAGCTCTGCAACCCTAACCCTAACAACTGCTTCCATGGCACGGGCTGTGCCCGTCACCAGACATGAAAGCAGTTCGTGCAGCGATCAAATATGCGATGGCAACGGGGAGACTGGACTTGGACGGCGTGCAAGGACCGAGCCAACCGCAGTGAAGGAGTTTAACCAACACCACACAGCCTCAACCAGCAGGTCCCGCTTCAGCTGCTGAAGATAGGACGCTGAACACTTGGAGAACGTGGCCTCCAAGTCGATCTGCTCATAACCAAGAGAAGAGGCATGGGGTGGCGTTGATGGAAGAGAACCGTATGGGCTTGTACGAGACCAAGACAAAATGGACGAACCGGATGTAGCTAGCGTGCAAAGGCCCTTTAGGCTCAGTGCCTCCGGGCGAAATAAAATCCATCCATCCATTGACAGGGTCGAGCAGGCAGCAAGCCGCCCTGCCGTGGAGCCCATGCTGTCGCTTCAGATTTGTCTCAGGCTGGCCGAAACCGCAGACGACAGGCCCGCGATCCCATCATAAACGTTAAACCACATTAAGATCCAACATCGAAACACCCCGAATCCACTGCAACTCCTCAACACTAGGTTGTCTCGCCAAGGCAGCAAGGATTCGGCCAGTTAGAGAGGCCGTATACCAAGCAGCGCCTTCGGTCGTAGGAGCATTCTCAAACCCTGCATAGACTATTGTTCCCTTTCTCAAATCCCGAGTGATCGTCCCCGCCTGGGAGCGTACGATGAAGTCTCTCGTGAACCTCCCAACGTTGGCGCTATGCGGGTACCAATCCGCCCACTGCTTGTCGTATACTCCGCCAAGGCATTTCCAGGTCGTCAAGCCGACGACCCGGCCAACCCCAACAACATCCTGGGCACTGACGCACATATCTGTGGCGCAAATTTCGCACGCCCGTACCAGATTAACCCTGAACCGCCCCGCCATGCTGTTGCATTCGGGTTTCCTGCACGGCTGATGATGGAAGAAAGCGCAGACGAGGCATGGGCTAAGAGCGGTATTGAGGATAGCGCGTGGGACTGGCTTCGAGTCGTAACACTGGTGTGTATGGCGGTTGGGCCAAAAGTTCTCGCTCCCGCAAACCGATTCATTGCAAACAGTAGAGCGATAGTCGTTGAACAGGTCTCTTCTCCCATGGTCCAGCTCAAACAATTGGTCCTTTAGAGAGTCCTTCCCGTAGAGCTGATTTCGGAGATAGCTCCTGTTGCGTAGCTGGATACTCAGATAGGAAGCCGAGAGGCTCGAGTGACGATCGATATCGGGGTTGGGATTGTATGAAAGGTCGACGCCCAAGTGCCGCCACCTGACGTGAGGGCAAACTTGGCAGTTGGAACCGTTTATCAGATGATCGAATAGATAGCCACTCTGGCTGGTAAGGTCGCCGTGAGCAGTGAGAGGAGCAATGAACGTCTCTTGGCGGACAAACAGCTTCCCATCGGTCATTCGCAAGGTAGAATTGCTAAAGACTTTGAAGTCGGGTATCGTGTACGTCTTGGTCCGCCCGGCGAGGCAGAGGAGATCGGAGTAATTCTTTTGACGAATATAGCATCTGGCAAGCTGTCGACAGAGTGCTGGAGTTATGCCAGCCGGGAGTAGGAGTTGCCATTGTGTTTGGCATGGCACGTCTGTGCGCCTGAACGGACCGTGTAATTTCAGGCACAGCTGGCAAGCGACGAGGAACTCCGAGTCTCGTTCAAGGAGAAGCGTCAATCTCCAACGCTCGGGAATGCTCATGTCTCTGAAGAATTGTCTAGGCACAAGTCTGTGCATCGCTCTGCTAGTCACCGAGAGGGCGGCAGCCGATTCTTTTGGTAGGATGAAAGCGATGCGCTGTCCGAGCTCGACGGGGAGGTGGGTGAATGGGAAGGGGCGAGCCCCTAGCTCATGGCAGGTAGGAACGAAGTTGAGGACGTCGAACCACGGATTCGGTTGCTGTTCGTCCACTCTGGGTAGCCACATCACCGAGGAGACGGCCGGGTGGGCGTTGCATGGTTCCGTGGATAAATTCTACGTTGACGACGAAATAATCGAGACTATTTGGGTCAGCCTTGGTAACATTGCCGTGGAACTTTCTTACCATCAGTAGGGTCCGCGTCTCGAAAGGAAGGAAATCCATGGCGATCGTAGTCGGGAAGATATATCTCCGTCAGCAAGGTGTTGGAAACGTCGGTGCTGTGTCTGAGCTCGGTGACGATCTGCGACCAGACCACCCACATGTCGAAGCCAGCCGCGACGAAAAAAGCTCCGGAAGGGGAATCATTTGCCCGGGCTTCGGCGATGACCGACTCCCAGTACGTGCTGTTGTGTGTCTGAGAAGGGTATGAAAGGGGTAGTGGCGATTTGGAAAGAGCCTTCGTCCTCATCATCCAGAGACTGCGTTCTCGTGAGCTTACTGTCTTGGATGGACCCTTGGGTACTCCCTCGCGCTGATATCGTTTGCTCACGATGCTTCAATACCTCCGGGTCTCCCAGACGAGGTAATCCACACGGTTACAGGTGACCTTCAGCAGATAGGGTTGACCCGGTGGGATCCAGGACAATGCAACAGAATATGGGAAAGGGTTTAGAAGCCTCGAGATCCTAGCGGTGGGCGGAGTGGTATAAATACCAAAGCCCTCGGAGGCGCCTACCTAAGCCCACGAGTAGATTAGGTCCTCTTCGTGCAAGTGGAGTCCCACACCAGCACGACAAAGTGTGAGTGGGGCTTGCGAACCAACGGGACAAACAAAACCTGCTTTCTCTCGGTCCAGGATTCGTCGCGGTCTTGTCTTGTCGAGATGATGACTAATTTGGTTGGCGGCTACGAGCAGGGAAGTGCTCGTACTACAGTTATTTATAGCCTGGTATAGAAGATGCAAGCATCGCATGTATTACGCGCTGGGTCTGCGCTCTCCGCTTCTTCAAGTCATTATATACGTGCTCTCGCCATCGTGTACAGCGCTAATCCAGGCGAAGCGGTAGTTGCATCTCATCGGTATTTCTAGCACCATGAGGTTTGCTTGCTTGCAATTCGCCTCCCAGGTTGGCGATACCGACAACAACCTCAGTCGTGCCGATGCCGTCATCGGCAAAGCGAGTCCCGATGAATTGGACCGCCTCGACTTGCTAGTCCTCCCGGAGCTTGCCTTCACTGGTAATTCGCATGCCCGAAACTTCATACCGTACCTAACATTTGCTGCAGGCTACAACTTCAGGTCGCTACAGCACATCTCCCCGTATTTGGAAGATGATGCGTCGCGCATTTCCTACCTGTGGGCGAGGAAAACCGCACTCCACTACGGCTGCACCGTCGTAGTAGGCTACCCTGAAAAGGCAGACGCGGAGTACCCGGCCTCTCCCGAGTACTACAACTCGGCCCTCATCGTCGACAGCGAGGGCGACGCCGTCGGCAACTACAGGAAATCGTTCCTACACTGCACCGACGAGACCTGGGCCCACCAGAGTTCCGATGGTTTCTTCCGAGCCGAGCTCCCAAGGCTTGGGACCGTTTGTCTAGGGATTTCTACAGACGTCAAGTGAGTCTCTGCTACGGGGCGACTCGCCGGTCTATCCCAACGTGCTGACGTCGGCTAGCCCCGGCAAGCTCGAAACCCCTTGGAATGCGTTCGAATTCGGGCTCCATGTCTTCAAGGCGCAGGCAAACGTGGTGATACTGACAATGGCCTGGCACCACCGAGACCCGATTTTGCTGGACCGCCATCCTGAAGAACCGGATGTCGACACACTAGTCTACTGGGTCCAGCGGCTCGAGCCTGTAATCCGCGCGGACAGAGAGGGAGAGGTCATCGTCGTGCTCTGCAACAGAGCGGGAGCCGAGGAAGAGGCCATATATACCGGGACAAGTGCTATCATTGGAATCAGGCAACACGAAATATACGTCTATGGAGTCCTTGGACGAGGGGTGGCCGACCTCCTGATTGTTGATACGGATTGCCCTCCCAGGTACAAGCTCACAGACGTCAACGATGTGGAGGGCGGTGAACCATCCGACGGCACCTTGGAGAGCCAAAACGAGGCATGCCAGTCAACCACCGCCAACGATAGACTTCCTCCGGACACCGTCACGGGTGCCGCCGTCGGCATATCGAGTCTCTCAGAGACGGCAGGATTGGGGTGTCGGCCGTCGCGCCCTAAATTGGCAATCCCATCGAGCTTTCCCCGCGATCGGAGCCCACATCCATGGCATTTCCGCGACGCGACGCAGCCTGTGGTCTTGGGCAGAGGAGCAGTCATGACGCCAATCACGCCGTTCGAGGAGGACGGATGGATTCCTACTCCGATAGGCCCGAAACAGCCGCACTGGAAATGGGAGCACAAGGCGACCCTGTTTACCCTAAAGGAGGAGGACCCGAGTATGTGATCGCCCAGCGCCTTGACAAATGGCACGTCATCTCTTGGGCAGTTTAACTGGCACGGGATCCTCGTGGATCATTTCCATGGCATCGCGACAATATGCTACTGGTATCGCGGCGCCAGGATGACCATCCGGAGTCCCATGGAGGCAAAGATAACCCGACTATATGTGGATGACGGTTCTAGCGTTCCAGCCCTCCTAGGATCATATTTCTACGTCAATATACCGAGACAGCGAAGTGGCGTATATGTTCCTGTTGCTTGATAGACGATGACGTGAATGGTTCTGTTCGTCAGTTTGACATCTTGATCAATAGAGAGATGGGATCAGCCCCACCGTTCCAACCCTGGCCGTCCTGGCCCATCCCCTGTTGGTTCCTTAAGTCTCGGCCTCCTGTCCGACGCCCAGAGCGTGGTCTAGTGGCACGGCAACTCTTGCCCGGCTCTGTGGACACGCCCCGCCGCCGGCTGGCCCTCTGCTCCCATGAACGGCAGCCCAAAGAGGACCGCGTGGTTAGCCCGGGCAGGTCGGAGCATTTGTGCATAGGCCCGCACGGCACACCGTGATGAAGCAAAGACGGAACATGAGCTCTTGCGTTATCGCCATCAAAATCCGTTACCTCCGCCGGGGAGGTTGACACATATGGTAGAGAGACAGAACGCTGCTATAGTACATCAGCCTCAACGGAGGCTGTCAACTGCTATTAATACTTGTCAAGAGAGGTCTTGTCTTGGGACCTGGTAACCGCACCACGCCTCTTCCTAGACGAGCCCATTTGCCCCCGTTGAGTGGAAACCTTCCGCTTCCTGATGTTGATCTGCGACGTTCCCTGTGCACGGTCCTCTCTCGAGGCTGGGCTCGGGGTTCTAGCGGCGAACGCGGGCGTAGCGACTGGTAGGAGCGGAGCTGCCATGTCGGCCTGGGGCATCGGAGGCATTTCGGGCTCCTGTAGGGTAGCGATAAGGCTCCTGAGCTCCTCGTCGTCTGGTCCGAACAGGTCTCCAAACGGTTGACTTGCCAGCCCCGATGGGCCAGGCGAGGTCTCGCTGCCGAAGGCGGACGAGACAGATGAGCTCCCGTACTTTGGCGCGTTTGCTTCGCGCTGAGCCACCGTATCAAAGTGGTTCGGGCTCAGCAGGCTAGGAGGATGTACGCCGACCGACTCGAGAAGGCAGTGTGCTTCTGGCCAGCTCTTCGAGAGGTAGCCCTGCACTGGGCTGCCGTCCTCGGGGTCGATCAACACGAGGATCTTGGGGTGGAACATGTGGAAAAGAGTGTTGGATTTCTTGTAAATTCCCGTCGTTCGTATGCCGAAGGCCTTGGGAAGAGGCTTGGGAGGAGGAGCAGCCGGAGACGACGAAGTAGACATGGTGGCTGCGTTGGAAAAGGACAGATCTCAAGAGAAGAGTTGGGTGAGGAACCGGGTTTCTGATGTTTGGCTATGGCTGCCGAAGTGCTTCTTTCTGCTACCTATTTATCTCTCTCAGGTTGCTTCCTGGGCTTGTCGCTCTTGGAGGTCGTGCCGCCTCTAATTGGCTACGCCGGTGGCGGTGGTGATTGGCTGGGCGGCGTGTCTGGCGGCTACGCAGTAGCGCGCGGCAATGGACGACGTCGGTGTAACTTGATGTCCTAGGCGCCGAACCGACAGGCGCCGGGATAGGGCCACTCCCTCGCAGAATGCTGCTTACTGGGACCAGCAAATGGGTTTCGACAAACCTGTTCCTTGTTTCAGCAATGCGAAACCCATTCATCGCGAGCCAACGAAAGCGGGACGCGCTTCGGGACACCTGGGTTGTGTCGACCTGCTCCCCTACCACGCACTGGATACTGCCGAACCTGAATATGCCGTCACTCGAGCCCGAGGGGCTCTACGCCGCGATATTTGGCTTTCTAGGAGGTGCTACCGCCCTCCACTTTGCGTTGCTATCACTTGCTCCCGAGCAGCTATACGTGGCACTTTTTGGCTCCCTGGCGATTGCGGTCGCTCTCCATTTTGCGCTGCTCAAGCTCCCATACCGGCGACTGATGCGCGTCAATGACCGTCTCCCAGAGACCAGGCGCTGGAATGGTATGAGGATCACGTTCCTCCATGTGGTGCCGTTCGCGGCGTACCTGGGGGTTAATGTCGCATTCTTGATGGTCGGGGTAAAAAATAATCAGGCACGCGCGCGTAGAGCGGCCGTCGCGGCCGCCACCAACCTCGTGCTCGTCGTCGCGGGAGGCAGAACAAATGCGCTCGCCAACAGCGTGGGCGTCCCATACCAACTCTATTACTTTGCTCACCATTGGCTTGCTCGGGTAGCGATCGCCGAAGCTACGGTACACGGCGTGCTCAAGCGCGGCGGTAAAAGAACCACCCAGTGGGCGTTTGGTTTCCTTGTAAGCGCCACCGAAACTCCGGGGCACACCGAATCTGACCCACTTTAGGCGCTTATTTTCCTCGGCTGTATCGGGATCTCCTCGGTATCTCCGATCAGGAGGAGATTCCCGCTGGCGTTCGTGAGCTGCCACCTCGTCCTCGCGGTGGCCTCGCTTTTCGTACTGCTTCCGCACATATGGCTGTTGCCACCCGTGAGGAACCTGGAGGGAAAGATACCGCTCTCATGTTCCGCCGCCATATGGGTTGCAGTAACTATCCTTCGCCGAATCCGTCGCATCAGAGCAAGGGCCAGGGTCGAAGGGATCCTTGACCACGATCTAGCGCTGGTAAACGCGGCAAACTCGAAAGGCGCTGGAGAAGCGGAGCCTCAACGACAAACCGCGGCGACTTGGATGAAGGTAGAACTCTCGAGAAATGTTCGTATATATCCCGGGGCTTACTTCTACGTATTTTTTCGGAAGATGCCGTTCTGGAGGAGGCACAGAGCTGTCCCTCTCATGGCTTTCTCGTGGGAGCCGCTGCTTCCAGAGAAGCTGCAGAGGTATCCGAAGCACGTCTCAAAAAAGCAGCAACTAAATCATTCCTCAAACGAGGACTGCGGCTATGCTACGAAGCTTACATTTTTACTCCTAAACACGCCATCCCTCTCGAGGCTCCTTACCCAAGACAGTCCGATCATTCTTGACGGGCCCTACGGCCCAAATATCAAACTGGACAGGTTCGACACGGTGGTGCTGGCCGCAAAGGGGATTGGAATCGCAGGCGTTCTCCCCTTTGTCTTACATCTTGCCTATCGAAAACACCAGGACCAAGAGCGGAAGAAGTCTATGAAGGAGCGAATGAGAGAGGACATAAAATGGCGATCGCAAGGGCAAGGGGGCGCAAGATATGGGAAGCCTCCTCCTGAGCAGTTCGCACCTCTGAAGCTGGACCGTACAAGAAGGATAACGCTGCTCTGGGTCCTTGAAGATAGGTCACAGATCAACTGGGCCAGTCAACAACTGCGTGCGCTTGCGGGATTTGACGCGCGTCGGGTAAGGATTCCAAACGCACCTGCATGTATTCCGCTTACGCTCGAGCCTCTAGGAGTTTCTACACGTTTGGATCTACGAGCCGACGAAGTGCAGCGTCGGACCGGTCGCCCGGCTCGAGTTAGGGGAGGAGTTTAGCAGCCACTGGCGAATCCACTTTGTGCCAGAACGCAATCAAGAGAGTGTGCTGCAGGGGCAGATCGGCTGGGAGGTCAGCGCATCACCAGGGGAATGCGTCGTTGCTAGTAAGTAACGTCCTAGGCCGTGTCAGCGGAAGCTTACTATAGTAGCTTGTGGTGATGTAGCTTTTACGAAGGCCGTCCGAGGCATTATAGCCAGGCATCCCCGAGACACGGCCTTCTACGAACTAGAGTATCAGCCGGGGAAAGTACACACGACTACGGCGGGGGATGGATTCCATCATCCGAGGCGCCATCTCGTGTCTCTCCCTAAGCCAAAGCCAGTCGCCAAGCACGAGTCCTCTCAACGCCACGAGCATCTAGAGTCGTACTGGAACCAATCTTCCGATGCTGTGCCTAACCCAAGGCAAGGAGTGCTCCGGGATGCAAGGCGCCAAGTGAAACTGATCCGCCAACAGCGAACCGTCAAGGAGATAGTGCTATGATAGGCAGAGGGGAAGTCTATCTTATCACGAAACTCTAACTTGTGTCCGTAACGCACTGACAGGTGCAGAGCACTCTGAAAGGGTTCAACGGAGGTTGTCAACGTCTGCGAAGGTTCGGTGAAGCCAACAGGTCCACAACAAGTGTTTCGGTAGCCAAAGGTATCAACAATCGATGAGCATGTAGATTGCTTTACTGAGGAAGCTAGGCTCCCCCATCAGTGAGTGACTAATTAGTCTATATAGTTACTGATGGTTTCTCTTTCCTGAGTGCGGTCGCCATGGTCGCCGCGTCCATCGTCGACCATGTTCTGCCTTGACCGCTGGGACGCACAGGTGGAGCGCGGCACGCGGTGGAGCACGTATCCCCTGGGGTTCGAAGATTCTGCACCTCGCTGTTGCGAGACCTCTTTGTAGCTCTTCGAGCTACGTCTTGACAATAGAGCTTGCCCGTGCCCGACGGAATAGAGCCCAGACTGTAGCTTAGCCGAATATTACTGTCATTGGACGATCTGCTTGTCCCGCCCGTGACAACTGGTTTTAGTTATCTGGCGTGGGGATACAGTAAAAGGCAGTTGCATTCTGATTAGCAGTTTGCTGAAACGAGGATTTAAGGCCCAGCCATAGCCTAAATGTCACGGGATTCCCCGCTCCTGTCCAGTACTTGAGGCCTCGTCGCATACCCACACCTGTCATCTAGCTCTTTCTCTCTCCGTTCCAATATCGACCTTATATGTGCGAGCTGGCCAGACCCCGAGCGGTGCCCGTCACACTCAAAGCCTTATCCGCCGCGCCCACCGACCAGAGAATACGTCTACAGAGACATCCTATAATGTACGCCTGTTCGAAGCACAGCGCCGACGGGGATTCAGAGAGTGGATCTGAGGTGTCAATCGAGAAAGTTCACGTCTTGCCAGAGTAAGTTGTGCCGAGCCTTTAAAAACGCCGCGTATTTATAGCAGATGCTAGACTTCCAGTCACATACGAATCCTGGACCATATACTATCACAAGACTAGCCTCCGGGTTCTCAAAGGCCCGGCATCCATGTTGGTGGAGCTGAGGGGTTCCCAGAGTGTTCATGCGAGGGATCTCCACTTCTGCCAAGCTGATTTCGCATCAGCCTATGAGTCGGAGCGGCGGGGGCGGTTTCATGCTCAGAAGCTTGCATTCCGTATACGGACACTTCCCCAGAAGGTTCGGGATGTAATAAGTGGTCTCGTTGGCCGGGGAAATCAAAATTGGGACATTGTGGTACTGTCGAAAGAACGAGGTGGAGGGACAGTAGGCGAAAGACCAAGATTCTGGAGGCAAGTCAGGCAGTACCAAGTAGTGCTACGTGGCGCTCGAGTCAAAACGTGTTCAAACGTTGTCAAATTGTTTTAACTATCTAATACCTTGACGTTTTGTTCACAGGGCGTCGCCGTTCCCGTGTCTTTGTTGTCCCCGTCCATACTGCCCATCCGTGTTGCGGATGCCCTTTCACAGCTACCTATATTGGGATCGATCGTGCTTGAAACCATCGACCTTCGGGGCGAGCGACCTTCCACCGTATACCACCCCTTCAGCTAACCGCTGAAAATAATCAACTAAAAATTCAGCGACACCCAATTCGCCTTCCGCCATGCGCTAACGTGTAAAGAGATATTTAATTTCTAGTTCGCCCCATGTAATAACAGAAAACTACTTTATGATTGTGGTTTTCTAAAAAATTTGAGGGCTGAGAATGATATAAGTAGACAACCAGCACCTCTTCTGCTTCCCCCAAATCGAAGCTGAACAACAAATCTCACTGAATATAC
>Ga0247824_10001267_pt1 | contig 13633 bp, 11 predicted proteins | sample 13C_PalmiticAcid_FD_194412 | JGI IMG/M metagenome (GOLD analysis project Ga0247824, IMG submission 194412) | Soil microbial communities from agricultural site in Penn Yan, New York, United States - 13C_PalmiticAcid_Day48 | ecosystem: Environmental > Terrestrial > Soil > Agricultural land... | reverse complement strand
TCGATTCCCGCCCTCGTCGTTGCGCTCAGGGACCTCTTCGTCAGCTTATATACCTTCTTCACACCTCCCGAAGACAACCCCATACTCCGCCATGGCTTCGATGAACTGGCTTCCCACCAAGAGTAAGGCACATTTACCCGTCAGTAGCATGGAAACACAAGGGTGTTCTGGTGATTAATCATGCAGGCACGTTTGGATCTTCATAGAGAATAAGGAAAGGGAGCGTGAAAGGGACGCCGCCGCCCTTGCCGCCAGTTTCAACTCGGCGGTCCAGATAAAGTCTACTCCGTCTTCGCCACCCAAGACCGTTGGAAATGGCTACTATGCACATCCCCCAACATCAAGTCATGGGAGCGTCAGTACCGTTACTAGTGTCAGCTACAATACCAGCGCCAGCACCAGCACCGGTACTGGGACGGGCTTCAGCAATTCCAGCATGACCCACATGACTCATAGCAACGGTGCGTCTCCGGGATCAAAAAAGGGAGGACTCTTGCTCATCCGGGTCGTTGAAGCAAGAGGATTGTCCTTCCCTTTTTCCAGCTCCCACAGTATGCCGTTTACACCGCAGGATTACAAAGGCGGCGTTAGTAGCAGCGCTCGTGAGTCTCGCAAGTGGTGGCTGCCGTACGCAGTTCTGGAATTTGATAGGAACGAGGTCCTGATCGACGCACTAAGCGGAGAGTTATCGAACCCGGTCTGGCATTACAGAGCCCACTTGTAAGTTACATGACCCATTCGTTCTAGAGCATTTTTGAGGAGCTTGAACAGGGAAAAAGGAACCGGGAGTAGCCCTGGTTGTGGAGGTTCCTGGTGTTATCCAGCAATCGATCCACCGAGGACGATTATCGGCACTATCCCATTTTCAGGAACGGCCCTATTATCCACTCGATCTTCATTTGAGCACAGCAATTCACATCAGGAACGAGAGCAAGAGTTCGCACCATCAACAAAGCTCTGCTTATCATTTCAGTCCCCTCAGTGCCTCGGGCAAGGAGCCTGCCTGAAATTGACCAGAATAGATCCATGATCGATCGTGTGGACAACTGCACCGGTCAATCCATTGGTGGTGTGAACTTGGTCCATCTAATGTGAGGCAATACTCGCATTGAAATTTGAGATCACCAGACACATTACTGAGCGATCTCGACTCCAACTCTTCGCAAAAGGACAGCAGCAGGAGAACAATCATTTTATCGCAGAGAACGCACCACAGGATACGTTGATCCCATACCTCCCAAGGGATCAACGATGACCACACAAGATGATCGTTTATTCTGAACATGCAGCGTTGGCTGACCATCTCATCTCTATTGCTCAACGGTCAAATTTAGTGATGTGTCAAGAGAAACAGATGTGCAGCTGTCGATCTACATTCGAATCCCAGATCCCACAACGATGCCCAGCGACTCCAGGGACTGCAACCATTTGAGTCATGATATATACCTAGGACATGTCAAACTGGAGCCCAACTGGGACGAACAGATGCAGGATGACTGGTTTCCTCTCCATGGTGGCAGCGGAAAAATTCGCGTTCAGTTGGCGTACAGGCGAGGCGGAGTAAGGACGCTTGAAGATACTGGTGGCCATATTCATGAGGGCATTATTGTATGGAACAGGTCCTAACAATTTTCTGCTCACGTAATGATACCTAGGCGAATGCACCATTGTCTATCGATTCGTTCGAGCTGCTCAAGGTGATTGGCAAGGGCAGCTTTGGCAAGGTATGCTACCATGTCGTCCAGACTTTGGTTGAATCTGTATTATGGTGGTTAAAGAACCTGCGCCAACGGAGACTATTGATTGTCATATCTAGGTGATGCAAGTTCGAAAGCGAGATACATCCCGTATTTATGCAATGAAAATTCTGCGAAAGGTCCAAATCATCAACCGCAGTGAAGTCAATCATACTCTTGCCGAGCGCACAGTCCTGGCACAGATCAACAACCCATTCATTGTGCCACTCAAGTTTTCGTTCCAGTCCCCGGAGAAATTATACCTCGTGCTAGCCTTTGTCAACGGAGGAGAGCTATTCCACCACTTGCAACGTGAGGGTCGCTTTAGCGAGGAGAGGTCTCGTTTCTACGCTGCAGAGCTCTTGTGTGCACTGGAATGTCTGCACAAGTTCAACGTGGTCTATAGGGACCTGAAACCTGAGAACATCTTGCTGGACTATACTGGCCATATCGCACTTTGTGATTTTGGATTGTGCAAACTTGGAATGACAGAGACGGAGACGACCAACACATTCTGCGGCACACCCGAGTATCTCGCTCCAGAACTTCTCCTTGGTCAAGGATACACCAAGACTGTGGACTGGTGGACATTGGGAGTGTTGCTTTACGAGATGTTGACTGGCCTACCTCCATTCTATGACGACAACATTCATGAGATGTACCGAAAAATCTTACAGGATGAGCTTCGGTTCCCGGAAGAGATCTCGCCAGTTGCCAGATCACTCCTGAGTGCGCTCTTGACCCGAGAACCAACACAGCGGCTGGGTAACGGTGGATCCAGTACAATCAAGCAACATGCATTCTTCGAGCCGATATCGTTCCCGCATTTGATGGCGAAGAAGATCCAGCCACCGTTCAAACCATCGGTCTCGTCCGCTACTGATACATCGAATTTTGATGAAGAGTTTACGAGTGAGGAGCCATTGGACTCGGTTGTGGAATCATCCTACCTGAGTGAAACGGTACAGTTGCAATTTAAGGGATTCACATACAACCCAACGCAGGATCATCTGCTGGGGACGAGTGCTGGTGGCAACCATGGACTGAACGGAACATCGACGGGTCGAAGTAATGGAGCGGGACATTAGCCTGGGTTGATGGATGACAGACGTGAATACATTGAAAGTCTGTTCATTTCAGGCACGCTAATAAAACCTTGTTTTGATCAAAAAGTTTATTGTCCATGTGGGTGTCCATGTGGGGCGTCGTATAGTGAGAGTCGCAGTGAAAAGGGAAGTGGGGCTGTGCTTAGGTGGAGAGAGTGATGGAAGGTACTCGAATGGCACAGCAGCATCCCATCGAATGCCATCGAATGGCGAAGAATGCCATCGAACACTGTGGAATGGCATAGAACGCCATGGAATCGGGTGGAACACCCTGGAAGCAGTGGCTCTGTCATTCACTGACAAATGAAAATGATCTCACACCGCATGGTGTCTAAACCTTATTCCCTCGACTGTGCCACCAAACCCAATAAAAGGGCATCGATCCTCCACCATCTCACATCATCACATTCACAGAGAAACACACACACACACACACGCACAGCACAGCGCGCAACATCTTCTCCCCATCGCCTCACTTACAAAGACAACAACCACACAATGTACGCACTCTTTGGTCACCCAACTGTGCCCTCTCGTCGCCAGTACCCCACATACCCCACAAGCTCGTTCATGTTCAGCCCTTACCCACCTACCACCAATGCTGTCTCGTACGGCTCTTTTGAGAATGACATGGATTCCCCTGACGAGGAGGAGCAACTCCTGATCGCCGCACTCGAGCGAAAACGCCAGCAAAAGCTTGCCCGCCAACAACTTCTCGAGCAACAGCGTCAGCAGCAACTGATCGAACAAGAGCTTGCTCGCCGTCGCCGTGCTCAGGCTATTGCTCAAGCCAAGTATGAGGCGGAACAGGAGGCTCTTCGCCAGCAACGTCGTCGTCAGCAGCAAGAGCAAGCTGCACTCGAACATCTCTTCTTGCAGCGTCTTCACCAGCAACAAGTAGAGGAGCAAAGACGCCGCGAGGCAGCCAAGGAAATCGCCGCCGCCCGAGCTCTCGCGGAAGCCAAGAAACTTGAGCAGCTGAAAAAGGAACAGGAGCAGCAGAAGAAGCAGCAGCAACTTGCTACACAGGCCGCTGCCTCATCGAGAAAGGCTGAAGAGGTGAACGACGAGGAAGAAGAGAGTGACCCTTTGAGCGATCTTCTGACCGCCCTCTTCTTCCCCCATGCCCACCTCAAGCGCCAGCAATCCCAGGAGCAGCAATACCCCTCCAAGCGCCGCCACCAGGAGCAGGTCGAAGCACAGAAAGCCGAGGAGCAGAAGGAGTTGAAGGCTAAGCAGCAGCAGGAAAAGGAGACCGCTACTAAATCTACCGAAGCCAAGGTTGATAGCAAGGACGGAGATCTCATTAGTGAATACTTCCAGGTTCATCCCGATATCAAGTCCATTGTTGAGGCTGTCCTCGGCGCCAAAATCGAAACTCCCAAGAACGCCAAGGCCACTGATAAGCCTGCTCCCACCACCGAGACATCCACTCCCAAGGTGGCCATCGAAACCAAGGAGGCTCCTATCACCGCTTCTTCGACTCACTCGTCGCCCGAGCTTTTGGCTGCTGACATCTTGAAGCAACGCCGCGATCGCTACCAGGAGCAAACCGAGGAGAAAGAAGAGAAGAAGCAAGTTGATCCCATCCAAGAGAAGCACTCGGAACTCAACTCGATTGGCACAGCTCTTGATGATCTCTCGCGGGAACTGGACATGATCCTCATCGGCACCATCGAGAACAAGAAACAGATCCTGATGACCGAGGAGAACCTGACAAAGACGATGCTTCGATTGGACTCTGTTCAAAGCGACGGTGACATCTCAATCCGCAAGCATCGCAAGGAACTGATCAAGAAGAGTCAGGCTCTGCTTGACCTTGTCGATGAGTTCAAGTCCCGCGATGCATCGGCAGCTGTCAAGAACTCTGAAGCCAAGTCTGTTGCAGTCGAGGCTGAGGCTGAGGCTGAGGCCGAGTCCGAGTCCGAGTCCGAGTCCGAGTCTGAGCACGAGCCTGAACACGAGATTGACACCCACTCAGTCTCGGACATGGAGTCCCTTCCTGATACCACAGCTGACGACAACGCCAAAGAGGACACTGTTGAGTCGTCCGGTCCTTCATCCACCGAGCCCACCAACGAGAGCACCTTTACAGGTCCAGAACCCATGGAGGTGGAGCCCGAACTGAGCAACTCGATCGGCTCAGAGTCGTCTTCAGACGAAGAGGAACTATCACAAGAACCCAAGACTGTAGAAAAAGAAGTATCGGAATCCAAACCAGAGAAGGCGATCGATCCTCTTGATCTGATTGTCGAAACAGCCCTGAGACTCGCCTCCAACAGCTCAGAACCCCAAGACCATGACTTTGAGATGGTCTTTGCGCACTAAACACCCAATGTACCATATATTATTTGAATAAAGTTAGTTGAACAAAACTTGGATCAAGAATCCTGTATACTTTGGTTGCTAAGAACTAATCACCTTTTAGAAAAAGCAAGTGGAAGATGTGAGGATGCATTGAAGCTAACCGAAGAGTCGATACATTATACCAGTGTGTCAAGCTGCGTTCCCAGGCGTCTCGTTTCTACAAACCATGCACGCCTCGATGTACCCCTTCCATATTGTAAATGACCATTCGCAAACGGAACGGCTGGTTGCTTACGGTACATGTAGTGTACTCGCGTCATTCCACAGCCGGGTGTTCTTGCACATATCTTCCTGTGCAACCTCGCGATGAATAAGGAGATTGGCGCGCAGAGGGAGAAGTAAGCGATCTGATTCATGAACTGTGATATAGCGTTTTCATTTCATTCAATGTTGGTACTATGATTCCCAGACTACTACAATGACTGCGTCCCTGAGTTGTTAGATCTCGCAACAAAGACTTATTGGATGTAGAGTGAGTCTCTCGAGAGTCTCCTTGGACCGCAGTTGGTGTCTTGATTAAAGTAATAATCCTCGGGTATGAACGACCAGACCTGAGGCAGGTCACCAAATCCACGGCGTACATTGGCAGCAAGTGGAGGGTAGAGTCTAAAAGGCGACAGCGAGAGGACTCGGTCTTCTTCATCGAAGTTTGTACGTTCGAGATTGAAACCACCATCAACCGACTTGAGGCGCCATTGGAATGGTTGATCACGAAGCTCTACATTAATGCCTTCCTCGGAGGGGGCGACGAAACGAGGACCGGTGGATGAAAAGACGATAATCTCAATAAGATCGTGGCCGTTGACAGTCCTCACGTCCCATACTCGAATTCTCCCCCCGGAGTATACATTAAGCAATGTACCGCGATCGACATCGTTCGCTGAAAGGGGGCCAGGACCCTCCAATTCAATCAAGTACCTGCCATCAGGGGCAAAGCGGCAGCACACGACTGAATGGCGACAGCGGCAATAGCCAAGAGAGAGAACAGAGAGCGACCGACCATTGCTTCTACAGATGAAAGAGCACAAAAGCGGTGTAAGAATAGCTTTCAATAGCCTATGGAACATGGTGAATCGGTAGGATTACCTTTGGTAAGTGAGGAGGTGGAAGGAGATGTCGAAGAGGTTGAAGGTGTGAAGGAGGCAGGTCGATGAGTCAATGTATTTATACCGAAAGCGTTTCTACAATCGGATGTTCTCGCACACCATATCTTCCAGTGCAACCTCGCATGAATAGGGGGTCCTGCATGAATGGCGAGCTGAACCGGACATATGCTGGGCGTAGATATGCAGACCATGCCCTGGCGCGTCAAGTTGATCGAATCGTGCTGCACATGCGCAGACAGGAAATGTTGACCTTGCTTGTTCAAGGTACAGAGATAAACATGAATGCCGATGACAGTCTTTCACAAGCATCGCCGTTGGTATTCATACTGGATCCCATGGCAATCCTCTGATGGTGCTTCAATCATCTCCGGGAGGGAGGGATGGAGGGGGAGATTGGCGAGTAGAGGGCTTTCTGAAGAGGATCGCCCCATCCATTGCTAAGAATTGTTTGTCCTCCGCGGACTTTCCAGCAATCTGATAGTCACACGTTCACCCCTGAAAATTGAATTATAATGGCTGCGTCTCTGAGTTGGGAGATCTCGCAACAAAGACTTAATGGATCACAGTTGGTGTCTTGCTTGAAAATATCATCCACGGTGTTGAACGACTAGACTTGAGGCAGTTGAAGAAGTCCAAAACGTACATTGGCGGTACGTGGAGGGTAGATTCTATACGGCGACAGCGAGAGGACTCGGTTTTCATCATCAAAGTTTGTGCGTTCGAGAATGGAATCACGTCCTTGTGGTCTGATGCGCCATAGGAATGGACAATGCACCGCGATCGACATCTTCAGCTGAAAGGGGACCGTAGCCCGACAATTCAATCCTATATGTGTCATCAGGGATCAAACTGGCAACACACGACTGACAACCATTGCCTCTACAAATGCAAGGGAACAAAAGCGGTGTGAGAATGGCTTTGAATCTGACATTCCTGATACCAACGATTGCCACGGAACGTGAGGGATGTGTAGGATTACCTGGATAGCGGTCGGCAAATGAAGTTGGGTGTCGAAGATCTGAAGGATGGGTGGAAGCAGACCAGTTTGTGAAATCGTTCCCACCGCGTCTCGTTTTCTATGCTTTAAATCATGCAATGGATCATATCCAATGGATGGTCGCCTACGCCAGAGTACTCGCGTCATCCACTGTTGGGATGTCAACACCACATCTTCCGAGAATCTTGCATGAATAAGGGGTCGTAAATGGTCTTGCACGAAAAGGTCTGCGACTCCGTTGAAAGGTAGGGTGGACACTTGCATCATTTGCGGAGAGAGCCCCTTTCCTGTAGGCACCCGACTGTTCCAACCTGAGTCTCACTGGATGGAGCTGGAGGCTTCTCGTGATATATATATTATTAATGTTGCTTGACTGGCCCTGATAGCGACGAACTAGCCTTTCACCTTCAAACTGATGTAGGGGTGATATTCATGTATCCATGTTTTCACTTTCTGCATTTCGACACTTTCAAAGCCTCGGATAGTTTGCAGCTTTGGCCAATGATCAACCATCCATTGCACTTCCTTCAGGCCGATGCTTGTCGCCAACTGTGTCATGTCCAGCTCCTTCAGCAACTTGAGATCTGCAAGCTTGTGCAATCCACTCTCGAGCGACATTTCCAGGCAATCTTTCTGATACCCCAATCTTTGGCGATCCCCATATCCTTGACCCAGGAAGCTTCCTAGCCACAACGTCTCCAAGTTCGTAAATCGTGCAAGGCGATCATACACTCGACCTTGGATTTCTCGCCCTTGACCATGGTATGTCTCCTTCACAACGCTCTGTTCTCCCAGATCCGGTCTTGGGATGTCTTTGATTGTGACCTTGAGTACCCGGAGAGATTTCTCGCACGCCCAGGTCCTGAGTGACTCTGTGGTAGGATCCTGGTCAATGAACTCGTGCGCCTTAAGGTCAGGATGCTTGTGCGCTAGGAACGATCCGTCTTGAAGAGCGATTAGGGAACGAAGATTGGAACCGGAAGCGAGTGCCCACACCACATCGTTTCCCTTGAGATGTTGTCCAGCCATGACGAGTTCCTCAAGTGTGGAGAAGTGCTTCGCAAGGGCTTCCTTTGCAGACGTATTGAACTTCACTGAATACCCAATCTTCACCACCTTCCACCCTTTGCGGCACCCAGAGAGGATGGCTGCAGCCCCGTCATCCTTCAGGCCATTAGAGTCTTCAACTTGGGATCCAAGGTGAATCTCCCTGAGCTCGGGCATGTGGTCCCTCATGCCTTCCACAAGACTCTCGGAAATCTGACTGACACTTCCCACCTTCAATATCTCCACGTAGCCACATCGCTTCCACAGCCACGCCCAGAAGGATGTTGGCCCAGACGCGCCTCGGCATCTCCTTAGGTCTAACTCTTTGAATGAACTCCAAGGTTTCCAATTCTCTTCGTCGACCCGATCTTTTTTAACGCATGAGACCTCGGCCTTGAGACTCAGCTGCTCCAGCTTGCTTGAACATTGACTCAACAAACACTCGAGCCTCCAGGACTCTATACGTTCGCGGGACGAAATGTGGACACTGCGTGTACGAGGAACGAGGAACGAGGCGATTGTTTTCAGGACGTCGTCGGAAACTTCCTTGGCGTGACTGAAAGTTACCTGCGGTAATTGGATGGCGGGACAATGTTTGTAGATGTGACGGAGCAATTCAATCGCTGTCGGTTCTTTGCTACGTGCCTTCTTGGACGGTGGATGAGCAGAGTCTGGAGGTTCGAGAATTCTTAGCATGTCCATCGGTACGGGCAACACCAGAACGCGAGGGCCGTAATATTGTGCCAGGCTTGGCCTTGATCCCTTTTGGGTAGACTGCTCCGTGTCGCGCCTACCACCCCTCTGCTTCCCCTGGAGCTCCTTCTCGTGAAGATAATCGTCCTTCACCATTTGGCGAAAGGCTTGCTTCTTTCTCTCGGAAATGTGTCGCACGTAAGTCAGGTCACGCCAGATGAAAGGGATAAGAGCCTGGTACCACTTCTTGCTGACTCGCAAACATTGTGTTAGGTCCTGCCGCTTCAGCTTCAGGCAAACCATCTCGTCGAGCTCTGGAATGTTGAACATAGTGATGGTGAGATGAGTTGTGAAGTGTTCCTTTCGCGTTGCGTGGGAACGAAAAAAAGGGGACAGAGTCAGTCTTGGCGTGAAGCCACCTTAATTTGCAAGTGATTGAACTTTGGGGCAGAAAAGCTTGGTTCCAACAACAGACATCCAAGAATCACACCAAGTTGGTGCTTCCTCGATAGTCGTTTTTATTACAGGGGCATCATTCCTCCAGAAGATGTATTTAGTCGAAGAGACCGAAGCCCATGTCGTCATCAGAGTCCTCCTTCTCCTCAACCTTCTCCTCAGCCTTGGCGGCAGGGGCGCCAGAAGCGGCAGCAGCGGGAGCAGCGGCGACGGCGAAAGCGGAGGGATCAGCAAGGTAAGCCTTGATCTATTGGACGTTCCGATCGGCAAAGAAAAAGGTGATACGAGTGAATTAGCGTGTCATGTTCAACCCGAGTTTCAATTGAATGAGGTGTTGTTCACAAGGATGTGAAGAACAAGAGAGTATGAACGCGATCGCATGGGAACCATCAGGAAAAAATTAGAGTGTTTTGGAATGTCTCGTCATCGCCTTGAAGGGCTACAAGGAGTTTTTCATCACACGGCCCATGTAGAGAAGGCCATGTCGCACAACAGGTGAAAGGGAACAGGGATAGGAATAACGTTCAATTACCTTCTCAGAGCCAGGGAAGTCGTACTCGGTGGCGATGGAGATGGCCAACAAGTTCTTGTACGAGTTGATGATCGAGTGAGGGACCGAGGCGACGGTGGGGTAACCGATCTGGAGGGAGATGGCAGCAATGTTCTTGATACCAGCAAGGAAGTGTCCGATAAGGGACTCTTCTTCAATGTCCAAAACGGAGGGGAGGAAGACAGTGCCGTTGTCGTAGACCTGGACGACAGTCAAACCGTAGGTGAATGGCGAAATGTTCAACATGTTGAGGAGGGTAGCTTCGGAAGCTCCGACACGGAGACCAGTCTTGATCAGATGGACATCGTTGATAATTTCAATGGTACCACGGGCAATCTTGGTGGGGACACCCAAAGCCTGGAAGAAGGAGGTCTTGCCGGGTTCCATTCCGGTGTTACCAGCAGGGACGAACACATCAATGGGGGCCAGAGCACCGGCCTTGGCAGGGGCCTTGACACGGTTGGTCAGGATCCTGTCACGGATGGTCTTCAAGTCCGAGTTGGTGAAGACGAAGCCGACGTTGCCGCGAACCGAGGGCATGAGCTTCTCGTAGTCGGGGTTCTCAGTCTGGAGGATACGGATAGCACGGCGAACCATGGTGTTCTTTCCCATCAAGATCTTGGCATCACCGCGGAGGGACTTGCGGATCTGGTGCATCTGGTTGGAACCGACATTGTCGACGTTGACGATGAAGATCGACTTGTACTCCTCCAGGTACGACTTGAGCTTCTGGAAATATTCTTCCTTTTTGCCTGCCTTCGACATGATGATATCTGTTCGAGGGATATTTAAAGGTCTACAGACACAGATCCAGAGTAAAGAGACGAGTCAGGTCAGTCTGAGTATCCACTCTTTCCGGTCCTTCTTCCTTCTGCCTGTCCATCCCAATGGCTCCGTAAAGGTGATTCCAGACACATTGTCGTAGGGATGTCGGTCCATGCGATAAAAAAGGAACGATCGATGTCGATGGAAGGGTGGGATGGGTGGATGGATGGATTCCCGAGTCCAAGATGTCCAGATATCCAGATGCCCAGCAGACGTGCAGGAACACATACCAATTGTGAGAGGATTCAAAAGACAGGTTGCAGACTTGTGCACTCCAATTATACCTGGCCGCAAGCCACCCTGAGCATTGCCCATCTCACGGCGCCTCTTTGACCGTTTGGACTTTGAGGGACAAGAGCCTTTCAGGACAACCGAGACGCACCACCCTGGACTCTTCAGCAGGCTCTGATTGCAATTCAATAAAGGCGGACCAACACGATCAAAGCGCCGTGAGCTTCTGTGTGATCTGTGTGAGGCACCATGTTCTCACCTCCCCCAAGAATGACATATGGCGATCTTGACTCGGACGACAGGGTTGATATCGGCAGGCTGGCGACATGGAGCGTCTCCTCAGCCAAGACAGGCCATGGGCTTGAGATGCTTCGGGATAACAACCTTGACACCTACTGGCAGTAGGTTATCCCAATGTTATTTTCATCTTGCAAGTTGAAAGGTTTGGTCCATCATGGATACAAGTAATCATTCTCTCCTTTCGACAGGTCTGATGGCCCGCAGCCTCACCTTGTCAACATGCAGTTCGAGAAAAAGACGCCGGTACAGCAACTCTCCTTTTATTATGACGTTAAACAGGACGAGAGTTATACGCCCCTCAGGATCAGCATCCGAGCTGGAACAACGTTTCATAACCTCAAAGAGCTCATGAACACGGAGCTGGAAGGGATTACAGGATGGGTTAACATCAACCTGGAAGACATACCTGGAAGGTATAGACAAGGGCGCGGGCTGCATTGTAGAACTAGTTCTTGCAAGTCGTCTTTGTCAATACAGGCTGATTCTGACAGTGAAACGCGACTTTAATCTAGTGGCCGAACACCAAGAGTGTTTCTGCTGCAATTGGTCGTCCTTGCGAACCACCTTGGTGGAAGAGATACCCACATCCGACAATTGAAGCTCTTTTCTGCACGCGAGTAAGGACAAATAAGCGATGGTCTACAAGAAAAAGGGTGGACGGGGGACTATGAAGGCACTTGGATTGATCCGAACCTATACACTCTGTCGTAGATCCCTCCAGTTCGCTGAAAGCGAAGAGTTCTCGTTCACCTCTCCACTATTCCACCAACGCACTGTTCTACGGTGATCCCTCTTTCCTTTTTGCATTCTTTTTTCAATATAGGGATGTTCGATCCGTATCTGTCCCGGCCAGGCCAGTACTTGGGCACCGAGTCATTAAAGATCGAGGTTGATCTCACGGTCCCTCAATTGCAGTTCGTCCTAAAGCCTTCCCTCATCGTCAACCCGCGAAGCTGTTCCTTGAAGACAACGAACACGAATGCTTGCCAACTCTGATGAGAAGGGTAGGACAGAACCTACAACCGATCGATCTGGCCATGGTGGAGCGGCACAGTGAAGTGGAAGAGACCGATGAAGGAGAAATTTTTAGCGGCATTTCTTTTTTTATTTCTCACACCTCATCCTCAGGTTGTCTGCGCCGAGCTGCACGCTTGTTGGAGCGATCAATCATGTCGTAGGGTTGGGCCTGTTTGCGAGCCTTGCTCTCACTCTGGCTGCTGCTAGTGCTTTGGGTGGAGTGCCTTGGATCCTTATCCTCGTCAGACGGGGAAATGGAGCCTCTCTCGTCTTCATTATCGTTCTCGAGCGTCTCTGCCCTGCCAGTTTTGATCTCATTCGCAATGGCTGGATCCTCCCTTGAGACCTCCTCTTCCTCTTCCTCTTCAGACTCGTCTTGACCACCTTTCCCTCTCCTTTGTGCTTGCTTTCGTTTTTGCCGCTCCTCCTCTTCTTTTTGTTTGAGCTTCTTGTACACCTGGTTCTGTGCTGCTTTCTGTCGACTCTTTTGAGAGTGCTCCTTCAATTGACGTCGTCGGTTCTTCGAGCCATGATCGGATTCGTTCACAAGGTCGCTGCAGTTGTCATTATGGACAAACGAGTGGCTGTGGTTTGTGTTCTTGAACTCTTCTGGCAGTGAAGAATCAGAGTCGTATTCGTGTTCGCTAACTGTCATGGAAGAAATGCTAGGAATATGAGAGTCTCTGTAATTGGTGGATTGCTTGATGCTGTTGAGGGTCTTGACCTGAACAGTAGCCGTTTTATAGTGCCGCGTCGCTCACAACTGACCGCAACCCCGCAGCACTGCGGCTCCTGTTTTTTTATTCAACGCTTGTCGTACAGAAGAGTCAATGTTACAAGATGCTACAGGTAGGGCCACGCCGCTTTTGAATCTCCTCAATCTCGTCCTTCATTTGCTGTAAGATCGAAGGTTGAAGCCGAACGGGAGGTTTGCACTTTGCGATACCGATGCGGTGATTGCCTACATCAAAGACGCACTATTGTGTAAAGGCATTGCAACAAGTGTAATGTTAGTTGACTACTCGCGCGATTTGATAGCAGTGGTGGTTCTTGAACACTTGTACTTGCATAGTTTTCCTTGATAAAGACATCTCCCAGAATCCAGAGCGGCTATGGGTTTTTGAAAGGGAATTAGATACCGGTGTCGTGGTCTATTATCCAAAGTGCAGTGGAAGGGAGAGGTCCCACTTACGATGCGGTCG
>Ga0247824_10001266_pt1 | contig 13636 bp, 24 predicted proteins | sample 13C_PalmiticAcid_FD_194412 | JGI IMG/M metagenome (GOLD analysis project Ga0247824, IMG submission 194412) | Soil microbial communities from agricultural site in Penn Yan, New York, United States - 13C_PalmiticAcid_Day48 | ecosystem: Environmental > Terrestrial > Soil > Agricultural land... | reverse complement strand
CCCGATCCCAATTCTCCTCGGCATTTGGAAATACCAAGGGCCAGGAGACTGGCATTGTTTACGGTTGAAGGGTGATCATATTTTAGGTCCGGCTACGGTCCCTCCGCACAATTCCATCACTCCGTATTGATACCGGATGAAACGCCTGACTTCTGAGCGTGTTGAACAACAAGGAGCATCGGAGCCTCTTTCTTTCGGGTCCTGGCTAAGCTAATTCTCCATCACCTCAATGCCCCTAGACACATCCCGAACCTACATCTTCACACCTCCGATCGTCATCGTCGTTGCTATCGCCATGGCTTCCCTCGGATTGAACGACCAGCTATTGTCCCAGGTAGCACAACTCGCCAAGTTACCTGCAGTCAAAGCCGTCGCCACCGCGTTGGTGGCACTGGGCTTGTTGCCCCGTCTGAGCTCGGTGTTGACGCGGAGGAAAGTAAACAACTACCTTGCAGACAAGACCTGGAACTGGAAGAAGGAGATCGTGGTGGTGACCGGCGGAAGCAGTGGCATTGGTGCGGAGCTTGTCACCAAGCTCGCAAAAAGGGGTGTCAAGGTCATCATTGTTGATATGAATGAGCCGCGAGGCAAGCTCGGTATGTCCCGTCATGTCGCAGTGCTGCTCGGGCCAAAGGTGATTTCGTTGCTAAACGTGGTCCGCATCTACAGCACCCAACACATTCTTCTATCAAGCCGACATCTCAGATCCCGCCGTCATTGTCTCCATTGCCGACCGGATCCGCTCTGAAAACGGGGACCCGACCGTCCTCGTCAACAATGCGGGCATTGGAAATGCAATGCCCCTGCTGGAGCAGTCCGAGGCCCAAACTCGGAAAGTCTTCAATGTGAACCTGATCGCACCCATCCTCCTTACTCAACAGTTCTTGCCCAGCATGGTGAAGCGGAACCACGGCCACATTGTGAACTTGGCTAGCCAAGCCTCCTTCGCCACCCAGGCAAGTAACGTGGACTATGCGTGCACCAAGGCCGGATTGCTCGCCTTCCACGAAGGCCTGGGCCAGGAGCTGAGACATGTCTACAAGGCACCCCTTGTGCGAACCAGGCAAGTACTCTCCAATTCGTGGTCCGATTCCCCCGCACGAAATCATGCTGACTTGTCCTACCCAGCTCTGTGCACCCTACGTGGGTCAGGACACCGCTCATCTCGACACTGATCGAGTCCGGCAAGCTCAAGGAAACTACCATATCTGCCGATGACGTTGCGACGGCGATTGTGAATCAGCTCTATTCCGGCTACGGCGGGCGGATCGCTTGCCCGGAAAGCATGGGTTGGACCTCGCTGATCCGCGGATTGCCGGGCTGGCTGCAAGAATCTTTGCGAGACAAGGGTACCATTTCGTTTCTCAAAGCTCTGGATAAGTATTAGGCATACACAGGGCAGCGAAGTTGAGGAGCAAGGAAGCAAATACACGGCGTCTTTGCAAGACTCTGACGTGGAGAGAGCTTAAACAAAGTCTCGGCGCGGCGTGTGCAGATGGAAACTCAACCACGAGGGCGAGTTGTATGTTAAGTAGATATCGTCATGGGTACTAACAATCTATGAGGACAGCATCGGTACCACCTTGCACCACCCATCCTCACCCTCCTTTCCCACATCGACGAAACAGTCAAGAAGGCCACCGATTGTCTGTACCCACCCCACACAATCGTCTGGACTGTGGCCTTGGTGTTATTCATGTACCCCAAACAGATGCTTGGAGACTGCATGCAAAGCTCCCCTGGAGTTTCGAGTTTGGTTACTCGATCAAAGCCCGCAAAGAAACAAAGAAACGAATTTGGTTTTGGGGACGTGGCCAGGCATCTCAAGGATAAAGATGCGGCCCAGAGCGATCCGTGCCGCCATGGCGGCTTCGAGTGCTGTTTCAAGCAGAGGGAGACAAGTGAATAGAACAGCTGCGCTGGTCGCACGCGGCTGGTGTGTATCTCCATCACCTAACCACCTGTGTGCATGGATGTAAATCTAAATGACAAGTGCCTCCCCGATGCTCTGGTCATAGCGTACCCCAAAGGTCCTCATCCCATGTCTTATCCGCGTTGTGAGTTTGGCCCCGCATGGCCCCGAACAATGCCCAGTCCAGTCCGCCCAGATCGACATCAGGGGATCCGCCTCCGGTAAGCAGACGCTCGTAGCTCATCCAGTCCTCAGAGATGGCGGACGTCCCATCACCATATCGATCTCCGTGTGACCTTGTGTTGTTGCTCTGTTCTGCCGAAGGCGGCCCCAGCGGCATGAATTCGGTCAGTCTTGGTACAGAGCTCGTGGTCTGGTCAACATCACAATTCCAATTCCGGGACGGGACGATCGTCGACGGAGAGTCGGTGCCTGATGATGTCGATTGCGATTGCTGCTCTTGCCAAGTGGAGAGTTGTCCGCGAAACCAGGCAGGAAAGTCATGCCCCTCGGGCAGCCTGCCCTTGCGGATGCACAAGTCGACGGTCCAGGACATCCTTAGATACCAAGTCGGATGGGTTGCCAGGATCTGACTCCAGTCTGTGATGGGCACTTGGCCGCCTCGCCAAAGAAATTGGGTGTCGTTCTGGGCCAGGTTGGCAACGTATCTCGCCGTTTCTTTGATCCATTCCACGCCGTGGTACTGCGGAAAGAAGGATTTCATCGTTTCGACCAGCACGTCGAGCCTTTTTTGGTTCGAGGCTGAAGTCGAGGGTGGCGTTGTCGACTGCGGATCGAGTGTCAATTCGGTGCTCAGCGACGACAGCCTTGCAGTCACCACATGTAACGCCAAAGGCGTTGCAATGCACGCAACTCTGAATGCCATACATGTCAGCCGGTGTACTTATGAGTTGCTGCTGGGCACTTACGCTGATATGGGCAGCCATCGCGCAAGGCGACGTCGAGTGAGCTCTCCATAGCACTGTGTTACCTTGAGCGCAGCATCTTGTAATTCGCGCCTGCTCTTGTTGAGTAGCTCCTTTGGTATGGTGCCTTCTGTTCCAGGCTTTGGAGAGCCTGCTGCGACAGACTGGCGCAGTATTTTGCAATGGCAAAGGGCGATTTCGGCGGTGCTGAAGCGCAATCAGACCTCTATGGGGAGAAATGTGCAAACAGGCATCATGGCGGCAACTCACTGGTAATAGATGTACATTAGGTTCGTGTGCAATACCAAGGACTGGTCTGTGTCCCCGTTCGTGTCGGGCTGCTTCATGGTGCCGTCGCCGTACGGAGGGAACCGTGCTGCAGTTTGGGCGTACCAGCCCCGCATTGCGTTTTCGGACTGCTCGATAGTGAGGTGGTCATCGTCCGGGGAGCTGCGGCGGGACTGGGCAGGGTGTTCAAAAGGGGACGCCAGCGTGAGGACGTCGGTCATTGTGATCATGAGTTCGAGAAATCGAGTGAAGAGAAAAATCTGGCGTTGCTTGGCTGCTGTACTAGAGACACGTGATCGATAGATCTCGTCCTCCAGATCTGCCATGCTGAGCGGGACGGCGGTTTTGAAATCGAATCGTTCGTGCGTTATTTGAACGCTGAATCGCGCGGAGAGGGGGGAGATACGATCTAGGATGACGCAGCACCACCACAGACGGCGGAGAGTGTTCTGGCGTTTTCGCTCAGACGGAGAGGTCGTGCCTGTTGTTTCCAGCGTTTCCGCGTAGCAGTCCGCGTTAATGCTCCTCGCGTGCTGGATGCCCAGGCCTAGCCAGGACCGGTATGGATTCAGGGAGATATTGGAGGGCGGCACCCATCCCATCAGCAGCAAGGCCGCTTGTGCCAGCGGCAGCGAGGTAGATTCTGTCTGCAAGTCGTACAGAAGCTGACAAGGTTGAATTCACTCTTCTGTCAGCCTTCAAACAAATCCGCGGCTCGGCGTGGCGTTGGTTCCTTACTTTGGCTCTCCTATAGAATTCGGCCCGTGCTGCTCGGGGACTTGAGAAGCCGAGAGTCTCAATGGTTTCTTGCGACACAAACTATTGATGTGGTCGGTCAGTTCATCAGGTCATAATGATTGACGAGTTGGCATATGCGGGGCCGTCAGCCACTTACACTGCAGCTTGAGAAAAGCATGGCCTGGAACATGAGCAGGGAGATCTTGTCCAGAGAAGCGGAGTCGGCGTGCTGAAGATACATGTCCCAGAAGTCGCCCTCGTTGAGAAGAGGAAGAAGAACGTGCATGTGCGTGAAATACTGTTCTACAAAGTCATCCAGAGCCGGCCGAGTTGGGATGTGAAGGCATCCTTGGGCCTCCAAATAATTGGCGTCCTCGTGAGGAATCCTATGCAAGTTACCGATGGTGATGTATCCGTAGTGCGAGTAGAGGACTGTGGGCTTGGCGCTCGGTCTTTGCCTCACTTGACGAATTGATCCCGAGTCGCTCACGCCTGTGCCACGGGGGTCAGTTGAGATATGCGCCGGGGAGTCTGACTCTGGTGGCATCAGAGTTAAACAACAATATAAAAGCGGCTGTGAGAGGGGAGGGATAGCAGGGTTCGTTCGTCATACCCATACGACGTGGTCCATTGGCATCATTCCAGTCATGGCGCCACACAAACTTTGCTTCGGTGGCCCGAGTTCCCGCGTCGTCCCGGCAGGCCTGGAGCCCAGCACCGGCGTTGTAGGGTTCCCTGGACTCGGTCATGTCGACATTGAGTCCATAAAGACCATCGAAACCGACTGATGGGGCATCATCGTTGCTGGTAATTGATCGCGGCGGCGCAGGTGCAGAGGGCGCGTCTGAAGTCTCATCCACCAGCATATCCGGCGGTAGTACCGGTAGTTCGCCGAGAGGCTGGGGACCTAACCGGCTGTACCTCCTGACCGCTTCTTGAGTACTATGCACCGCGAACGGTTAGCGACACGGTATAGGACGAGGGTCAAGGCGAAGCCGTTGGGGGCTCTTCATACAGTCTGGAACCCCTTCCCACGAGAAGGCAATCCTTACCGTCCAGGTCGCAGTTGGTGCAAGGCTGGCGTCGCGTAGAGACGTCGCATCGGACCTTCCTAGACCTACAGGACAGGCAAGCCTGCGGGGCACGAGTTCGAGATGCTTGCCCGCTGGAGGCACCTGGACCGTTTGCCCTGGGGACTGAGGAGACAGGAGGCATGGTAAATCTCACAAAGCCAACGACAATGATTATGAGGTCTGCGACCACCAAAATGGTGCCGGTAGAATGAGGGATTGCCGAAGTCACACACTTGGGTGTGCAATGTTGAAGATTGGGGAACGAAATTTGGGCCTGCCTGGCCCTGAAGGCCCAAGGGTCGAAAGGGTTCCCATGACAGCATCTCCACAATGGCCCCTGGAACGCGGAGACATGGCGGGGCGGGCTTGGGCAACTGCCCGAGATGCCGTTCCCCGCTGCCGTCCTGCTGTGGGGGATTCCCCGCATTGGCAGCCGACAGCCGGGACTTGTCACGCGCACGACGTGTTGCGGGCCGGCGCCGCTCGACGCCTATCCGTTCTCTCTAAAACAGACAGCAACACTCGCTGACTTGAAAATCCCATCCACTCTCCCGCCGCCGTTGGCAGCCCGAGATGCAACAACAGAGACTTCCTTTACCCTTCCCGTCGAGAACCATATTCTTGCTGTTGATCATGCTGAACCCGTGGGCGAATATCTTCTCGTTAGAGTCATACAACGCTGCATTGTCCTGGCAATCGTCGCTGCACATGGTCCGCTGCCGGCCGGCCACAAAGTTCCAGAACCCGCTGCTGTAGATGTTGAGATTCGTGGAGTGGGATATAATACGTCGGTAGAGACCCATATAGCACTGCACAGCGTTAGTATTCATAAAAGCTTCTGCCACCTACCTAGGGGCGGTTGCCTAGACTTCGCTTGCTCCGTACCAGCTACAGTCAGGGTCACTCTCCAGCAGCGACTCCTTCCACGGCGCCGGGGCCAGCACAGTATTCCCCGAATTCACTGGTGGGGACGGGCGCTCCAACACCAAGATCACCAGGGTCACAGGGTGAGCGTCGTGAGCCAACATAAAGAAGGTATACACCTTTTCTGCCCCCACCCCGAGAACCCAGTCGTAGACGATGTTGTCAGGCTTAACGTCGCGGTGGCACATGCTGTGCCAATCCAGGTAGGCAAGAGGGGGTCCGCAAGACGGCAATCATCACGCAATAGATACATTCTGGAATAGAAATCCTATCTATCCATCCGCCAACGTCTGGCCTTTCCTCCTCTATGCTACCCTACTGAATGAGGTGTCTGGAGTGACCGTATACTGCTCGGCGATACTCGAGTGGCTGAAATCCTGGGAAAGCCCGGTCGCCTCGGAAAGTGTTGGGACATCAAAGTTCAAATCTGACGGCAATCGATCGATGGCGGAGCAGATTATCGTCATTGACGATCCAAGAGCCTTCCTCGAGGTCGACGAGGCTAGTGTCGTTATTGCTCTTGCCCCGGACATTCCGGCGAGGCAGATCATCGCCGATCTTACCCGGCCTGCGATCCTCCTATGGGACAATGTCGTGAATTCGGACACGAACCAATTCTGGCAAGTAACCCTTAATAGTAGCACTCTCTGCTACACTCTCAGCTTGTCTATCCGGATCTATCTAATCCCGCCTCTAGCGCCGACCCTATCTCGCCACGTGTGATGCAGATGATGCAAGAATACGTGCAAGTGCCCTTCCCGGCGTACGAGTGCTTTGGGGATTTGGCCATCTATGTCCGGAGGGGAGATGTGGCGGGGAAACGAGAGCGCGGGATACCAGTATCATGAGATTGGCATTCTTCTGTGTACCTCGACACGAAGGCAGTGGATCCATACTGGTGTCTCTTCGTTTGCGGACGCTCTTTTCTTACTGGAATAATCTCAGCCAACCGCGTCATCTTCCACCCAACAACCTCGGGGGGACCTCGAAGTGATGTACCTGACCTGTCTCTCGCGGACAAACGGACGTGGGCTGGATAGCCCACTGGGCCTTGGTTTTAACAGCGCCCGGACCTCGGTGCCATGCAAAACGGAGGCTAGCTATGCGTTGCTGGCGGTCGGGACGTGCCGCAGCCCGTCGGCTTGTGCTGCTTGCTCTCTTCTCCGTGATAATTTGAGTCCCTTCTACTTGGCTTCATTATCGGCCAGCTTCTTGGATTGCGCCAGCCAAGCGCACCTCTTTTCCCCATGGAACCAGACGACGACATTTTTCCCTTCGGTCAAATCCCGGAGATGCTGACGTCACAGACGTAGACGACGGGTTCCTCGTCTCGGTCGTGCTCCTCGCCAGGATAGAGCGGCGTTTCGGTTGTCTGGAGAAGCGGCAGGGATGATTCAAGATAGAGAAGATCGCAACCATTCTTCACACAGACCAAACAACATCTTCTGCTATTTGCATTTAGAGGAGCACGACCCCAAGACATGTCGCGGCAAAAGACGAGAGCCCTGCCCTCCTGGGGTGTGCGGCTGAAGTCTGAACCCCCGGGGCTGTTCAACCAACCATGTACCTCCTCCATACTGTCTAGGTTCCCGCCTCAGCAGTCAAACGGTAGGGTGTGGTGCAAGCCTCAGGGCATGACCGAAACCTTGCAGGCGCCCCGCGGGCCAGCCGCAGTGCTGCCGGCTAGGGAGGCGAGTGATATGGCCGTTGCTCCTGTCTCGTCCTCACTTGTGATTTCATCGAGCATCTTGATCGAGCATCGTTGGCCCTTTTTATAAACATGGAGTTTCACAGCGGTCCCCGTCGACTGGCCGTCGCCGTCCCGCACTTGTATGCTGCTCGGCAGGAATACCGTGGCGGATGGCCTGCGGGCTATCTGGGCGCCGACTGTCCCGCCGACATACCAGTCCGATGTAAGCGGACGGGCGGATTCAGTAACCTCAACTGCTGTCCTCCCAGCCAGTTCTGCACCAACGACATGGCAAACATCTATTGCTGCCCCACCGGTACCTAACACGTCCCCCAACTGAGCACCGCACCTACGCGCGACAAGGCATAGCTGACGCGTCCGAACAGACTCCGACTGCGGCACCGCCGTGTACAACCGGCCCGCGTGCGCAAACTCGACCTGGACCCTCTACAAGATGCCGTCGGGTGGGTTTTTCTGCTGCCCGACGGGATACGTGGGGTTCCTGCCCGTCTCCGGCTACACGGGGCTTTGCGAGGACAACATCGACGGCCTCCCCCCGAGCCGCATCGCCACCCCGGCCACGCAGGGGACCACCTCCCGCCCGACAGGCCCAGCAACAGCCAGCGGGACAGGCCTACCCCCATCTCAGCAGACGACGACCACCACCACGCCCAGCAACACCCCGGGGAGTGACGACCGCGCCAGTCGGCAAAGCTCGCCAAGCGGCATCCCAGCCTCCGGCGGCTCCACAGGACCTTCTTCCATCCCCACCGGCGCGGTAGCGGGCCTCGTCATCGGCGGCGTGCTCCTCCTCCTCCTCGGCGAGGCGCTGCTCCTCTGGCTCCACCGTCGCAGCCTGCGGCGGCACCAGCAATCTCTCCCACCGCCCCAGGGCCCTCGCGCGTCTGCCGAGGCGGTCGAGCCCGCGGCGACGCAAGCCCGGCCGCAGCAAATCACAAACTTCATCCCCATCCCTCACGGCGACCCCGCCCCGCCCCCGGTATATTCGCACGCGCCGGCTGTTTCGCAGGCCGTTCCGCCTCGGGGCTGTCGGGATGGCGCGGTCGTTATGGAGGGTCAGGTGGAGGAGGTTGGGGGCACGCCGAGGGCCGAGTTGTCGGCTGGGCGAGCCTGAGAGCAGCAGCTAGGGGGGGAAAAGAACGGATGGGAACGAGGATCGCCCCTCAAAAGAGGTTGGTGTGGCGTAGATAGACTGCTTGACGTGGCGAGGACCTCTTCAGGAGGGCAGGCAGTTAAAACAACTAGGGCAGTGCCCAGGCCATAGCCATACCAGCACGTATAGCCAGAGACCTCCATAAGTAAAGCAATTGCCGACACTTATACCCCATTTTACGGTGCCTTTCAGTGGCCCCATACCAACAGGGGTGGTTCGAATCAGCTGTTTCCACACGCTAAATTGAGAAAGGCATTTCATTCAACTGCAGCAATACACAGTGAGCAGGGTGAGCCGGGGTGAGCACTTGCCGCTTTTGGCTTAGCAACTGGTGACCAAGCATCTGGGGAACTCTTTTTGTATATTTCCACCCACGCTTGGTCGCTTTCTTCTGTCACGGGAGCAGGGCAATGCGCATGCTGTTACCTCCCAATGTACGCTCCCGTGCCCTTGTGTAGCACAATGATTTGCTTGGCTTACTCTATATTAGGCAAAGAAGAAGTAAAACAAATAAACACAAAAATAAAATGGAGGAAAAAGAAAAGAAAGGGAAGAAGAAATAAAAGAAAAAAAGGATAACGTTCTATACGTATATATCTATATGCGAGTTGAACTTAACGAGGTTAGGGTCTTTCCGGATATCTGTAAGGGCCATCCGAATATCCGGCTTGCTTCGCTTTAAGTCATAGTAGCGGATTAACTCCATTGATGCCTAACTAACCTATTCCGAGTATGAACAGGCAGCAGCATTCCCTCGCCCGCCTTCGCTACCTACGGTTCGTCCTCTCTATTGCGCAAGCTTTCCGACCGTTAGACGACAGTTGTCATCATGTCTGACAGGATCCTGGACGCGACCGATGTGGCCAGCAATACGGATCGCTTCTGTGACCCCTGCAAGGAGATGTTGACGGAGACGAGGGAGAGGTCGAAGCTCGATATGTTTTCGAGCCGACTCTACAGGGGAAGGATCCTAGCGAAGGGTTCAGGCTACCAGCATCCGCAGCTGTTCTACCGACATGCTGAGCCGACGACCTGCGAACTGTGCATCTTCCTGAGAGTCGAGCTCGGCCAGGGGGCAGACAGGCAGCTGCCGTTGACGAGCGGAACTGTTATAGGTTTTGCCCTGCCCGGTAGGTCGACGACATGTTTAGCACGCACTGGATGCAGCACCCCTGATGATAGTGAGCTGCCAGCTAACTGACGGGCTGGCGCCCCTTTCTCTAGGAGAACCTGCAGCCGAATTTGTCGACATGTTGCAGCCGCCATTCGATCCGACGAGCGATATTGTCTTTGACACGGCCAGAGATTGGATCGAGACTTGCCACCGCTCGCACAAGCAATGCCAAGTCACTGGCCGCACCGGGCTCTCTCTTCTGCCGACCCGCGTCCTCGACGTGGGCACCAGCGATGCTCCGACACTTTTGCTCCACATCTTCAGCAGCGGCGAGATGGCTGAACGCGGCGAGTACGCCTGCCTCAGCTACTGCTGGGGCGGTGATCAGTTCAAGACATTTCTCGACACGGTTGAGGAGCTAAAAACGCACATCCCGATCGACCAGCTGTCCTTGACTGTAGCGGACGCCGTCGAGGTTACCCGTCGTCTCGGGCTGCGCTACCTCTGGGTCGACGCGCTTTGCATTGTCCAGGATAGCGACGAGGACAAGGCGCGGGAAATCGCGAGGATGGGCGCTATCTACAAGAACTCGACTGTTACCATTGCCGCAGCCACGGCGCGAGCGGCGAGCGAGGGGTTCCTGCGGAGGCCGCCGTCAACGCCTCGGTCGGCAGCGGTGCGCGTACGACTCCCAAACGGCCAGATTGGAATCGTACGCCTGACGCTCAGCCACTTTTACTATGCCGGCCAGGCACGGCTTGAGCGGGATCACCCCTTGGACTCGCGGGGTTGGTGTCTACAAGAATACCTCCTATCGCCGCGGCTACTAATCTTCTCCATGTTCAACGTCGAGCGGGCTTGTCAAATCGACAAGGAAGTTGCCGGTGACGGACCCTTGGGTCGCGGACAGACCTTCGGGGCTACGTTTCGCCTCCCCCCGGCCATCTTCGGCGGGGAGACGATCCGCGACCAGCTGACCAGGCTTGGGCGTCGCGACATACGCTTCTCGTTCCCACGGGAGCGTATACGCCTCTGGGAGCAAATCGTGAGCGATTTCTCGTGTCGAGAACTGACCGATCTCCGAGACCGGCTTCCCGCGCTCGCCGGTATCGCGGGAGAATTACAGAAGGCTTGGGGAGACGAGTACATGTTTGGAATGTGGAGGAGATTGCTTCCATGGACTCTGGCTTGGGAAGCCTTGGTGCCAGAGGGCCGGCCGCGCGAACGTTCGTCGCTGGCGCCGACCTGGTCGTGGGCATCCCTCAACACTGGAGTGGTGTTTCGCGACATGCCCGAGACGCCCACAATCTCGCCCACCGACATCACCTGGGAGACGGGTGTGGAAAACGACATGGCGACATCGTCGCCGCCCTTTCCGTGTCTAGCCGTCAACGGCACACTCGTCCGTTCGACGGAAGCTCGGAGGGAACCGCTCGATATCTGGTCGGATCTCGGCGAGCCCTTCGACAAGGAGTGGAGCTACTTGGTTGTACGTCGCCGTACAGCGCACTGGCCGGATGCAGGTTCTGGGCTGAAACGGACCGACACGACGTACTTGGTTCTGAGGAGCGTCGGTAAGGGCGTGTACACGCGCGTTGGGCTGGCTCAACACCGTCACGAACAACAGGAGCTGCTGGAAGGCGATTCTCCGTGGGTAAAGTTGTCAAAAAAGCCGAAAGTGAAGGTATATTTAGTCTAGATGTTGCAGCTCCTGAGTAGCTTAGTATATAGCGACGAGGGCTGAGGCAGTATAATATGAAGGGTATAAGAGAGATAGGGGTGGAGATTAGGGTATAGCCAAAACGAGGTAGAGAAGAAAACAGCGATATCAATGTACTCATTGTCCTAAGGCCATCCAATTTTATCTGCCGAAATGTACCAAATCAAGGATACCTAACTTTGTTCGCAAGCAGTAACCTCGAAAGGACGCTCCCCCCCTCCACCCCTTGCGACCCCTTCTCCCCAACCATTAACCAGACCCAACACCCTACCCTCAGCCGCCAAGGGAGTCATCCGGGCAGCCCTACTGTAGCCCAGCCAGCATATCCTTAACATCATCCTCATCTAGCTCCGCCGCGCGAATATCAGGCGACTGTAGCAGCCAGGCGTCGTTGAAGAAGCTCGTCTGGACCCCGTCGTCGGCAAAGATCGGCCCGGGCTTCGGCTTACCCGAGTAAGAGTACCTGTTGTCGACGAGGCCCGTGGTATCCATGTCGTCGATTTCGGAGTACAGGTCGGGCGCGGTGAAGGTCTCGTTTCTCGGGTTGGTGGTTGTTGGGGCTGTTGTTAGGCGGGACGGCTGCTCGGCCGTGAAGAGGCTTGAGGAGGGGCCCGTTTGGGCTTCTTCTTCTTCTTCTTCATCTTCCTCCTCCTCCTCGTCTATCACTCTGTATTCCCCGTACCGTCCCACCACCTCCTCCTCCTCCTCCTCCTCCTCCTCACCATTATCATTACCCTCATCATCCTCTTTATCCTCGTCCTCCTCTGCCATCCAACCTGGCGTCACCGGGCGGCGGAGCATAACCTCAGACAGCGCCACGGTATAGACCGATGCCGCGTACGACGACGCTATTTCCGCCTCTATTTCCGTCTCCATCTCTTCCTATAGCGACTGCTACGGTTGGTTCTTCTTCTTCTCCTGCCGCTGCTACTACTTAAGGCTCCTGTTAATGAACGGGTTGTTCTCGTCCTTATAGTCTAAGTGTCTACCCTCGGGCGAAGCACTTGCTCGGCGCTTCCCTTACAACGATAGGAGGGTTAGTAAGGAAGAGGTAGCTAGCGGCTAGCTTAGTAGTATAGGAGTTAGGCTTAAGACGTCCTCTACTAGTACTTATAGTAGTAGTAGTACTACTGCTTGGGCCTCGAGCATCAGCGGAGATAGCGACAGGACTAGGGCAAGAGGGGTAGTTAGTACGGGTCTAATCAGAAAGATAGAGTTACTCCTTACCGCCTATACCGAAATTGGCCCTTATCTTGCCGAACACGACAATATCGTGGATCAGGTTATACTACTCTACGCTAACACGGACCTTAGTATTCCTATAGCGCCTATTCCTTAGCTTCTATATCTCATCCCAGGTCGTCTTCCACTCCCTCCACTCGGCCTGCACCTCCTTGGTTATACGTATAGTACTCGACGCCTGCGCCTCGGCAGTCTACCGCTCCGGGCAGACGTTATAGTGCTTCTGCCTGTTCTCAGTGATACACTTGTAGCTCGACTAGGGGAACTCCTTGCCGTAGTATAGGCAAAAGGTATAAAAGGCATAGTAGCGCCAGAGATGCTCGCTATTAGTCACTAGGGGGAGGGACACTACTTATCAGTCGCCGTAGATCTCTCTCTCATACAGACACCCCCTCTAACCTGCCTGCCTCTACCTATTCGATGCAAAAAGAACGGGGGACAGGGGAAGGAACAATATACTTCAGCTTCCCAAGCCCGTCTAATTCTCCACCCGCGAGATAGCCTCCCTTAGTCACTCCCCGGTAGTGCTCGGGATCTCCCTCGCGCATGGGACACGGCAGTATCAGCTTCGGCTTCTTCCCTTTGGGAGACGACGACAACAACACGGTCAGGCCCTCGACAGCACGCCCAGGCTGACCATAGCCCCGGACCCGAGACTGGCCACTAGAGCGGCGCCCGCCCCGGCCGCCCCTACCCCCCGTACTGCCGCAGCGGTCCGTCATTCTCCCGGATGCTGGAGCCGCCGAGGATAGGCTATAGGGTCCGGTCCAGCCGCTTCTTGTAGTAGACGGTATACTAGCCGAGCCGCTTACGGGTTACGTCCTGCTGCAAGATG
>Ga0247824_10001264_pt1 | contig 13660 bp, 9 predicted proteins | sample 13C_PalmiticAcid_FD_194412 | JGI IMG/M metagenome (GOLD analysis project Ga0247824, IMG submission 194412) | Soil microbial communities from agricultural site in Penn Yan, New York, United States - 13C_PalmiticAcid_Day48 | ecosystem: Environmental > Terrestrial > Soil > Agricultural land... | reverse complement strand
GTGGGAGGTTGGGAGGCGGGGGATAATGGGAGGGGAGTGGGAGGCACGTACTGAGGTAGTTGGGGGTGTAGAGCCCTTCGACTTCGGTGGTGCGTTTGATGCCGGCGGCAGCGGCGCTGGGATGCAGGTTAGCTGGAGAGTTTGCGAGAGGGGTGAGGGGTTTGCGCACATCAGGCCGAGACTCATACTGCCGGCGATGGTGTACTTTTCCCGCTGGGGCATATGTAGAGGCCAGACAATAATCCAGGGGAAGATGGCGAAGAAGAAGTCAACGAGAATTGTGGAAACTGGAGATTGGAGCAAGTCAGCGCTGGCCACAACATCTGGACTGGGGGACAACGCACTGCAAAGAATGTACGACGTCGGCCGGGTGTCGATGGGGCAATAGCCGCCAGGGATGCGGCGGTCGTAGACGTAGTTCAAAGGAACACACGAGAGCCAGAAGCAGAGAACCTGTGCTATGTGGGGGTCAGCGCCATGTTCAGGGCGTTCAGCATGCGATAACCTACCAATGGATGCCAGCGTCACGAGAGTCATGGCGCTCCAGATGGCAATGCGGTGCCAGGGGACCGTGACGAGGCGGAGCAAGAAGAAGCCGAGTGAGGATTTGGCGATGGCCATGCCGACAATGGCAAACCCCTGGCCTATACACTCATAGAGCGTTGCCTGCACGGCGGAGTCTATACTCCCAATTTCCTCCATTGTTTGTCCGAACCCATAATGACCCGCGAGAGTGGTGAAAGCCGTGAAGATGATCAGAAAGACAAATGCCACAATGTAGACATGGTCATCGATGCCGTACGAAGCGAGACAGACGATGCGAGTGTAGAGCCGCAGCAGAAGGAAAAAGAAGACCAGGCCGGCCAGCAACCACATCACGCCCAACGCCCAAGGGGCGTCGCCTTTGAGACCCATCTCGTCGTCGGATGCGAAACGATGTGAGGATCTGGAGCGAAGCTGGTGGTCAGGCGCCGAGACCACTTGTTGTCGATGGGCACCGAGAGCGCGGGATGGCCATGGGACGTCGAAACTAGAGTGGGCGAGGGTATTTAGCTTTAGCGAGAGTCATGAACCGCTGGCTTGGGACAGACAAGGAGTCGACGAAAGCGGGCAAGACAAGGTGAGGACCCCGGTGACGCCTCCCGGATGCCGTGATCTTGACTTGTCGAGCCCGGGGCACAAAGGAGATGATGTCGATCAGCCTCAAAAAGTCGAGAATCCAGTGTGATCGATTCGGTCGGCTTGCCGGTGAAACGTGCAGAGAGACGCCGGAAAGTAGTCCCATAGGGTCACCGTGCCACAATCCCATGTTCATTCAACGGCCGGGCTGATCATGTTTGTTTTCGGCAGAGGGGTTTATGCAGGCCGTTCTGAGGATCCAGGGGTTGTGTCTGCGTCCCATGCCTGCTGGCCAGAGCCGTCAAAAGGGGAAGAGAGGTTGAGGACCATCAATCCGGTTGTGATCAGAGACTGGTCCTGCCGGGGGAACGGGTCAGGTACCGGCAGGCTTCCCGGGTCCAGGGAATGGGTGCGACCAGGGGCCGTAGCCGAACGTATTTCACTGGACGGGGAAACACGGCTCACCCGCAACCCTTGTGAGAAGTGGACGCTGTCCCCCACGTAGAGCGGTTGGACAAGGGGAGGAAAAAGCATGAAGTGCCGGAAAGGGACGTGCATGAAACTCGAGAGCGCAAGAGCTGTTGGTTGCGAGAGCAGCGCCGGGTAACGTTACTGGGTACCCTGATTGTCTAATGCCAGCCACAACAATGGGTAACGTTAGCCATCACTGGTGGCAGCCACTGCTGGCCAGTACGCCTTGTGTCCTCATTGAGGTTGTTTCTGGGAGGAGGGAAAGCAGTGAGCACCTGCGAGATCTTTCCTTGTTGTGTCCTCCATCGCGCAACTCTCTGATATCGACTGCCGGGAATCAGGAATGGAACAATTTGCTCACTAAGATTGCCAGTCCCGTCTCATGCAGTCTCGCAAGGTGAGACGGAAAATGGAAAGAGCCATGATTGACGTGATGCTCTGAGCCCGTTTCGCTTGGAGATCTGCGAGGCGCAGGTTGAGGATTCTGGTGGACGCCAAGGGCAGCTGGGGTTTGGACCCGGCAGCGCTACTGCACAACGGGAGGCACTACTGAAGCCATTTGGCCGAGATTTGGGATGCGCAGGTTTTACTCGACAGCTGCCGTGGTTGTGGTTTTTCTTTTTCGGCTCACCGTCAAAGACGGACGGGAACACGACGTTTGTGGGGGAGGAAAGAACTGCGCGATGCTTTGCTGCAGGCAGCAGCCACGCAGCCACGCAGTCTCAGATGCGGGAAAGCGCCTCCAGAGATCCAGAGAATGGAGGCAACCACGCCTGCACCCAGCCAATAACGGAAAGCAGCCTGCCGGGATTCCAAGCCACTGGGCACGCGGGAAGGCGCAAACCAGTCTCGGCAGTCTCAAGCGGACTCGGGACCACAGGGTGGCAGCTCTGGTCAGCCTGCATGGTCGCAGAAAACTTTATTCTGCATTCGGGACTCGGCAAGGGCAACAGTTGACAGCTGTCGGAGCCCACGCAATTCCGCGATTCGATTTGCGCAATCAAACCAAGAAATCCAATACGCGGACATGTCGAGCCTCCCACGAAGATCGGCAAATCAAAACCAGAAAGAGGAAACCCGTCTCCGCCTAACGTAGGATACGAGGATGATGCTTGCGTCTGGCCAAGACCCGACGGGAACTTCGCGGCCGGGGAAAGGTCCGGGACGGCATCTTCAAGGGTCCTCTAAGCCCCATCCGGGTTAGGGGGTAGTAGGGTGAACGTGTCTTGGCTGTCCCGACGAATTGGGTGCGGCTCCTTGACCGTGTTGTGGAGAGGGTGAGGGGATGCACTAGGGACTTTCCTAGCGCTTATTATGGCGCCCGCTACCGGTGGGGGTGATGTTGTTCTGTTTGGGCATCGTTTGGACTTTGGACCCCTTTCTTGACATGGAAAGGGAGGGACGGCTTGTGGGGCCGAGTGGTTAGGTCGGTGTGCTGCCGCAGCGGTGTTGCAGTGCAGGTCTGGGCACTTCGACAGCTCAGGTCCTTCGCAGGGGCAAGCGTGGGGTGGACAACCTGGTGAAGAATTTGGGACGCCGGCTGCTGGGAGACACAAAAAGGAGGGACAACGCCAGTCAGACACAACCGACCTCTTTCGAATTGTTCTGAGGGGTGTGCCTGGGAGCCTGGCGGGAGGAAGCCAAAGTAAGGTAAGAGACGGGCAGTGAGGGATTCCAAGGTTCAACGTTACCTACGGGGACTCACACCGAGTCTTCACCGTACCCCTGTCTCCAATTAGGCAATGCGAATTAGCGAGCCTCTCTCCGAGCCATTGATCGGCCACAAGAACTGCCATCTGCATTCAGGCCCTGAGACGGCCTTGCCAACCTCGTCCACACCTGCATGCAACTCGCACCATCAACTCGCTAAAACACAACGGGAACGGCCAAGAGACATGCTGGCAACCCCCACTCCCGCCACGGTGCCGTTCATAACGAGTCCCTGCTGCTGTTGCAATTTGGGGTCCGTCCAGGGCCGCCTCACCTTCCATTTCCCCTCCTCACCTTTGTCTCATCCCACTTCCGCAGCGTGCCGCCGCGTAGGAGTGCAGCTGCGTCCGCCCACGTGTTTTATGCCCGAGTTTATGCCTTTGTAGCCCGCACCCACGCCCATTTTACAGACAAACTGCGCCATGGCTTCGGCATCACCAGCTGCCAGTGGCGGCATTCCCCCTGCGGAGGGATCCGCGTTGGATCTGGCTTCGGTGCTGGCCGGCGTCTGGGGTAACAAGCTGAGCGTCTTTGTCCTTGCTCCCTCCGTTGCCGTCTTCTTGTGGTTCTTTGTCGCCTATCAGACGTCGCCCCTCAAGAAGTACCCCGGCCCCTTCCTCGCAGGTATGCGGTCCATGCTTCAGTCATGCCGAGAGTCGAGCTGACGTGACACTAGGATGGACCAACCTCTGGCGTGTGTGGCAAGTCATCTCGGGCGAGTATGCCCCCCGTATGAAGAAGCTCCATGAAAAGTATGGCCCCATCGTCCGCATCGGACCGAACCTGCTGGACCTCGACATCCCGGATCTCTACCGCATCATCTACGGCACCGACGGAAAATGGATCAAGTCGGACTTTTACAAGAACAGCAGCTCCATGATCGACGGGAAGCAAGTCTTCCACATGTTCTCGGAGGTTGACCCGACCCTCCATGCACAGATCAAGCGCCCGGTGGTGCGCCACTACTCGGTGCCCGCCGTCCTGACCATGGAGCCGTTGATGGACTCTGTCATTACCGACTTCATCAACATCCTCCAGAAGCGTTACGTTGAACCCAAGAAGACGTGCGACTTTGGCAATTGGCTGGGCTATTGTGAGCATCCCCTGACCCTGTCGTCTAATGCTTTCCACCTCCTAATCACACCTTGTCATTGGCAGACGCCTGGGACTTTATGGGCATGGTCACCTTCAGCACCAAGTTCGACTACATGGAGAAGGGCTGCGACTACGACGGCACGCTTGCCATTGCCGACCAGTCCATCGACTACCTCGCCCTCTGCGGCCAGATGCCCTGGACAGACTACTGGCTGGACAAGAACCCCATCTACCCGATTGGGCCCCCCAACATCGGCAACGTGACGCGCATCGCCATCCAGAACCTCGGCGCCCGCCTCAAGGGCGAGGACAAGAACTACACCGAGGGCAAGCCCGACTTCCTGCAGTACTTTATCGAATCCAAGTCGACCCACCCCGAGCTGGTCAACGACGGCAGCGTCATCGGCTACCTGCTTCTCAACCGTAAGCCCCTTCACCCGTCCCCTACCTCTTATCCTCACCTTCCCCCCACCATTCACTGACATATCCCAGTCATCGCCGGCGCCGACACAACCGCCATCACCATGCGCGCCCTCTTCTACCACACCCTCAAGAACCCGCGCATCTTTGCCCGCCTGCAGGCCGACTCCCGCGCCGCCTTCCAGCCCTTCGAGCCGGCCTCGCACGCCAAGGCGCGCGCCCTCCCTTACCTCGAGGCCGTCGTCAAGGAGACGCTGCGCTACCACCCGGCCGTGTCCATGATCATGGAGCGCATCGTGCCCGAGGGCGGCCTGACCCTCCCCGACGGCAGCGTCGTTCCCGCGGGCCAGATGGTGGGTATGAATCCGTATATTGTTGGCAGGAACAAGAGCGTGTTTGGGGAGGATGCGGAGGAGTTTAACCCCGACCGGTGGCTGCGGCGGGATGGCGAGGGGGAGGAGGAGCATAAAGAGAGGATGCAGAGGTGGGGGCAGAGCTTGCTGGCGTTTGGTGGGGGGTATCGGATTTGTCTGGGCAGGAATCTGAGTATGATGGAGGTGTACAAGGTGGTGCCGACGTTGTTGGCGTCGTTTGATATCGCGTTGGAGGATCCCAAGGAGGAGTGGTGGACGTGCTCGAGGTGGTTTTATCGCACCAAGGGGGTGATTTGTACGCTGAAGCCGAGGAGTGCGTAGATGCGATCTGAAGGGAGGGGGTTGAGGGCAGTGGGGTGATGATTGGTGGGTGGAAGGCAAGGGGTGGGCGGTGGGCTGTGGTGAGGTTGGACTTTAACTTGTTGTGATCTTGATAGCCACCATGGTACTGAACACTGTTAAAGCTCCTGTGTGTTCTTTATTGTGCGTGCTGTCAGTCCCAAACTCGACAGCCCCGCGCATTGCATAGCATGAACAAAGAAAAGTCTGAAATGCATGTGTCTTTTGGTGGTCATACTTGACGGGAGAACACTTCTACGTTCCGGCCGGTTTGGCCCAGAAGTCGTCGCAGGGGTTGGAAACAGGGGGCTTCTTTGGAGCTGGAGAGGGGAAAGGGGTTTCATCAGGCAACATGCTTGAGCAGCAAGGAAAAAGAGCGATTGCACAGACGGAGCCACAGAGGCGCCAATAAGACGAATAGTTGTTTGCACCACTCTTGTTACCTGCACTTGATACAAATGAAGGCTTGGGTACTCCGTCCTCCCCTCGATGTCCGGGCACCACTTTGAAGGGCCGTTGCTCTTCGTCCTCTCCCGCTCTTTAGCTCTTTAGCGTGAGGGACGGTCGACTCACGGAGCCTACATGTACACTGTGGGCAAAGTCATTAGATGAGAGCGATTCGCAAAGGGACTAGTTGTGAACTAACAGGATCGGCATGAGACGCAGCAAAATGCCCAAATCTCTAGTTAAGACCCTGGCACCGGAAAGACACAAAGCCGTGACCCCAGTTCGAGGCGCAATTGTTGCCGCCGTAAGTGACGGCCTGAACGGCGCCCTGGCAGTTCGACTGGGTGAAGAAAAGGCAGGAGCACTGCCGGAAACCATTGCAGTTGGCGATGTTCGCGCTGTTGGCACCAGTCCATTGCCAATTGTAGCAGCCGAGACCATCGGTAGGGACGTTGGGCGGGGACGAAGCGTAGCTGGAGCAGCCTCCGTCGGTGTAGTAGTTGACGTGGATGTTGGATGCCGCCGAGGCGCCGACCGCGAGGGCGGCGACCAGGGAAACGAAGCTGGTGAACTGCATTTTGAGTTTGGCAGGGGAAGCTTTCTCTGGGAGTTACAGATGTGTAAGGTATGTGGATGAGGGATGAGTGTTGTGTGTTTTTGATTCAACTAGATCGCGCGTTCAGATCGTCCTACTTATATTGCAATGGCTGCAACTTCTCTCAAGGTAGCGGCCTGCCTGGTCTCTGGCTTGTTCACAGAGTTGTGTGTTCCATCGGATCTGCATCTGCCTGAGTAATCCAAAAAGCGCACACCTTCTTGATCCGGAGTGAATACCGAGTCCGCAAGGCAAACTCTCAATATCCACGTCTCACGTCTCGAGTCAGCAACCAGCATTGTGTTACGGTGGAACAATGCTGCCGGGTTTAGTGGTCCGCGTGAGGCAGCCTCAGCGCAGCCCCGGGTTGTCATCTCGTGCCATTGTGCCGCGCGTTTTACGGAAGCCCTAGAGAGTTGGTGATCGAAACAGAATTTGGATTGGCATGTTCGTATCTCGGCTAGTTTACCAGTTAAGGAGCATTCTAGAACCCGATTTATCCGAAGGATCCGTGGAGCCCGGTAGGGATCTGTCACGGGTAGTAGGCATCTCTTACAAGGTACTTACCTACCTTACCTTTCCACCCCGAAGCAATTCCGAACTTACTGTGATTAGGTATCTAGGCATTGCGTTGCACTTTGGAGTCAATCCTGTGAATACCTCGGTGTGCGAATATACACACCACTATTTCGAGTCCTTCGTCATTACTAGCCGGCTACCAGTACGGCACCACGAGAAGCCAGGGAATTAGCGTTACGGCACTGTCACCGGTCGGGTTCATCGTCCCGATGTGACTGTTGTCTCAAGCTTGGACTCCAAGTTGACTGAGGGCTTGTCATGATCGCTGTCATGACATCGACACAAGCACTACGCGCACAGGGTCCATGTATGCAAGGAAATCAAGGAGAAGGACACTCGTGTATTCAGCGTCATATAAGGTAGCTAAGGTAAAGAAAAGAGTACCCAAGCAAGCGCAATGTCTTTCCCGGCCGGTCTTATGCTGGCTTTGTGCAATTCATGACAGGAACGAAGTAACATGTTTGACCATCACAAAAGACACGCTCTTGTCCGTTTCAGTGCCACCTCTCCCAGTCAGAACTTAAGCAGTGCCACTGGCAGTGCTGTTCGCAATCTCAGCAGGGTCAAAACCTTCGGCGCCAGTGACAACGCAAGCGGCAATGCAGGCGGCATAAGCAGGAGGATTCTCGAGGAGCGGGGCGCAGAGGCCTCCGCAGAAGAGCTGGAGTGTGTCAGTCGCGGTTCAAGGGGTCATTCAAGGACCATGTTTGACTGGGTAGGTCCTTACGGTGGTATAGCCCTAGAACGCATGTCAGTCAGGGCTCAATATGGGACAGAAGATGCTCGGTACATACCCGCTTCTCTTCGACCGGCGCCTCTGCGGCTGCGGTATCTGAGACCGGGGCGGCGACAGCCAGGCCGGCTGCCAGGATGCTTGCGATGACGTGGAAGCGCATTTTGAAGGATAAGACGGAGGTTTCTCGGTTGAGTCAAGGTCTTGCTGATTACTTGTTGATGTTTCAGAAGAGGGTTGCGATGGAATGAGTTCCGTGAGATTGCAAGCTGGGCTGGTCAAGCCCCTTATATACTACTACTACGAGTGGTGTGAGCTCGCACATGGCCTAACATTTCCGGAAAGGCAGCAGCAGCAGTCTCCTCCCGACTTCACAATGCTTACTAGAGTTGTGGACAATCTCTCAGACCAGAGTGAGCAGTCCTGTAGGCCACGAGGTTCAAGGCACGTCGAATGCCCGCGGCCAATCGGGCATTGTCGGAGGAAGGCAGGTGGGCTCCCAGCCTTCTGGTGCTTTCTCTTCCCGTAAAACTACAGTCCATATCCAAGGTGTGGGCGCTGACTGATGGTGAAACATCAGAAGGTGACAGTGACTGACGAAGGAAGGAAACTCAGCGAGGTACCCAGCAAGTGCTTACTTGAGGTGCTGACTGATGGAAGCAACGTCACGAGCGGGCTCGAATACCCAACAAAGGAAATTTGACAAGGTGCTCTAATTTACAAGGCTTCACTCGGGGCGCTGCAAGGCCTTGATCTGCAGTCAGCCAGCAGATTTGTAGGCAGCGCTTACACACGACCTTGTTAGCCTCCAGCATAGTGCAGTCTTGTCCTACCCCTGGAGAGGTGCCGAACTTCTTCACGTAATGGCGCTGTAGATAGATGGCTTTGCACAACACCGTCTCCCACTGCAAAGATCAGGCATAACTTGTACCTAGGTACCTAACGTAGGTAAGTAGACAGTACCTGTGCATTTACGGAGTACAGGCCGGTTGAGTGATTGTATTCGGGTAGGCACCCTCAGGGGAGTTGATTGCTCTTGGCTCCTTCTCAAAATGGCGTTTAAGACGCAGTAGATGGCCATGGAGACGGAGAAAACCTCTCTTCTGTCTCGCCGTTTGAGCATACTCCCTTGCAATCTTCCCACCATTTTTGCATGCCGAACACACGATGTTCCTGAGGCTTACTCTTTTGTCCTTCCTGGAGCTGGCCCTTGCCTTGCAAAGTCCTAGCACAGCATCAGACCGCAGATCAAGTCCAACTCTCACGACAAAATGGCAAAGAGGTGGCCGAGTGTCTGATGACACCCCTCTCACAGCCCATATTGCCGTCGCACAGTCCAACATTTCCGAGGCGGGCAGCGCCTTGTTGGCCATCTCGGACCCGGATTCGCCACACTATGGCCGTCACTGGACCCCTTCGGAGGTCGCACAGGCCTTTGCGCCAGCGGCCGAAGATGTCGCTTCGGTCATGAAATGGCTGGCCAACTCCGGCATCCCGGCAGAGCGCGTGGGCCGTTCACACGGGGCCGATCAGCTTCGTTTCGACTCCACGGTCGGCGAACTCGGCCGGATACTCAACACGACATACTACCGCTACACCGATGTCAATGGCCAGGAGGCGCAGGTGGCGTGCGAGGCCTACCATCTCCCACCGTCGGTGGCCTCACTGATTGACTACGTCACGCCAACCCTGCCCCATGTCTCCGGAAGGTTTCCGGGACAGAAAAGAACAAGAGCTCGAGTCAATACGCCGTACGCCAGACGCACTCGGGAGGTGGCTTTGTCCCCGGCACCCGTCGACTGCCGCAAGTACACGGCTCCTTCATGCCTGAGGGAGATCTACGGGATCCCCGCAGAAAGTCGCCCACCGCATCCGAACAACTCATTCGGCGTCTTCCAGTTGGCATGGGTGACTTGGCGCCCGGAGGACTTGGATTCTTTCTTTGGCCGATTCCAGCCCGAACTCGTTGGTCGCAGGCCTGTGGTGGAGAGAATCGACGGTGGATACCTGCAGTACGACTACAACATCACAGCCTTCAACTTGGAGGCCGACCTGGACTTTGAGTACGCCATGGCTCTGACCGGCTCGCAACCCATCGTCAACCTTCAAGTCGGCGACATGTTCAAGCTAGGCACCATGAACAACATGCTGGCGGCCTTTGACAAGTACTACTGCGGGGCACTGGATCCTTCCATCGATCCCGTGTTCCCTGATCCCATACCAGGAGGCTACAACAAGTCGACGGACTGCGGCACGGTGGCCCCGCCCAACGTCATCTCGATATCCTACTCGTACAACGAGAACGACTTCCCTCCGGAGTATCTCAGGCGCCAGTGCAACGAGTTTCTCAAGCTCGGTCTTATGGGTGTCACCGTCGTCGTAGCGAGCGGCGACACAGGTGCAAAAGCCGGCCCGGTCCCCGGAACGTGCATCGACCCGGCATCCGGCTCCCCCAACACCACCGACTCGAGCCGCTTCAGCTCACAGTGGCCGGCGTCGTGCCCGTGGGTGACCGTCGTAGGCGGCACGCAGCTGACGACACAAACGAACAACACGAGCTCTCCTCCCCCGGCATCGAATTCCACCAGTGTCAATGAGATCGCGTTTCGCGTCGCGGCAGGGGGCAACATTCTTTCCTCCTCCGGCGGATTCAGCAATGTCTTTTCGACACCGGCATACCAGCTCGGCGCCGTGGCAGAGTACAAGCACCGCGAGAGACAGCACTTGGCCACACTGGCAGGCCGGTTCAACGGCGGGGGCCGCGGATACCCGGACGTCGCGGCGCTGGCCTCGACCTACCTGGCTGTGGTGGATGACAAGCTCACCACGGTGTTCGGCACCTCGGCGTCGGCGCCCGTGTTTGCGTCCATCATCTCGTTGATCAACAACGAACGCCTGCATTCTGGCAAGCGCAGGGTTGGGTTTGTGAACCCGGCTCTGTATGCGCATGCGAAGGTGCTGAGGGACGTGGCCTCGGGCGCAAACGAGGGGTGTGGCGTGAGCGAGGCTTTTCGGGCCTCCACGGGCTGGGACGCTGTGACAGGGCTTGGGAGCCCTGACTATGAGAGGATGCTGCGTCTGTTTATGAGCCTCCCATGACACATTTTCCTCTAATGTATTCCGGTGTCAGATCCGCCAGGGCTTGTGTGCAGATACCAGGTAGCTCCTCCTAAGTTCAGGGACAATGCAGGAAGACGCAACCGAATACCCACGACGGATGTTTGTTTCCATGGATTTGACGAAAAGTTCTCAGTTGTCTAATGTAAACCATGGCCGATACTTATGAGTCTCAAGCGAGTGAGATGGATGCATGATTCAATGCCTTGATGACATTTGTCGCCAGAAGGCCTATCCACGCTGCTCCTGTTGTATTCACTCAAGACGAAAAACTTAAGCATAGCGGCAGACAATTGCCTGCACCTCCTCCTCCGTCAACTTCTTTATGCCGAGCAGCTCGTTGTCCGTCTTCTCAAAGTGCGCGCCGTATCCCTCGCCCCAGATGGCCGCGTGGACAAACTTCATGACGAACTTTCCCGGATCCGGCCGGTCCTTCCTCAGCTCCGCCCAGCCCTCGGCGAGCTCGTCGTCGATGCGGACCACCTCCTCTGTCCACGTCTCCCCGGGCGTCGCCTTCTTGCCCTTCTCGTACAGCGCACGCAGCGTCGTGGCCGTGTCGTGCACGTACACGGGCCGGTTCTCGGTCGCCTCGGGGTTTCGCAGCACGCCAACAACAGCGCGGCCAACCGTAGGAAGCGTGCTCGTGCTAAAGACGCGGTCGCCGCCGTCGTACAGCGTCGCGTGCCGGCGCCCCACGCTCAGCACGAAACCGACCTGGAGACCCCAGTCCAGGAAAGGCCCGTTAAGCACGACGGTGTACGTCAGGCCGCCCGGCTGCGCAGCTTTCTCCCGGAGCGCCCGCTGCACCGCCACCTTGTCGGCGTACGCGGGCAGCGCGGCCGCCTTGAGGTTCGCCGTGTCGGAGCCAAAGTCGGACGGGATGAAGCGCCGCACGCCCGCCTGCGCCGCTGCCTCAACCAGCAGCAGCTGCTTGGCCAGCGCGGCGGACGCGAGCGTCGAGACGACGGCGTCCTGACCGCGGAGCGCCGAGGTCAGCGAGTCAAGCGAGTCGTAGTCGACATGGGCAACGCGGACGGCCGCTGGGAAGCTGGGTGCGCGGCCCTCGGTCTTGGCGCGAGTGAGGACCGTTACTTGAAAGCCGGCCGCGAGGAGCTGCTCGAGAATGGCCGGGCCGAGATTACCGGTGGCCTGGGTGGTGAGTTAGAGGTTAGCTGTGGTCCTGGGACGGAGAGGCTGTTGGTGTTGAACGCACCCCGGCGAGCGCGACTTTGGTAATTTTGCTGCTCATAGTGATGGGCGCTGCTTAAATGCAATAGTTTGCTGCGATGATTTGCTCAATCCGGCGTTCCAGTTATGAGCGGCGTGAGTGAGATTGGGGCGGCTATGGTGTTGATGTACTAGTATTTTAAGACACAGGGTTAACAGAAGGATGGAAGACAGGAAAGCGTGGAGAAGTGTCTCGCAACTCATAATGGCTCGCGACATGTAAGGGCTGATGTAAGTAAGTTGAGTACGGGGAAACTAAACGCCTGGCTAACTCGGGTGAGACAAGCGCACAGCAGCCGGCAGAAGTCTTTCCCTCAGATTTCTAAGCAACCATTGCATTTCCTTGTAAAAGAGCAGGCAGACAATGACAAACCCCCCAAATCTCAAGCACAGCACTGCTTACGGCACGGTGGTACTGGACGTCCATCTCACACCTCTCATCCCAACCTACATTCCACAATGTTACCTCGGATTTACGGGCTGACAAATTCCCACGCAGGGATCTTCAAACCATCAAACCACCCTCTCTGCGACTCCCGCCATCACTCTTAGCGGCGGCAAGCATTTCAGCAGGAAAGAACAGTGTTATCCCAAACAATACATGCACTAGTCCCCGTATCGCGCCGCGGAGGCGCGTGCTTGGTCCTCCACAAAGGCATCCCCGTCAAAGTCTTCGCCCGGCCATCCATGCTTGCGATACAAGGCCCTTACCATTTCTTCCTCCCACTCCGATCCAGCACCCCAAATGGCACCTCCTGGAGTTTCCACCAGTTCATGGTGCCAGCGAACGACGTCCCTGAGGACGTCAGCAGCCGGGCGCGCATCCATCTCGTCCCAGTAGATCTCCTGCTCTGGTTCCTCGTCCTCCTCCTCCTCATCTTCCTCGTCCTCGTCTTCGTCGTCCTCATCATCCGCCTCCTCCTCATTCTCCTCCATATCAAACCAACCCCTCTGCCTCTTCCACTCCTCCGGATCAGCCACCTCCACCCTCGGCCCGTCCTGCACCCCATCCTGCGGCGACTCAAAATACACCCAATCCCCCTTCTCCTCGCTCCACTCTCCCGCCAACGACCCCCCGCGCAGGTTTCGATCCACGCTCAACCACTGCTCCCCGCAAAACACCACCACCATATCCCGCTCGGCATCATACAGCAGCATCTGCGTGTACCTCCCCCCGAGCAGCGACAGCGGCGTCATCCATGGCCGCAGCGCCCACCCGGGGTTCCCGTCAATCGGCTCCACGGGGACGCGCGCCTCGCGCACGTGGGCCTCGGTGCGGAAGTCGGCGAAGGCGCTGCCTTGGAAGAAGGCGCGCTCCCCCTTCTTCCAGGCGGCGGCGGCGTCGGGGGGGCTGACGTAGGGCAGGATGGTGTAGAGGTAGACGATGCGCGGGTCGAGCGCGAGGGAGTCGAAGACGGGGGTGCAGGGCGGAGA
>Ga0247824_10001263_pt1 | contig 13662 bp, 20 predicted proteins | sample 13C_PalmiticAcid_FD_194412 | JGI IMG/M metagenome (GOLD analysis project Ga0247824, IMG submission 194412) | Soil microbial communities from agricultural site in Penn Yan, New York, United States - 13C_PalmiticAcid_Day48 | ecosystem: Environmental > Terrestrial > Soil > Agricultural land... | reverse complement strand
CACTTACACTGATCCATCCTCCCCTGCAAATAACTCGGGCCTCTCCTGGAGGTGCGTCTTGGTCACCCACGCAATCAAATCCCTGACCGTCGCCGCATGCTTCTCTGCGCCTTCCGCTCCCTCCGACCCGTCAAAGAACGCCGGCACTCGCGCATGGATCGTCTTTTGGTTGCCAAACAGGAGCTCCATCCCACCACTGTCCCCCCCCCACACACCCATCACACCGATATCAATATGGGACAACGGGACAACGGAGGGGACAACGGGACAACAGGACAACAGGACAACAGGACAACGGACACGGACATATTGTATGACACAGAGCAGTTGGATCAGTTGGATCAGTTGGATCACTTCTTCGGTTCATTCCTTTTGCCAAGTCATGCATGCTCTTCTTCCTAGACTACCTGAACTGCAGCTCGATTCCTAAAGTGTCGACTTGCTTCATGTCTTGGTCAAGTGTGTGTGTGTGTGCGTGTGTGTGTGTGGTGTGCGTGTGTGTGTGTGGGTGGGGTGGGAAAGAGAAGAGTGGACTGCTCAAGACCCACATTTGACAAACGCAAAACTGACTGGCATGCCCATCGTCTCGTCTTCGTCGCACAGCTGCTGCTCCCCGATACCTTCCTGACTCGACCTGCTGACAATAGCATTCCACAACACCTTGTCCTTCGTAGCAAGCGTCTCCATATTCCATCCATGTTGGTGGTCGTCAAACCCTTCTTCTTCTTCTTCTTCCTGCGTCTCTTCCAATGCATCTTCGCCTTCGCCTTCGCCTTCTTTCCCAACTTCGCCTTCACCTGCACCCTCATCGCCTTGGCCTGTACGAACCCTTGCCTCCATTATCCTTGTCGACGTCCACCCCTGAATATCCACATGGACCCATTCCTCAAGTTCTTTCCTGGCCACTGATGCTGACGCCTGGTCCATCATCATCCTTCCCTCCAACAAACCCCCATCTCTTGCAACTTGCTCTGTGCCCCCACCGCCTCTCCTTGCCCTTGTCTCCCTGTTGTTGCATTCGCATCCTAGCAACGAGTGCGTCAGGCATGCCTCCTCCTCATGGAACGTGAACAGATCCCGCAACTCGGCTATCGAGAACTTGTTCAGCTTTTCTGCCGATTTCGCGTCCTAAGTTTTCGCTTTCTTCCTGTTAGCTTACTCGTCTCAACAAAAAAAAAGGGTCGCTACATCACATTAGACCAGCGCCATCTTACTTACTATTAACGCATCGCTGAGCCCTATCTTGGTCAATTGCCGCTGATACATCTTTTCTTCAATCGTCCCGGACCTAGAGTCACACATGCATCATTCATGCCCATCCTGTTAGCGATCGGACTCTTCTTGTCTTTCTATTTGCATCAGACCATGAACCTTTTCTCCTAGCTGTTCCACACTCTTACAGGAGCAGGCGGTAGATGTACACCGGTCGCAACTGACCATCACGATGGATCCGTGCCATAGCCTGTAAATCCACGCTTGGATTCCTACAAAACAAGCCGAACAGCGATGTACCCATTGGTCAATGTCTAGCGTTCAGTTGTTCATCCTATTGGCTGCCAAATGCCCAGTCCCTTTGCTTGATACTCTCCCTACCAGTCAATGTCAAACATGACCTATTCGTGAATACGATCCAGAGATAGGTAAGTCCAAGTACAATCGTCCGCCGTGATCGTCTGACATTGCCGCTTGGATGGTGGATGAGGCTAGCTTACCAGACGCGACGCGCCAACGAGATTGAGACCGACACCTCCCGACTTTGCGCTCAATAAGAATACAACTACATCGAGGTTCATTCCTTGTGTTAGAAACCGACACACATTGTCTTCACGAGCAGGACTTCCATACCTGATCCCCAGGCTCTTCTTACATTTTCGACACGAGGGCTCGTTGAACTTGTCCACGTACTCTTGACGCTTTTGGGTGGGTGTTGATCTACAAGATCCTCGACAACCAAGAGTTGTACGAAAATTGAGATTGTATCCTCGGCAGGTGCCTCGCTTCATCCATCACATAGAGACGTGTAAAAGTGCCATTGTCGAGCAGATGTGCCCAACCTACCCGTCCAGTCGGAAAAAGCCATATTGTTGTCGGATACAAAGGGCTTCCAAAAGATCCAGGGTTTGTGTAAAGTTGGACACAAGCACAACGCGCTCCGATGTGTTTCCATGAATCGAATTTAATAGTGCCTCCACAAATCTGAGCTTTCCTATGGCAAACAACAAAGAGATAAGAGCAGTGCGATGTTTGTTAATACCAGTCTGTGCGGCTTCTCATGTTTCTTACTCGCAGAAAACAAATGGAGCTGTACCTCCATCGCACGAATTGCCTATTTCCGAACCACTCCCTTGAAAACTCGACCTAATGTCGCTGTAGAGTCCTTGAGACCCCGGCTCCTCTTGGGCCTAGAAGACAGCGTTAAATGCAGTCAAACCATAGCCAGTTAGAAGGGTCGTCGTGAGCTACTGTCATTGGGTGTACAAAGTAGTCCATCGCTCGTTGCTTACTACCTCCACTCGCTCAAGGATCAGTTTGGGCGAGTTGCATAGCTTTCTCAGGGCGGTGATGCAAGCAAGATGACGGCTGCTATCCATGGTGAAACAGCCCTGCAAAAAAGTCGAGTCCACGATGTGGCGATAGAGTGTCCGTTGCAATTGCGATGGCTGACAAAAGACAACAAGTTCCGCTACAACGAAACCATCAAAAAATGGAGCGTTAAAAACCTACTCTCGCAAATTGAGCTTCAGGGGCATAGATGCTCAAAATGTTCATGTCGCATACTCTTCCGTGGAAGGAACTCATAGATGACTTGAGCCGTGCGTCGCAGGACGAATTGTGCTGTAAGTCGCGTCAACTGCAGGATAGAGTAAAGCAAGATTGCGCCTCTCAGTCATGGGCTTTCGACATCAAACACTCAACCGTTCGGTCTAGCTTAGCTCGACTTGAAAATACCTCTTGAGATCTGTTGATGAAGAGCCGTCGCAAGGATGTTAGCTTCGTGATCTCCTCGCAGCGGGAATGCCCAGTTATACATTGCATGGCTAGTAAAGTAGAGATACCTTTCAAGACCCAGCTCGGCTTCTTTGGGGGAGCACCCAGGTTGCCTAGATCTCAGGATAGGATCTTCAAATACTCTCTTGAAAGTGTTGTAGCTCTCGAACAAGCCAGGATTGACGAAGTCGATCATTGAAAAGAACTCTCCCAAGTCGTTCTGGATTGGTGTGCCACTCAGGATGATCCGGCGTTTCGTAGACAACGATCGAATCGCCTGAGCAGTTTTGATATTGGCCGCCTTTAGCCTACACGCGCAACAGCAATTAGTTCGCCGTACTCTCTAGTGTTTCATTATTCCTTCGTAAGAGTACTAACCTGTGTCCTTCATCGCAGATGATAATGTCAAAGTTGGCATTCTTGAGCTCGTCCTGGACCATTCTCAACTATCCGACCGACAGAACGGAACCCAATGCACCATATCAGTAAACTCTTTCATTAGATACCTATATGCCAGTTCCTATGTCCTCTCGAGACTCTCTGCTCCATACCTTCTCGTACCCGATGACCATCACCGGGTAGATCTTTCCAAGCGTAAAATCGGTGATAATCGACTTTGATCCCGCTGCAAAAACGCGCACACGTTCAGTCCCTAACCATTTCTTGAACTCCTTTTGCCAGTTCTGCAAAAACACTATGAGCGTTCCTCGCGAAGACTGTCCTGTAACGACGCATTCATACTGTTGCGGAGCAATTGTTTACCTTGATCAAGGATGCCGGACACACCACGAGAGCCTTCTTCACCACACTCGACTCTTCTCCATGATACGGACTCTGCTTGAGCAGTGTCCATAGTAGTGCGATCGTCTGAAGGGTTTTTCCCAGTCCCATTTCATCTGCCAAGATGGCTCCTTGACCTTGGATGTCCTTCATCTCCATAACACACTCATAAAGAAAGCGTACACCCTCTTTCTGATGGGGCCGTAGGTGCTGGCCCAATAGCGGGTCAACGACAACATCAACAAGCCCAGCGTCACCTGGTGGACGTTTACTGCCGTAACCGTTCTTCACACGAGGGTGTGCACTAGGAGGACGAGGCAACAAGATCGCCCAGGGAGTATCTGGGTTATGTCGCGGCTGCGGCGGTAAATCTAGAGTGTCAGTCCGACCAGGAATTGAATGATGGACCTTGAACTTGGTCAATGGCGCAGGAGTTCTACTCGCTAAGAGCGTATCATTGAATAAGCGGTTAGACCGTGCGCGAAGACGTGTGTAATGGCCATGGCTTGGTCGGATTCTTACACACATACGAGGCCATTACCTGTTGAAATAGTATTCACTGGATCGGTGACTTTAGGCATGAAGCATCGCCCTGTGCGATAGCTCTCGGGATCCAGAGATGACTGGAGCTAAAGATCCCGATATGAGTGAAAGCTCCTCGGATAACCTGGCAGTCAAAGTACGAGCACATCCGAGCAATCATGCTCACCTCAATGTCCCTTCCAGCGAATGATATCTCGTCCCCTACATTGAGGCTAGGGTTGACCTTGATTCCCTTTGCGATGCTAACGTCCATCAATAAATGCCAGTCAGTATTGCGAGCTTCCAGTCAATCATTGTAGGCCGATACACGCTCATGCAGAGTAAACACCTACTCTTTTCCTTCCAAGTCTTTCAGGATGCCACTTGAGCCAGTGACCACGAGAATACCTACACACGCAATGTTAACATGGTTGGGTTGAGTAATGGACGTAATGGACACGGGTGGTTCTTTCCGCACAATGGTCGTACTGTATCACTTGACAACAACAACAATACCATCGCCATCCCATGTCTTGTGTTTTTTCATAGTCTTTTTCCTCCTAGTTGGGATGTATGCAACATCAAGACCAAGTCCACACAACACAAGCAAATTGAGTGACATTGCTCAAGCAGCGCATACCAGAGGACGGTGAAGCAGCGTTCGTCCTGACTGCTTGAGGCAGCTGCAGGAACGGTCGGTGTTGATAGTGTGAGGGTCGCGACCTTTAGCTGCGGCGGTTTGAATGCGGAAGAAGTCTGTGGCACTCTGTGCAACGAGCTATTGGCGAGCTTCAAGTGCTTTCTGGCATCTGGAGTCGTGGTGTCTGAGGCTCTCTTGTTTGAGCCGGTGGCTACGTTCACAGGTGTAGCGAAGGATATGGAAGCTGACACTGTTGATCCTGACCCCGTACCGCGAGCAGTCGGACGAGGACTCAAAGGTGACTTGAACTGGATATGTTTGGCAGCGACGATGGAAGGTGGTTTGAATGGTTTGTGGAGTCGACTGGAACTGGAGTTCAGACTGGCACTCTCATTAGGTTGGCTGCTCTCGTTCTGAGAAGGTCGACCGCCTGCACCTGCCACAGCAGTTCCCAGCGCTCTCTTGCGGGCTTGAGACGGTGCGGCACTGCGTTGCATCGAGATCCTTCGAGTCAAGAACAGAGCACGATGGGAACAAAAGAAAGGTGATCAAGGGAAAGAAAAAATGGTGGCGTTTATTTCGCACGGACAAACTTTTTTTTTCAAATGCATTTTCTAGGAGCTCCGCGTCTTCAATGTGAGGCGTGCTTCCATCACCTTGGCCTCTAATTGAGCGATACGAGCATTCTGCTCGGCCTCCTTGATAAGAAATCCATTCTTCTCTGTCTCAAGGACTGCAACTCTTGTGTTCAGCCGATGGTTGGTTGTTTCCAGGTCCGCCACTTTGGCCTCAAGGCCTTCCAGCTTGACAAGCTTTTTTTGCCTTGACCGTCGAGCAGCATCGGTGTTCTTGGCGCGCTTGGCCAGAACTTCCTCCGATTCTTCTACTGCAGCGTCTCGATCCCGCTTGATTGTACTTGCTTTGTTCACACTCGAAAGCAATGGTTGAGACTCATTCTGTGCCAACACCGCGTCTTCGAGCTCAATGCTCCAGGGGATGTTGAGAGCAGCGGCAGCCTGTTGAAGTTTGCCAGTTGTTAACCCCAGCGTAGACTGTTCCGTAGCGACAAGACCCAGTTCCTGAGCTGAGAAAGCTTGGCTGTAAGAGAGAATCTGGTCCGTGCTTGGATACTCAAAGAGCGATGGAACCGTACTACCGCCGAGAGTCTCATTCTCGAGCATTGGCGATGTCTCTGACAGGGATTGTGGGCTGGTGATGGCGGATGTTTCGTCGCCGATCAACAGTGCACCATATTGAATGTCTCTTGCGAGCCACTCGTCAAACCCCTTGCCTTCGCTCGAGAGAACTGAAGACACAGTGCTGTGCTCGTACGATGCAGCAAGCTTGCTGACTAGATTGTCAAAAACAGGAGGATGCTCACGGTCAGATCCATGTCAGGGGCATTCTTACCGGAGCGTGCTTCCACGGCAGCCAAAGTGAACTTACACTGAGCGAGGGCGGACTCGAGAGAGTCGGCGGACCTTGCCAGGTGGGGAGTGGTGTGTTCCAATACGGATGGTGTGTTTGGGATAGCCATGGTGAGGGATAACTGTGTGTTCAAACGACGCTTGTTACTGTTGTTTCGAGGAAAGATTGTCTATGATGAATGGATGTTCTTGTTCTTGTTCTTGTTCTGAGTGTGTAGGTTGTGATAAAGAGAGCTTGCTGGGTCTGATACATGGTGGATGACTGGTTGGGCTCAAAGGAGGAGGAGGGGAGAGATGTCTAGGCGATAGGAGAGAGAAAAGGGCAGAGGCAGAGAGAGATGTGCTTTTTTTTTTTGTCTGTTGGACAGGCGTAGTGTGTGTCTTGGGAGAGGCTGTTCTGGTCCAGGGATCAAGAAGGGGGGGGGTTTAGGCAGAGAGGGGAGCCATTGTGTGTCGAGTGAGCAGTGCTAGAAAGGATGGGTGTGGATAGTACGTCCTTGAGATGGGGTGTTAGGGAACAATAAAAGTTGCGAGAAGAAGAAGAAGCAGAAGAAGCAGAAGAAGACTGTGGATAAAGTGAATGTTTGCAGAGACAAGAGAGGTGATGATGGGAAGGAACTGTGCCCCTCCCTTTTTTAAACTTGCTGCAGGTGCGTTCGCCCTTTGTGCAACCAGACGAGCAGACTCTGAATGACTCATTTGTGCGCACAGCATGCCCATGCTCTATCTGGGAGGGGCTGACGCAGGATGACTGCAAAACCACGGGCGGCTGCAGGACCTGTCTGTTTCCTCGCACACTTTTGCACTTGGGACATGGCTGTAGTTCTATGGGCATCCGTTTTGTGTTCGCAGCTGTTGTGGGGCATGAACTCAACAGCGTCCAGGGCCGCTTCCCTCGTACATGTACCGAGTCTATTGTGTGCCCGTGGCAAATCTGGCAGTTGTGCTCTGGCCCACTCTCCTCCTTCCCAACACTGATGCAAACCGATCATCCCTCGCAACCTCATCGCACAGGGCAAGGCCCCTCACCAATCGTCGACCTCCTTGGCTGCCCTCGATTCACCTCCACACTGGAGGCCATTGCTTCCCACGCCTGTTGATGCTCAGAGACGCGACAATATATCCACTCGCTAGGGCCTGGATCTCACAAGGACGAGGTGGATGCGACTGGCCGCAGACTGCTCTGATAACAAGGTATCTCACAAGCCCAGTGAACAAGGACAATGAGCACGCAGAGGCATACTTCCTGATGATTAACATTCTCCCTCCTTGGAAATATCCATAGTGAGTACTCTCCAAGACTGTGGATCAGGAAAATTGGCTCCTAGACCGGCACTCGGACCAAGGACCTTTGCCACAGAAAGAGCCCCGATATAGGACGACGAATAGCCCAAGACGGTCAGCACCTGCGGGAGAGCTTGTGGCCACCTTGTTCCAGAACTTCAGGTCTTCTTTTAGTTGACCGGGATCTCACGCCTTGCCGTTCAGATCGGAGCGGACACGTAATGTCTTAAGCTTCACCTCTGTCTTGACGAACACGATTTATCAGCGGCGATTTCGAATTATGGACTTTCTCGGCATGCAGAACATTGCAGACGTGAGATACTCAACCACTTCCAATGTCATTTTCCCCGCTTGGATGTTTTGGAAAGACCAAGGAGGACCCCAACAAGGGTAATCAGAAGGCCGAAAAAAAAGGCGATCATACGTCTTGGACAATCCACTCAACTTTCCTCGCCATGTATCCAGGATATCCAGGATACCGATTCATAGCCTGTAGGAGGCGTAGGGTCAAGATAACCAACCAAGTGCTTCTCGTCGAGTTTTCCACAGCGTTCTCTTAAGAACACGGATTTCTTCTTGAGCCTCATCCAGACGATGTCGTTTTCCAATCAACTCTAGTTCAGAGTCTACAAGGTGCAAGGAATTTAAGACTGCTTCATGAACCGTGTCAGTGTTGAATCCTGCTAGAATGCCGTTGTCGCCATTGGCCAGTTTGTAGAGCTTGAGGGCAATTGACTTCTCCGTTCTGTTTCCTTTGCCATGGCTCTTTCTGAAATCATTGAATGCTGTTATTGCTTCCTGGGGTCTTGTAGGCTTGGCGAATTGGGCTAGGAATGTCTCATCATCTTTGGACCATCTTTCGTAAGGCTATATACACGGTCAGCCGTCAGGTTGTCACCAAAGGGGGTCATGTAGATAACCGACGTGTCATGGGTATCCCGTTTGTGTTCTCGACATCGTGCTCCCGTCGGACACAAGTGACAGAATACCGGAGCACCCATGGCAAAGATGATTGTCGAATGGCGAAATGAGAAGTACGTATATACATGTAGTAGCACTCTTGCACGCGCTTGCAGGGTTGTTGTGTCCATCTTTATCAGGGAGCGTCTTGCACGCGCTTACGGTCTTGCTCAAAGGGCTGTTGTTTGGATAGCGTTAGCCGAACAGAGTGATGTAAAGCCTATTGTTCGATGAGGAGGAGCCAATCTTTCTTTATCCAAGGTGTCACACAGGCTCGTGGTGTCGTCGTTTTTTTTCTGCTTTGACGTATGGCGACACACGAGCTCGCGGCTTCCTTGTTTTCTTTCTCGATCTTGGGTGTCACACGCACTGTCATTGCTGTGTTTCTTGTTTTGGTATTCAATGACTTGTACACACTACGAAAAGCGACCTTCCTCTCACTTGAATCGTGATTACCAGTGGTACAGGTTCGTTTGAAGACTGGATAGGAAGGCCTTTTTTGTGTATTATTGTTGTCGAGCATCAAAGACATGGCGTCGTCGTTGTTTTCTGCGTGATGTATGGTGGCACACGGGCTCGTGGCTTTCTTTTGTTCCTCTTGGTCCTGGGTGCACACGCACTGTCATTGCTGTGTTCTTTGTCCAAGGTGACACACGGGCTTGTATCGTTGTCCGTGTTTTTCTTTGTCCTGGAGTGTCATGCACACGCTTACAGTCGCTCTCAAAGCGCTGGTGTTTCTTTCTTTGTCATAGAGGGTGTCACACGGGCTTGTGGCGTTGTCGTGTTCTTCTTCGTCATGGAAGGTGGCGGCGGTATTTGTAGCTTGTCCAGAACGACGCCTGACACTTTGCGCAAACGAGTGGGTTCCTCATTGTTGAGCGATTGGATTTTCTCGATGTCTTTTGGACGCTTCAGGTTGAGTATGAACTGGCCCGTTGAGTCTCCAGAAGACGAGGACGCTTGCAACACATGGAATAATGGTGGAGCCTGAGATCCTTTTGGTGGGCAATGATGGTAGGATATATAGCAAAAAACCTCCAACTTTGGTACACGATCCGCGGTCAGGATCTCATCAAAAGGGTTGCCGTATATCACTGGGGTGTCATGTGCGTTCTTCTTATGGTCTCGCCACCGGGCACCGGTGGGAAAGGACTTCCCGCAAAGTTGATAGCATACTGGTTGTCATATGAGGAAGATGATGTGTCGAAACGAAAAGTAGTTGCAATGAGTGAGAGAAAAGTATATAGCATCCAGAATCTTGCACCCGAGCACCGAACATAGCTGTGATGGCCGCGCATATCCCTTAAATGTCGTACTGGGGTGTTGCCAGCTTATGCAGACTAATGCGTCCAGCCCCGGTACGGTGTCGCTCAAAGGGCTGTCTGCTGTCTCTTTTCGACCACCGTCTTGTTTAAAGGACTGTTGGCTGGCGTTTTTCGTCATGAGTAACCGCCTTGCTTAAAGGACGCGTTTCATGCTTCGCCTCCAGGGAGCGTCTTGCACGCGCTTACGGGGGCTGCTGTGTCCTTCTTTGGGTTGACGCGCGGTTGTGTCACCGAGTCGATATGCCTCACGGAGAGTCTTACCGGTGAGGTTTGGTACTCGCTTGTTGAGCCTCTAGAATCGAGGACTCTTGCAGCGCATGGAATAGTGCTGGAGCAGGATACACAGAAAAAGACCTTCTGCTTTGGGGATACGGTCTGCCGTGAGGTTTTCTCCAAATGGGTTGCTGTATATGACCAGGGTTTCGTGTGTGCATCCTTCTTGTGATCTCGCCACCGGGCACCGGTGGGAAGGACTTTCCACAAAGGATCCTTCCGTCGGATGTTCCGATTCTTTTCTGGATCTCTGATGAGTCGTGAGTCTCTGGTTCTCCTGGGAACTCGGGTGCGTTTTGAGTCTAGAGTCTAAACATGCTCATGCTGAATCGATCCTTGTGCACGATGTAATTCTCGATTTGGTATCAGATCCAGTATTCTCCAGAATCATGGGTTGCGCATCGGAAGGAGTTGTAATATCCGGGCAGGTCCTTTTTGTGTTTGATGGATGCACCACAGGTACATGTATGTAGTGCAGGCGAAATCACAGGTCGGCAGTCTGCTCGATATGTTTTGGATGAGGTGTATGGCGTTGTTGGCGACACGATCTCATATCCATTCAGTCACTTTAGGAACTGGTCTCGTCGTGTAGATTGGGAAGGGTCCGAAGGGTCCGCACAAGATCCTGGTCTTCGGCGTCTTTGATCTTTTTCTCGGCCTCAGAATGAACCTCTTCTGTCGTAGCAATCACACTCCAGGTGCCGGAGCACGTCGTGGGCGATGAAGTTCTCCTAGCAGCGCGAGCTCTGACTTTATCGAACTTGTAGATGCGTCGCAACCGGCGTGAGCCTGCCTCATCGGTATCGGTGGGTTGTAAAGAATCAGTCATCCCTTCGTGGCCTTTTCCATACGAGATATCTTAACGCTGGCATAGTGTTTGGTCCGTTCTTTATGATTGCCTGGACTTGTTGATTTCCAACTCATGTTTTGCGATACCGACGTGTCGAGGGTTAGGGCCGTCAAAAAAAAAAAAAAAAAGGTAGGACCGCAAGATCTTTTCATCCGTGTCCCAGAGTACGTGTTTTGACACTAGGAAAGTCTTGACGAGACGGGTGGATTGAAATGGAAACAGGCATGATAAATTGAATCGAGTCGAGAGGGAGCGGATTGATTCGAGAGACCCTCCTGGTCCTGAAGTCCGTTCATCAGAATCTGGAGAGGGTCCCCTGCGTCACGGCCTCGATGCATTCGATGAATCCAGTAGGATGTACCACCAGAAGGAAGGGGTGAGTTTTTGACGAACTGTCTTTCCCGTGGAGACTTTCAAGCTGTCTGAACCCAAGTCCCTGAACGTTTTTCGATATCCTTAATTTGCGCATCCAATACATGAACACTGTTAACTGAATCTAGTCTTCCTATGCCATATGTAGTCGTCATGAACTGTGCAAGGTGAGGAAGGCTTCTCCATTGCGTTGTCGAGAGCAGCTGTTTTTTCAAAGCCCTGAAAACGCCATGTTGATGTTGCCTTCCATCAGCGCCTCGTATGTCTCCTGGAAGCACTCCTTCACAGTCCGTACCATGTCCCCGCGGCAGGTAGATGTCAGGTTGAGCCCAACCGTGAAAGGATCCATGACATGGAACGTATCGGCGTTATTCCTCGCCCCGGACTGAGAGGAAAGTGAAGGGGAGGGTGGGTAAAATGAGGTTGAATCCGTTTCCGTTACGGCGGATAATGATGACGGCGATGGTGTGGATACTTTTGAAGACGATGGAGGAGTCGTTTTGGCTGCAACAGCCTTATTCGTAGGTTTGGTCTGATCTGACCTCCATCGAAAGGCGCCTAATCTTGAATTCACTTCTTTGGATTCATAGTCGAACACGTATCCGAAGAAGCGGCAAAACTCCATCAGAAGTTCTGCCGCACTCTTTGTGTTTTTGGCGCCGAATCCTTGATAAAACCGCCAGTCCCGATCGAATGAGCAATCAATCCCCTGTACGAAGGTTTCCTTGATAACCCGACTGTCGCCTCCTTCTTCGAGGGATTCTGTTTGTTGTAGCTTGGGGAGAATTGGTGGGGATTCTGTTTGGAAAAAGGTGATGAGCATGAGGGCCAGAGCGTAACTCCCGACAGGTGTGGGGCTATTTCTGTCATGATGGATGGAGCCTGTGAGGAGATGTCGCTGGAACGCCAGGTGATTGAGTGCAACCATGACTGCACCAAACCTTGAGTCGATCAACGCATACGTTTGGATGAGTTTGGAGCGACGAATGGTGATGGGTTCATTCAAGGTGAGGTGGCATGTCGTTCCAGTTCTAAAGTCCGTGAATGTGATGATCGATTGTGGCACAGACTCCAGTAACGAGGGCGCATGGCGGGTACCGCCTATTGACACTGTAGCGCCCTCATAGCCCAGGCTGCCCAAAGAGTCCGCAAGAGTCATTGCCTCGATGTCCTTGATATTCCCTGTCAATGTGAGGTCCAGCTCGCTCTGATGCGTAAACGTTCCTGCAGCGTATGAGCTATTATGGGACAATGGAACAATGAAAAGAATGTCAGTTGGACTCGTGTATGCTCAGGATGTATTCCAGGTTTGCCGGCCGAATTGCGCACAAGGTTCATACCCGACGGCGCTCAATGTGACAAAACAGAACCCAAAGGATTCACTGATTTCAGCCTCGAGGCTCTTCATCAACTTTTCGAGTTTGACCAGGTTGACTGGCGATACGACGTGCGACTAGAGAACAAAAGCATTGGTGTTAACCAAACAGCACGTAAGGGGTTTCTCTCAGTTGAAAGCAAACGAGGCACCCCACACACCTTGTGCATCTTCCAGATAAAGTCATCAGTGACCTTCATCCTCTTGACCATCTCTTGCTCTCGTGCGATCTCCTGTTGGCGGTTCCATTCTTCCTGTTGTCTCTGTGCTGCCTCCTGGGCCTTCTTAGCTTCGTCCTGCTCTCGTAGTTCGACTTTACGGATCTTGTTTTGATTGTACTCTTTGGAATACTTTTGAACGCCCTCCAGGTTCCAATCAAAAACGATGATAGATCCTTTGGATCCATGTATCTTCCATTCATCGCGTCTCAGGTATCGGATCAAGGTGGCGATGTCGTCCTGGTAGTTGTCGGGAATGTAGGCGTATTCCCAGAGAAATGTCTGTACATCCGTCTTGGAGAGCCCAGGGATGAGTAATGAATACTCATCGTCGAGATCAGTATCCGAGTCAAGGGACAGACCATGGCTGAATTGGGCGTCAAGACCTGCTACAGTCCAGCTATGCCTACTGTGACCGAAAGAGTTGTGGTGGTTGCTGGAGCCTGCAGCACAGTAGGCGTCCTCGCATGTCGCTTGAGACTTTTGTTTGTCGAGCCTCTCTCGCTGCTTTCGGTCTCGGGCCATTGAAGAGGAAGAGGCAAATGAAGGAGTCTCTTCTCGCAATTGCACACTGCCGGGAAAGATTTCAAAGGCACCATGGGTCAAGCCCTCGATGTAGTCGATGAGCCCAGCGACAGTGTGCAGCTG
>Ga0247824_10001262_pt1 | contig 13672 bp, 9 predicted proteins | sample 13C_PalmiticAcid_FD_194412 | JGI IMG/M metagenome (GOLD analysis project Ga0247824, IMG submission 194412) | Soil microbial communities from agricultural site in Penn Yan, New York, United States - 13C_PalmiticAcid_Day48 | ecosystem: Environmental > Terrestrial > Soil > Agricultural land... | reverse complement strand
GGGCGATGGTTAGGGGTTGGTGGGAGAAAAAAGAGAGCGTAAATGAGTAAGTTGGAAGGGGCAGTTCGGTTTGTGTGACAACAAGGGTTTGAGCTGTGCCTGAGGTCGGCTTGTACCGGAGGAGGGTGTTGGGACTGTCCACGTAAGGGCTATGGTGAAGACGGCGGTGGGTGTCGGGGAGGGGGACGCGAGTGCCCGGGGGGGAAGTTGCGTAGAGGGCGAGTGCCATGTATCCGAGTTGTTTGGAGACAGTGGCCAGGGAGGCGTCGCCGCGATCCTTCTCGGCCTTGCGCTGGCGGAGGATTTCGAGCTCGCCGTCTTGCCAGTGGCGGCTGAGCAGGACCCAGACAGGGCTACCGGAGGGAGACAGCACGCTGTACTGAGGGTTGTGCGTGAAGACCAATTCTTCTGTCTCGTTGGGCATGTCCCACTTGAAGTGGTGGTCCTGGCGGTAAGCGAACAACGCTGGATTCCAGTTGACGTAGAGTGAGTCAAAGTGTTGGAGGACGTCCTCAAAGGCCATCCAGAACTGGTTCGATGCATTGTCGGATGTCGAACCGGCCGTATGCGCCTTGAGGGTAGCAGAGGACCCGACACCGGTCCATACCAAGCTATCGATCCAAGGGTTTTTGATGAGAAGCAGTCGACAAGCATCGTCCTTTTTCAGGTCAACAACCGCATAGTCATGCTCTTTCACCAGACCCAATGCTCGTTCCTCCTCGGGAAGGATGTTCCCCGTTCCCAGGGTTAGGATGGCATTGCCTTCATCGTAGGCTTTCTTGATTCTGTTCCATGTCTCATCCAGCTCCATCTCGTCACTGTAAAAGGTCAGGCCACTGTGCAGTTTTGTAGCCCGAGTTGCTCACCTTTGGAGGAAGATCTGCTCAGGAACCCAGCCTGTCAGGGCATGCAAGTCTGTGCCTGAGTTGCTCCCGGGAAAATCGTATCCGCCACGTATCTTCAAATACGCTTTCTCAACCAGAGCGGGCCAGATCAGCCTCGGGTTGCGCCGGTCGACGACGTACAGGGTATGGTCGGTATTTGAAGAGGGGAGGCGGTCGTCAATGGCGACGTGGCGCCAACTCCCGTTGAAGTACATGCGGAATATGTATTTTCCATTCTTGGAGAGCTCGGGCTGTATTGCTTTGTGGTCAAATGGGTACATTAGCGATGCGAGCAGCTATTTCGGCACGTGTCAGCCACCTCTCAGGGGAGTGTGTGTTGGGATGGCGTGCTCACCGAGCCTTTCGTCGGGCCCAAATGCCGTGCTGCAGCACAGAGGCTGGCTACCACAGAGCAATCGGTCGCCAGGTCTTGGGCAAGGTCCATTTCTGCTTGCGCAGCCATGAGCTGTCCCAGGTCGCCTTCGGAGCCTCCAGCCTTCCCCTCCACAAGTTCTGCGGGACGCCGCCAGCCCGCAAAGATGGCTTGCTGCTCAGGGGAGAGGGAGAAAGGGGAAGAGTCACTTGAACACAGACGTATTAGCAACCAGTGTCGCAGTCATTGAGACAAGATTCTCGACGCACACGTAAGCGCCTCCAGGGCCGCTAGCATCCGAGAATGATGCTGGGTTCGGTGCAGACTCCCACGGGGGGAAGACATTTCCATGCAGGCGTGAAGCTTTAAGCACGATGGTCTTCTCGGCGGTGGTCAGGGGCCGGGTGGACTCGGGCACGGGAGGCCGGGAGGCGGCAGGAGGGCTCTTGGCGCCAGTTTTGAGACGCTCGCCGAGGGCGATGAGTTCGGCGCACTTTGTCCTCAGGCGTTTGCGGTCCTCGGGTGTCCTGGCCTTGCCGGCGGCCTGCATGTACAGCTCGGCGGCGGTGATGGCATGCTTCAGGGCCTCCTCCCCCTTCGTCTCCACCACACGGCGCTCATGTTCCTGGAGCCTCGGTCAGACCTGATCACTGGGTAGAGTGCTGCAAAAAAGTGGCATCGCGAGCTACCGAGCATCCTCACCAAGGCTTGGGCCTCCATCGACAGCTGTGAGGAGGAATGTCACGTCTGCATCAGGGATTCGCAGCGCATCGACTGCAAAAAGGACAGAAGAGAGATGCAAGAGCACAGCGAATATCGTTATGGCGAATGGCACGCCACAGGCCGAGAAACCGTCACCGAACCGCTTCGGCGCCCAGTTGATGGCGGAATAGCAGCGCTTGCTCTCACCAAGGCCGCGACGCGGAATCGCATCGCATCTTGGGAGTACGGTCCATGGTGGAGCCGGCGCTCTGGAAGCTGCATGGAAGCCCTGATAAGCCAGGCTCGGTCCAGGGGGCTGTGTCCGATAGGAGGGAGAGCCCAGTGTTGCGTGGGAATTGAGTTCTGAGTAGGTAATGCCTTCCTTGCGGAGGGATCCGACACGGTCGTCTTTCCGTCTTGAATCTGGAATGCAGTAGGGAGGAACCCCAGGCAGCACGCCAAAGAACTTGACGGCTCCAGTAAGGTAAGTTGATGTTATCCCACCACTGCCGTCCTGATTAGCGTGGCCAGGCTTCAGAAAAAGAAAGACAAGGCTGCTCCCTGGTCCACAGGCAGTAACTAACACGGGATGGCGGGTGTGTTTTGAGTGGACGCGGGGCAGGGTCCGCTGCCCGTGGGGTGCTGCACAAGAGCCCAGTGATGCAAGCAGCGACCGGGAGCACCTCAGTGACGTGACCCTGCTGAATCGTGAGCAGCGGGCCCCGGCCGGCGTTGGCCACCCAGAGAATGCGGGGCAATGGAAACCCGCAGCGTTACCCCGAGCTCGACTGCAGTGGAGGTCAGCCGAGGTTATCCGGTTAACTTACCGGTGCTGTCACAGGCACAGCGTTGCCGGAGGTCCTTCCTTGGCCGGCCGTCTAAATACAATGGGGCGGGCGCGCCTGGATGTCGCCGTCCCTGTCGCCCTGTCGCCAGTGCAGTGTCGTCGTCTTGGTTCTTTTTTTCGGTTCGTGTCTGTGTTCTGCGCAGATTCCTTACGTTTTAGAGTGGTAGCCCGCGCTTTCTCCAACTCGCGACCGACGCAACTGCCGTCATCGGTGGGGGTTTTTATAGCCGGCAGATACTACCCCAAACTCCGATCTTGAACTTAGGACGTCCCGCCCCGGCCACCGCGACAACACTCGAGCCCACGACCGCCGCCAAGTCCTGTACGGGACCAGAGGAGACCGCAATGGCCGTACACTCGAAGCCGGCCCCAATTGGGCCATGGGGCAAAGCGACCGCCGGCGCCGCGGGCGCAGTCATTGCCAACACGCTGGTGTACCCTCTCGACCTGTAAGTCGGCGCTGCGCTCCGTTCCCGGCACTTGTGGTGCTGACTGCCCTGGGAATTCAGCATCAAGACGAAGCTGCAGGTCCAAGTAACGCCCAGCGGCGCAGCGAAGGCCGATGCGACATCTAGCGAGCCGCACTATAAGGGCACATGGGACGCCATTTCTAAGATCTCGTCTGCTGAGGGTGTCGCGGGCCTCTACGCCGGCATGAGCGGCGCCCTTATTGGCGTTGCCTCGACCAACTTCGCCTACTTCTACTGGTACTCGATGGTCCGCACTCTCTACCTCAAGTACGCCAAAGCCACCGGCCAGCCGTCCACTGTCGTCGAGTTGTCGCTGGGTGCTGTCGCCGGTGCGCTCGCCCAGCTCTTCACCATCCCGGTCGCCGTTGTCACGACCCGGCAACAAACGCAGAGCAAGGAGGATAGGAAGGGCATCATTGCGACCGCCCGCGAGGTCATTGAGGGCGAGGATGGCGTCAGCGGGCTTTGGAGAGGTCTGAAGGCGAGCTTGGTGCTGGTTATCAACCCCTCCATCACCTACGGTGCCTATGAGAAACTGAAGGTCTTTTTCTTCCCGGGCAAGAAGAACCTCTCGCCCTGGGAGGCTTTCGGTAAGCTGTTCCGAGACAACATTGGCGTATTATTCCAAGAAGGCTAACACGCCCTCCTAGCCCTCGGCGCCATGTCCAAGGCGCTCGCCACCATCGTCACCCAGCCCCTGATCGTGGCCAAGGTCGGCCTGCAGTCCAAGCCGCCTCCGGCGCGGCAAGGGAAGCCGTTTAAGAGCTTCGTCGAGGTTATGCGCTTCATCATCGAGAACGAAGGCCCCTTGAGCCTGTTCAAGGGCATGGGGCCGCAACTTCTCAAGGGTCTTCTGGTCCAGGGCATCTTGATGATGACCAAGGAGCGGTACGTTGCACGAAATTCGGGTCTTGATCGACAGTAATTGACTAACTTGCTGCAGTGTCGAGCTCATGTTCGTCCTCTTCATCCGTTATCTCCAGGTCATGCGGTCCCGTAGGATCGGGCGGGCCAAGGAGTTGGCGGCCGCGGCCAAGCTCGTGGCCCCTGTGACAATCAAATGAAGACAATGCACGGTCCATCGGTGCCTCGGCATCGGGACGGCGTCGGTTGACAGACACGGAGTCCGGTTTTCTCGCTGTATAAATGACGGGCGGCATGCAAGACAGGCCTTCGGGGAATCGAGGGTGGTCTCTGTACATGAATAGCGCATATAGATAGATTCTCGGTTTGGGAGTAATGAGCATTTTGCATGATTGTACGAAGGGATGATACGAAGCAACGTGGGTTAATCGCTCGATCCGCCCTGCCGTTTCGCTGAATGACAACCGAAGACAACGTTTGTAATATTTCCTGCGTAATTTACAACTTGCTGATGTATTGCACAGCTGCCAACAGCCACACTTCAGCCCCACTGCAGCCACACCCACCGATTTAGGGCAGCCCCAAATTTCCTCCCACATTTGTGCGCGAGCGACATTCCGGTTGTTGAACCTTGCACTCCCAGCAGACTCAGTCATCGTCTTCAACCGGAGCCGAAATCCTTCACAATGGCCAGTATGTCGCCCTCTCGACTCTCCGAACGCTCTCTTGCGCTCATTACTGACGATTTCCCCAGAGTCCAAGAACTCGTCTCAGCACAACCAGTCGCGCAAGGCGCACCGGAACGGGTACGCTGCACTGGTGGCCGAACCGCCGCGACACCAAGAAGGCTAACCGGGAAATCACAACAGCATCAAGAAGCCCAAGACCCAGCGCTACCCTTCGCTCAACGGCACCGACCCCAAGTTCCGGAGAAACCACAGGCATGCGCTCCACGGCACTGCCAAGGCTCTGGTATGAACCGACCGTCCGCCCGTCCTCCGATACCGAGATCCGATATGACTAACGATCCCTACAGAAGGAGTTCAAGGAGGGCAAGAGGGAGACTGCTTAAATTTCCTTTGCTGTTTTTCGGCGGCGCGCGACGGTTGGAGAGGGGACACATCTTCGGACATGACCTTTACGAAGGGATTCTCGGCGGTGTCAGTTTTTGCACCACCAATACCAGATCGGCTTTTCGAGGTGTTATCTAGGGCGTCATTCGATCAAACCCAAACGGAATGCATTGGCCTCGCGCAGAGAGCCGAATCTGCCGGGGTGTGGTATCCTCTCCCACGGGTGCGGCTTCAATGGGGCTGGACGAGACAAGGTTTGTGATGCAGGTGAAGGACGTGTTGTGAGTGACCGCGACCACATGCTCGACGCCCTTCCTTTTGGGGAGTCGAGCTTGACTGCTTTTTCCGAGGGCTTTCTGGGGGCGTCAAGACGACGAAGACGGCATTAGTGTGTACAGCTCTGAGCTCATTTCTCCATGCTCATCTTGCTGAAGGATTATATCGTGCCGAGACGGACCAGCCTTGCTATTACCAAACACTTTTGATCTTCACCCAGAAGACTTCGGTGCATGAAAGCGAGGCGACATTCATTTGACAGCACATCTGCTGAGCATTTGCTGAGCTTCATCACCCAACAATGCTGAAAAGCCGCCATGGCCAGTGATCACTCCGGCGTTGAGCCCAACTTTACAACAGAATACAAGATTCGCATATTTATCCAAGTACATACCAGGACAATGCCCACTGATGTGACACAAGACGCATTGCACAATCCCTTAATGACAGCCCTTCATGCCACACGGCATCTGAGTACGGGGGCTCGAGCTCCTTGAAGATCATCAGCCCGACGCCGCTCAGCTGCCTCAGTTAGTCCCTGAGTAAGCCAATACGAGTGATGTTTTCTTTGTATGTGTCGCGTGGCCTTTGATGGAGGTTGACGATGGGATCGACTTCGACCTGCTGGTCGGGTCGTTTCATGTGCCTCTCTGTCAGATATTGAGGCTGCTGGTGGAGTGCCTGGTACCCCGCCGCAGTTGGCGGCCCCTATTTTCGACAGCCAAGCCATGTTCAGTGTTAGCGTCTGCCCTGTCAGAGGGCTGAGGGTCCAGGCTCGTGGGCTCTGACCGGAGCACAGACAGAAGCAAGACCCTGGTGCAGAAAGGAACCACAGGACCAACGTTACCTTTAGGTCAGGTAGGGTAGGTAGGTATTGGCAGCCGGCCCGACCAGAGACAGAAAGTCTGATGCGTATCGTGGAAGAGACTCCCGGTATCCCGCCGTTAGTTTATTAACTTGAGCTCGCTTCCACTGCAAAGTCAAGTTCGATTGATACCTACTGTTGCTTGGGCGAACTGGGGCCGATGTTGCGAAACGTTCGCTGTGGAGCCGCCTCCTGAGTGTGCTAACGTTGGCGGTTGACCCAGGCGCCAGCCTCAGCTGGGCAGATCCGGCCCGCTTTTTCGCTTTGGTTCCGGGGGACCCGTCTTCCGTCTGTTGCTTCCCTGCAGCCCTGGTTCTAACTCCTCCTCTCTTTTTTCCTTGTCTCTTCACCGCGAACCTGTCAACTTCTGCTGGTTCAGGCCGGAGCTCGCATCCTCCTCCTCCTCCTCCCCCTTCGATTCGGCACGGATTTCTGAATAGTCTGGAGCTTTCTTAATGGGTACGTCGTCGACCTTGTGCGCTTTCCACCGTCCCGTTCCCGTTCCCCGCCAGATCGCCCCATGTTGCGTCGTCTCGTCTTGGGATGGAATCTGTGCAGGCAGCAAGAGCAGCATGGGGGCATGGGAAAGCACCAGGAGACTATTGCGTCTTTGTCTTCCCATTTTCATCCAACCCTCGGCCCTTGCATGTGCGGCGGCATCTGGCATCTTTTGTTGCCGCCTGCGTTGCTCTTCAGAAACCTGCCTGCAGGATGCCCCTCGATTTCGAGACGAGCTCGCGCACTGGAGCCACCTTGCCCATTTGACCGCATCCTTGCTAACCCCGAGTCCTTCGCTTTCAACAGAACCTCGTGCCCTCTCGTGATCTTCTTCCTCGCGAATTTTCGATCCTCCTTTGAGGCCAGCGGGTTACTGCAGGAGCGTTCGAAAGTCTTCGCGCCTTTTCGTATCACCTTCCGCCGCGGCTTCGAAAGTCCTCGAGAGCGAAAGTCTAATCCCCACGAGTAATCGTCTCCGCGCACGCATGCGATATTCTGCCCTCGGTACGTACGGGACGCGTATGCGCTTTTGCGGCATGAAACTCAGTCCTGAGCAATGAAGAAACATTGTCCCGTCGCCAGCATTCGCTGACAGTGAATAGCCGCGAGCCTTGTTTCAGCTTTCCCTGGCACCTGGTACCGGCCAATCTTGAGAACCGACGCTTTGATTCTTTCCCACCTTCATTTATAGACTTCTTAACGCGAGCCACTCGATCGTACCGACGCCGACTCTCGGTCCCACGACGACTATGCTCAACATGTCCAACATCATGAGCAACCGCAACAGCACGCCTGAGGCCGCCAATCTCTCCTCTCTGCGGCCCCCTTCGTCGCGTGCGGTTGGTGCCAACAACCACAGCCTCCGCGCGTCTGCGGACATGGCCGCCCTGACTGGGCAGGCTGCTGCGGGCCGGATCCGACCATCGTCCGACTTCTACGGCCAGGTGCAGGCGGGGCAGGGTCAAGGCAATGCCGACATGGACCCCCAGGACAAGCTCGCTCAGCAGTGGATCGCCGACATCGACCAGTACGAGACCACTCTCGAGGAGATGGCGGCTGCTACCCTCGATCAGGATTTCAAGGATGAACTGAGTGCTATCGAGCAGTGGTTCCGGGTCCTCAGCGAGGCTGAGCGCACCGCTGCTCTCTACGCCCTGCTACAGCAGACCACCCAAGTCCAGATTCGCTTCTTCATTCAGGTTCTGCAGCAGATGGGGAAGAGCCACCCCATGTCGGGCGTGCTGTCGCCTGCAAACTTCGACAAGGGTTCGTTCACTTGCCCTATCTTTCTACGTAATGCCGGCCCTAACACTGTGATCCAGATCCCATGTCGAACCGCCTGAGCGATGCTATGAGCAAGCTGACGGTCGAATCGGCTCGGAACTCGCTGGCTCGTCCCAGCGCTGGTGCGAATGTGAAGCGCCAGTCGGGTCTTGATCCGTCGACCATCAACGCCATGTTCCCTGATGCTGCAGCGGCGATTGCGACCGAAAAAGCCAAGTTCACTCAGCAGACGGGCAACCCTCCCACCTCGGTTCGAAATAGCCTGGTGGATAACCGGAACTCTCTGGTGGCTCCGACGATCTCGGCTCCCAAGGACGATCCCAACGTCCAGAACCCGACGTCGCCTTGGGGACCCAACGACCCGTCCCGCCCCAAGTCCTCCTCCGGCCAGCCGCCCATGGGCCAGTTCGTTCAGCCTCCGCCCTCGACGGGCGCTTTGCGGTCCCCTCGACCTCAGATCACGGGCAACACCAACATCCAGTCGACTACGTTGACGACTGGGGAGCAGCCGCTTGCTGACCTTCCTCTTCTTTCGCCGTACGGCGCCAGCGGTAACTGGGCCTCGATGGTCAACACGCCGATGGTGCCGACTTTCAACCAGCCGCAGGGAAACAATGCTGACATGGTGGCCAATGCTACGGCCATGAAGCTTGCGGCCCTTTCGACGGTCAACAACCGGTTCGCGCTGGATGATGTGCGCAAGTATCGCCGTGCTCGCTCTAATGACGCGCCCGGCCAAGCCCAAAACATGCTGTCGCCAGGAGCCCCCTCTATTCCCGGAGCCATCATGGTTAGCGAGCACGGGATCCCTCTGAGCCGGGAGCAGATGGTGGCTCTGCAGCAGCCGCAGAACCTGAGCTTTGCCGCCCACCGATCGCGCCCCAACTCGCCCGGCCTTCCGGTGCAGAACTATGGACCCGCCCTGGCTTTCACTTCACCCCAAAACAACGGTTTTCTGAGCGCCTATGACGGAGCGCCTTCGCTTATGAACAGTGGACTGGCTCCAATGAATCTCGGCCCGTTCCAGATGGGCTTGGGCGGCCACCATGAGGGATACCACTCGGATCACTCGGATATGGTGCGTGGCCGTTCTCCGCGCGGTCGGAGAGGCACTTCCAAGCCCCCTGAGGATCCGACCGACCCGACTCTGCTGCAGGACATCCCGAGCTGGCTGCGGAGCCTGCGCCTGCACAAGTACACGGACAACCTCAAGGACATGAAGTGGACGGACCTCGTCGAGCTGGATGACAAGCAGCTGGAGGACCGTGGCGTCAACGCGCTGGGTGCTAGACGCAAGATGCTCAAGGTCTTTGAGCAAGTCAAGGGTAGGTACTCGAATACCGGTCTCCGCGCGCGATCCATGCTGACCCGTAACATAGAGGCTAGAAACGACGGTAAGCTGGGCTAGGGGCCCCATGCCCGTTTCGGAACTCCGACGGGAAGATGGTGAAACATGGCAAACAATAGATGGGGGGTTACATGAAGTCACAGCGAGCGAAGCGATATCGCATATTTAGGGAGCATCGTTGCTGAACATTCTTGCTGCGAGCCTGCAGGCCTATGCTCGGGTATGGGATTGGAGAGCCAGGATGATCTCTTGAGCGAGAGTTGAGCGGTGTTTCCTCAGACCTCGTGCGATTCGGTGGCGAGGCTTGATTTGCTGGCTGGGGTGATATGAGACGAGAATCTGGGCAATCATGAGTCTGGAGGGAGAGTCGGTTAGCGTGATGGGGGCGTTCTTGCCGATCTGGGAGTGGTAATTCACAATTGATTTTTTTGCGGGTTGAGTTGTTGAGTTTTGGACGTCCCGAGTCCGTGGTCTTGAAACTGTTTTCATGGTGATAATATGCGGAGTGTTTAGTTGGAACCCTCGCATTAATGGGAACTGGGCTCATGAGGCCCGTTTTTTTTGTTCCCCAAACTCTCTGCAGTCACGCTGTAACCGAGTCGATGAGTCAAAATGGTGAGACTCAACCTCTTGAAGCAGTTTCCCCTTGATCCAGATTCTATAGTTTGCGATATTGTTCTGACGGAAAAGGATCCAAGTTGCACATTGATTCCTCACCGTGCGTCACAGTGCGTTTACGCATGGTTCTTTCTTGTATCAGCGACCCAGCTCCACAATTGATTCTCTCTTCAACTCATTTCTTACACCGAGCCGACTTATCAACTCTGCACGCAACACGTCTCGATTCCCTTTTATCTCGGCCTCATTTCGGCATTGAGTGTATGCGTTGAAAACAACAATCGGTTCATGATCAACTGGACCAAGCGACTCCGTGCGGGTGTTGGGGAAAGCGAGGGGCACTTGGGAGGGCTTGGGATCACTCTGGAGGGATCATCACCTTTCCTGCAAAGGGAGATAGGGCCTGATTGAGATTTGAGGGGGCATTGGTTTTTACCACGGCAGTCTATGGCAGTTGGCTCTCGAAGCTGACCTTCCGCTGGGCGATACCGATTCAAGAACTAACGAGGATTTGGAATTTTTTTTCGAGATGGATGGAATGGATATCGACGACCCGGCTGTGGCGTCCGCGCACGCGGCAGCCAACTTCTCGATGAACATGATAGACCCGAGCCTGTACCATGGGGGTGTCCCAGAGCCAGATCTCCAGATGGACGATGACGAGGATGAGGTGGCAAGCAACATCTCGGCGGACTCGGACGCCCTCGAGCTACGCGCCGAAGTCGAGAGGTTCGACGCCCAGCAAGAAGCCTTCGTCGCCCGCCAGCGGGCCGAAGCCGCCGGTCTCCCATACCAACCACCACCACCTCGCAAAGCAGGCGGCCAGGGCCGGAAAGCGAAACCTCGAAAGTCCCTCGGCCCCCGAAAGGCCGCCAAACTCCCCCCGGACATCCAGTTCCGCATGTCTCTTGCCAACGAAGCCTTTCAGCAAAAGGACTATGACAAGACCATTGCCCACCTGTCCGAGATCATCCGCATTAACAGCGAGGTCTTCAACGCCTGGATGCTCCTCTCCACCGTGCACGAGACCCTCGGCAACCGCGAGCAGGCCATCTGGTGCCGCATCTCGGCCGCCCACCTCACCCCGCGGGACGTGCCCCAATGGATCAGCACGGCCGAGTACGCGCTCGAGTGCCTCGAGGACCTCGAGGACGGCACCCCGGAGAAGGACGAGGTGCTGCGCCGCGCCTACGCCTGCTACACGCAGGCGCTCGAGACGGACCGCTCCAACATCACGGCGCGCACGGGCCGGGCGGATGTCATCATGATGCAGGGGAACGCGAGCAAGGCGCTGGCCGAGTACCAGAAGGCGCTCGAGTACCGGCCCTGGAACATCCGGACAGTGCGGAACATCGCGGACGTGGCGCTTGACATTAGGGATCGGAGGAAGGGCGCCGAGATTGCGCGGGGTGCGTACAGGAGGTTGATTGATCATTTGCGGGAGGGTGGGACGTTTGAGGCGGAGGAGGGTTGGTTTGAGTGGTCGGATTTGAGAATATACCTCGAGTTCTTCACGATACTGGAGACCTGGCAGGAGGGCGCCCAGGAGCTCAAGGAGATCTCCCGCTGGCTGTTGGGCCGGAGGGAGGAGACGTACTGGGACCAATGGGCTGATGACGACAGGGAGTGGGATATACACGATGACAGACGGGTCGCGGTGACGGGGTTCGAGCCGGCGCGCTTTCCGCAGGAGAGCTATGGCCAGGGGCTCCCGATCGATCTGCGGGCGAAGCTGTACGTCTACCGGGGCAAGCTGGGCTTTGAGTACGAGGCGAATTTGCACCTGCAACTACTCGACCCTGCCAAGGAGGACGACTTCATGGACTTTCCCGACTGTCTCAAGGATATCGCCGTCACGCTGCTGGATCGTGACCGGTCCGAGGAGGCAATCCGCTTCCTGGACCTCTACAGGCACATCGCAACGACAACGGGAGAGATCTCTCTGGATGCCGACTTCTCGGTTTGCCAGGGCCGCTATCACATGGCACGAGGGGAAAAGGCCGCTGCGGAAGAGTGCTTCATTGCGGCCATCGAGGAGGACGAAGACCATATCGAGGCTCGCGTCCAGCTTGCCAACATGTACGAGGGCGAGGAGATGCAGGAAGGCCGTGAGGAGGCTTTCCTGCTCGTGAGAGAAGCCATGAACTTGGAAGCAAGACGAGGTGACGGCGCGACCGGGAGGCGTCGTGGTCCATATGGACCGCGGAAACCAAGAGAGGGGAAGCCCCGGCCCCGGAAGCCGAGGGACCCGAACAAGAAGTCAAACTACGTACCGCGGCGGCTGATCAACGCAGAAAAGCGGAGGCAGCAGGAGCTCGAGATGACGGCCGAGGCGGTAAAGAACTTCCAGCGTCTGCAGGAGGTTCAGGACCGCGCCTTGGGCGGGGATGAACAGGCCAAGGGAGACTGGATGAAGGCGGCCAAGGAGCTGGTCGACGACTTCCGATCGTACAAGCAGTTCTACCCATGGGAGAAGTACATCAAGTTTCTGGGATATGCTGCCAATGTGCAGGGGCAGGCAGCGGTGCCGGCGAGGAACATGAAGCTGGCTGCCATGGAAGAGCGGCTGCGACAGAACCTCGCCCCTGTCGAAGGCCAGGACCAGATGGCTCGGCTTCCACTCAAGTTCCCGACGGAGCATCGCGGCATTCCCTTCGACACCTGGCTGGACATCTTCCTCAACTACGCCTTCACCCTCGTCCGGGCCGGCCAGCACCGCGAGGCGTATGTGGTCTGCCACGCGGCGCGGGATTCCGTCATCTGGACGTCTTCCGAAAGCACCTTTCTCATCCACGTCGCGTGGGCGTCCTGCGCCGTCTACGCAGGGGACGAGGAGACGTGCGTCGCCATCGCCCGCTATTTCATGCGCGACTACATGCCCGGCACCGACTCGTACCGCATGTTCTCCGCCATGTGCCGCGTGTGCCAGACACCCGTGTCCTGGTACACCTCGGGCCCCGCGCAGAAGTTCATCCTCCGCCAGATCAAGACCATGGACAACATCGTCATGCGAAGGGACAACACCGCCACCACTGAACCCACCACCAAATCCTCCACCGACCCGGACATCGCCCTCGACGTCGCCCTCCTCACCATCTACGGCCACATCCTCTTCACCACGACGTCCTACACGTACGCGCTCTCCTACTTTGCACGCGCCGCCTCCCTCGACCCGCACAACCCGCTCATCAACCTCAGCACGGGCCTCGCCTACGTCCACTACGCGCTCAAGCGCCAGGCCACCAACCGGCAGTACCTCCTCACGCAGGGGTTCGCGTTCCTGTTTCGGTACTACCGCGACAGGCTGGACACGGCGGCGGCCGTGGTGGGGGCCGCGGGCCGCGCCGCGCAGAGGCAGGAGGCGCACTTCAACATGGCGCGGGCGTACTCGCTGGTGGGGCTGGGGAATCTGGCGGTGGAGTATTATCGGAAGGTTTTGGAGGAGGAGGATGGGGATGGACGTGAGGAAGAGAGTATGATGGGGGGTGAGGATCTGAAGGTGGAGGCGGCGTTTAATGTGAGGACGTTGTGTTATTTGCTGGGGGATGTGGAAGGGGCGAGGGCGGTGGC
>Ga0247824_10001261_pt1 | contig 13681 bp, 15 predicted proteins | sample 13C_PalmiticAcid_FD_194412 | JGI IMG/M metagenome (GOLD analysis project Ga0247824, IMG submission 194412) | Soil microbial communities from agricultural site in Penn Yan, New York, United States - 13C_PalmiticAcid_Day48 | ecosystem: Environmental > Terrestrial > Soil > Agricultural land... | reverse complement strand
CCACCATTGCTTGTCCAGGGATCGAATGAGGAGGGGGTGGGATATTCTGTTTCGGGCATGAAAAGACTGACACGCTGAAGACATGTCCAAGACATACCTTGCTCATTATTCTACCATGCTCCCCTGTGCCGTGTGCAAAAATCAAAGAGAAAAATCCACTACAGAATTTGAGCTCCTCTGTTCGTGTGGGACGCACGGCGTGTGTCGCCCGTGTTACGCCACCTCGGGCCCTGCGCCCGGGACGAGCTACGAGGACATTAAGAAGTACGGGTGGAAGCTGTCTCCCAGCGAACATTGCTCCCCGCTTTTGCGCTGCACGATCGATGGCGACGACCGCTTTGTTTCCGTGGCCGATCTCCAATATATAGGACTCGAGCCGCTGACCATCGTCTTCGCGAGCTCCAAGGCCCTCAAGAAGGAGGCCGAGGAGAGAGAACGCTGCAAGGCCCGTGTTTGGCTGTGTTCACTTCTGCTCTTCTTCTTTTTTATTTTTATTTTCCTATTTTGTTAAACACCATGGGGCGAACCATGGTCGCGAGACCGAAGCTGCGAACACGGTCCTCGCCTAGTTCCATGGTGCTCACGAAGCGCATGCACACGTCGAGGAGAATGTTAATAAACGCGTTCTGCCACGCTTTCATAATTTCTTCGTCCCTTTTCACTCGCCCAAGGGTCGGCGCAAGCCCATTCAGGACGCCCACGTGAGGCATCAATTCGGGTGCAGAAGCGACGAAAGTGAGCACCTTGCTGAAGGGCCAAGGAAGAAGGATCGGCGGCGTGAACTTGGCGGCCACATAGCGCGAGGGCTTCTCTGGGTCAATCCAAACGATTTCCATCTCGATGCCCATGTCGCCCGAGCGTTGAAGGGCATAAGTGAGTTCGTTCACAAAGCCGGCGGCCAACGTCCAGCACGTGCGCTTATACAGGTCGGCCAGGCGGAGTTTCTGCTGTCGGGCCTGTCGGGCCTCGCCAAGCACGGGTCGCTCGGCGCCCAAGAAGAGGACGTAATAAAAGTAGTTGGGCACAGGGTTCACGAGGGTCGAATAAATCAAATGCCGCGTGGGTGGCGTCCCGACTGCGAGCTCGTTCAGTATTTGCTCGCGGATTGCTTCTTTCATTTTTTCTTCGTCCTCTGTGTACGTCGGCCATGCCACATAGGCCCAAACGTCGCGGTTAAAGAGGTGCACAAAGATCCTGTCCACGTAAGCACGGAATGCGTTGCTTGTCTGCGCCAAGCGCAGCAACGGCCGCAGGCCCGTGCGCCGGGCGATCGCTTGCTGCAGTTCAGGTGGGAGGTCCTCGATGGGGAAGGGCGGCGGCTCGCGCGGTCGCAGCCACGCGACCAGGTCAGCGAGGGAGGGGAAGGAAGACATTCGTACATGAGGGACAAGGGGGCAGCGTAGAAGGAAAGACACAAGCGGACACAGAGCTCAAAGTTGTTCATTCAGTGACAATCGAGAAACGGAGCAGAAATGGTGACGTCGAACTTGCTGTTCGCAGCCTGACTCAACGACGACGTGAGGACCTCTTGTTTCAGCCCGTGGTGTACAAGCGCCACTACGCGACGGTAGCGCAGTATCAGGTGCGGAATCTGGACGCGGCGCGGAGCGAGGATGAGGAAGACGAGGACAGTAGGGATGAGATAAATAATACTTTACTTTCTCACCTCATGCCCGCGTTTCAAGTTGCCACAGTGAGCGCACATGGTCGTTCCATCCACGCCAGGAAGCACGGGCTGACCGAAAGGCGCAAAGGTCTGGGGCTTGTCCGTTTCGCAGTAGAGGCGATCCTCTGTCGGCGCCGGCGCCACCCCACCCTTGCGCAGCTGAGCGACGACGCGGGCCATTGTCCCTTTCCCGGCGACACGGTCGTAGCCCTCTGGATCGATGAGGTTGGTTCCGTCCACGGGGAAGGAAAATTTCATCGCCCGTCCGGCAAAATAGTCCAGTTGCCCGCGACTCACGGCTACGCGCGCCTCCGCCTCGTCGAACTCAGGTGCCTGCTGCCCATACGCGTGGAAGTAGGTTGCTCGTGCTTGGTTGTCCCAGAGGGCGCGCAGCAAAACGACGCGATCGAGGCCTGAAATGTCGACCATCTGTTTGGTGAACGAAGAGAATGACTCGCTGTGCGTCCCGGAGAAACCTGCTCATTCCACAGTGCGTCATGTCAATTGGGAAGGACCACGTTCTGCTCTGCGGCCCGCCCGGCTGTGGTATGTCCGCATGGATCGCCGCGCACAAACCACCGGGCGTAGTCCATATCAATCACGCGCAACAACCGCGTCTAGCTGTTCCCGCTGATGCAACGCTCTGGCTCGAGTCCATCGCGCCGCGTGAGCACTGGCAAAAGCAAAACGGCCTTGCGACCATGTTCCCGAAGGTGGTCTACTGGGAGGATGCGACAAGCAAAGAACCGCATATTCTCGACCGTCGCAACAAGGCGGATGCTGAAGCGTATCTGTTATTCTGGGGTCTTTGAGCTTCACAAACTCTGAATAAAACGTTTGCTGAATAGCCAAACAGGGAGGTCAGTCTCTTGTTCTCAATGGCCGCTGCGGCCACCTATCGCACGTGGCTTGGGACACAGGGGCGCCTGGCGTTCATGGTCGAAGAAGAAGGGAAGTTATGGAAACCTCCCCCGATCCTCGCCCGCCTGGACGCCGAATTGCCCGACGCGTTTGGGCATGTCGTCATGCATCTGCCCGGCCGCGGGGCGTTCACCGTCATGATTTTCGAATTGCCGCAGAAGCCCAAGGTCTACTTCCAGATAGTGGTCAGCACCGTCATGGGTGCGACCGACACTGTCACCATCTATGGTGCTGTGCCCCCGACAGAGGACTCGGCCTCGCCCGACTTTGACTACAACATGGGCCACACCCAACAGCCCCTAGCCCGCGTCAAGCCGTCGCACTTCGCCAACCTGCGCTTGGTCGAGTTTGAACCTGAGGCCATGGCCCGGGCAAAAGAGGAGGCGCTGCAACGTTATGAGAGAGAGAGGAAGGGGTCGTGGGGGTGTGTTTGTATGTAATCAGCAAGCCACAAAGTCAAACACGACCACCTTGTTCACCCGCTGGGACCGGGCCGCCCTGGCGTTGAGCTGCAAGCGTGTCTCCTTTGGGGTGCGCTCGTCGAGGTGGAACACATATGATGTAACTTGCAGATTCATGCCACTAGCCGCCGCGTTCGTGTTCACCAAGGCGACACGGGCGCCGCCCGCATTGTAGCGCGCCAGCTCCTTTTTGGTGGTCGCCACATTCTTCCCGCCCAGGGTGACATAGGGCCGGCCGCGCACTTTGAGGTGGAGGTGCTCAAAGATGGTCGCCAGCGCCTTGACGTACCCTACCGCCACGATACTGTGCGCCTGGGGGTACGCAGCGTGAATCGCGTCCAGGTAGCGGAACAGGAGGCACACCTTCGTGCCATACATGCGCTCCACCTCATCGATGAAGATGCACTGCTCAATGTGAGGCGCAAAGTGCGCCGTCACCGCCTCCTCGAATCCGCGGAGCGCGTTCACGCCGTTCTCGAGCCGAGCGGCAGTCGCCTCCAGTTCCCTCGCCTTGTCTTCGTCCAGGATGTTCCTGGCCTTCTTCAGCCTCATCTCCCGCGCCTCTCCCGACACCTCATCGAGGAAGGCGCGCACCATGGCCCCAAAGCGCTGCGGGTACTCGGTCAGGGGCCCGGTCGCGAGGGGCGTGGTCGCATAGGACGCGGGCTCGGGGGCGGCGGTGGCGTCCGTTAACGATATGGGGACGAGGATGGGAACGTCGCACACCCGCGACGTGCTCCAGGAGTGGAGCTTCTTGTACAAGCGCTGCAAGGGGGTGACGGGCACGGGGATGCGTTTGACGACGGCCTCGGCAATCGGGCACTGTCGATTCACGTTCGTTTGCGTGTTGCGCCAGTAGATGGCCTTTGCCGCCGTCTCGGCGATCTGGTTGGCCACTGGGGTCAAGTCCTTGCCCCGTTCCAAAGGTCCGACACCTACTCCTCGCACAGGTGCAGTCCACCTTGCGAGCGCCGTGATGCACATCGTGTTATTTCGAGCGGACTCGGGTTCGTCGTGCTGATATGTTTTGGAGCTCCTCAGGACCCCGGCCAGCTTAGGGAACCCGTTGATGCGCACACCGAGGCCGAGAAACCACGAGAACAGGTGCTCCATGTGGGCGTTATTTCGCACGTCAGTCGCTAGGCGCGACTGCATCGTCGCCGAAATACCAATCACGAAGCGCGCAGACAGGTGCATGGGGAACTCGGGAATGTGGGCGCCGACGCACTGAAGTTCGTGGATTTCGTCAACCACCAAACGCGGCCAGGCGAACAAGTGGAGCAACGGGCAGCGCATGGAGGCGCGAATGAGGTCCGGATTGGCCCGATGCTCTCTGTCGAAGGCGGCCATTTGCCCGAAAAAGTCGACGCCACTGCCGCGTCCCGCCTCTATCAGGGCGATGCCATGAAGAAGGGTGACGTTCTGGTCGATGCGCCCCGCATTCGCGAGGGCCCGATAGGGTGAGCCTGCCGTGAGGAATTGGCGCGTGACGAGCACGATATCGGCGTGCGCAATGTCGCCGTAGGTGCACGCCTCGTGCTCGCGCTTGTCTGTCAGCGTCACTATTCGCGCGTCGGGCACCAGCGACCGAATCGCTTGGAGCCAGGACGTGATGATCGTGTTGTTGACTAACACAAAGGCCGCCCGCGTCGCGATGAGCCCGCGTGTCAGTGTCCTCTTCATCGCCGTCCCCTCGGCCGAATTTCCGAAGTCGAGCGCCGTCGTGTACGCGATTTTGCCCGGCTCCACGCGGGGCACAGACAACAACGAGGGTGGCTCGCAGCCCAGTAGAAAAGCGCACACCGAGTGCGTCTTGCCCACGCTCACCTCGCAGCCAATGATGACGCCGCGGGCAAAAATGTCAAAGGTCGGCCGCGGCGCATCGACGGGCCACTTCCCGGCCAACAGGTCTTCGCCCAGGCCCGATATGCCCGCGTGGTAGCGGCCCCGCGAGTAGAAGGTGCCGTGCGCGAGTGGGGCATGGGAGTTGACGACCTTGTCTTCGGTGCGCGCGAGCCAGGCGGCTGCGTACCGTTGGTGATCGTACAGGGGCGCTGTGGGCAAAATACGCGGGTCGGCGGTCTCTTCGGGAACGCGCAGGCCCGTATCAAAGACGGCGACAGCGGAGTTCAGGTGATTGCTCGTTTCCACGTCGTAGTCCGTGAGCGGGCGGTAGTGGCCCGTGTGCAGCGTGTCCAATAGGCAGAGGAACTCGTCCTGTCCAGCCAACAACTGCGGGCGGTCGATCGTGATCGACAAGGTCTGGCCTGCTTCAATAGACACGCGACAGGAAATACCGCCCGGTCTCTAGAGATTCGCATAATGAAAAACGTGAACTCGCATCTTTTGGAAGTCGCGTACGGTAACCAGGCCCAGCAGCTGACTGATGAGCTTGCTCTGTCTGGCGTGGTGTATAAAGAGACGCGCTCTCGGCCGGGGGGTAGTCGCGGAAGTCGCAGTTGCCTGCGACATGCTCTGTCCGTGTTCCACCACATCCACGCGATCTTCTGCGAAAAACGCGGGTGGAACCTCATCCACGTCGACGCCATCGACCAACACAAACGCTTTCAGTTGGCGCCTGACGGTAATGGCCGGCCAGAGTTTCACATGGTAGGAGGAGGCGCCGTCGATCATCTTTGCCCAACGTTTGCAGACACAACGGGCGGTCGCGAGGTCGACGTGGTCGAGGCGCCGGAAGACCTCGGCGTACATGTCGTCGCAAATGTCGAGGTCGGCCCCATTTGTGTTCCACTCGGGGTGGGCACTGAGGCACTGAGGGCTCTTCGCTTGCCCAATGGCGAGGTGTTTCGGCTTCACGGTGAGCTCGCGGGGCGCAAGAGTGGCCGGGACAGGGGGAGGAAGGAGGACCTTGTTGTGCACCTCCTCTCGCAATATCTCCAGACGCTCGATAATGCGCAGATATCGCGCGCTTATTGCTGCCGTAGCCATGGGATATGTAGGGAGAATGACTGGGATGCCGTCGAGGAGGGGCACGGAGAGCCATCCTCCCTCCTTTTCGCGTAAAAGGCGGTGAAAAAGATGGCTCTCCACGACCTGCTGCCCCCCTCCGCGTGGTTATTATTCTATACCGCACCAATGGACATTCAAGCGCGCCGATATCTTGTCCACGCCCTCGTGCGCATGTCGGGTGGGCGGGTGCTCGTTGGAGATATTGCCGCGTGCGAGGGCGTCCTCTACAAGGAGCTCGCGGGGCGGCCCAGCGCCTACCTGTCCCGTATGGGCACGGCGCAGAATGCTGCACGCCACGAGCGCGCCGAGGCGTCGCTGCGCCCTGCCTGGCCCGCATGGAAACTCTTCGTCGACCCCGCGCTCTTCGAGGAAACGACGCTGGCACTTATCAAGGCTATCAGTGTGATTGGCACCCAGGCATCGGCCCTCGACTTGTCCGCCTACATTATGAAACGACTGTGGTTCGAGCTGGACGCTGCGGGCAACCCAACACAGCTGCTGCACAATTTGCCCGCCCTCGTGTCGCACGTGCGTAGTTTGAGTGGACCTACCTGCGACCCCGTGTGGGCGCTCTGCGTGTCGTTCGAGGGCCTGTTGCTCACAGAGACGGTGGCCTTCCGGGGCCTCTTCCTCTGGCAGCGCCTGTGCTTGCCCCGGTGGCGCGCGGTGTGGCGCCAACAGCTGCAGGATGCGTACTGCTGGCAAGGGCAGCCGACACTGGAGCAGAGCGACGCGTTCATTCAGGCGGAGAAGATCGCTTTTGCCACCTCGCCCACCTTTCAGGTGTACGGCGCGGCGCTCACGGCGCTGCGACAGGACATTGGCGGCAAGCTGGCCCGGTTGGTAGAAGCAGCGACAGAGGACGAGAAGGAAGAGGTCATGATTGATTCGATGGACATTTGCAATAGTCATGTCTAAATAAGTTTCATGTCACCGGCACACCCAGTTCACTCACTTTTCTCTTCTGTCAGTCAGTGCATGGCCGCTGCCGCCCCCTACCTCGCCCCCATCCTCGGGTCCAGCCCGCACCTCAGGTGCTCCGCGTGCCACGACGTCCTGACGGGCGCGTCGAAGAAACCAGCCGCTCGCGTCCAGGCTATATGTCCCAATTGCGCCTACGTGATTTGCGGCAAGTGCACCGCCGGCAAGGCCCACGACCGTTTCTGCCAGCGGCTGGCGTTTGCCCAGACCCCGCGCCTCCTCGAGCGCGTCTTTGCCCCTCTCGAATTTCCCGAGGGCAAGGACACGCTGCCGTTTGGGGACTGCCCGCTCATCCTCTTTCAAGTGGCCGATTACATTCGCTCGTCGATGTTGACCCTCACTGGCCAGCAGCGCCAGTTCCTCTATGAGCGGCTTAGGAATGAGGAGGCTTTGATGGCAATGATCGATGAGCGGGTCGGGCCCACCCCACCCCGAGGCACCAAGGACAAGGAGGACAGGCGCCCGACCATGGGCGAGGCGGCCTTCTATGCCCGGCCCATGGCCCACGGGGCCGGGGATTTGGGTCCCTCGAATGCGGACTTCCTCTTCGCCAGCCTCATCTTTGCCGCCCAGCCAAATGTGGACACGTTGGCCCAGTTTGCGAACATGTGGTGTGCCCTGTGTTTTGCTATTGGAGTGCGTGCCGTGGCCTTTTCAGACCCCAAATCGGAGGCGCGGAAGGATTTCGTACCGGAGGGACTGGCCCACCACCGCATGCCCATCCTGGAGTTCAACCCCTACGTGTCCGTGGAGGGCCAGCACCGCACCGAGACGCGCGGCTTTCCATGGGGCCAGGGCTATTGCCTGTGGGAGCGCATTCAAATGGAGGTGGACGCTCACTATGGACGCAAGAGCTACATGAATGTCGCGTTCTACCTCCATTTGATGCATGCGAGCGAAGACGAGGCCAATCAGTTGTGTCTCCAGGGCAAGTACAAGGGCAAGCGCCGCGACGACGAGAGCATCCAGTGGCCGCGCCGCGCGACCTGCGATTTCGTCCTCCGCATCATGGGCGACCCGCGCGCGCCCCAGGCCGCGGTGTACCACTCGGCCGCGGGCCTCTACAGCCTGGACACGTGGGCCAAGGGCGAGATGCACACGTCCGTCGTCAAGCGCCTGGCCGACGTGAAGAAGGGCAGCAGGGCGGAGGACTTTCACAGCGGCCTGCGCTTTCGCCCCTCTGGTTCGACGGAGGCCGAGTGGTTGGCCTGTTTGCTTACCCATCACGTCGAGAATGCCCCGCCCTACGCCGGTAGTTTGGAGCGCTTCCTGGACAAGGACGACCTGAAGCGCTTTGCGAACGACGTGGACGCACTGCTGAACCCTGAGGGCTTGGCCAAGGTGCGCAACAGTGCGTTCGCCCGACTGACGGGCATCAAATGGCCGGACGCGTTGAGTCCCTTTGTGTTGACCCTGGCGAGGGCAGACTTGACGCAATAGACTATATATATATATTCTTATTGAATTACACCACCAGCGCCCAGTCCGTGTAATGGACGAGCTCCGGGAAGAGTTCTTGCAGCGGGGCGCGTAGGTCGCGGTAGGCCTTCGCCAGCCGGTCCCCGGGACAGTTTGCTGCCTCGTTGAGAAGAACGCGCTCTACCTCTTCCTTGAGGGAATGGAAAAAGTCGGTCTTAAACGTCCACATCGTGCGAAGATCGGTGACGTACTGGAGGGAAGCAACGAAAGATGTTTTGATGGGGCCACTCATCTTCATTCTAGAAAAACAAATTGCCCCAACGTAATCAGAAAACGAAGGGGGCAAGCGCTTGCCACATGCGATGAGAGCACGGCCGGCCCATGACCGCCGACATGCCCGGTGGAGGGTTTGATAGAAATAGAACATTCCGTCTGTTTCTCTCTCCGTATCCGCGAGAGCGATGATAAGATCGATATTGGGCTGCGTACGAGTTGCAGAGAAGATAGCATACAGTTTGTCGCCGGTCGTGGCCAACTTCACCAGTGCAGGGTACGCGGCCGCCACATGCGCGATGAACTCGATATGGTTGCTCCGATACAGGGCTCGTGCGACTACCTCAGCGCCGGCGGGCCATAGAGACGTGCATGCCTTGGCGACCTCGAGCCCCAGGGCCAGGTAATGAAGAAAGAAGGTGAGTTCGTTGCGATAGGAAAGACCCTCGAACCACTCGCCGAGAAATGAAAAAAAGCCGTCGTAATCGGCCTGGTACTGCTGCAACACTCGCCTCCATCGATTGGACATGTATTGGGGATCGGCAAAGGCGGCCTGATTGTAGGGCTGGTGAAAGTACTGGGAGTCTCCCTGCTGCCACCGCGCCTTGCAGGTCATCGCCAGCACGCGCCGACTGAACGGGTCGAGGTGACCGCCAACCTCCCCTTGCATCTCGGGAAGGAGCTCGCTCCAACAGTGAAACGCGGTCATTGAGAAGAAGAGTGATCAGGTGGTAACCATTCTCTCAATGGAAGAAACAGAGGCCGGGGCGAAGACTTTTGTCGATGTCGAACGCTGGGTGGCACATCGACAACGGCAAATGCAACTGTCGTTGCGCGCACGCATCATTGATCGCGTGGCCTCCATGCTCGTCCCGCGCTCACGCTTCCTCCTCTTGCGCAAGCCCAACGAAGAGGATAAGCCATACGCGGTGCCCAAGTGGATCCTGCGCACGAGCATGCAGTCATGGGACACGTTCTTTACGATTGAAATCGCAGCTGAGGATGAACAAATTGTACTGAAGCTGAATTCGATCATCTCGCCATCTGGAGTGTTCTGTAACGAACTCGAATCCGAGCCCGGCGTCGGCCTTTACTGGGCCTCCAACATGCCCGACGCACCCAAGGACTCGCTCCAATTCTTAGCCGCCCGGGCCATGGCCGCGGCGTGGGACCAATATGACGAGGCCACCCAGCAATTGATCTGTGATACTGTAACGCTATAAATGGCCCATGTTCTCTTTTTGATCCCACCACCACCACCCATGGAAGCCGTCCTCTCGTGGCTGCGGCCCGGCCGGCGGGCCCCGTTGCCCCGGGACATTTTGGAGACCCTTCCCCCCGAGATGGCCGAAGCGATTGCAGGCCAGGTCCTCGGCCTGCGGCCCTTGTTGCGCCTCGCACAGGTTCACCCGACGTGGCGCGACCACGTCGACCGTGTCTTCGTCTTCCTCTTTCACCGCGACATTATCGATGCACTGGAGTTTCCCCCGCGCGCTCCAGTGTCCTTCAAGCAAGGAAGGGACCTGGTGCTGGCGGACCTGAGCAGGACGACGTATCCCCCAGAGCTTGAACACAAGGAACTAGAGCTCCCCTACCTGTTTCTCTACCTCTACTTTGGCCCGCGGGAACAGTATCACTACGATCTGACCACCGCCCGAGAGCAGAAGCTCGCACTCGGCTCGCTCTATCGGACCGTGTGCCAACATCTGGCCGTGCGCTTCGCTCTTGAGGTGGCATTTGCCCATCGCGAAGCCGAGGAAAGTAGCGGGGTGCATTGGATTCGGTTGAGAGATACCCTGGACCCTGAGCGGGACTTTGAAATTGTCGCCTCACCCTTGCCCATGGCATGGTTGCGACGAACGGCCACGACGATGACGCTCAGCGTCAAGGCCACCGGCCAAGGCGGCGGGCCCGAAATGCAGAGGTGTCTGGCGACCTTTCGGCAACTCGCCGCCCAAGGCCCGCCTACCGGGTCCGACCTACGAGTGGCCTGGATCAACGCGTTTATGAACCTTCTGCTTGGTGTGAGCACTTACTTTATACTCGAAGGTGCTGTCCCCGGAGCAGCCAACCTCGTTCGGATCATGGGATTACGGACGCTCATGCAGACAGTGATTTTGGAAGTGCAAGCTGAATCTTAGTAATTGAGACAATACAAGAGGCAACAGAGAAAACAGCCCCCTGCCAGACCGGCCAATGCACACATACGTCGCCAGCGTTGGAACCGTTCTTCTGCGGCGACACGCTCAAGAAAGCGCTCGCGTGTCGCGATGGTGGTCCAGGCCGACAACGGGGCGAAATCACCAGCTTTGTGGGGCGGTGGCAGGCGCCGCCATAAATGACACATGTCATTACTGCCATTTCCAAAGAGCCTGTCTCCATACGCCTTAACCTTGGTCGGGCTTGCGTCCACGGGGGCCGGTTCGCAGCGCGGATAACATTCACAACACACGGCGTGATCCTGTCGCCCACACGCACACAAGAGCTCGAGGGCGGTCCGCGAAACGGGCTTTTTGCAGAGAGCACAAACGCGCATAAATATTCGTCTGTTTTTTTTTTCGCACAGGTGCAGCTGAGTCGTTCTGGCGCAAGGGAAGAAAGGGAGTGACGGGATGGCAGCGCAATGAAGGAAGACACGGAGATTTTGGGGAGATTGCGGAACACATCCCCCTTCCTTTCCTGTCTCACAACAACAACAACAACTGTCCATTCGTCGCCAAGGACAAGGTGCCACCGGGAAAAGGCGGCCGGAGGTCCTCCTCCAAGGCCCAGTTGTCCTCGTCCGGGGCGCGCACTGGGGCGTGCGCGACGACCGCGTCAAATGTAATCGCACAGCGCGGGCTCACGTTGAAAAAGAGGTCGCAGAGGAAGCGTGCAAACGCCCGCACCCACTCGTCGTCGTCGTCGTCATCTTCGCGGTCGTCAAAGAGATGCAGAAATTCGCCGAGGCTCGCCGCAAAAGGCGTGTCGTCGACCGCGACATCCGCTTCGATCATGCCGCCCCGGAAGAACAACGTCAGCAAGCGGTTGTCGTCGTTCTCTCGGATCACAATCTGGTGTTGTTGATGCCAGACATCAGCCAAACGTCGCGTAAAATAGCGCATTCGCACACACGCCAGGACGACCAGACCATGGAAGACACTCCGATACAAGTCCACCAGTGCAGATTTATCCAATCGCCGAAGCTTGGCGTTCTCCTCGTCTGGGTGAGCGGCGAAGTCCCAAAAGTGCATAAAATGGTTTGGATACATTTTCGGTCGTGTATGCACCCCAAAAAGATCCCACTCCATGGCGAGATACTCTGGGGAGATGCGAGGAGTCTTTATCGGCCGCTGGCTCCAGTCCAGCTGGCCCACAATATCGCGCCGGATCGCGTCGCGCAAGGCCACTTCAACCGTCGCCTCGCCAATTTGCGAGGTGCTCAGGAAGCGCAACAGGGTGCGGATGCCGCCCAGGGAGGGTTCCACCCTCTCGCGCACTGGGGGAAGGTTGTAGAGGACGAGTTCCCCATCCGCGCCACCGCTCGACGACGACTTTTCATCCTCTTGCGGGCGCGGCCGTTTCGTCATTGTGTTGGTGTGAGTGTGGGGGGGAGAGACAGTCAACGGACCGGCAGTGTATCAAGCGGACCAGTGTATCAAAGGGTACTAGTCAGTTGTCTAATGAGCCACAGCTACGGCCACTACGTGGGCCGCAATCCGCGCAACGCGCCCGCCGAAAGCGACAGTGACCAAGGGGACGAAGAGGACGATGTCTTGCGCAGTTTCATGCCCATTGAAGGGGGCCGCAAGGCCCGCATTGCCGCTGCCAAGGGGCACAAGGCGCAGCTGTACCAGTCGCTCGCCGAGGAGAATGCCGTCCTCGACGCGTTTATAGACGAGTTGCAGCCCGCAAAGCGTCGACCCTACTACGGGGAGGATGAGGTCGAGGAACCAGAAGAGACGGCGGCCACCCTCACCGCCTTTCAAGCGCGTCTGGCTGCTGCTGCTGCTGCTGCTGCTGCCTCTGCCTCGCCTGGGCCCAGTCCCACGCAGGCAACCACCACCACTCCGGCAGAACGAGCGATCGAGGCCGCCGTCGCGCGGTTGAAAAAAGCGGTCACCCACCACCCCATTCCCTGGCCGTACGATGGACCGGGACTAAACTTGCCCAGCATGCGCGAGGCCCAGACGAAAGTGGGCCAAATGGAGGCCGCCATCGTTTTGCTGGAACCCAGGGAGGAACGCGACGAACGCCTCCTCTGGCATGTGGCCCTCCGGCCCCCGTGGCCATTGATTGCAGGAGGAACAAAGCCTGCGCCCTTGGTCGTCCTGGTCCGGCTCTTCGAGCGCCGCTTTGGTGTGTCCTGTGCAGGCCTCATGGCGCTCGACGCCGGGCAGAAGCGCGTCGCTCTCCTGTCCCAGCGCTTGGTCGACGACGAGTCTTGCGGCCTGGCTTTTATACTGAGCCCGGCCAACGCGGGCGCCAAGGACCTGAGCCGCCTACCAACGGGCACCGGCCTGCCTACCGTATGCATCCACACACTGAGCAACATGACCCGGGAGATGCGCGAGACGACGCTGTGGACCTATGTCGGGACGCTGCCTGTGCCGGCGGGCATGGTCGACGCGGCGCGGCCGGCACGCCTGTTTGATATGAAGATCTGATGATTTCTATATTTGTCTTCGCCCACCCCTCGGGTCAGGGCCGTCACGGGTCTTTACCTGATGCATCGCAACGTCAATGCGGTCGGCATTGCCTCCCGTCGAATGGTGGCGCCGCCGGCGACGACCACGCACCTTGCAGGAACACGTGAGGGGTCAGCAGGCGATCGCCTTCTTGTGCTTGTTGGCTGTGCTCGCGGTGGCGACCACCACCATCGTCTTGGGCTTTGCGAAGTTGCGCGTGCTGGAGCATGTGCGGCCATCGACTCCTTCGTCTACGGCAACATCTACTCCTGCACCCACACCCACACCAACACCTACCCCTACCCCCACTCCTACTCCCACAC
>Ga0247824_10001259_pt1 | contig 13690 bp, 24 predicted proteins | sample 13C_PalmiticAcid_FD_194412 | JGI IMG/M metagenome (GOLD analysis project Ga0247824, IMG submission 194412) | Soil microbial communities from agricultural site in Penn Yan, New York, United States - 13C_PalmiticAcid_Day48 | ecosystem: Environmental > Terrestrial > Soil > Agricultural land... | reverse complement strand
GAATATGTGCGTGTGCCTTACTACACGACTGCGGCAGCGTCGGAAGGCAACCAAGCGGTTGTCAACCCGGCCTACCTCACCGCTCCGTATGAAGTGGCGTTCATCTTCAACCCGGAGGTTTACACCTCCCGCGTTGCCTCGGCCATCACCAGCCCTGGTGGAAACACCAAGTTCGACCCAGTTAACTACCGTGGTGACTTCATCTGGATCAACAACCGGGACAACAACTGCAACATCCTTGGCAACCAAGGGTTCTTCTACTCGGAGAGTATGCAGGGGTCCCAGCCGAAGCGCACGGAATGGGGATATTGCCTGTTGTACAAAAGAACCGCTACATGCAATTATGATGTAGCAATCTGCTCGTAATCAGCAACTTAACAATCTCTCGCCAATCTATTTGGCGGGAGAAGTTAGGTTGTTTTTGAGAGTAAATCTTCATACAATCCGCCAATGTCTAAATCCCATAAATCCCTTGGTCCGGTTTACAGTGTATGGCGTTCCATGAACCAGCGGTGCCATAATCCAAGCCATCACTCGTTCAAGTATTATGGGGCTCGCGGTATTTCTGTGTGCCAGGAATGGCGTGATGACTACTTTGCCTTTGAGAAGTTCGCGTTGGCGAGGGGCTGGCAAAAAGGATTACACACAGATCGGATCAACAATGAGATGGGGTATTGCCCAGAAAATGTTCAATTCCTCTCCGTCAGAGACAACGAGCGTAAAAAATCATCCACTCGCATGACAGTGGAAAAGATTCACCAAATCTTCGATCTGTATGCTGAAGGAAAAACCATGGAGGAAATTGAGGGGATCATGAATTACGGATCTGGAAATATCAGTTTGATCCTGAATCGAAAACTCTGGGCGGATGTTCATAACCGCACAAAATCCACCAGTACAAATGGAATGGCCCAGAAAATGACGGCAGAGAAAGTGCGCGAAGCTCTTAAGGCGCATTACCTAGAAGGCGCATCTGTAAAGGGGCTTGCACGAAAATATGGTCTGGCTCCAAACAATATGCGCTACATTCTTCGCGGAAAGATGTGGAACACCCTCTACCGCGAGTTCCAATATCTTCTGATGTTCCTCAAACCTTCACCCACCGCAGACTACATGCGGGCAGCCACCTAAAATTATGGACAAAGACAAAATGATGCTGGCAATCGGCATCGGTAAAAAGGAATCAGAGTATCCCGAGTTCGATGTCCCTGTGGGGGTCGATGTGGCGGATCTCCGTGAAGGAGACGAGAAGGAAATTGTTGCCACAGTGCGCAAGAAAGGCGACCGCCTGTGCCTTGTTGAGATCAACGGGGTAGCCCTCAAGGAAGACGAGGACGACATGGTTGATGAGGAAGGGAACGAAGAGGAATACGAGAACCAAGCCTCCTCCGAAGCCACAGACGCAGCGGAAGAAGACAGCCTCGCGTCTCGTGCGCAGGCAGCCGGACTAGTGTGATGCCATGCCAGTCCTCACCCCAAACTTTCAGGACCGCGAGTGGGATCTTCTCTACAAAGCGGTTGCCGATCTGGAACCCTACGTTACCAATTTTGTGAGTCCAAACTACCAAGACCGGACATGGGATTTGCTTTACAAGCTTTCCGCGAACATTTCCAACATCAACGCTGCCAGTGGCGGAACTCCTGCCGTGGTCGTGGAGGCTCCTTCTGGGATCAATGACTTCTCAGTACTTCCTGGTGGTGTTGCCCCTACCGGAGACGAGGTATTCTTCGCGCCTAGGGATGCAGGAACCCTTTGGACAATTGCTGGTGGAGACACCCAATGGACGATCATCGACAAGAATAACCCATGAAAAAACTCTTCGCGCTCCTCTTCGCTTGTTGGACAATAACAGCCTTCGGTCAATCCACCGGAAACGTCCGCAATTCCTATTGGAATGGTTCTATCTGGAGCACTGGCACATGGACTGGAACAGGGATGTTGGTAATTGGCAGCAGTGTTCCCAAAACCGTTCCTGTATTACCATGGCAATTTTCTGGTTGTATTGCGGCATGGTCCATTGATGATGTTATTTTGTCGTCAGGCAGAGTCAGTCAATGGAATGACAAATCGGGAAACGGAAATTCCTTGGTCCAATCTAGTACTGCTGCTCAATGGACATGGACGGCAAACGGCGCCATTCCTCCTCCTGGGCAAAATATAGGGTATGATTTGACTGGTCTGTCCATCAACTACCAAAGCCTGACTGTTGTATGGATTGGCAGCCCGATCCAAGCGCCGATCAATCAAAATGGCACGCTTATAGCGACCAACCCTGTAAGTACAGGTGGCATGATTGCTTACTCTAATGAGCCATCAATAACTATATACAACCCAACTCGATTCATTGGAACGGTTTTCTCCCAACCAGTGAATGGGGTAGCGACTGCGTTTTCATCTACGCTTACCACGGTTTGTTCAAATGGCTTGTTTTTTACAGGTACAGGTAATAATTCTGGAACAGACACTCTGACAAAGTTATTCATATTTGAAGGAGGCCAATATCCTTGGGGGAACCCAACTATTGCCTGTTATGTATTTAACCGTACGCTTTCACAGCAGGAAATCTCCAGTATATTTTCGTACCATGGAGTTTCTTCAGTTGGGGACAATGTCCTAAACTTTACTGGCGACAGTCTTACAATTGGAAGTAATGCTAGTACGTTGGCCCAGTCATATTCAGGAATTGCAGCAGCACAACTTCCTGTAACACCGAAATATTCCGCACAGTCTGGAGCGACTATGGCGGTTATCGCATCCCTTAATTCTTCCATGGTAAACGCAAGTTATGTACCTGGTAAAACTAATCTCACATCATTATTTGCAGGAACAAATGACTTGGCGACCAATGGTTCTGTTGGGACGTTAGAAACGAATTATCAGTCTTTCTGCGCGGCTAGAAAAACCTTCAACCCTCAATGGAAAGTAATTGCATGCACAATTCTTCCAAGATCTGCATCATTTTCGGGAGGTCAAGATTCAGCGGGATTTGAGACCGCCAGAAATACATTTAATACATGGCTGCGGGCAAACTGGTCAACATTCGCTGATGCTTTGGTTGATTTTGCAGCCAATTCTACCATAGGGCCACAAGCCGCAGCAAGTAATGTAACTTACTATTCAGACGGCGTACATCTTACGAATGCGGGACACGCTATCGCGGGACAGGTTTTTCTGGATGCCGTTTCTCCACTATTTGCTACAGTAAAGCTAGTATCTAGCGGGACAGTGGTTTTGGTCAGCGGAACCCAGAGCATTACAAATGCAGCTATTACGACAAGATCTACAATTATTCCAACTCTTCGAGTTATTGGAGGAACTGTGTCGGGACCTCCCACGGTTCAGGTATTTAACGGGACGGCGCTGTTTACTGGAGCCATTACCGACACATCCACGTATAATTGGATACTTGTTGGACCATGAGTGGAGATCCCACTGAAACAGAGCGGTTGGCAAGGTTGGAGGCCCAAGTTGGTGGCCTCATAGAGGGACAGGAAAAGCTGTCTGGAGAAGTTCGCCAGATCCTAGACAGGCTTGGATCTACAGGACGGACCAACTGGGCTCTCATCTTCGCGGCCATCTCCGTAGTGGTAGCCATTGTTCTGCCAAGCATTGGGATGCTTGCAATGTTCGTGTCCTTCTCCATCCAGAATGCAGTCAACCCATTGGAGTCCAAGGCAGAGGTGTCGATCCGGGACCGGGATGAACTGCATGGATCTGTGGGGAGATTGGGCGAAAGGTTGGACCGCATAGAGGCGGAAACAAAGGCCAGTGAAGCGAAGTGGACCGAAAAGCAAACCGAACAGGAATCTCAGTTTCGATCTGCTGACCAAGTAAGAAACCTTCAAATTGCCACGCAAATGCGGTTTGTGGCGCTTCTCTGGCAGCGTACCTATGGGGATAAGTTCCCGGATTTTCTTTTCAACCCCGCTATTTCGCAACCAAGTCATTAATGACCCCAATGTCCAACTTCTCTTTCTTCCTGCGCGGATTGCTTTACACCGCCATTGCAGCGGCCACTCAAGCCTCTACTGACCTAAATTCCGCTTTTTCTTCAGACCTTGAATCGCGGGCCAAGTTCTGGCTGGGAGTTACGCTTGCGGGAATGGTGGTTTTTCGCGCATTTATCGACAGATCCTCTACTGAGGTATTGTCCAACAAGTCAGTTGCGGAACCTGTTGCCAAGACGAACGGGAATCCGTAAACTCCCGCGATGAACCTCCCTGAGTGGGCGCAAAACATTAGAGCGGATGTTGCGGTGTTTGGCGCTGCTGGAGGCATCATTGCCTTCGCCCTCAAGCCGACCAGGAGATTTGCCCCAGCTTTTGTACAGGTCTTCGGCGGTTTTTGCGTTGCCGTCGTCGGAACGCCGTTTATAAATCTCTGGTGGCCAATACCTTCAGACCAGCTTTACGCGGGAGTCGCATTCCTTCTGGGAGTGTCTGGCCTGGGAATCATTCGCGGAATCCCCAAGATTGTCCCTCCTCTGTTTTTCAAGGGTTTGGAACTCCTTCTGAGTTTTCGCAAAGATGACGCCCGATAAGGTCAACTGGTTCATGGAGAGGAGTGAATCAGGCAATCCCCGAGGAGACGGATGGTTGGTGGTGTGCGATGCTATTCGTATAGGGAGGATATGAGTATGGGCGAACAATACATTTTGATATTTTGTGCAGCAGTGACGGTGACGCTTTCCATCGCGTTGCTTGTAGCCATGGGAAGAAAAGGTCTTGGAGTTGCTCCAAGACTCTATGTCGCCATTATCGCGGTTTCCATTCTGACGTTGTGCCAGACGGCTATCACTGGCGAGCGTCCACTCGGATACTTCCCCGAGATATCCTTGGCCATGTCTTCCGCTATCGGAGTCATAGCGGGGCTTGTGGCCACATTGTGGGGGCAGTCTGATCAGATGGAGTCCCGACATAGGCAGGCAGGGGCTTGGCGGTCCTTGTTTTGAGCCATGCGCGAAATCGCACCCTCTTTCCAAGGTTTTCTAATTGGAAATTGATAATGTCCTGCATTGAAGCATCTGGGTAGCGATGGCGAAGCTTGTAAACAGGGAGGCCGGGAATTCCGAGAAAACGAAGATACATGGTGAGTGCAACAGGCTTCTTGTGAGCGTCAATTATCACAGTTGAAGACTTGTTGTTGGATTGTTCGAATTCAGTGGCCCACCGGCAGTTCCCGGGTTCATAATTTCCATTGTTGTCAATTCGGTCTATGGAATGGTTGGTGGATGGGCGTCTCCCCATATCGGACAAGAAGTTTTGAAAAGAATTTTTCCATCTATCACATACAGCTATTCCGCGTGATCCATAGTTTTTAAATGCCGGGTTTCTCTGGTTCAGGCATCTGCTCTTCATGTTTTTCCATATCCGGTATTCAAAAACATTTTTTGAAAACCCATGAGTAGTTTTAGCTGCCGCTGAACGTTCCTGTTTGAAGCATCCGCACGATGTAGAGTTACCGGTCTTTAAATTGGTTCCACTTGGATAACACTTCTGACCGCAATCACAAATGCACTCCCAGCATACTTTTCCGCCGTTCCGTATGGGATGCTCATCGAGGACCAGCAATCGTGAAAATCTGGTCCCTGCAAGGTTTAATTTCTTTGGCATGGCATTGAGTTATCCTGAAAGCTAATCCAATGTCAATTGATTTCACGAGTTGACATCTCCCATGCCGGTGTCTATGGATGGTGCTCATGTGGAACAAACTTCTCGCCAGTTTTTTTGGCGTCACGAAGCAGCTAGCGGCGGCACTCGCTCCGCTTTTTGCCAAAGCTCTCTCTGAACTCCTCACCAAGGCCACCGAAAAGGCCACAGCCTATATCACTCGTGCTGCGGCTGATCCGGCTCTTCTTTCTGGCGAGGCGCGGCACTCGTGGGTGGTTTCGGAGATCACGCCACTCCTGAAGGACACCGCCACCAGCTACATCGAGCCGGTGCGTGAGGCGGTGATTTCTCTGGCCGTGAAGGCTGCGTACGACCAACTGAACAAATGAGCGGATGGTTCTCCAAGATGTTCGGGAACAAGCTGTGGAGGACTGTGTATCACAAGATCCCCGATAATCAGCGGGAGAACATCCGCAAGACCGTGGATGCCGCTGACCGTGTATTTGACCAAGAGCACGCCAAGGAAACTGGAATCCAACAGGTTCCCGACAAGCAGTATCCGATGAAGTCTCCAGCAGAGGTTAATAAGGAATTCGCCAGGAAGGCAGATCGTGTACGAAGGAACTACGGGAACCCCAACAACAGGTGACTTGTTGAACAATACTATGAGAGAATATCAAATCTGGAAATCAAATGATGGGAAATATGGAGTAGCAGAACGGGAGGAAGCTACTCAAGAGTGGATACCGCCGATCAAAGCTTTCGACTGGATTGCGGAAGCGGAAAATTTCATAACCACATTGAAAGGTCTTGATAAGGAAGCTGAGGATCGCGCTTCCCGAACATGGGAACCAGTTTCGTGATATGAAATACATCCCCCTAGTACTCATCCCCTGCCTGCTCACGGGTTGCGAAGTTCTCCATCGTCCAGGCATCGTCATCAAAGAGCGTGTGGCCTACACAGGTAAGTATGGTCCAGGAACAAAGATGCAGGACAAGGTCACGCTTAATGCAGACATGCCGGGCCTTAAGAGCGTGAAGGCAGCGGGCGTGGAGATTTCATTCGATCAAGTCACTTCCACCACTACCACTGCCACAACTGATCCCAAAACAGGAATTACCACTACAGTCACCAACACCAAACCTGGAGGGCTCTACGTATCGGAGCATGTCACCGCTCGTGGTGAAGCCGACAAAAGCCGGATTAAAGAAGGTAGCGCAGGTGTTAGTGGGGCGCTTGCCACTGGAGCACTGGCTGTTGCCGCTCCCGGTGTTGGAGGTACAGCCGTAGGACTCGCAAGGCCATGACCCGCATCTTCGCCTCCATAATCGCCCTAGGAGCCTTTGCAGGCTTCTGTGTGGCCATGGCATGGGTGCAGCGTAAAGCGCGCCCTGAGCGCCTTGTGAACGTCGTGGAGTTCCCTGCCACCACGATTGATAACGAAAATTTCCATTGGTTGTGATCTGGCGACTCATCATCACCGCAGGGGTTGTTCTAGTGCTCCTTTACGGATGCTCCCTGCTGACAGGCTGCGCGGGAACCACTGTGAACGCAAAGATGACCGGAGAGCCTGACTTTAAATCACCCAACCCCTTCATCCCACGGATTGAGGCCGGGGTGGGATACACCTTCTGACTCATATGGAAACAGCACTCATGTCCGTAGATGGAGAGAACGTGTACCTCAATGAGGATGGGAGTGTTTCCTTTCTGGGGGAACTCACTGTGGACGGAGACGGTTCCCCGCGTTGCTACGGCCCTCCAGGAACAAAGCCTTTGGACTTTCTGGCAAATGCCGGGAATCGGGGGAACTGGTGGGGTATTGCTACCGACTCCAAAGGAATCCCCATCATTCAAGGCAAGGATGACCCGTATCCTGGATACTACGTTTCGACGACTGCGCTAAAGAACAAGGGGTTCAAGCATGGAGATCCTCGCCGTGAAATCGACAGCGAGAAGGTTCCATTCATTGTCGTCCCTAGTCCGCTTATCAAAAAGGTCCGTGGTGTAGTGCTTGGGAGTCAGGCCAAGATCATCGACACTCGCACAGGGAAGTTCGTAATGGCTGTTGTGGCCGACATCGGACCAGCAAAACACCTTGGGGAAGCCAGCATTGCCGCTGCCGTGGCCTTGGGCCTTTCTGGCAACCCCAAGAGTGGAGGCAGTAGTAAGAAGGCTTTTGAGTATATTTTCTGGCCAGGGACACCTGCCCAAGTAAACGGCATCACATACCCCCTACAGCCATCGTAAAAAAGACCAAACGCAGGGCTTTGCGGGAGATGCTTGTCACCTTCCCGAACCTGCGTAAGGGCATCGTCAAGAGGAAGTGGGGCAAGTTGTTCCGTTCCGTGTGGCTGAAGAAGACTTCCCCTGACGGGCAGCCGCTTCAGTAGGTGCCGTGGATGCCGTGGATGCCATCCAGCACACGATAGCGGCTGAGACTGGACCCGGAATAGGAACAGCGCCAGACACCCATCTACGGACAGAACTGCCATCTACACCAAGGCACTCGGCCATGCGAGTCTGCCAGCCATGTCGGCCAAACAGTGCTCGCCCAGCCTCGCAGAGTTGATCGGGGGTTTTAATCCTCGATAGCTTGGATGTAGCGCAAGACACCTTCCGAGAAGCCGTCGATGTGCGACCAACCTTTTCCATATCCTACTCCATTCTTGTATGATGCGACGTTAATCATGTAGGCCCGCTTCGCCGCAGGTGCAGGCACGCGATCCGCGCTCTGTTCGTCGGTAATTACGATTAGGCGATCACAAGTAACATCCTGGTTGATGATGCTGATAGCATTACCCAAGTAAGTTCCTCCATGGGACTGAGAACGATTAACGGCATCCACCCCAGCCATTCCGCGACGAGGAGGGATCTCAACAAGAATATTGGAGAAGGTCCATACCCGAAGGTTTTCCGCGTGGATAACGGATGCCAACGCTGCCGCAGCATCACGGCGCGTAAGATCGCTCTTGGAGGACAGCTTCTCGCCCATAGATCCCGAAACATCGACCAGAACAACAGTGTTTCCCTCAAAGATCGGAGCCTCAGAGATGTTCTCGCTGAGAGCTTGATCCAGAACGGACTCCATCTGAGGGCAGGCGCGGGCCGCAGCGACAAATCGGAAGGGCAGAACCTTATCGGCACCCTTTCGCGCAAGGATCGCATCCTTGACCAGCTTCATGTCAACCTTAGCCTCTGCCATGTTCCGCAGGTTTCGGAGCAAAGCGAGGTATCCAAGCTTTCCTTCCTTCAAAAGGTTCTCGAAAGAGGTCTTCTTGTCTTTGCCTGCCGAAAGCATGACTTCCCAGGTTTCTGGAGTGGCGAGTTCGTTGTTGATGAGGCGCTTCCACAACGCTGCCTGCTGGTCGTTGTCCGGCTTGGCGTGGGAAAGGAACAGAACGTCCCGAAGCTTCACCGATCCATCGCGGTTGTACTTTGCCAGGGCGTATTCATTGAATTTCTTGAACGCAGCCGCAAGACCGATCTTCATTTGCTTGGAAAGCGGCGTTTTCCCGTTGCGCCAGTAGATCGCCAAGAGTTCGGATAGTTCATCCGCGCGGGAGATCACCCTTTCAATGGTATGTGAAACAATGGGGCCGCCGCGCTTGGCCAAGCAGGCAAGCAGGAGGAGAGGGGCATGACGCAGATTATGCACCTTGCGCGCCTCAACAGTGAGAGAAGCCAGTTTTTCAGGGGGAACCTTGGCTGCCAGTTCTTCGATGCGCTTTCCGATGGTCTGACCGGATTCGTAGAATCCATCCTCCCACAGGAGGCAGGAGCACACCGACCGACGAAGCTGGTCGTATGCGTTGATGTTCTTGGCGGGTCCGCCTTCGTGGGTTTTCGCCATCACCAGAGTTGTTGAGGTATTGAGTTTCATGTGTGTTGTTGTGAATGATGTAACTCTCTATGGCAGTTAGCGCACAGTAGTTCACATTTTGATATTTCGGATTTCGCTCGCTCGGAAAGACTTCTGACTCGCGCTATATTGAATTTCTTCTCAGAAGCATTTTTATGATGGAATTCAAGAGCCCAATGGCATTTGGAATATCCGCATTTCGAGCATTTTCCACCTGCAAATTCGATTATTTTAGATCGGGTGGCAGAAATCCATTTTGCCGTCCGAATGGATTCGCATTTCTTGCAATAGCTGGAACGAAATAGCTTCCCTCCGGGTTTCTTGGTTTTTGAGTTGTAAAATTCTTCAACAGGTTTCTCTAATTTGCACAAAATGCATCGCCTCATGTGGCGCTTGTAAAATTTTAGCGCCACTCTGTAAAGAGTTTTTGACGGGCAACAGGCAACAACAGGTATTTAAGCGTCGTAGACCACTCGACCAACGCCCATTTTCAGGACGTATGGGATTCGAACCCATGTCTCTTTCTTGAAGAGAAGTAACTGTCATTTACGGCACCGTCAAATTGTGAAAGATCAATGTCAGGGAACAATCGGGCAGAGTGTGTTTTCACCAATTGAAGTAACTCAACCCATTCGCCACTGACGATGTGCAATATGCACGGAACCGCTCACTTTGCACAGAACTATTTTCAGAAATCTTTCTCCAGACGCACAAAACCCCGGCCAGATTTCTCCAGCCGGGGTCTGAATGACAACTCGTTCAACGAACACGGCCCGCTAAGGACCACAACGAGATCAGGATAGCCTGTTGGACGGATATGGCAAGTTCTCAGTTCCACACAATCCCATTTATCCAATCAATCAGATCGTCAGCAGCCTCCTCCGGGGAATCCCCGCAACCAAGCAGGCCAGGTGTTTCCTCACACTCTGCGTAGTAGAGCCCGTCGAAGAGTTCTACGTCAATGTGGAGGGTGGAGGAGCAGGTCATTCCCGCCAGTATAGTTGGACGACAGCGCAAGGGGAAGTCTTGTCGTACTCCCGTGAAGACTGGACCGGCCAAAGCTGAGTGTCGTCCTTTACCACACCAGCCTTTTCCAAGACATGGTAGATGGCATCGCAGATGGCTGGGAAATCCCGTCTGCGTTTGTCCCCAGACACATACTTGAGGTGCATATCCACCGGTATCTCAAGAGGGCCCCATCCTAGGGGAAGCTGGGATTTAACCTCAGCAACCTTCTCGTCCCGCCATTTGGCCCATTCCTTCTTTGGGAAGTGAAGGCCAGACCGCGTCACAACCATGTTATTTTTTCCTCCTCTGACCTGCCCGCTGATGAATAGTTCAAGGCAGGAGTTCTTCTCTATCCACTGAACATTCGACGGCTCTTTCATAGAGTCCTCAGGATTGCCCTTCTTTCGCTCCAGGATGCCCGTAGAGGCCCCTCTGGCGGGTTCCTTGCCCCGTTGCCTCTATGGCGTTACTTCGGGCAATGATGGCGTCTGCGTTATTGTCCAGGAAGTCATTGCTGGCGAAGGGGAAGAGGTGGCGCAGGTGTTCTCGGGTCATGGGCTTGTTGGACAATACTCTCAGAAATCCGTGGCTTTAACAACCTCTTGGCACTCCTCAATTCGGGCGTACTCTCCCAGCATCCGAAGCGGGATTCTCTTTCCGCGTTCCCCTTCACGAGCTTTTGAGAGGTAAATTGAGTCGGTGCCAGTGATTCGGCGGATCTTTCCCTCCGTTTTGAACACAGGGTTCAGATTGAGAACCCAATCTGCGTCAGCTTCCACCTGGGAGGAATCAAAGCACCCTCCGGCCTCGTTGGCTTGGGCGAGGAGGATGAACATGATGTCCAGTTCCCCGGCGAGCAATTTGAAGCGCTTGGAAATTTCCTGCAATTCTTGGTCCCTGCGCTTCTCTGATTGGGAGTTTGTGCGAATAAGTTGCAAGTAATCCGCCATTACCACGTCAACCCCACGGTTCTTTTTCCCCTTTCGGATCTCTGCCTCGATACTCTGCGCGGTCATCTTGTTGCGCTTAATGTCGTAGATTTTAAGGCCGGAGGAAGTCACCTTTGAAAGCGCCCCAGCAAATCCATTGAACTCTCTCTCGGTAAAAATCCCCTTGCGCATGGATCGCAGGGAGATGTTGCCCAGATCAGCCACGTATCGTCGCAGGCATTGCTGGTGACCCATTTCCATGGAGTAAACGTGGGCATTCTCGTTGCGCTGGAAAACGGATTGGGTGACAAGCTTTTGCCCAGTAAGGCTCTTCCCGACACCAGGGAGTCCCGTGATGACCACAAGTTCACCCCGCATCCCGCCTCCTGTCATTTCGTCGATGGTTGGGAGTCCGAACGGCATGAGGGCGGGATTCTTTTGCCCCATCGCGGCCTTCTGCATGTCATCAAGGAACCTCATTGCCTCCTGCTTGTCCACGTCATCCTCTGGCTCCTCAATGATACAGATTTCCTGAACGCCCCTGAACGCGGAAGTGGTCAGATCAAACACGTCTTGCGTAGTCACCGCATCCTCCCGCAGTTCCCTCTCGATCCGCTGGCACTCCAGGATAGCAGACCTCCGGGCAAAGCTCTCACGGAGAGTTTCCAGGTAAAAGAGGGCCATTGAAGCTGTCTCGATGAAGCACCAGATTTCCGCGATGTAAGCTTCCGGTGTGAGGGTTTCCAGGTGGATCTTGTGCTTGGCGATGTAGAGCCCCACCGAGATCATGTCGATAGGCACCCCTTCCTTGTGCATCCGCAGGAGAGTCTCGAAAAGAGTCCTGTTGTCGGGGTGGTGGAAGAACTCTGGAATGGCCTTCTTTTGCGCCACAAGCCCCGCTACGGTGTCGGGGGAGTGGAGGAAGGAGCAGAGTAGGCCAAGTTCCGCTTTCGGGACTTCTGGGAGGGGTGAGGGAGGGTCGATTGTCATTCAGGTTTCCCGATAAATGTGCTGGAATTGGAGGAGGTGGTGCCCGAGTTCAAATGCCATTGACTCAATTTTCCCACGTATAGGCGTTTCAGGATGCTGCCCACAGATGTAATGACACATTTCCTCCATCTCCATAAGAAGCCCCCTCAAATCTTGGCGCTCTTGAATGAGTTGCTTGATCCGGGCATCAATCTCCAGATCCACTTCCGGTTGGGATGCCGTGCAGCCAATCTTTCCAACGGTTTTGGAAAGCATTGCAAATGAGTCCTCTCGTTCTTTACGGATGACTTCATACTGACGTTTCCAGAATTCTGCATCGTTTTCTCGGTTCATGACTCGGAAATGGTTTTCTTGATGATGGGATTGAGCTTCAGAACAAATTCCGCAGCCATCTGGCGCATGGAGCCAACCCGTGTTTTGTCGGCAGCGAATGCCTGATACTCGTTTCTGAGCGCGATAAGGGCCTGTAGCCGGTCATTTCCGTCGTTTGCACCACCGAGTCCTGCGAAGTGCTTGGAAGCGATTTGTTGGTTGAGTTCTACAATTCGCTTTTCATGCTCGGAAATCAGGGATTTGATCTGCGTCTGCCGGGAACTGACCTTCTGGTACTCCATGGGGTGAATGCGCTTTCCTCGTACGCGGGAGTTCAGTTCCGAAAGTTCCCCTTGGAGATGGATTTTTTGAGAGGAAAGTGTGCTGCGGGTTTCGTGAAGTTCTTTAAGGGAGCCGTTCATAGTATTGTTCAACAAGTCACACATAACGATACCCATACGGGCAATCTTCCCCAAGATCCTCCCGCAGGGCATCCACGAACTCGCGGAGTTCTTGAGCGGATACGGAGTCAATGGGACGGCGGTAGCGGACTTATTCCCGGCCATCCTCGTGGCGGAAGATTACTTCAAGGCGTGTTGGTGGCATGGCAGTTGATGGTAGTAATGTCAGCTTCCGACCAGACAGTGTTTCCTGTCACTTCGTTGACGACAGATACGGTCACAGGATTGCACAGGGCATTGCGTATGGCTTCCTCGTCAGAGGGCAGGTCCAAGGGATACCAGCCAGAGGCGCGGTGGAAGGTGTAGGGGGTCATCGTGGTTTGGAAATGGCAAACATGGCTTCGGAAGGGATCAGGCAATCGCATTCTCTATCTCGGCCCACGAGTCTTCCGCCTGTCGTTGTTTGGCGATCTTGATGGCACAAGAATCGCAGAATTGCGTATTCAGAGGATCGGGAGTCACGAATCGAATGTCACACTCATTACAGCGGATTTCCATGGGAGGAGGGGGGACGCGGC
>Ga0247824_10001257_pt1 | contig 13700 bp, 19 predicted proteins | sample 13C_PalmiticAcid_FD_194412 | JGI IMG/M metagenome (GOLD analysis project Ga0247824, IMG submission 194412) | Soil microbial communities from agricultural site in Penn Yan, New York, United States - 13C_PalmiticAcid_Day48 | ecosystem: Environmental > Terrestrial > Soil > Agricultural land... | reverse complement strand
ATTCAGGGCTTCGGCAAGGGCACCAAGGGCGCGACCCGCATGGGTAAGGCCGTCGGCGCGATCGGTTCGATCGCGGGCAAGGCGGGCATCGCCATCGCTGCGCTGGCTCTCGCGTCTGAAGGTCTGGACCGGCTCGGGTGGCTCGACAAGATCCCGATCCTGAACGACCTCTTCGGGTCGACCGACAACCACCTCAACGAGATGACGACTTCTGCCGGCCAACTGGCCCGCGAGAACACCATCCTGAACTCGACCATCGACGACCAGGTGGCGCAGCTGGGCAGCCTGGTCGACCTGTGGGAATCGCTGAACGGGCTGATGGCCACCTCCGACTCGGAGATGCTCGAGGCCAAGGAGTCGATCGCCGACCTTACGGAGACGTTCAAGGAGAACAAGCACGCGATCGAGGGCAACAGCCTGGCCGCCCTGCGCAACCGGGTCGCGCTGGAGGGTGCGGCGAAGGAGGCGTTCGAGGCCGCCGACGCGTACCTGAAGCAGACCGGCGACGCCGAGGGCGCGGCCAAGATGCTGGACCAGTTCCGTGAGGACGCCATCAAGGCAACGGGCGCGACCGGCGAGAACCGGAAGGCAATCGAGAAGCTGGCCGCCGAGCTGTTCCGTCTGCCGACCGGGAAGAACGTGACCGTCAATGTGGCGATCAGCAAGTCGAGCCTAGACAAGCTGAAGTTCCAGGTCGCGGCCGCGCTCGGCGGCAATACCGGCTTCTTCGGGTTCCGATACGGCGGTGTGGTCGAGCACGCCCAGACGGGTCTGCTGCGGCAGGCCGCGACGTTCGCGGCCGGCTCGTCCCCGCTCTACGGGTTCGCCGAGCCGGGCACTGGTGGTGAGGCGTTCATCCCGAAGAACGGCAACTACGGCCGCAGCATGGGCATCCTCTCCCAGGCCGCAGGCTGGTATGGCGCGGAGGTCACCCCCAAGGGCTGGTACGGCGGGGGCAGTGCGCCGACCGTGAACGTCTCCGTGACCCCGGTCGTGGCCGCCGGCGCCGGCGCCGCAGTGGTTGAGGCCGTAGCCGAGCGGATGCGGTTCGACATCCGCACCCAGTACGCGGGCAGCTCGCAGAACTACCTCGAGCCGAGGCGGCGCTGATGGCCTTCCCCGACAACCCGGAAGACCTCGAGATCGGGGTGGCGTTCGGGGCGAGCTTGAGCGACGACCCGACCACCCTGACCTACACGCCGATCACGCCCGACTACGCCGAGCCGTACGTCCAGATCACCCGGGGCCGGATCGCGAGCGCCTCGCAGACCGTGCCCACGCAGATCGACTTTGGCCTGCGCAACCCGGAGGGGATCTTCTCTCCGCGCAACGTTCTCGGCCCGCACTTCGGCAACCTTCGCCAGAACACCCCGGTTCGGGTGCGCCTTGATCCAGGGTCTGGCATGGTGACCAGGGGGATCGCCTACATCCCGGACTGGCCGGTCGAGTGGACCGGCCCCGACATGGGCGACCACATCTCGACGTCCGCGTTTGGGTTGCTGAGCCGGCTTGGGCAGGGCGAGGCGCCGAAGTCGGCGATGCGCCGGTCTGTGGTGAAGACGGGCGTCAAACCGGTCGGGTATTGGCCGATGGAGGACGGGAGCAGCGCCACCGCCGCGGCCGCCGTAATTGGCAGCGGCAACATGGTGCTTACCGGGGACGCCGAGCTCGGCGCCGAGGGGCCGGCTGGCGCGGTGTCGGTTGCGGCTATCCGCCCCGGCGGCCGGCTGGCGGCAGCGTTCGGCGCGAGCGCGACCACGGCCTGGACTGTGGCGTTCCTGATGCAGGTCCCCGACTCCATTTCGGCCGGATCAAGGGTCGCGCGGTGGATCACCACCGGCGGCGTGCGCACCTGGACGTTGTCGTTGGCCACCGGGTCGCCGCACACCATCAGCCTTGTCGGTCGCGACGCCACCGGCACCGTGGTTGTGAACGACTCGACCAACTTCGAGTCTCCATTCACCGGCTCTTGGTACGGGCAATGGCTCCTCGTGTCCGTGTCAGTGAAGGAGAACGCCGGGTCGCTCGACTACCACATCGACATCACCGACTCGTTCTCCAGGAGTTCGTTCGGGGGCGGAACGCTCGCCTCCACTACTGCTGGCGCCGTGGGCGAGCTGCGGTTCGTCGCGGACGCAGGCCTCGCAGAACTGCTGGTCGGGCAAGCCGCCGTGTGGGACGTGTCGCTGTACGACGACTACTTCCTGGACCTGTCCGACTTGGAGTTGTCCGTCTATGGCTTCGACGGCGAGGGGTCCGGCCAGCGCATGCTGCGGCTCTGCGTCCGCGAGGAAGAGATACCGGTTGACCTGAGCGGCTCTGCTTCGTCAGCGACGATGGGACCGCAGGGGCCGAACACGATCGTTGACATCTTCCGCGAGTGCGAGGCCGCCGAGAACGGTGTCCTACTGGAGCGGCGCACCGGCGAGATCGGATTCGACCGGGTCGACGGCCGGCTCAACGCCGATCTGGCGATGACGCTGGACTACGAGGCCGGCGACGTCAACATCTTCCCCGAGGACGACGACCGGGACACGGTCAACGTGTGGACGGTTCACCGGCCCGAGGGGAGCTCGGCCACCGTCGAGCAGGAGGACGGGCCGAAAGGCTCCGACCCGGAAACGGGTGCCGGCCGGTACGAGGACTCCACCACCGTCAACGTCGACGACGACGACCAGCTGGCGAACCAGGCGGGGTGGCGGGTCGGACTCGGCACGGTCGACGAGCAACGCCAGTACGCAACCATTGACCTCTACGCCAACCCCGCACTCATCGAAGACTGGCTGACGTGCGACATCGGGTCGCGGATCCAGATCACCAACCCGCCACAGACCCGCACCGGCCCCGGCCCCCTCGACCTCATCATCGAGGGCTACCGGGAAACCATCGACGCAACAATGTGGACCGTCGAGCTGTGGCTGATGCCCTACGCCCCATACCGGGTGGGGGTGTGGGCAGAGACGGCCGGAGACACCGACCCGAACCTCGGCTGGTGGGACTGGGACTCGTGCGCGCTCCAGGCCGCGATCGACGACAACGACACTACCGCCGTTGTCACCGCCCTGCCGACGGACGCCACCGCGTCCGACGACTTCCCCCGCGACGTGGTCCTCGGCGGCGAGCGGCTCACCGTGACAGCGTCCGCCATCACCGTCGCGGACGCGTTCGCCCGGACCTCGGCGAGCTCGTGGGGTTCCACCGACACCGGCTCCTACGCGTGGACCACCGCCGGCGGGTCGGCGGCCGACTTCTCCGTGTCGGGTGGCACGGGTCGACACTCCATGGGCACGGTCAACGCGTCCCGCCGCTGCACGCTCCCATCGTCACTGTCTACGTTCGACAGCAACGTCCTCGTCACCATGACCGTGCCTGCGGTGGCGACAGGCGGCAGCATGACGTCTGGGATCATGCTCGCCTATGTCGACGCGTCGAACCTGTACCAGGCAGCCCTCGTGTGGGGAACTGGCGGCACGTTGGGAATTGAGCTGATCGAGCGGGTCGCCGCAGCGAACACGGTTCTCGCCTCGTTCTCCGGCCTTGCCACGTACACCGCCGGGTCGAGTTGGAAACTGCGGGCCGGCATCGCCGACGGCCGACTGTGGGCGCGGGCGTGGTGGGCGTCCAGGGACGAGCACCGGGCGTGGGAGGTCAGCGCCCCCGCGACGACGTTCACCGCGGCCGGCCTTATCGGGGTCCGGACCATCCTGAACACCGGCAATACCAACGTGGCGCCAACCTTCCAGTACGACGACTTCGAGGTTGAGTCGCTGCGCACGTGGACCGTCACCCGGTCGGTCAACGACATCAGCAAGTCTCACTCCGCCGGCGCCGGTATTGAACTGGCCAAGCCGTTGATCTGGACACTGTAGGAGGTCATCGGTGGCGTGGTCCCCTTACCCCGTTGCGGGGTCGAAGGCTCGAGCGTCGGACATCGAGAATCTGATCTCCGAGCTCCGCCCGAATGCGGCGCGGAAGACGGCTAACGAGATCGTCAACGGGTCCAGCACCCCGCAGGCGGACGACGAGCTGTTCGTGCCTGTGGCCGCGTCGACGTACTACGTCGTCGATGGTTTGCTCGTCTTCACCTCTGGCACGACGCCGGACTTCCGCTACACGCTGAGCGGGCCATCGGGCATGACGTACTCACTCAATGCCAAGGTCTTCTCCCGCTCGCTGGCCGCGCCGAGCGTCATGGTCGACACCCGCACCAGCACGTCGGGCAACCTGGGTGCTGATGGTTTGGGCACCACCCTGTCCAGCCAGGGGCAGATCATCGAGCTGACCGGCTGGGTCCTCACGTCGGTCACCCCCGGCACGGTCACGGTGCTCTGGTCGCAGAACACCTCCAACGGCTCCGACACCACCCTCTATGGGCCGGGGTCGTACTTCGAACTGACCAGGAAGACCGCGTCGTAAGGAGGAACCATGGCGACCTCACCCGACCATCCGAACCTGCAGTTCGTCCAGGCGAAGAGCTACGGCAGGGGCCGCCCCGGCAAGCCGCTGTGGATCGTCGTGCACGACATGGAAGCCGGCGAGACCCGGACCCGGGCTGAAACCACCGCCGCCTACTTCGCCAACCTGTCCGACGGCCGGTCCGTCTCGTCGCACTACTGCGTCGACAACGACTCGGTGGTGCAGTGCGTGCTCCTGAAGGACACCGCGTACACCGTCGGCAACTCGCAGGGCAACGGGCGGGGCATCAACTGGGAGCTCTCAGGCTTTGCCAGTCAGACCCGCGCCCAGTGGCTTGACCCGTTTGGGCTGTCCATGTTCGCGCAGATGGCTCCGGTGGTCAGGGCCGACGCGAAGGAGTACGGCATTCCGCTGGAGAAGCGGACCGTGGCCGAGTTGAAGGCAATGAAGCCGGGCATCACCTCGCACAACGACCTGCGTCTCGCCTTCAGCGGGACGACCCACACCGACCCAGGACCCAACTTTCCATGGGACGTGTTCCTGGACGTAATGAGAGGTGACGACATGGCCGATCCGGCCACGTACGCGGCCGCGTACAACTCGAGCGCCATCCTTCGTGGCTTGGCGCTGGGTAAGGACATGGTGAACCAGAAGAACGACGACGGCACCGCGGCGGAGCAGGTCAGCTGCCAGGCCATCGTGGATCGCATCGCGGAGGCGACCGCGGCGCTCATCCCCGCCGGCGGCGGGACTCCGGTCCTGGTGCCGCATACCCACGACGAGGGCGCAACCGGCCCGGCCATCCCCACGGAGTAGTCGTGCCGGACCTCGCAGGGTGGGTGCCGCAGACTGGTGCGGTCGGTCTGCTGCTGCTCGCGGTGTGGGCGGTGCTGTCCGGCCGCATCATTCCCCGAGCCACCCACGACGAGGTCCGCAAAGACCGCGACGCCTACCGGGCGGCCGCCGAAACAGCGCTGGCCGCCACCGCCGAATCAGCGGCACAGGTCGAGCGGCTCACCACCGCGGTGGGGCAACTCACCGCCGCCGTTCAGCAGCAGGCACAGACGCAGAGCGAAACCCTGTCGCTGGTGCGCCAACTCGCGCCGGGTCCGACATGAGGTGGCCGTGGCGTTTGGATCACGAGCCGCCCGCAGGGGAAGAGGCGCAGCGGGAAGCCGAAGACCAGCTGGGCCGCACGCTGATGCAGGGCTTCCGTGTTGAGGAGGCCGTGAAGCGTGCCCACCGGATGGCGCTGCGGGTAGAGCGCCAGCTGCGTCACATCAACCAAACCTAGGAGATCAAATGACCCCGAGCATCGGCCGCATCGTCATCGCGACTGGGGACGGCGCCAAGGCGTACGTCACCGAGGACGAGAAGGTCTACGAGTGCCCGGCGATCATCACGCGCGTCGTGTCAGAGGAGCCGGCCGTGGTGAACCTGACCCTGTTCGTGGACGGCGGCATGGCCCGGCCACTGCTTGGTGCGCGCCTGTTCGCCACCGAGGCGGAAGCGCTGGCCCGCCTTGAGCAGGAGCGGGCCGAGAAGACGGACGGAAGCCCGTGCACTGTCGCGTTCTGGCCGCCGAGAGTCTGAAAAGGAGCACCGCCATGCAGCCCCGACCACCGGCCGGCCCCACGCAAACGCAGTACCCGGGCCGCGCCACCCTCCGCACCACGGCGGCCGCCGTCATCGCCCTGCTGTCGCTGCTGCCATACATCCTCGGCGCCGTGCACGCCGACGAAACAGTCTGGGGCGCGCAGGCGCTCGCAGTGGTCGCCACGGTCACCCGTGTGCTGGCCAACCCCGACGTCAACGAGTGGCTGCTGCAGTACCTGCCGTGGCTCGCCGCGACGCCTCGAGATAGGGAGTCGAATTGATCCGGCAACGCATCCTCGCCGCACTCACCGCCCTGGCCCTCGCGGCCGGGGCGGTTTTCGTCGTCAGCCAGTCCACCGCGGCCGGCGGCGACGGCACCATCCCGATGCCAGTGGCCACCGCCTCACCGCACGCCGCGGTCGTCTGCGAGCCGGCCACGGTCGCGCCCGACGGATCGTTCAGCCTGCCATGCTTCGGGCCGAGCCTGCCCGCCCCGGAGACCACCACGGTCACGGTCACGACGCCGGTACCGGTGCCGACCACGGTCACGCACACGGTCACGGTGACGGCCGCGCCGACGACTCCACCGCCCGCGACCACCACGCCGCCCACGACGACTCCGCCCCCGGTACCGACACGGCCGGGGGCGGGCAACACCGGTGTGCCCGACGGCGTCACGCTGACCGCCTACACCGGCCCGTGCACCATTACCGCGGCGAATACGTCGATCGTCGCGCGGCTGGTCACCTGCTCGCCGCTGTCTGTCCGCGCGCCCGGCGTGACGATCGCGGACAGCCGCGTCAACGGCTTCGTGGCCGTGCCGACCGGATCGGTCGGGACGCTGGTCATGACCGACAGCGAGATCGCGGCGCCAGCTGGGCAGACCGGCATCGACGGCTCGAACTACACCCTGAACCGGGTCGACATCTTCGGCGGCAACCGGCAGGGCAACTGCGACCGCAACTGCACCGTGACCGCGTCGTGGCTGCACGGCACCCGGCTCTACCCGGCCAGCCAGCACGCCTCGGGTTTCCGGATGGGCCAGTACACCACCCTCACCGGCAACACGATCACCTGCGAGGCGCCACAGAACTCGTCGGGTGGCGGCTGCTCGGCGCCGATCACCGGCTACCCGGACACCATGCCCATCCACCACAACACGGTGGTCGGTAACTGGATCCCCGGCTCGCCGCACTCGGCGTTCTGCGCCTACGGCGGCAACAGCCAGGGCAAGCCCTACTCCAACGATCCGACCAACGCGACGTATGTGGTGTTCCGCGACAACGTGTTCGGCCGCGGCACGACCGGCAAGTGCGCGATGTACGGGCCTATCTCCGACTTCGCGAGCGGCCGCACCGGCAACGTGTGGAGCAACAATCGCTACGAGGACGGCGCGCTCATCTGATCGATCGTGCAAGTGATCCGATCGCTTGCATAGAAATCTCGTGCCATCGATGTCCCGAAACGAAAAAAGCGCCCCACTCCGATCGCTCGGAGTGGGGCGCTTCTTTGCCGTTCGATACGGACGGAGCGAGCCAGGGACCCCGCTAGAGTCCCTGGCTCACCCTCACCGTACCGGCTAGCGGGACCGGTCGGCACCGCTAGTTGTCGGTCACGCCTTCCGCCCGGCGTAGTCGCCGACCGGACCCACGCCCGGGCTGACCGGGGCAGTGGCCTTGCGAGCGCGCGTCTCGGCACCCTTGCGGGCAGCGATCTGTCGCGCGGTGAGCACCTCGGTCTTAGGAGCCCGGGGCGTCGTGCTGGTGGTCTTGGCCTTAGTGATCGAGACGCCGTACTCGACGATGACAATGATCATCACGACGAAGACACCATAGAATGCCGCACCGATCCGCTCGACCAGAAGGCCGGAGCCGACGTTACAGATGGTGGACAGTCCCAGACCAAACATCATGACCTTGAAGCCGTACCGCCTGGTCTTGGCGGAGAGACGCTTACTCGTCAACACCTTGCCGTAGAGGGCGAGGAAATCGACCAGCAGGAACAGCGTCTCGGCCTCGAACCGGCTCAGCTCGAGCCAGTGTCCGATGTGGGTGATGTGGCCCCGGGAGATCCAGAGCCCGTACGCGAACATTGCGACACCGCTAAGGATGCCGACAACCGCCGTACGCTTCGCCGCCGCAGCGGCCTTGGCCTTGTCGTGCATAACTCCTCCTAGGAGTGGTAACCACCGTCGCTCAACGGCGGCCCCCGCGGTCGCCGGATCATCGGTGCTTCAGGGGGCGCTGCGGAGCCTGCGCCTCGACGCGCTGCCGCCCTGGGGGTGCGGATCTCTCATCCGCTGGTCTTCGATTCGGTAGGTACTGGGGTCACCGGGTGGCCTGCGGCTCCATGGCTGGCGTGTCCTTGCGGGCGCCTGACCTGTTCTCCTGTGTCTCTAGTATAACGCTAGCGCTAGCGATTTCGCTACACTGGCAGGTGGGCCGACCGGTCAGACCGGCATCATCCGAACGGCTATTTATTAGCGCTAGCGCTAGCGGTATCCTTCCGGCATGGACACCAAGGAACTACGCCGCATCGGCACCCGCAGGCAGAAGGCCGAACGCGAGGCCGCAGAGCTCGCCGAGCAGTTGCGGCCGCTCGCTGTAGCCGCGCTGCGGGACGGCATGCGCCCAGCCGAGGTCGTCGAGATCACCGGGTGGTCCGCGGCGCAGGTCCGCAACATCGCGCGCACGGCCGGCATTGGCCCGGCCCGGCGTGGTCGCGCTGCCCGAAAGGCTGAGCCGATCACGGATTGAGGGGCGTCACACTCACCGGATGATGAAGGCTCTGCGGTGGGTGGCTGCGCACTGGATCCTGCTTGCGGCCGGGTTCATCGGCGCCGTGATCGTGGTCGGGGTGCTGCTGCCCGACAAGCCCGAACCTGTCGACGCCGACGACGCCGTGGCCGCCTGTAGAGGTTTCGTCGAGGCCCGGCTCAAGGCGCCCAGTACGGCCGAGTTCGGGACCGCACGGGCCGCCGGTTCGTCGCCGGCGTGGACAGTGCGCGGCACCGTGACGGCAGAGAACTCGTTCGGTGTGCCACTGCGGATGGACTACACGTGCGCGGTGCGGCTCGACGGCGACGTGTTCCGGCTGGAGTCGCTGGCCGGCCTGACCTGACCCTGCTCGTCGAGCACCCACTCCATGTCTTGCCGCAGGTAGGCGTCGGTGACTAGGTCGGACAGGTCGCCTTCGGTGGGCTCGAGGATGCGTTCGGCGAGCAGCTGCGGGAGGGACTTTCGGCGGAACCACACGCCACACCTCCGGGGCGGGGCCCGGCGGCGACCTTCCTTGCTGTGGGGCAGTAGGTGGGGGCGCCGCCGGGTGTCTCTATGTTCGCGACATCGGTCGCAGAACGGGATCGTTCGTGCGGTGAAACCGGCAGCCCTTTCCGACTAGACCAGCCCGTCCTCTTGGATAGGACCAGCCCGCGTACTGGAGGCCGCCGGCCTCCCCCACCAATCGCAAGCCGTCCACGTTGAGCCGAGCGAAGGGCCGCGGGCCGGGCCCGGCCGAGAACAGCTCATGAACTGACCGGGCCCGACTGGTCCCCGCGTCCCGGGCTTGTCGACTCGGGTGTGGGACCGCCCCTACGGTAACATGGCTAGGTACCTAGGTACCAGAGGAGATTGAAGTGAGGACTGCCAACGTGATCGACTCCCCGCGTCGACTCGGGAGTTCCTCATCCATGCCACCTCAGCGCCAGGGTTATCGGAAGATCGCGGCGGACCTCAGGGAACGGATCTACGCGGGCGAGTATCCGCCCGGCTCCGCCCTACCCTCGTACGCCCAACTGCGGGCGATCTACTCGGTCAGCGTCACCACGGTCCAGGCGGCGCTACGCGAGCTGCGTAACTGGGGCCTCATAACCGGCGAGCCTGGGGTGGGTGTGTTCGTGGTCGACCCGTTGCCCGATAGGTAGCTAAGTCCGTTCAGCCCATACGTAAGTGGCACGTTCGGGTGGGTCGGTAGGGCTGGTCGTCGTTGCTGACGCAACTTTGCTGGCGATGTGAACAGACCGTGACGGCGATGTGACCCGCGTCTTAGTAGGCGTTGAATGATGCCCCTCGGGGGCGCGACGCGGCGCCTCCCCCATCGGAACGGGGCGTCATTGAGACCATCCAAGCCGGTCCCCTGGCTCGTCGGCTGCGCCAGTGCGATCGTCATGTACACCATCCAGCTGGTCGTCGCCCACTCCCTCGGCGGGCCCAGGCTGCCCGACTCGCTGAACGCGCTCGTCGTGCTGACCCTGTTCACCGGGTGCGCTATCTCCGGGGCTCTGGTCGCGGCCGACCGGATGCGGACCCTGATCGTGGCCGAACTGCGGGCCGACCTCGGCCGGGCCGCCCGCCCCGATGATTCCACGAGCGAGATACCGCGGATCATCATTCCGCCGGTCGTCGGAACGGCCAAGGTCTACCACGCTTCGACCGGCTGGGACCCCAAGGTGCTAGAGATCGGGCACCGCCTCGCCGACAAGCTCCATGCGCCAACCATGCGCCACGAGGACTGACCATCTGGCCAAAGGCGGAGACCTATGGCCAAAGTCAACTAGGCATTCCTGCTGGTCAGTGGCAATGTCGAGCCGCTGACCAGCAGGGCTACAACCTCAACATGGTGCGTCATGGGGAAGAGGTCCCCCCAGCAGAGCAGCAGGTCAGCCCGTCGATGAAGACCCTCCGGGCGAGGCCATGCGCCGCTGGTGCGCCGAAAGGCGCGACCACGACTCCGTGATGCGCGCGTGCCGGTCCGGGTCAAGGTGCGCGTAACGCTGGGTGGTCTGGCTCGACTCATGCCCGAGGAGTGCCTGTACGTCGTAGAGCGGCACACCGTCCTGCACCAGCCAGCTCGCAGCGGTGTGCCGGCAGTCGTGCGGATCCAACCGCGGCACTGGATCCTTACTTGTCTTGTTCTCGGCGTCGATCGCGGCATACCAGACCTTGCGCCAGTTGGCGCCGTTCAGCGGCCTTCCACCCCTCGGGGAGACGAACACGTACCCATCCGGCCGCCCATGCAGGAGCGCGCCCATCTGCTCGAGCACGTACCGCGGTACGGGAACCTCGCGCCGGGACTTCGACGTCTTCGGGTGCGACTTCCACTTCCCGTGCTGGGTTAGTGCGCCGACGATGCGGATCCGCCCCCGCAACCAGTCGACCGGGTTCCCGTCGCCACGCACGCCCCCAGCGACCGCGGCCGACTCGCCCCATCGCAAACCCACCACACACATCAGCTCGGTCATGACCGAATGGCCGCGGTGCTTGACGTCAAGCCGGCCGCGGATCCGGTCGACCTGCTCGCGGGTGAACCACGACGGCATCTTCGGCGGCGTGGCTGGGCGGTCGATGTCGCGGCACGGCGACTCGGCCAGGACCCCCGCCGTCACCGCGTCGTTGAGCATGACCGTGAACAGGTTGTAGGCCCGCCGGATCACCTGCGGGCCCTTGCCGTCCTTCTCCAACCTGCGCACCCACAGCTGCACGTCGAGGGCGGTGATGTCCGCGAGCTTCCAGTCCTTCCAGTGCGGGAGGATGTGGTTGCTCAGCACCCCGGCATCGCCGCGGCGGGTCTCTTCCTCCACGACACGGGCACCGAACCACTCCCCGGCCCATTTCGCCACCGGCTGGCGCCCGCGGCGGGGGTCCCGCCACCGGCCCTGCGCGACCTTGCTTTCCTCTTCGTTGGCCCAGTCGCGGACCACCTTCTTGAGCGGGTCAGTCTTGGTGTGCTTCCTGCCGTCGCTCCCCCGGATCGTGGCTTGCCATAGTCCGCTGGGGAGTTTGCGGTAGTAGGCCATCAGCCGGTCGCCTTCCTCCGTCGTGGCGGCTTGGGTTGGGCTTCGGCGAGGTCGAGCAGGGCGCGCATCATGGTGCGGATCTGGGCCTTGGTCGCCTCGGGGGTGTCGGGGTCGGCGAGCATGCGCATGAGGGCCAGGACGTCGGGGTCCATCGGGGCGTGCTCGCGCTGCGGGGTGTCGGTGGGGCGCAGGCCGGCGGCGGCGAGTGCGTCCTCGAGGTCGATTGCGAACAGGTCGGCGAACCGCTTCACGACGTCGGCTTGCTCTGGGCGGTTGAGTCCCTGCTCCCATCGGGAGATGGTTGCCCGGTCCACGCCCAGCCGGCGGGCGAGCTCGACCTTGCTCATGTTCGCGGCTTCGCGCACGTCGGTGACGAGTGCTGCCCATGTGTCGCGTCCGGTGTTGCGCACCTGCACACCGTAGAGGGTTGCGAGGTGAATACCCGCAGGTCGCGACGGTTGCGGACCTGCCCCATTGCGGTTGTGCCGCATGGCGATCCGGCGCCTGGAAGAGGCTTGTCGTAACGACATCCCGCGTTGCATAAGTGCAACAGTAGGGGCGGAAGCGCCCACCAGATATCAGCCGAACGGATGATGCTGCGACACTAGTGTCACACCAGTCCCACAGGTAGTGTCTGCGACATGAGTGCAGCAGACAGCGCGACTGAGGGTGGCACAACTGCCGCACTGGTAATTGCGGCGCTCCGGACTGACGTCTTCGACGCCCTCACTGCGAAGCTCGGCGCGACAACTGAGGTGCAGCGCGCCCGGCTTATCGGTGTTGACCGAGCAACGATCCGCCGGATGCGCGAGCGCCAGTTCGCACCCCGTCTCGCCATCGCCATGCGCATGGCCGAGACGCTCGGCACCACAGTGGATGACCTCTTCGAGCAGGTGGCGGCATGAGCCGCGGCCTGCGTAGGCCGAAGCCGGACCCGCGGATTATCGGATTGCGGCAGGTCCTGCCTGCGGACTTTGCCGAGGCGCTTCGGCGGATGCGCGGCGAACGAGACCCGCGGCTCTCGCCAACCCTCTCCGCCGCATACAACGAGGGCTGGACGGCCACCGCGTTAGGCGACGCGCTCGGCGTCAGCCGTGAAGCCGTTCTCCAGCGAATCCTGAAGAGCAAGGGTCGGTCGCGGATGGTGAACATCCCGCCCCCGCCTCGCCGGCCGGACCCCGAGCCCCGACCGGGGCGGCCAGAGGTGCCTGGCGAGATCGCCGACCAGCTGCGTGCTCTGTCGGCTGCGGCGAGGACCGTCAACGGAGCTACCGCAGCTGATGACCCGCGCCGACAGTCGTCAGTGGAATTGTCCGCGCTGCTTGCGCAACTCAACGACGACGGCTTCAGCCTGGGGCAACTCGGGGAGGTGCTCGGCGTTACCCCGTCCGCCGTTCTTTTCCGACTTTCGCGACACGGGTACAGGAACCCGCCGCCATCACAGTCCACCCCGTACAAGGGCGAGCCCACCGCCCATGTCGGCCGCTCGCACTGCAAGCGCGGGCACCCGCTCACGGCCGAGAACCTCTATCTCGTCAAGGGCGGTCGCATGTGCCGGGCATGTTCCCTTGCGAGATCGCGTCGGTCGTACCTGCGTCGCCGAGGGCAGGTGGCCGCATGAGCCGCCAACTGCCTGAGGTGATGCACACCGTCGCCGATCTGGCCACCGCTTGGCGCTGCTCCAAGAACTACATCTACGACCTCATCGCCAGTGGCGCGCTGCGGTCGGTGAACCTTGCCAGCGGCCGCGCCAAGACCCGGATCCCCGAATCGGCAGTCGCCGAGTTCGTGGCAGCACACACCCGCAATCCCAAGGAGAAAGCAGCATGACGCACCCACCCGGCGGACCCGAGACTCCCCCGCCTCCGCCCGGCCCGAAGGTCGACTTCTGGGC
>Ga0247824_10001255_pt1 | contig 13706 bp, 21 predicted proteins | sample 13C_PalmiticAcid_FD_194412 | JGI IMG/M metagenome (GOLD analysis project Ga0247824, IMG submission 194412) | Soil microbial communities from agricultural site in Penn Yan, New York, United States - 13C_PalmiticAcid_Day48 | ecosystem: Environmental > Terrestrial > Soil > Agricultural land... | reverse complement strand
CTCTCCCTCTCCCCCCCCACTCCCTCGGGATTCTTGTTCTAAAAAAGAGTTTCGCTTTTTTTTCCTTCAATTGCCCTTGGTATCTTATTCAACACTGCCATTTCAACACCTACAGAATGGCCGTATGGAATGGAGAGGAGGAAGAGGAGGTGAATGAAACATGCGACACAGTACGTAGCAGTTTGAACATACACTATAGCAATAGCAACTAGCATGAGCGAAAAAAAGACTTGGGTGAGGAGGGAGGGAAGGAGGGGAAAAGTACTAGGAAAATGGACGATTTGGCTGATAAATAGGTGTTCGAAATCACCATGGGGGTCCGCCTTGTCCGTGTCCATGACCATGCCCGTGTCCTTGCCCTTGACCCCGTCCTTGACCTTGCCCTGGTCCTGGTCCTTGTCCTTGACCCTGCCCTTGACCGTAGGGGATGGGTGCACGGTAACTAGCGTCGTGTTCGCTAGGATGCAGATTAACATGCTGCCCGTGACGAGGCGATGAGATCTTTGAACCAGCATTGTGATGAGGGGAATACTGAGGGTGATCCTGTACATGCAACAGCTTCTGTTGAGAAGCATATTGCTGTTGTTGCTGCTGTTGTTGCTGCTGTTGTTGCTGCTGTTGTTGCTGGTGATGATGATGATACGGTGATGAGCCATGTCGATAGTCATGTGGATGTTGAGGATGCGGTGGCGGCTGTGCATGCGATGCATGTTGCGGAGGTGGACGTTGAGACGGGTGTAGAGAAGGACCATGCTCCTGAGGTAGATGGCTCATGGACACACGTCCACTTGATCCACCGCGTGGGTAATCCTCTTTTGAACTGCCTTCGTTTCCCGAAGGCCGTGTCCCACCTCCAGCATATGGACGATACGAACCGTCGTGATGCGGCGAGTATGGCGCGACCGGCCTTTCCGACGCTGACGATGGATGAAGCGATTGAGAACCATACGCAGAAGGTTTGGTTACCCCAACGTTGGAGCCATGCCCTTCTTGTTCATAGTAGCCATGAACACTTTGCGTTGATGGTGAATCGTGGTTGGCTCCGCGGTAATGGTGGGGAACATGTAATTGCTTATGGTATCCTGGACCCGGCTCAGCATCGTGGGGTGGTGGTGGTTGATCCGGATGACGGTTCGGCGGTGCATGTTGCAGATGCTGCTGTTGCATCGCGTGTTGTTGATAGCCATGTGGATGTTGAGGATGGACCGACCTCTGTTCGTAGCCACCATGTGGACTAGATCCCCGAGAAGGGCCATGGGATCCGGAATGATGCTCCATCGCTGCTTTCATCCTTGGGTTCCCCTGCTGCTGGTGCTGATGCTGAGGGTGGTATTGCACTTGGGATGATGGCTGTTGCTGTTGCTGTTGTTGCTGCTGTGCGTGGGTCAGAGCCACAGAGGCAGAGGGAAAGCCTCGACCGTATTGATCGGGTGGTCCATGAGACAGAGGCGGCGGGTGAGGGCGTGCTCCTGGATAGGGTGGTCCGAAAGAGTGACCTTGATCTGGACCGATCACAGGCTTGGATACGGACGAGTTCCTGGAATGTGTTGGACGTTCTGGTGGCGCAAGGGAGCTTTCCTGTGCAGAGGGCATTCCAGGGTTACCGTATGGGTCGTTCGGAGTAGGTCTGCCTGTCGGATGACCATGCTTATGTTGTTCCGCAACTGGATACGGAGATCGAGCAGGCGGATGAGGCCCCGAGTGTTGGGGGCGTACGACTTGTCCCTCGCCTGGGATTCTTCGTCCTCCGATCTGAGGCTGGGTCAGGTGGTTGGGTGGTTGCGAGTGGCCCGGATCATGATGTGCATGATGTGGATGCATCTGGGGTGGAATACGATCACCTTGTGCTGCTGAACGTTGAGGCGGGTAAGAGGTAGACTTTGGAGGCAACGACTGCATTGGAGACTGTCGCGCATGGTGATCGTATCCATCAGCTCTCTTAGCAAAGAGCGTGTCCATTCCTGAAACATCCTGTGAGAGCTTTTGTCTCTTTGCCGGCTGCTGCTGGCGAACAAAATTTGGATCCACAGCAGACACGGGTCCGCTGGACATTGGGTGCATGTCTGACTGCTCGAGCCCTTCATGTTCGTTGGGATAAAGGTGACGGGAACCGTGATCTGCTGGTGGTGGATTTGTCCATAGAGTCGAGTCATCATTGCTAGAGCTCTCGACACAATCATCGTCGTCGTTCAAGATGAACTGTAACCTCGTCTTGGCTTTACGCTCGGACGATGGCGCAGACGTGCTACTTGCCTCGGGACCATCCACTGGGCGCAGGTCCTGGAAATACTCTGGCTCAGGTTTAATGGAGACTTCCCCGGATGGCATGGGTGAAGGGGTATCGCGCGATTCTGGCGGTGGCCGTGATCCCTGAGGTTGGGAGATGGTCGCTAGGGCCAGTTTGTACAGAGCTCCAACGTCGGAATGAGACCGTCGATGGTTGGAATCACCATGCTGGATGACATCCAAGTGCTTTCTACTGGGATGATTGTAGGGTGATTCCTCATGTTCTCGTCCCTCGAGCGCTGATGAATTGGCATGAAGAGGGTCAATAGCTTGAGATGTGCCATGGGAAGCGTCCATCGAGTTGATTCTCCTATGACGATTGACTTCTCCAGAATGTGAAATCCTCGGACTTGAGGTTTTTGTGTCTTGTGGATCGGAAAGGACTACGTTAGAGGGACTGGGATCGCCAGTTGTCATTTGGCCCTGTTGTTCCTTTTGGTTGCTAGTCTGTTCCACGCGGGGCTGGGGTTTAGGGCTGTTTTGTGCGCTCTGCTGTGCTTCCATGCGAGATGCTGCTTTGGATTGCCGTGTCGTGTAGACAAGTCGCTGCTGATCTGGAGAGGATGGCGCTTGGCGCTGAGCACTTAAGGTTTGACCCCGCAGAACAGGCGCATCACTGTTGGCCTGTCGTCCTTGCTGGTTGGTTTGTCGAACAGGCTGCGCCCTACGGTCCTGGACAGGCGATTCGATGGCCTCTTGCAGCTTGCGTTTCTGGGCCTTTTCTTTCCGCAAGCGTGACTTTTCCTTGAACTTTTCGAGATCCGCCTCCGTCTTCTCCTCCTTGGCAGCTCGCTCTGTAGCTTCCTTTTCGATCCAGGCCATTGCCATGGCCTTCTTTGCCTTTGCCTTTTCCAGGGCTTTCTCCTCGTCGCTAGGTCCCAAATACGCCAACTGCTCTGCGATCGTGAGTGCTGGGGTAGGGAGTGGACCTGATGTGATAGCAGATCCCATTCCAATGACTTTTGGCTTTGCGTCCTCCATTGCAACAGTAGGGGGTTCTTGCTTCATCGTTCTTTTATAGTCGGATATCGAGTTGTCCCGAGTGCCGCCATACATCCTCTCCTCTTCGAGTTTTATCGCGGCACCTCTGTTTGCCAGAATGTCCATGTCGCTTCCCACCCCACTCAACGTCTTGAAACCCTTTGTTACTCTTGGTTTTGAGGAATGGGATGATTGTTCGTCTTCTGGACCGATCGCCATAGAGCTTGGACTACCCAATGGTGAAAGCAAAGGCGAACGCCTTATGAGATACGATGGGCCTTGCAACAAGTCCTTTGGAGGATGAGATCCGGGTAAAGCAAGTTTCCTTGTGTTCTCCATAGGTTCCGTCCGAGATGAAGACTGCGCTGCGTCAGAGAACTTTCGCCTTTGAACAAAAGAATCATCCGCTCGGTCCCCTTTGGGGAATGGCATGTTAATTGCTCGCTTTCCAAGAACTGAAATATCAGTGCTATCGACAGGGGTATCCAAATTTGTCATGACCAAGGTGGAGGCCGATGAAGATGTCGATCCTGGAGGGTTCACTAGCGGATGGTGTGCCTTGTGGGGCAGCTCAACGGTTTCATTGTCTTCACTGTTTCCTTTGAGTGAGCTAGACGGCGCAATGTTTGTCGGAGGGAGGGAAATCGTTGGAGGAAGGGCAGGCATTACAACGGCACGAATTCCAGGCGTTGGAGTATGGGCAGGCGTTGGAGTCTGCGGCTGATTGTCTAGGGTTGTGGACGAAGCACTGGATGCACTTTCCGAGGCACCTGAGGCATCTCTTGCCTTGGATGTCGAGCTCGGCGCTGTTAATGCTGTCGATGACTCCCTGGTACCGTCGGCGCTGCTGAGCGAACTTTTACGTAAATTAGACGGTATTGGTCGTGGTGAACCGCTGCCTGCCGGCATATCCTTACTATCCCGCCTCTCTCCTCTCACCCCCTTGTTGATTTTGTCAGCCGGTGGAGCCCTTTGAACGGGTGCTCCTGTTGTCATCCAGGGTTTGAGATGTGAGGGTTTCAATGGACTTTTGATGGCAGCTATCGGCGGTTGTGGTCCTGTCGACGCAGACGCCTGAGATGAAGAATTAGCTGAGGAACTCGCCGTGGAAGTTGTAGGCGGAGAGAATGCTTTACTATCTGGTGCTTGAGCAACTGAGGTCGCCGTCGTCGAGACGGCAGAGGTGTTGGAGCCATGTTCCTGGTCAGTGCTTGTCTCGCTAATACTGCTGTTCGAAGCTGATGTCTGTGTCTGTAGCTGGTCCGTAGAAGGTCGGCGAGGTTGTAAGGGTGAAGGTTTGGGTGGTAGGTGATGGGTGAACATTCCGGAGGTTGCGGTAGATGATGAGGTAGATGATGAGGTAGATGACGAGGTAGATAAATTGTGGTCATCTGTGCCTGGTTTGCGCTCACCACCTCTCTTTGGAAAATATCCTTGAGACCCAAAATGAGTGGCAACGGATGGCGATTGTAAAGACGGTGAATTGAGACCTGGAGTCATTGGAAGCAGAAATGAACTGTCAGGTTGGCTGTTATTGATGGAGATTGGCCGTATAACCGGCTTCTGTGATGGTCCAGTACTGGAGGGCTGTGTAGTGCTTCCATTCGAAGATGTCCCGGCCTCTCTCGCCTTCCATTGACTCCTGATATGATCAATCTGAGATTCAAGCTGGAAGGATGGTCGAATACACATGAAAAAAAAAAAAAAAAAAAAAAAAACAATCGCTGTGTGATCAGAAAAACCAGTTCTCTTTGCCCAGAATATAACCTATACACAAGTGAGATGACGAACCTGCTGTTTAGTCACCAATGTGTCCAACCCCTTGATGAGTGCGATAACTGTCGCCTCATCATCCACGTCTTTTTTGTCTTCCCGTATCCGATAAAACCGCCAGCCACCGGTCCTTGTTTCCAATCCGTATCCTTTTTCAAACACCTGCGTTGGCCATTGAGGGTCCCACCTACGAGTGCAATTGTGTTAATGTTGTGGTTCATTCATGGACCCGATAGTGTGTCATGCTTGTATGTTGGGAATGAACACTGTACCAGAATTCAGCGACCTTTCCTTCGGGCGACGTTGTATGCCATCTAAAGTGTCGAGATATTAAGCCGGAACATGTGGGTTAGTACACGCTTGAAACAACAACAACTTGATATGCAGAATGATCTGGATGACTTACTCTGCTGCGAGGGTCGGGTCTGGTGTTACGTGATCATAAAACTTCATGGTGGATCCGTGCTTAACGTGTATACAATAGACAGGTTTCCGCTCCATGCTCTTAGTAACTTTGATCTGGAACTGTGCCGTCGTGTGAGATTTCCACTTTAGTCTAGGTGGCAGTGGATGTTCAGAGGAATGAAGGATCAGAATACGAAGAGGAGTTCCCCATGAATCGCAGTGCCGTAACAACCACTTTGAAGTGATCACTCCCATACAGTTTAGGACTTGAACCTGGCACATAGGGTTGCTTCACTGGAACGAATATCAATCCTTCGCCTCCATGCTTATGTCGTTTGCTTGCCGACAGGATAAGATTAAGACCATATGACCGTTGCATAGTCTTTCGTTCGATTCTATCAAGGGTACAAGCGGGGAGTGAGCGCCGGTTGAGTTGTAGTCGACAGCTTCATGGGCGATGTGGTGCTGCTATCAGTAAAATTGGTGGTATCCTACGTGAATGGTTCCTTTGATTTCACATCGCTTGACTTGGCTGTTTGAACAGCCAGGACATCTTGATCCATCATCTGAAAATATTGAAAGAGTGCAACAGAGATGTAAGCGCCAATGATCTTCAGCTCAATTCTTTTAAAGGATCGGGGTCCGTGGAGAGTTCAGCTTACACCCAGGCGTGTACTGTAGGACCTATGGGTCACAACAGTTCCATTTGAAGCAATAAGATCGAACACAAGGAAACGAAGAATTCTCTACTCGAAATGTGCAAGGAAGGAGATCAGCACTCCCTGGCCTAGGATAATAGAAGCGCAGTCCATCGAATAATTTGGCAGATATTGTGTCATACCTTGTTTCCATCGGTCTCTACAATCATTTCGCCGTCGAGTAGTGTTTCATTTTGATATTTGGTTGGGTTATCGCGAAGAGGAAGTAACAGGTCGGGAATGTACAGGATCTCATAGTGTCGGTCGATCTAAGTGACGGAGGTGAAAGGAACAATTGGTAGGTTCTTGCGTTCCAACATTTTCAAAGTTCATCACGAGAGCTACTCCAGCTTACCAGAAAACACGCTGGGCCACGTGGTGTGTACTGCATGCTTAGGAGCATGTACCGTACTCCTGCCACCTTTTCTGTGACAAAGTACTCTTCATTTGCGAGCAATTGGAGGTGGGATGGCTCAAAGTTGACAGGGTGCGATCCAGGAAACCTGCCGATTAACGGGAGGGGAAAAAAATGAGTTCCTTGCCGCAAGTTGCAAAAAAGTCCCGATGAATGGTTGCTTGAGAGGACGAGTCATCCCTCCTGGTGAGCGCCCACGTATCATACGACCCCTGATCATATCCTGGACATGCTGGCTGAACCCTGCTACATTGACTGATGGTTGTCATCCCGCTCTAAATATCGGTTTGTGTTGAACCTTGGCCCAGGGCACTTTCGATAGGAGCCTGGACAATGTCAGGTATAACTCCATGACAATCTGATACAGCCAACTGATATGCCTTGGCGTGCCTGTGTAAGCTCCATGTTTAGCCAAACTCCGGTTTGTCTGACACGCCACTGATGATCTGGTTGCTGATTCATCTTGTTGCAACCAAGTCTCCTGATGCATCCACTGATCCTCGATCCCGTCCTACGGTGCTGTGACTCTAGGAAAAAGCTCTCCGTGGCGAGTGTACAAAGGTACGTAGTCAGTAGTGTGGCGTTCTACAAGAAACTTACTCATCAGTCTTTGCTTGTAGAAGAGTCTTGATCCGAGACTGTAGAGTTTTGCTGGAAGCTTGGTCAATAGGTTTACAGAACTCGAATGGCATTTGGGATGTTGGACGGAGAAGGGAGGTCGTGCTCCTGGTGAATCTGATTGGTTTCCTTTCCGTTGAGTTTGGCAGGTACAAGAGGAGAGAGGAGAGAGGAGAGAGGAGAGAGGAGAGAGGAGAGAGGAGAGAGGAGAGAGGATGAGAGGAAAGTGAGTTTGTTGCTGTGCTTTGGGAGCAATGTCTATCAAAAACTAAAATGCTGGAGGGAACTGCGTGAAAGGCAAACGCGAGCTGAACTCGTTTTATTGGCTCGCTCTTTCTGCACAGGATGTTGGATGCATGAATCGTGACACTTGTCTTTGAACCGGAACGCACTCCCTTTGATTATTATGACATTTTTTCTGTATTCTCGAGCTGGAGGATGTGCAGGGGAAGGCAGAAAAGCCAACTATATTGCTGTCCTATGTGTAAGATCACTTGCCATAGGATCCATGCTCCAGTAGGTAGAGATCAAGATCCTGCCATCCGCCACCTACTCGGACCATCACCTTCCGACTTCGCGCCCCCACAGATGCTGAAGACGTTGCACTGTTGAGGGATTTGGTACGTGGGCGGGGTGATGAACGACCACCGGCAGGTTCAGGTCGACGAAGCAGTTTTGCAGTCGTATCACGGCGAGCCTGCTGCTGTTGCTGCGAAGCATCTTCGGCTCCACTGGAAACGCTTACATCCTCTTCAGGACCTGCAGCACGTCCGTACTCCATCAATCGACACAAGATCGTCTTGCCGCCAACAGGAATCACTTTTCCTGGTGTCCTCTCTTCAAACCTGCCTCCAAAGTAGTATTTGCCTTCGCCCAGACGTCGTACCTGCGTTCGAGCTTGGCTTGCATTCAGGATCCGTGCAAATTCTTCATCCAAGTCATCGCCACGGACCGGCCGATAGGGTGTAATGGGTCCTTCCTCAAAGTGGGCCTTTGCTGATACATCAGCTCGCTCGGGTTTCTTTGACGGTTGCTGTTTCCGTTGTCGCTCATGAGTTTGCAACAACTGAGAGGGCTGAATGCGACCGTGCGATCCAATGGACGAAGAGGACGATGTCGGACTGATTGGCTCCTCAAAGGGCATCTCGTCTCCCGATGCCGATCCAGACACGGCTTGGTCAAGACCCAGTTCGTAAATCAAGCCTGCACTCTCACCTGGTATGCCTGGCGTGGCAGCTTCCACTGTTACTACAGGGTGAACGCCTAGAGATGTCCGGCGCTGATGAGATTGGTGTGCACGCTCACTTTCTTGGGGGCTACGATGACCCATGGAGGTGGCGCTACGAGTGCCTAGAGCGCCTGCCGGTAAATGGCGTGAAGTAGAAGAGGAGAAAGAAACATGTCGAGGTGACTGCTGAGCTGCAGGTCCAGGACTGATTGATCGTATTCGTGGGGTCTCTGGTGCAGAATTCTGACGAGGTCTAGTTGGACTCTTCGTGGCCACGGGCGGAGGTACTTTGAGTTGGGGTCTTCGAGTGCCTGAGAATCCAGGAACAGGTGATGATGTTCTCGGGAGGTGGGCTCCAGCTGAAAACTTTCTCTGGCTTCCAACAGGTGAAAACACTGGCTTCGCTGATGACGCGTTGACAGTGGGTGTACACGACGCGCTCCTTCCTCTTTGGAGGAGTGCCTCCTCACGAGAGAGCGCGGGTACACCTGCCTGTGGAATTCCTGGGATGGAAGGCGATGATAATCTTGTGCTGGATTGTCATAACAAGTAAGGTGTTAGATTCAGGTTCATAAAATTGAGTATGACAGTATGACATGAGACCTGTCAAAGTACCTTGGACACCATGGGCGCGGCTTGTCTGAAGTTCTCGATGGAGATCGTGAAAGACTACGAGTCCAGGTGGTTGCTCCAGGTAGAGAGAGCATGGATGACAAACTCGACACGGATTGAGTCACGGACGGTGCCGGCGACCATGGTCGGCGACGATCCCGGGTATTCATAGGCGACTTATCCCTAGGTTTGGCTGTAAGCTCAGGGGTAGACACTACTCCAGATCGCGATATGGCTGATGGTGGTAGAGGATGTCGTCCTCGCTGTGCTTGATGGCTGCTCTCTGGTGGCTGGAACAATGCCGGCGGCTCCGGGGATTTCATTTCCACCGCAGTCGTGGCTCGACGCATAGCAAATATTGGCTTCTCTGGGAGCTGTGCAGGAAGTGTTGGAGCGTGCGCAGGGATAGAGTCGTCAAGGATGTTCAGCATTTCCTCAATACGATCCAAATCCAACTCAACAGAGTCTAGGTCGGCTTTAAGATGCAGCCAATGCTCCTTCATGGCGCGGTGTCTTTCGATAATCTCTGGATTTTTCGCACTCTTCTCGATCCCGTTTTCCAGCATATTGAGCATCTTCTGGACGGCAGGGGCGTAGTACTTGTGTTTGGATTCAAAGCTCTTGAAGATGGTGTAAAGGTGCTCACGGTCAATGGGAGCGGTTGGCACTTCCTTCTCCTTGATCATCGTTTTGATCTGGTCCACCAGTCCTTTGCAATGGACGATGGCTCGTTCCAACGATTCCATCATGGACCCCACCTGCCCTGAAACTTGCTCAAAGACCGTGAGCCAGCGCCTTTCCTTTAGCTCTTCTCCGATAGTTTCCCGGCGTGTCTTCACATCAGCCCAAAGGTTGAGAAGCTGTTGATACTGGCCGTTCAGTTCTTCCTTATTAGTGTCACTTGAAGGATGTGCGTCGATTTGAACCGTCAATGCCTCAATCTTGGTCGTCAGTGTTTGAATGCGGGTGTCCACCTCGGCCAGAGCATCCGAGTGACGTTGCTTTCCTTGAGCAGTAGCGTGTTCACCACTGGAGACTGGCGTGTCAGGTAATGCCGGGGATGAAGCTGGGAAAGGTGGACTGGAAGGTGTCTCAGTTGGTTCTGACGAGGGCTTCTCAGTCTCTGTGGTCCCATACAATATGTCTTCTTGAAACTTGTCAATGGACTCGATTTCTACAAGAACTTCTTCCATGTGTGTCAAAAGCTCTCGTCGTCTTGTGGCATTGGTGAGGAGACCCCTTACTTCCTCCAGCATGTCCTTGAGAGAGACCCAGCTGTCATCGACTTCCCTCATCGTGTATTGAAGCTCCGCTACTGAAAAAAGTGGAACGCCAGACGCATCTACACTGTTCTGTGCAGTGCGGTTAGCCTCCAAAGTCTCGAGCCTTGGCATGATCTTGTCTCTGAGCTCCATCATCATATCGATATTGGGCTGGAATCGATTCAAGGCAGTCTCGAGCTCAGCCATCTCTTGCTCGCCAGTGATACTAATCTTCCTCGCCTCCCATTCTAGTCCTAGCACAGCTGCTTTTGCTACCTCGATCCATTCGTTTGATTCTGACGCTGCTTTACGGAAGGTAGGGCCAAGGGTCTCAATATCTATGGTATCGTAAGTTGAGACAATGCTGTAGATGTCACTGTATGGCACTCGTAGCTTTTTCAAGTTGTCCATTTCCGAATGGAACTGTGAGTCCAGTGCTGATATCTCATCGTCCATGTTTCGTAACGCTATCCGGATGAGGGTGCTTGTCCTGGCGATGTATGGAAAAAGAGAGGTGCAGGTACGCTCTACAAGGATGGGGAAACATGGTAAGTCCCTTACATTACATGAGGCGATTATTTGATGGAAATTAACTGCTCATAAAAAAGAGCCAGATTCAGCACTCTTCACACCTACATTTTAGTGGTTGGATAAGATATAAGCTCTGCCGAGTGTCTTGTAGGCCTGTAATGACGATCGCAAGTAGCAAGTAATGGAAGGGTTAGATGAGGAATAGGGGCAGAGAGAACGGAGCCGGGTCCTCATCAGAGAGGATCGTTCGTTAGAAGACTCTTTGTCTCCTGTGATATCCATCTTAACTCCTTCCTTTGTAGCCGGAGGACTGTTCTTTCTTCTCTTTCTTCCTTTCTTTCGTTTGAAGGGCTATCACAGATAGAACCAAGCACCTCCTCAAGGGCAGAATAGAAAAAGGACAAGGGTGGAGAACGAAAAGCTTTGTGGAACACAAGGACCATCTTGAAGCAACACGTCGGGACAGGGCAGTCTGGCTATGAGAAAGCCCCAAGGAAAGGCTCCCCCCGAGAGACAAGTGCAGGACAAGGACCCGTTGGTGGCAAAGAGTTGTGTTACCTGTGGCCGGTATGATCAGTTCCTGGTAAGAGTTGTTCAGGTGTGGTGTAAATAGGATGAGTGAAGAAAGCGAAAGGTGTGGGAGCGAGATCGTTGTTACGGAGGCGAGAATTCAAAACGAGCTGTTGAGTGGCGAGAGAGGATGGGTTATGAGGCGCGATGGCATAGCAAGGGGGGAGGGGCGGAATGGAGGAGAAAAGAGAGTGTGCGGTGTGCCAAGCTTGATGTTCGCGTCTTTGAGAAGGGCTCAATGCATACAATGCAGACAATGCAGACAATGCAGACAATGCAGACAGCCCCTTGGGACTGCCAACACTGCCCAACATGACCCAATCCTTTGAGTGATCCATGCTTGCGTGTGGAGAGCTTCCCTTTCCCCTTGGCATCGCAAACATTGGGTCCATTGTTGCGCAGATCGATAAATAACAACCCATTGTCGCATCGGAAGAGTGAGAGTTGGACCATCCGCCTATCCATCCTGGCGTCAATGGCACATGGTTCGCGTAGTGGCTCCAACATGTGCTCTGAAGTCGAAATGAATCCGAGACAGCAGCCGGGAATCCGCAACAGACAGTAGCCGGCTCCACTCAATTGCTCTTGAGCCCTACTCCTGCCTGCATGTCCTCTGCGACACCTATTTTTACATTACTTGATCGCACAGCAACAGAGCGATGGAGTGTGGGCCATCATGCAGACGAGGGGTGATGTTCAGGCTCAAACACTGGTACAACTCCCTGACTATCACCATTGCACATCATTGCACATCATTGCACATCACCTACTCCACCTACAATCTCCTACCTATTGCATATCACCCTGTCACTCACACTATTGCACATCGCCCACTCTATCCAATGTGTCACACCCACAGCACTGCATCTCACTCACTCACAGCATCAGATCCCAGCACACCATTGGACGTTGTCAACACTATCGAGGATTAGGTTACAACTGGAAGGAGGTGATGAACATCTCCAACACACAATGGGGGATGTATGTTGGGCTTGGCAGTCGTGCTGGGGTGATGTGGACAAAAAAGTCACTGCATGAGTGCACGGATGAGGGATGAGGTGTGGGAATGTGTTGTCTCCCAAAAGGAGGTGTGACAATCCACACCCAGCACCGTGGGAACCCAACTCGACAACATCCCCGGAGAGGACACCCTTCCACAAAAACTAAGAATAGTACATTATGTGAGGACGAGAAGCCATCGTAATGCCACGCGAGCATGCGATGTGAAAGAGGTAGGCACAAGGGTGTTCTAGGGTGAGGACGCGTTGAGCATCCGCATATGAAAACCGAGATGTGGGCCTTATCGGAAGATAAGCACGTGTGCAGAACCCAGTTTGATAGGGGTTTTTCAGGGACAACCTCTGTCCTGAACTTTAAGCTCACGGTATATAGTAGTGCAGCACGGGGGGTGTACATGTAGTATCGAAATGGCACCCGATACGGCCATATGCGGAGAGGCATTTATGGGTGATGAGGAATGATGCGGACAGGGTCAAGGAAACTTTATGTCTCGGACCCCTGTGTGCCTGAGGCGAATGTCATGCTAATTGATTGTGCACTCTGGAAGTGCATTCGGTCTTGTCGCACCTGGTGGTTCGCGCACTCGCGAACGAGAGGAACACTGTTCATATTGGCGCCCTCCCCCACCGAATAGCCCATCTACCCCCATTCGTATCTCATCTGCAAAAGCAATTGGGGATCGCTTTCCGATAAACGTTGTAAACTCGTGTTTCGTGCTGGCTAATCTACGCGACACTTTTGCCTTGGCCTATCTCCTTAATCACTGACCCTACCCCGTGTAGACACTCCTTCACTCCTTAACGCGAGTCTCGCTCTCATTCGTATCCGCGATCTTTCTTCTCCCACAATTAGATCCGTGATTCACCTACAGTATAAAAAACAAGGAAACGAGATGGAACTCGCTTTATCCCTCCACAGAACAAGTTAGCGTCATCGTGTTGATCTTCGGACTGATGCGACACGCCTGACCCGTTGTTTCGATCCTGATTCCGATGCATTCTTTACGCCAAGACGCCGAGGTAGGTGACAGAAGAATTAACCTCTATCGTTGCCCTTCAACATACTAGAAACAAGTATTAGAGTGGATGCAGGCGTCTAAGAATGGAAATCGGTGAATGCGGGGATGGCTGGAGGAATCCAAAAACCATGATAAGGGCTCCTTCTCGCGTGCCATCATTTCTAGAGCTGTCTCAAGTCACTTCTCAGTTTCGTTCCGAGCTCTGCCAGCTGGACGGATCGAATACAGAAAGACAGGCAAGCGAAACAGGCTCGACAATCAACAGGATGGGCTACTCTCCGCAACACAG
>Ga0247824_10001253_pt1 | contig 13723 bp, 8 predicted proteins | sample 13C_PalmiticAcid_FD_194412 | JGI IMG/M metagenome (GOLD analysis project Ga0247824, IMG submission 194412) | Soil microbial communities from agricultural site in Penn Yan, New York, United States - 13C_PalmiticAcid_Day48 | ecosystem: Environmental > Terrestrial > Soil > Agricultural land... | reverse complement strand
ACACGGGGGGTTTTGTGGCGCGGAATGGCGGGAGGAAGAAGAAGGTTGTTACTGGGGGTGAAGGTGGAGGAGGTGCGGGGGAGGGGAGGCCCAAGAAGAAGAAGAAGGAGTACGTGAGGGGCGGGCTGAGGCCGGATACGGATATGGAGGCGCTGTTTGCGGGGCTCATGCAGGATGAGGAAGGGTGTGTCGCCCGCGAGGAGATTGAGATCGATCCGGGCGTTGAGAAGTGGGTGCCGGCGTATTACAGGAGTGGTGAGGGAGAGAAGGTGGTGGATCCGACGGGGGGCGGGAATACGTTCCTCGGGGGCCTGGCGGTGGCACTCGCGAGGGGCAAGTCGATCGAGGAGGCCTGCGCTTGGGGGCATGTGGCGGCCAGCTTCGCTATTGAACAGGTTGGCTTTCCTATGTTGAGCGTGGACGAGGAAGGGAGGGAGACTTGGAATGGGGTGAAGGTGGAGGAGAGGTTGAAGGAGTTTCAGGAGCGCTTCTAACGGGTAGGTTTGAGAGTAATGTGAGGAGACAGCTATAGAAGGCCGGCGGGCGATAGACCGAATACTATTTAATAGACAGTCATGAACCACCGCCATGACAGTGTGGGTATGTACTGTGCTTTGAATGCCCAAAACACAAAAAGCTCAGCCTGGACGGGAGTCGAACGCGGACGACTCCCGCCCGGCTTACGAAAAGCCTTCACCTTCCATACCGCGCATGCAAGGACGCTTTTCATAGTCAGCGCCACTTGCGTTGAGCGCAACGCAATACCACTGTACTAGGCGGCCCCTAGACGGGGCGCTGACTTGACATGGCTACCCGCGACCTCCAATATAAACCCCCTCAACTGGCCAGTCTTTCCAGTCCGTCCTCGAGGGCCACACCGCTTTCCACCTCCCCAGCACAGCGTGTTGGCACCGTTTCATTACAACCCCCCCAACCACAATCAAATCGTGATCTCGTCAAAAATTCTTTGAATGGCGGACTGCCTGACCTCACATCACCGAAACACAAAATAATGCGCAAAACTGCCCCTGGATACCGTCTACATCCGTCCTACCCATCTGATGCCGATAATAACGCCCGATTTGCGACAACCGTCCCATGACCATCATCATCCAGCCACAAACAAACAATAAACTCCAACAGATTTCCCACCCCCAATCCCAACCTCACACCCACATCATCATCGACCTACCCAACCCTTCCCAGGCACCCCCTCATTTTACCCCCCTACCCACACACACACCTCAAATCTTATAAACCAACTCCCCATCGGTATACCTAAACCCCCCAAAGTCAGCATCATCAATCCACACCAACAACAACATTCATCACTTCAGGCTGTACTCACATGATCTGATTCCGCGCATCCATCTCCTTGAGCGCCTTGACGGCTTCCTCCCTCCCAAACGCCCCACTCCCACCGACCTTGCGGTTCACGGCCTCGACCAGCTCCGCGACGCCCGCCGAGTCGTCCTCAAACAGCGGCGTGTTGAGCAGCGAGCCCAGCGCGCGGCGGAACGCCTCGAGGCGCTGCTCGCTGATGGGGGCGTCTTCTTCCTCCTCCTCCTCTTCGTCTTCGTCGTCGTCGTCTTCGTTATTGGTGGTGTTGCGGTTGGACACGGAGAGGTTAGCCGTCCCCGACGCGAGGGTCTCGTCGTCGGCGTCGCGCTGGGACTGGGTGCGGAGTTGGGAGGGCGGGATGGAGGAGGCGAAGGAGGGCTGCGAGGAGGACGAGGGTGCGGTGGAGCGCGTGGTGCGGGTGGTGCGGCGCGGGGTGGCGTTGTAGATGTCGTCTTCGTCTTCGTCGTCGTCGGCGGGTGTGTCTTCGTCCGCGGGCGTCGCGTCGCCGGCCTCGGGCGAGCTGCCCTGCCTGCGCGCTGGGCGGTGGCGGGCGTTGTTGTTGGCGCGCTGGGACGCGCGGGTGGAGCGGGCGGCGCTTGCGCGCGCGGTGGAGGCGCGGGCTGTGCCGTTTGCGTCGTCGCCGTCGGAGTCGTCTGACGAGTCCGAGTTGTTGGCGTCCTCTTCGTCCTCGAGGGGCCGGGTCTTGCGGCGCTTCTTGCGGGACTCGTCCTCGACGACTTCTTTGAAGAGCGCGAAGCGGAGGATGGCCTCGGCCGCGGCGGCGTCGCGGTCCTCGACGCGGTTGGAGAGGCGGGACTTGGCGTGGGCGGTGGCGAGACGGATGAGCGTCTCGAGCGTACGCACCGTCATGGGGCTGGTCTTGCGCTGGTTGCTTTCCATGTCGTCGTTGCGGAGGCCGACGTAGATGTCGGCGATGCGGTCGGCCGCTTCCTGCGTGAGGACGGGCTTGATGCGCGTCTTGGCGTACTGAATGTACTTCTTCATGAACGGGATGCTGAGCACCTCGGGCTTCTTGTTGGCGCCCCGGCCCGTGCCCTTGACACCCGCGTGGAGCATCGCGTCGTACTTTTCGTACACGTCGGTTGGCCGCTGCGACTCGGCCTGGTTGTTGAGCGCCACGTTGAGCGCCTGGCCTGCGCTCTCGCGCACCGGCGCACCCTCTTCCGTGCCGGCCTGCCGGTAGCGGTGCATGCGCAGGACGTGCTCCGAGACCTGCCGGTCCCTGGTGTCTTCGATGTCATCTGTCACGACGAACAACAAATCGAAACGAGACAGCAGAGAATCGGGGAGGGCGATGTTCTTGTGCGGGTCCTTGTGGGTGTCGTACTGGCCGAAGATGGGGTTGGCGGCGGCGATGACACTGCAACGAGCGTTCAGAGAGGTATGGATACCTGCCTTTGCGATGGTGACCGTCTGCTGTTCCATGACTTCGTGGATGGCTACTCGGTCGATATCCGACATTTTGTCGAACTCGTCGATACAGACGACGCCGCGATCCGCCATGACCATGGCACCAGCCTCCAGGCGCCTCTCGCCTGTCTCCTTGTCCGAGGTAACAGCAGCTGTCAGACCGACACCCGAAGAGCCACGGCCAGTGGTGGCAATCGCCAGGGGAGCAGTGTTGAGCACGAAGCGAAGGAGCTGAGACTTGGCAGTCGACGGGTCGCCGACCATGAGGATATTAATGTCACCCCTGAGATGCGTGCCGTTCTCCAAGTTCTTCTCCATGCCTCCCAAAAGCATCAGAAGAATTGCCTTCTTGATGTAGTCGTGGCCGTAGATACTGGGCGCCAGCGACTGCGACAGCAAATCAAACAACTTCTGCTTCTTGGCGATCTTGTTGATGTTGCGAATGTCGGTGTCGGTGATGGTGGCAGTAGCGACACCGCCACCCGATTTGGTGGAGAGAAGCACAACGTTGTTCGCCAGGAGAACCGTCTTGAAGAGGGCACTGTTGTGGTTCGTGTTCCGGTTGCCCAGCGTCCTAAAGATGCCGACCAGCTGGACGCGGTCGCCCGGCTTGACCTTGTCGACGAGGTCGTCATCGAGGATCACATCGACGCCCCGGGGCAGCTGGCCCGCAGGCGCCCGCTCGGGCATCTCCTGAATCGAGATGGTCTGGTGGTCCCGGTACGTGCACAGGCCGTACTCGGTCATCAAGGGGTTTCCCTCCTGGTCTTCGGTGGGGTACACGCTCGTCGTGGTCACACCCTTGGTCATGGTCTGGTCGCGATACTCCTTGAAGTGCCACTTCTGGGTAGCCTCGGTGTAGTGTACGCTCTTGACGATCTTGGGGCGGATCAGAGAGCAGCGTGTGACGATGCCCTCGATCGAGACCATGCTGTTGAGGTGCTGTGACGAGAGCGTCCGCGGGTTGCAGGCATTGGCGCCGAAGCTGCCGGCCCAGGCGCAGTAGTACAGAACGTCAGCGTCGGTCTGGTCTGGCCTCGCTTGGGGAATCGTCTTGACAATCTCCTTGAGGGCGTGATCGAAGGCGACGATGAAGTCGAAGGGGTCGTTGAGCAGGCCCTCGGCCATCTCGGGGTTGTGGTCGCGGACATGATCGATGTTAACGACAAGCCTGCGTTGGTTCTTCTGCAGCATCAAGATGATGTCTGATCTGTAGCTCCGCGCATGTTGGTCATCTGGGCGGGGACGGGGTCAGCTGTGCACTCTGTTTTCAGATCAGGACAAAACGGTCGTACGTGGATCGAGGAACTCCAAGGCCTGGCGCACGCGATCGCGCGTGGCCTCGTCTCTCTGAAGCATCAACGTGTCCATGATGCTGCCGTTAGCGAGGGAATGTTGAGAATGAGGGTGGTGGCAGGTTCCGGCAGAGAGAGCGTCAAGGCTGCGGGCTGCAGTCTCAGGACTGAGATCTTGGGCCCGAAAGTGGGGAGGGGTGGAAAACGCGACTACAACGCGCCAGACGCGTCGTTGGCGCGCTGCCCCTGGCCAATGTTTAATTGATTGCAGCTGGCTGGCAGAATGATCAACCCCACCTGCTGGACTCACCGCTCTGGTCTGCTTTCTGACAGCTGGTAGGCCTGGCACTCAGCTGTGACAGCTGGCCCCCTTTAACCCTCCCTCCCTTGTCTGCCAACAACCCCTTTTCCAGACCCCGAGGTCTGCTCAACGGTGCGCATTTAGAAGAGTCGGCAATGGCCGAAAGCACATTTTGCGTTGACTTGGGTTTTATCTTAAGATTCGTCATCCTTAATGACATTTGTCCCCTCAGATGATTCCTCTCTGGATTTCTGTTTTCCAAATGTTGAAGGAATGCATCTGCCCGGACACTCTTTTGACTGTTGCCTCATCAGATCAGTGGTGTTTCGCAGGGTTGGGCTGCTAATTGATGACATTACGCACCAACGGAGAAAGTAGGGACTCCGAGTCTTTCAGACCTGCCAGGAAGTCGCGTAAACCCCCCGTCAACCCATAGCACCAAACTCTACCACTCAGTCCGGCTAAGAACGCCGAGCCATACCACTCGGATCGAGGCCGGCAACCTTTTGAAACAGTGATCACTCGTCGAATGGCACACTGCCGACGCCTGCGGCTCATGCCCCGAGACATCCGCGTCTTCGCCACACCTCCCCAACCACCCAACATCCAAGACATCCCCTGGGACCCTGCCGATTCGGGAAGCCCCCGAAGCCAGCTTCACCGTCACGCCATTATGACCTACCATGTGTGGCAGCAAATGCAGCCCAACCCTAGATCAATCTCCACAAACACTGACAGGTAAGCAGAGACACCCGCTTGCTTGCTGCCGTGTCCCCATCAACACCCAGCCCAAGCCCAAGCCCAAGCCCAAGCCCAAGCCCAAGCCCACGCCCAAAGCGGGAGCGAAGACCACGCAAGGCCAGATTGCTTGAGGACCATGTGGCCTACCATGGGCCACCCGATAACCGGTCCACAGCATCTAGCAAGACGAACGCTTTAAGAAGGGCCGGTTCACGCACCCTGCGTGCACTGCAGTCCTCGTCATACACTGTGTTGTGCTTGCGCTCGCTATGATCCGGGGGTTTGCATAATTCCCCGTCGGCTGTCATTGCCGATTCGTCCGTGTCACCACCGGCCCCTGCTGGCCCTGGCCAAGGAGAGTTTTGTGTGTTGATGTGCATCGCTGTCAGTGGCAGTTCCATGTTTTGACGGGTATCGATGCCGTGTTCGGGTAGGGTTGTTTCGGAAGAGAGACAAAATGAAAGCAGCCCGGCTTGGGGCGATCGAGGACATGCTGGGGTCTCTTCCAGACGCAGCAGTCGGTCCATGGTCCGGCTAGGGGAACCGCAATACGTCGTGATGCTCTGGCTAAGTTATGTTTTTGGTTTTGGTCAGTGGTTGTTCTCTTGAGAAGGCCCGATGTTGCCTTGTTTGATGCTGGTTTCATGTTGCCCAATGTTGCGCGACTTCTGCGGCAGCGTATATGAGTCGGGGAGGCAGAATGTATTTGGGCTCAAGATATCAACGACCTTGGGTGCGGCGGCACGTCGACTCTCCGAGGCAAAATGCCGGGGGTGGTCATTCGTCATCGCCCTTCAGCCTTTTCGTGTTTGACTGCCACACCTCCGGCACTCGACATCAGACCGTCAATGCAACTTCCGAAGGGGGTGTGGGCCTCGAGCTTCTCAGGAAATCCAATTGGTTACCGTCGTGCCGGAGACCGCAAGGAACGGCCTGGGTTTCCAACTCGGCCCCGGCCCAAGGCCGGTCTGGATGTGCTGTTTGTCACGACAGGCAAATGGAACCTGGTTTGGTCCTCTCGAGGCTCTTGCCTTTGCCGTCTCCGTGTCTCGGACCGACTTGGGTAAATGTGACCGGGCGTAGTCCGCTGCGATTGCAGCATTTACAGCCGGTAGGGGTTGGGCATTCGTGCATTTGTCACTCGTTCCCTGTGTTACCAAGGCCACCACCGCCAGGCCGCTTCTCGCGACGTGTCGGGACGCACTTCTTAGGTACCTGTCGTGATGTCCGCCTGCCGGTAGGTCCTTTTTATGCCACGTGGTATGGGAGAGCGAAAATGCAGGACCGAGGGTTTGCAGAGATGTGGCCTGGTCCCTTCACAAAGGAGAGCGGCGAGTTCAATGTCTTACCCATCCGAGTGACGTCCGCCGCCTGGCTGCATCGGATCAAACGGGGCCAATAATGCGAAGTAGCGGAAGTGACCTGCAGGATCATGGCTTGCGATACTGCAGAGTCGCCATGCAGAGTCCACCCGACTCGCAGCGTGCATGGACACCGGGGAATTCCCCAGCTTGCGAGACCAATGGAATTGTTCCGACGGTAAAGAAGCTGTTGACGCTAAGCGCCACGATCCGGCACGCTCTTATGACTGTGATATGATATCGCAGGCCAAGCACGAGGGTAAGAGAGCCCGGGAGGTTCTGCGGGGTGACACCAACGTGGCAGAGTGCATCGGCACGAAAACTCCTGTGATAAAGTAGAAAGAAGCCGGAGGAGACAGCATCTTATCCAGCCATGGGACTCAATATGGACCGATATCACGCTGCTTGGGGATTTTGGAGTGGCAGTGACTTGGTGCAGGCGATCCTTGTGTTGATAGGGTATAATCGCGGACAGAAAAGCTGCCAACAAATGAACCACTGGCCCCGAGACATGAGGAGACAGTCAGTCCAATAGTCGACCATGCCCAAGTCGTATGCAACAGCAGGCCCGGGTTTCGAAACCTGATTCTGCACTGCTCGCCGTAGATATCGGAGACAAGCAAGGACAAACTGCCTGATCGGGTGCAGGGGGTGAGGCGTGCCTCGATATGTGATGTTGACGCATCGGGTTCCCGTACAAAGTGGTGATGAGCCTGCAACCGACTGAGCCATGCTTGGGCTCTGGTTCGGAAGAAAACTAGACAACTTGCAACATGTGTAGCACCGGGCCGTGAGAGACTGGAGTCCGGGAGGCCTCGGGTGGTCGGGACCAGGTGATGCTCCCGGCTGGTGAACTCGCGGTCTGTGGGTGATCAGCGGTGAGTCGAAGGGACATCCCTGCCCGCTGGATCCTTCGGCAGGGAGCAACGCCCCGCTGGACCTGTGAGCCGAATTCGGGATGCCGATATTCGTTCTTGGCTCTTACCCCTCACCCATCCCGTTGCCGAACCAATGTCTCGGTCGGTCGGCTGTGGTTGCACAGCAGCCTTGACAACTCGAGAGCATTGCGAAAGCGGGGAGCCGCAGGCGGCTTGTTGCACGTGGCACAAAACATCCCTTGAACCACATGGTCTACCAACGGCGCGCCTCGCAAGATTGCTGCGTTTGACGTAGTCATCGTCCCTGTTGCCCAGGCGGAAGGGGATGATGACCCTGACTTTTTCGAACCGCCCATTGTTCCCCGCCCTGACCTGGTCCCCGACTTTCTTGTCACGAGGAGCTGGTAAGCTAGTGAACAATGCAGCGCTGGTCGTCCGAACCGACGAATCATGCCACCAACCGAAGATCCACACACGCTCGGCCCAAGCAGACCTCCCGGGCCAGAGCAATTGGCGTGGTGAGAGCTTGAGAGACGACGGGCAGGGCGAACTTCTGGTCCCACGGGGCCCGCTGACGTTGGGATGGGGCAACAAAGATTAGTCTTTCACTCCACATTGGTTGTGCGATTCCGCGACAAGGATTGAGCAGGTTTGGGGGAGTGGGCGATCCATGGTTCTGGTATAAAGAGGGACTCGGGGTGCCGCTCTCGGCCATGGTCACCCTTACCCGTGTCTTGTCGCCCAGACTGCTTCTTTCCTGAGCGTACTGAGCACTTATCCACCATGGTCTTGAGGCAGCTCGATCCTACACCGGGGGATGAAGTTGGTGGCACCCAGGGAGCGGACAAGTCGGCGGTGCTACACCGAGACCTTGCCTATGACTTCCTTTCTTTGGCAGGAGGCGAGGGTAACCATGTGGTCCTCGGAGATGGTCGTCGGATCTTTGATGGTTCCGGAGGTGCCGCGGTTGGCTGTATAGGCTGGGGCAACGAGCGGGTTGTCCGCGCTGTCATGAAGCAGATGCTGGCCATCCCGTACTGCGCAACCATCTTCTACACGACCAGAGTCCAGGAGGAGCTCTGCCGCCATTTGGTTGACTCGACGAACGGAAACATGAGCCGCGCCTACATTGTCAACTCAGGTTGGTTTCCCTTGGATCTCGGGTTTGTTTCACCGCTGACCCGCACGAGGCTCTGAGGCTATGGAAGCTGCCGTGAAGCTCGCGAGGCAATACTTCCTCGAGCTTAGCCCAGCCCAGGACAAGAGGACGCGCTTCATTTCTCGAAGGCAGTCATACCACGGCATCACCCTCGGAGCTCTGGCAGTCGGCGGCCACGAATACCGACGGGCCAAATTTGAGCCAATGTTGATGAAGAATGTCAGCAGGGTCTCGCCATGCAACAGCTTCCGCGGCAAGAATCCCGGCGAAACGGACGAGCAATACGTTAGCCGACTGGCCAAGGAATTGGACGACGAATTCCAAGCTGTTGGGCCGGAGACAGTGTGCGCTTTCGTCGCGGAGCCCATTGTGGGTGCGGTAAGTCCTTCCCCTTAGCTTCCCATGTGCTCCCTGTGTGCTTCGGTCCAGCTAACCGATACCATGTAGGCACTGGGATGTGTCCCATCGCTTCCCGGATACTTCAAGGCGGTACAGGCCGTCTGCCAAAAATACGGCGCGCTCCTCATCTTCGACGAGGTCATGTGCGGCATGGGCCGGACAGGCACGCTGCACGCATGGGAGCAGGAAGGGGTGGCACCCGACATCCAGACCATTGGCAAGGCCCTTGGCGGGGGCTACCAACCGGTTGCGGGAGTGTTGGCCAGCCAGAGGGTGATAGACGCGCTCGAGAAGGGCAGCTCGTGAGTTCACCAAAAGCTGCTCAAGAGAAGTTCGAGGTCGTTGTTGACACAGATACTTAGCGCGTTCGTTCACGGCCACACCTATCAAGGCCACCCGGCGGGCTGTGCGGCAGCGCTCGAAGTCCAGCGGGTCATCCAGGAAGAAAACCTGCTGGCCAACGTGAAGGCCATGGGCGTGCTTCTCTCCAAGGGATTGCGAGAACGAGTGGGGGACCACCCCAACGTGGGCAATATCCGAGGGCGTGGGCTGTTCTGGGGCATCGAGTTCGTCGCAGACAAGGAGCAACTCTCGCCGTTCCCTGTCGAGAAGCATGTCGCCGTGGCGATCTGCGAGCTGGGCCTGGCTGAAAAATACGGCATCGCCGTGTATCCGGGAACCGGGTCGTTCGACGGCATCCTGGGCGATCACATCATCATCTCGCCCGCCTTCAACGTGCGCAAGGATGAGATTGAGTGGATCGTGGATGTTGTCGGGCGCCTCATCGATGATTTCTTTGCGGGGATGGCTGTTGAAGGCAGCCAATTCTGAGGTTGGCAAGTCCAAGCCTGAAAAAGTTGAGCGACGAACCGATGGTTCGAGGTTTTGAGTTGGTCGAGTTAAGAAAAAGTTGCCGCGGGAACGGCCAGGGCGATAGTAGCGTTACTTCGTCTTACACATTTAGTTATTTTGCGAATATGACGCGCCTGAATGATCGAAGCTCGCGATATTTGAATGGGTGAGATTTAGGTTGATAAGTTACAGAGTTTTGATAATTTGTTGAGCTGATCGATTGGCAACTTGGGTCAAGGGTGAGATTGAGAGACGTTGTCAGGGTTGGGGTTCCTGGGTCGAGGAAGGGAGTGGAGGTCTGGCTGCGCGAAGGTGGGTCCCACCCCGCTGTCCATTGTCCAACAGTGCTTTGGAGTCCTGCTGGACAGGGGAACCTGCCGCCGGCTGCTTGCGCGTGCAGCAGCTCCTCCACTGCATGTCAACACCAAGACCACAAGGCAGCTCCAGGTTTCACCAACACCACCACCTCGCCAACCGTCGCATCCGCGGACCGCAAGCATGGCCGTCGGGGTCACCAATGGCCGGCATGCTGCCGACGAGGAGGCCCGGGCCGAAGTCGACGTCCTCAACTCGCGGCTCGAGAAGACGACGCAATTGACAAAGAAGATCCAGGCCTGTCTCGGGAGGCTCGACGCCACAGGGAAGAGCGTCCGCGACGTCGCAGGACCCCTCAATGGCGAGACCAAGAAACTGCAGGTTCTCGGCAACAGTGTGTGGTCTGGTCCCTCCAAGCCTGCCCGAGCTAACCACGCCTCTGTCAGACATCGAAGCCGTCCTCGCCGCCATTGAACGCCTCCGACAACCCGCCGACAGCAAAAATGACGAAGAGCAAATCATCCGGATGGGCCCCGACAAGGCCGGCCTGCCGAACTACCTGGCGTCCATCAAGCGGCTGAACAAGGCCATCGGCGAGATGATGGCTTCCAACCTCCGGTCAACACAGCAGACGGTTGCTGATCTTCAGCGGTTGGTCAAGCTTGGGACCACACAACTCGAAAACTCGTTCGACAAGCTCCTGCGGAGCGAGACCCCACGAGCGATTGAGCCACTGCACTTCATCACAAAGAACAAGCCGTTCCCCGTGCTCTCCCAGGACAAGTTTGCCAGGCTGGGCCTGATGAACTCGTTTATTATGGGGCTATATCGCCAAACCGGCGGCCCGCCCCAGGAGTCGCCTACCGCCAAAATCTACATCGAGATCCGGTCACAATACCTCTCGTCTGCGCTAGTGAACCTGGCAACGGCGAGCACCAGCACGGCCAAGAAAAAGAACGCCGACGCCATCTACCGGTCCGGCACCAACGGGATAGGAACATACGCCCAGGCGATGGAAGGCCTTTTCGTTGCCGAGCACGAAAACATTTGCAACATTTTCACAAGAGAGGATTGGGGTCCGGTTTTTGAGGCAACGTGCCAGCCCTCACTGGTCGAGTTGGGGAGGACCCTTCGGGAGCTCAACTCGCATATCAAGGCGCACATGACCACCGACTGCTTTTTGGCGTACGAGATCGTCGAGATCATCTCTGAGCTGTCAAACAACCTGGAGCGGAGAACGGGCGAGCTCAAGAGCTCGCTTGGCGCATCTCTCAAGCCGGTCCGCGAGACTGCCAAGTCCTCGCTGTCGGAGCTCCTCGAGGACACCAAGAGGCGGGTCAGCAGCCTCCAGACCCTCCCCATGGACGGCGCGCCGGTGCCCATCGTTTCTGAGGCCATGCAACGGCTGCAGACCATGGTGGACTTCCTCCGGCCCATCTCGAGCATCATGATCTCTCTTGGCGATGGCGGCTGGAAATCGGCAGCCGCATCGAGAGGCGGCGTCAGCGATGCCATTCCGAGCCTGGCATCCTTCGACATCGGCGCCGATGGCAAGGAAATCTTTGCGCATTACTGCACCGACACGATCGAAGCGCTCATGCTGTCCCTCGACGCCCGCGCACGGTTGCTCCTCCAAAAGAAGCCCGTCATGGGCGTCTTCCTCGCCAACAGCGTCACCATCATCGAGCGCCGGATCCAGACCTCGGAGCTCGCCCCGCTCCTCGCCTCGCGCCTCGGCGTGCTCGAGACGTGGCGCAAGAAGGCCACCAGCTTCTACACCGAGACCTGCAAGGACGTCAGCGTGCACCTGTTCGACGTGATCCACACGAGCCGGGCCGGCGGCGGCGGCGGCAGCGGCGGGGGGCGCCCCGCGTCCGGGCAGGGCGGCGCCATGGTGGTGGACTCGGCGTCGATCCTCAAGGGCCTCTCGTCCAAGGACAAGGAGAACATCAAGGGCAAGTTCGCCGCCTTCAACGCCAGCTTCGACGACATGGTGCTCCGCCACAAGGGCTACAGCATGGAGCGCGAGGTCCGCCAGATGTTTGCCAAGGACATGCAGAACATGATCGAACCGCTCTACAACCGCTTCTGGGACCGCTACCACGAGGTCGACAAGGGCAAGGGCAAGTATGTCAAGTACGACAAGTCGGCCATTGCGGCCGTGTTCTTGACGCTCTACTAAACCGAGACTTCTTCTCTTTCTGCCTCCTTGCCTGCCTGCCGGCGGGTTGAGTTTGAGTTCGGGATGTGGACTCGCAATTTCCCCATGCCAGGCCATGGGGAAATAGACATCAGACCACTCTTGCGTCAGCAGTCGGCCTGCTTTTTCGGCAGACAGGCGGACAGACGCCTTACCACATCCAGTGTAGCCCGGCAGCAGCAGTGAGTCAAACCCCGACACGACACGGCAGAGGAAACGGCAATCCGCTGGGGCATTTGTGCTGACAGGAATATGAAAGTTTTGTACGGAAGCGGTGGGGGAGCGACGGGATCCCCCAAGGTGCCCGACCCGAAGCCGTTGTTTCATCGCCGGTGGGGATGGATGGATGTCGCTTTTTGGGGTTGGATTGCCCGGTTGTTGCGGTGTGTTGGGTGGGCGGATTGCCGGATCAGATCATCTTGTTGCGTCTGACTCTGATATGTTCCCCCACCTTGTTTTCCTCTTTTGGTGTCGTATACACCACCTTCTTTTTGTTTTGGCGTGCATGATCGACAACGGTTTTTACCCACTCGCGTCGCTGGCTGGGGCCGGGCCACAGGCAGGCAGGCAAGTGGGCGAGTTTGCTTTCAATGGGCTGGGGAACGGCCCCGCGATACGATACCACTTTGGGATGGGGGGGAAGGGAGGAGGATGGAGGATGATGACAGCATGGCGTTCTTTTTGCATTGGATGGGATGGGGCGATGGGTTGTGGACATGATAGGGCGCAGTTGAGGGTTCGAATGGAGATACCTGCCTGACCTGCCTTGACCGCAAGAGGTCTGCGCTAATAATGAGGCTGTTCGGTCGTTGGGGGATCAAGGGTGCTGCACCCGTTATCTGCCCCTTCTCGGCGGCATTCGAGTTGCACAACAGGCTGACAAGAACCAGACTTGGTGCCTCTCCGGTACATGCTGGGTTTTTGGGATTTGGCTTCCCCTCCTTTCCCAACATCCTGGGCGGTCTGGGAGGTGCCGTCCCTTCCAACCTGGCCGTCTTTCGTGATGCGGATCCTATCCTGGCCTGGGTAACTGACCCGGAGTGTATCGCCCGCTCTTGTGTGATACTGTTGCTGTGATATGTCTGCAACGATATCCGAACAACCCGGCCGGGCGTCCGTTTCACAGGGCCTCGCTCTCCCTCATCTTCATTCAATGCTGCTGTCTTCTCCCCCTGCCTGATATTCCCTATATCCTCCTGATGCTATTGCCCTTTCCGAAGATGTGCATGCATGCATCATGTACGCAGTCAGAGCAGCAACAGGGATCCTCTGTGTCAGGCGAGGATTGTTTTGAAGGTACGGAGTCCTCTGCAGGTCGGTCTGGGCAAGTCCCCAGAAAAAACACAAGGCCCCAACCAGCCAGACCTGGGGCGGACCTTGTGTTGCACTCGCCCAGGCGATCAAGGTGAAGCCGGGGTGAAGTGCAGGCGGGCAGGGCAGGGGTAAGGGG
>Ga0247824_10001252_pt1 | contig 13725 bp, 13 predicted proteins | sample 13C_PalmiticAcid_FD_194412 | JGI IMG/M metagenome (GOLD analysis project Ga0247824, IMG submission 194412) | Soil microbial communities from agricultural site in Penn Yan, New York, United States - 13C_PalmiticAcid_Day48 | ecosystem: Environmental > Terrestrial > Soil > Agricultural land... | reverse complement strand
CGCCGCCATCATGGGCATGAACAACATCTACTACCGCTCGCTGCACCTGATGAAGAACAACGAGTACACGACCCTGCCGGCCAAGCTGCGCATGAACGTCATCGCCAACCCCGGCGTCGAGAAGCTGGACTTCGAGCTGTGGTCCACCGCCGTCTCGGCCATCAACGGCTGCGGCGCCTGCCTGGACGCCCACGAAGGCGAACTGCGCAAGCACGGCGTGCCGAACGTCCAGATCCAGGCCGCCCTGCGCATCGGCGCCGTGGTCCACGCCGCCAGCCGGATCGTCGCCTCGGAAGCCGCTCTGGCCGGCTGATCGACAGCCGCTTCACAAGGCAGAAAGGCGCGGAGCGATCCGCGCCTTTTTTCGTGTCCTATCCCTTGTCGGACCGATCATCGGCGCCGAGCATTTCTCGCAGCATGTCCAGGATCAGCTTCTGCTGTCGCGTGGAAAGCTGAGGCGCCAATCGCGCGATTTCGATCGTCTGACGCGTCGCCGGGAAGTCATGAGCAAAGGGCTCGGCTTCATCTTCGGCCATACCCGGGGAGGGCAAGGTCAGACCGTCGAAAAAATAGCCGATATCGACCTTGAAGAAGCGAGCGATGTCCCAGAGCTTGGACGCCGAGATCCGATTAGCGCCCTTTTCGTATTTCTGAATCTGCTGAAAGGTCACATCCAGAGCACGTCCGAGATCACTCTGGTTATAGCCAAGGGCGATGCGCTTTTCGCAAACTCGTCGACCCACATGACGATCGACCGGATGGGGTCCGTCTTCCACAGATCCTTTGATCATCATGGGTTCTCGCTCAGTTTCACGCTCGAACTCTCGAAATGCGACGGATCGGCAGGGGTGTCATCACAATTCGCGTGGCGCGCGTGAGATAGGAAAGCCCCATGACAGGCCGCCCGCCAGCATCAGAGCCAGCAACAGGCCGAACAGGCCATCGCCCCAGCGGCCATAAAGGGTCGGCGCCGCCGCTTCGGGCAGTCGCACGTCGATGACGCCCGCATGGCCGGGATCCAGCCGCTTGCCGTCCACGATCCGCCCCCAGGGATCGATCATGGCCGAGACCCCGGTGGGGGTAGCGCGGGCGATCGGCAGACCCGTCTCGATGGCGCGATAGCTGGCCAGGTTCAGGTGCTGGCGCGGACCCGAGGTGGCGCCGAACCAGGCGTCGTTGGAGACATTGACGATCCACGCCGGACGGGCGTAGCCGCCGGCAGGGGTGAAGCCCGGATAGAGGCTTTCGTAACAGATCAACGGCTGAACGCTGGGGGCGTTGGCCAGGCTGATCGGCGCGGGCTTCGGTCCGGCGCTGAAGTCGGCCGGAACATGGACCAGGCTGCGCACGCCGATCCGGCTCATCAGACGGCCCATCGGCAGGTATTCGCCGAAGGGCACCAGCCGGTGCTTGTCGTAGATGGCGCCGATCCGCAGGCCCGCCGCGCCTTCGTCGTGCAGGGCGAACAGGCTGTTGAAATAGCGTGCGCCGCCCTCGGCGGTCGGGTCCGGTTCACCCCGGCTGAGCCCCATCAACAGGGTCTGACCGGTCTGAAGCGCCCCGGCGATAGCCTGGGCGTCGGGCGAGTTGAAGACGTCGTTGGCCGTGGCGGGCAGGGCGCCCTCGGGCCAGACCACGACATCCGGAAGCGCCTCGCCCGGCTGGGCGGTCAGGGCGACATAGCGATCAACAATGGCCTGATAGGCTTCGGGCGACCATTTGGACTCCTGGGGGATGTCGGCCTGGACCAGACGCACCAGGGTCGGAGCGTCCACCCGTTCGGCCGACGACAGACGCAGGGCGCCGAAGCCGAACAACCCCGCCAGGACCGCGACGCCCATACCGGCGGTGATCAGGCGCGGACGGCGCGGTCCGCCGCTCGCCAGAAGACCCAGGGCCGAAACGGCCGCCAGCGTCACCAGGCCCAAACCATAGACGCCCGCCACCGAGGCGAACTGCGACATGGCTGAACCCGCCGTCCAGGCGGCGCCGGTCGGGTTCCACGGGAAGCCGGTCAGGACATGACCTCGCAGCCATTCCAGCAGGGCGAACAGGGCGGCGAACAGCAGGACGCGACGCGCGCCCTGCGGAGCGAACCGGCGGTAAAGCGCCGTCGCCGTGCCGAAGAAGAGGCCCAGCCCCATGGGCAAAAGGCTGGCGGCGAAGGGCGCCATCCAGGCCTGATCCTTGTTGACCAGGAAGGCCTCGGCCACCCACCAGCAACCGATGAAGAAGTAGGCGAAACCGGCCAGCCAGCCGACCCAGAAGCCGCCCTTCACGGTGCGCGACCGCTCGGCCAGCATCATCAGCAGGGGATAGCCCAAAAGACCGGGCAGGACGCCGAACGGCGGGTGCGCCAGGGCGGCGCCGGCGCCGGCCAGCAGGGCCAGGGCGATGCGGCCCCAGCGGTTCGTCAGCACGCCCCCCCAGAGGGCTGACACACGCTTGCTCATGCAGTCGCCCCATGTTCGGACTTGTAGGGATCGGCGACGCCAAGCGACGCCAGGATCTCGCGCTCCTCGGCCTCCATCTCCTCGGCCTCGGCGTCGTCTTCGTGGTCGCGGCCCAGCAGATGCAGCACGCCGTGGACGACCAGATGGCTCAGATGATCGGACAGGGTCTTGTCCTGGGCCTCGGCCTCGACCGCGCAATAGGCGTAGCCCAGGACCACGTCGCCCAGATGGGGGAAGGCGCTCTCGGCGGCGGGGAAGGACAGGACATTGGTCGGCCGGTCCTTGTCGCGAAAGCGCTTGTTCAGGTCCTGCACCCCGGCGTCATCGGTCAGCAGGACGACCACGTCGCCCTCGACAGACCCCAGCGCCGCCGTCGCCGCGCGCAGGACCACGGCTTCGGCGTCCGGCAGGGCCGCCGTCCAGGCCGCGTCCTCGACTTCGATCTCGATCATTCAGTCTTCGTCCTCGAGGTCCGGCGCCGGACGGTTTCGCGCGGAATCGGCGTCATAGGCGCGCACGATGCGCTCGACCATGGCGTGGCGCACCACGTCCTCGGCCTTGAAGGCCTGAACCCCGACCCCCTTCACGTCCTTCAGGATGCGCAGGGCGTGGCTGAGGCCGGAATCGCGCGGGTTCAGCAGGTCGATCTGCGACGGGTCGCCGGTGACCACCATCCGCGCGCCCTCGCCCAGACGGGTCAGCACCATCTTCATCTGCAGCCGCGACGTGTTCTGCGCCTCGTCGACGATAATGAAGGCGTGGCTCAGGGTGCGCCCGCGCATGAAGGCGATGGGGGCGGCCTCGATCTCGCCCTTCTCGCGGCGACGGCGCACGTCCTCGACGCCGAGGATGTCGTTCAGCGCCTCCCAGATCGGGGCCAGATAGGGATCGACCTTCTCGTTCAGGTCGCCCGGCAGGAAGCCCAGCTTCTCACCCGCCTCGACCGCCGGACGGGTGATGACCAGCCGATCCACCTGGCCGCGCCGCAACAGCGAAGCGCCATAGGCCGCCGCCAGGAAGGTCTTGCCCGTGCCCGCCGGTCCGACGCCGAAGGTCAGCTCGCATCGGCTGAGCAGATCCAGATACTGGGCCTGGGCCGCCGTCTTGGGGGCGATGGCCCCGCGCCGGCCGACCGGCAGGGCCACCGCGTCCGGCACGACCCGGCCCTGGTCCGGACGCGGCTGGGTCACGGCCGCGCCAAGCGCCATGCGCACGTCGGCCTCGGTGATCTCTGCGCCCGCATCGGCCCGCTTGGCCAGGGTCTCGACGACGCGCTTGGCCTGGGCCCGGTCCCGCGCCGAGCCGTTGATCGACACGCCCCCGCCGGGCGCCTCGACCAGCACCTTGAAGGCGTCCTCGATCAGGGCGACGTGGCGGCTGTTGGGGCCGATCACGGCCCGCAGGGCCTGATCGCTCAGGGACAGGAACTCGGACTCTCGCGCCATGGGTTTCCTTTTTGGGGTCCCTAACGCCTCGCTCACAAAGCGAGGCTGCATGAGGGACCATTGTCTTGTGTCCCTAACGCCTCGTCCAGCGGGACGAGGCTACTTGAGGGACGTCGCTGCAATACAGGCCTAGATAGTGGCTGGGTCAGCCAGGCGCCCGTTCAGACTGTTCTGGGCCCCGCTGAGGATCTCGACCGGAACGATCTGGCCCAGAAGATGATCCGCCGCCTCGACGTGGACCGCCTGCAGATAGGGCGAGCGGCCGATGGCCTGACCGGCGTAGCGCCCCTTCTTTTCGAACAGGACGTTCAGGGTCTTGCCCGCCTGGGCGGCGTTGAAGGCGGTCTGCTGCTCGAACAAGAGGGCCTGCAGTCGCTGCAGCCGCTCCAGCCCGACCTTCTCCTCGATCTGGCCCGGCATGGTGGCGGCGGGCGTGCCGGGACGCGGCGAATAGACGAAGCTGAAGGCCCCCGCATAGGTGACCTGACGCACCAGATCGAGGGTGTCCTCGAAGTCCCGATCCGTCTCGCCGGGGAAGCCGACGATGAAGTCGCCGGCGATCGCCATGTCGGGCCGAGCCGCGCGGATGCGGGCGATCAGGTCGATGTATTTCTGGCGGCCGTGCTTGCGGTTCATCAGCCGCAAGACCCGGTCAGACCCGGCCTGCACCGGCAGGTGCAGATAGGGCATCAGGGCGTCCAGGTCGGCGTGAGCCGCAATAAGGTCGTCCGACATGTCGTTGGCGTGGCTGGTCGTATAGCGAATGCGGTCCAGACCCGGGATCTCGGCCAGGGCGTAGGCCAGTCGCGCCAGGGTCCAGGGCTTTCCGTCCGGACCTTCGCCGTCGTAGGCGTTGACGTTCTGACCCAGCAGGGTGACCTCGCGCACGCCCCGGTCAGCCAGGGCGCGGGCCTCGGCCAGCACCGCCGCGACCGGGCGCGACCACTCGGCGCCGCGCGTATAGGGAACGACGCAGAAGGTGCAGAACTTGTCGCAGCCCTCCTGCACCGTCAGGAAGGCGGTCGGGCCCTCGCCGCCGCGCGCAGCAGGCAAGGCGTCGAACTTCTCGTGCGGGGCGAAGTCGGCGCCGATGCGCTCTCCACGCGCCCGCGCCGTGCGGGTCAGCAGCTCCGGCAGCTGGTGATAGGCCTGGGGCCCGACCACTAGATCGACCGCCGGCTGGCGCTTCATGATCTCTTCGCCCTCGGCCTGGGCCACGCAGCCCGCCACGGCGATGGTCATGCCGCCGTCGCCCCGCGCCACCTTGCGCTCGCGCATCTGCTTCAGCTTGCCCAGCTCCGAATAGACCTTCTCGGCGGCCCGTTCGCGAATGTGGCAGGTGTTCAGAATGACGAAGTCGGCCCCCTCGGGCGCATCCGTCGTCGCATAGCCCAGCGGACGCAGGACGTCGGCCATGCGCTCGCTGTCATAGACGTTCATCTGACAGCCGTAGGTCTTGATGAAGAGGCGTTTGGGGGAAGCGGCGAGGGCCGCCTCCACGGGCTTTTCGAGCGTGTCGGTCATGCGCGGCTTATGATCGCCGAAGCCGGCGACGGCAAGGCGAGCGAAACGCTATGGCCAGACTCAGCTGTCGGCCGCTTCCGGTTCGATCCGCGCGGCGTGACGCTTGTAGATCAGGCCTTCGCGCTCGACCGGCTCGGCGCCGGGGATGGCGTGGCCGTAGAGCTCCAGCTTGTGACCGACCAGTTCGAAGCCCAGACGCTTGGCGATCTCGGTCTTCAGGCGCTCGATCTCGGCGTCGAAGAATTCGATGACCTCGCCCGTCTTGGTGTCGATCAGGTGGTCATGATGGTCGTCGCCCGCCTCTTCATAACGGCTGCGGCCGTCGCCGAAGTCGTGCTTCTCGACCACGCCGGCCTCTTCAAACAGGCGCACGGTGCGATAGACGGTGGCGATCGAGATGTGCGGATCGATCGACGAAGCGCGACGATACAGCTCTTCGACGTCAGGGTGATCCTCGGCCTGCGACAGGACGCGGGCGATCACGCGCCGCTGTTCGGTCATACGCATGCCGCGGTCGGCGCAGAGTTTTTCGATCCGTTCCATGGGCCGAAGATAGGCTGAGCCGTCAGCTTATGGAAGCTATCGAGTGAAGTTCAACGACAGGACCAGGGCGTCCTCGCGACTTCCGTCCGCACGCGCATAATATCCGCGCCGCCGCCCCACCTCGATGAAGCCTGTGCGGGCGTAGAGGGCGCGGGCGGCGAGGTTGTCATCGGCCACTTCCAGGAACATCCGTTCGGCCCCCAGGGCGGCGGCGCGCACCACGGCCGCCTGGACCAGGCGCGCCCCCAGGCCGCCGCGCCGGGCGGCCGGTCGCACAGCAAGGGTCAGTATCTCGGCTTCGTCAGCCACCACGCGGATCAGGATGAAGCCGTCCGCCTCCTCGACCGCAAACACCCCGGGCGAGGCTAGCAGGGTCGACAGGCTGGCCGCGTCCCACGGCGCGTCGAAAGCCTCGGCGTGGATCGCCGCGAGGGCGCGAGGGTCGATCACGATGTCGCGGGCGGGCGCGCCTGGCCCGGCAAACGACTGGGCGGCGTGGCGTCGGGCGCACGCAGATAGCGGGGGCGAGGCGGGTGGGCTTCGGGATCGACCACGGCGGTCATATAGGCCAGAGCCTCCGGCGCCGGGGCGGGCAGGCGCGCCAGGATGGCGGCGCCCAGGCGTTCCGGACAGGCCTCGGTCAGGACCGGACCGCCCGATCCGACCAGGATGGGCGGCGCCCCGGCGGCGGCGTGGTAGATGCGATCCGCCGCCGCCTCCAGCGACAGGGCCTCCGGCGCGCCCAGCGGACGGCCGTCGCGGAACAGGCGCGCATAGACCTGGCCCCGGCGGGCGTCGATAACGGCGGCGACCAGGCCCACGGGCTTGATCGAGACGGCCAGGCCGTCCAGCGTCGACAGGCCGACCACCGGCCGGTCCAGGGCCGCACCCAGACCCTGGGCGAAGGACAGGCCGACACGCAATCCGGTGAAGCTGCCGGGTCCGACGGTGACGCCGATCCGATCCAGGGCCTCGAACCCGCCGCCGGCTTCCTTGGCCGCATCGGCCACGGCGTCGCGGACCATGCCGGCCAGCCGCTCCTGATGGCCCTTGGTCATCAATTCGGAGCGCACGCCCAGCAGGCGCCCGTCCTCGACCACGCAGGCCGTACAGGCGCCCAGCGCCGTATCCACGATCAGAACTCTCATCGCGGCCTTCCTATCGGGGCGGTCAGGCCGACGCCAGCGCCTCGACCACCCGCGTCACGGCCTGACGCACGGCCGGATCGCTGATCCGGGGAAAGGCCTCCGCCAGGACACGGCCGTCGGCCGTCGCCGTCAGGTCGCGCAGACCCGCAATCGGATCGGCCTGGCCCGGTCTTGCGGGGAAAAAGTCGGCCACGGAACATCCAAGCGCCGTCGCCACCTGATGCAGACGCGAGGCCGAGACGCGATTGGCGCCCTTCTCGTATTTCTGCACCTGCTGGAAGCTGACCCCCAGTTGCTCGGCCAGGGCGGTCTGCGACAAACCGAGGGCCGACCGACGCGCGGCCATCCGCAAGCCCACGGCGGCGTCGATATCCTGAGTGCGGCGATTCATGACCCTCGTCTCCCTGGCGATAGAGAAACAGTTTCACAGCCTGCGATGAAACACAACTGTTTCGTTTCATCAATCATCCAGCCGGGCGACCACCGCCGCCACCATGCAGGCGCGATCCCGGGGAATACGCTCGATCGTCAGCAGGGCGCCGGCGCCGCGTACGACCAGCTCCGCCTCATCGGACCGCACATAGAGCCGCGCCCGCAGGGAGCCGTCGTCCATCTCGATGACGCAGCCCTGATCGCGGCGCGGCCAGCGCCCCGGCGCGTATTCCAGCACCGTCCCCGCGGCGGCCCAGGGCGCGAGGTCGTCGGTCGACAGCTGCAGCCGGCGCCGCTCGGCCGCCGGCGCAGCCTCGAAGACGCGACCCCGCGCCTGAAGGCCGTCAGCTATGGGTTTGGGGGGAGGAGCAGGAGCGACGCCGACCAGAAGGGCCAGGTCCTCAGGTGTGGCGTCCAGGGCGCCGGTCAGGCGGCGCTGCACGTCAGGGCGGAAAAGACCGGGGCGCTTGCCGGCCTCATAGAGACCCCAGCCCTGGCTGGTCATGCCGATCCTCGTACCGGCCTCGGCCTGGCTCAGCCGGCGCTCGCGACGCAGGGCGGCAAGGGCCTCGCCGAGAGCGCGCCCCTCGGTCCCGGCGTCATCATCGGATGTGAAACGGGCCATGCGGCGATCATGCCCCACGGCCCGTTCGAACGATAGTGTTTCATGTGAAACATGTTTGTGGGCCGCGGTCATAAGGCTCCGCCTTTTCGATCCGACGCGGCTTTTTTCTGGGCCGCGGCCGTCGGCCCTGCGGGACCTCCCGACCCGACGCGGCCTGGCGCTTCGCGCGCGCCTCAGAACACATGCCCGGAATGCGCTCAAGCAGCGAGCGACCGCGGCGCGAGCGGTAGCCCTTCGCTTAAATCACCTGCTCGACGCTCGTCACTTCGGGGATGTAGTGCCGCATCATCTGCTCGACGCCCGCCTTCAGCGTGGCCGAGGAAGAGGGACAGCCCGAGCAGGCGCCGCGCATGCGCAGACGCAGGACGCCGGTCTCTTCGTCGAAATGGTCGAACAGGATGTCGCCGCCGTCCTGGGCCACGGCCGGGCGGATGCGGCTGTCCAGCAGACCCTTGATCTCGGCGACGATCTCGGTGTCATCGCCGGCGTCCTCCGTCGTCGCCGGGGCGTCGCGCGTCAGCGGCGCACCCGAGACGAAGTGGTCCATGATGACCGACAGGATGGGGGCCTTCATCGTGCTCCAGTCCGGGGCCTGTGCGCCGCGCGTGACCGAGACATAGTCGGCGCCGAAGAAGACGCCCTCGACGCCCTCCAGTTCGAACAGGGCCTCGGCCAGGGGCGAGGCGGCGGCCTCGTCGATGGTGCGATATTCCATCACACCTTGCGGGGCCACGTCGCGGCCCGGCAGGAATTTCAGGACATGGGGATTGGGCGTGGGTTCGGTCTGGATGAACATGGTCGGGAGATGCGCTCCCTGCGTGACATCTTCAAGACCCTATCCCCAGCCTGCCTCGCGCTAATCGTCGCTCAAGCAACGAGCCGCCGCGAGCCGAGCGATAGCGACCCCAGGATCATGCCAGATCTTCGATGTCGGCTTCAGTCAGTTCGCCGGGAACGATGGTCACGGGCAGTTTTCGGCCGGTGAAGGCGCCGCCCTGTTTCAGCACCGCCGAGACCAGGGGGCCCGGACCGCGAGAACCGGAGCCCGCCGCCAGGACCAGGATCTTGATGTCGGGGTCGGCGCCGACGGTCTTGCGGATGGCGCCCTGGGGGTCGCCTTCCTCGATGATGAAGATGGGCGCCGCCCCGGACTTCTCGGCGGCTTCCTCGCCAAGGCGGTTCAGAAGAAGCTCGGCCTCCTCGCGTTGCTGGCGGCGGATTTCATCGCGGACGCCCGACCAGTGCTCGTCCGAACCGCCGGGCAGGGCGCGCAGAAGCACAACCCGACCGCCGGTCGACTTGGCGCGTCGCGCGGCATAGCCCAGGGCCGCGCCGAACTCGGGGCTGTCGTCGACGACGACGAGAAACTTCCTGGACATGGGTCTTTCCGCCTCGCGGATCTCTGAACAGCGGCGACCACCTAACGCCAGGTCGCCCCAAACGCCAAGGCCCGCTCGCCTCGCCACGAACGACGAAACGAGCGGGCCCCTTAGGCAGATGTCACGCGGCCGCGCTCAAGTCGCGAGGCTCCGCGAGCCGAGCGTAGCGCCCAATGACTCGCTCAGGCAGCGAGCCGCCGCGCGGCGAGCGATAGCGCTCCTGGGAAGCCGTTAGCTTCCCAGGACCTCACGAATGGCCCCGTTGGCGATGGTCAGCTTGGCGAAGGTCCAGCCCGTGCCCGAGGTCTCGATCTCGTCAACCGAGGCGCGCAGGGATTCGACCTGGCCGATACGGGCGCCGATCCAGGCGTCGACGGCCGTCTCGGCGGTTTCCTCGCTGGCGCCCGCCGTCTCGGCCGAGGCCTTGGCCACGGCGCGGGTCAGCTGCTGCTGCTCGGCCATCAGGTCCTGGATCAGGCGACGCACGGCCAGACGGTCGAAGTGATCGCCCGACGGGATCGAACCGGCCGCCACGCGCAGACGGTCGAAGTCGAAGGCGGCGCCGACCTGGTGATAGAGGCGCGCCATGGCCGGAGCGCTCCAGCCCAGCTCATTGGCCAGGTCGCCGATGTCGGCCGTGGCCACCATGGGCCGCAGCAGGGCGATGTCGCGGGCCAGATCCTCCGGCGCGCCCAGGCCAACGAAGGTCGCGACGCGGGCTTCGTACTGACGCTGTTCGAAGCGCGACAGCACCTCCGGACCGGCGGCGCGCAGGGCGTCGGCGGCGGGCTGGTAGGCGGCGATCATGCCGCCGACCGTGGTTTCGGTGCGGGCGGCGCGACGAGCCAGCCAGTAGGTCTGGCGGCGCAGGACCTTGGCGATCTCCTGATAGAGGGCCGTCTGGGCCTCGGCCGGGATCTTGAGGTCCAGGGCCGAAACCGCCTTCCAGGCCTGATCCAGACGGAAGACCTGACGGGCCGTCTCGAAGGCCGTGACCATGGCCGCGGTGTCGCATTCCGCCGCCGCCCGCAGGCGGTCGGGGAAGGTCGGCCCGGCCATGTTGACGATCTCGTTCGACAGCACGGTGGCGATGATGTCGCGACGCAGACGGTGGCCCTTCATGTCCTCTTCGAACTTCGCCAGCGGGGCCGGGAAGTAGTGGACCAGCAGGCGCTCGAAGAAGGCGTCGTCCGGCGCCGAGGAGCCGACGATCTCGTCGAACAGCTCCAGCTTGGAATAGGCTGTCAGCACTGCCAGTTCCGGACGGGTCAGGGCGGCGCCCTGCAGCTTCATCTCGGCGATGCGGGCGTCGTCGGGCAGGTATTCCACCGCACGGTTCAGCTTACCCAGCGAGGACAGGTGCTGCATGAAGGCCTGCTGGGCGTCGAGGGCCGCGGGGCCTTCAGCCTGTTGCAGGGTCAGGGCCAGGGTCTGGTCGTAGTTGTGCGCCAGGACCTTGAGGCCGACCTCGTCGGTCATCGACTTCAGCAGAGCGTTGCGATCCTCAGCCTTGAGGTGACCCGAGGCGATGGCGCCGCCGGTGAGGATCTTGATGTTCACCTCATGGTCGGACGAGTCCACGCCGGCCGAGTTGTCGATGGCGTCGGTGTTCAGGCGCATGCCCGCGCGCGCCGCCTCGATGCGGCCCAGCTGGGTCGCGCCCAGGTTGGCGCCTTCGCCCAGGACCAGGGCCCGGACCTCGCCGCCGTTGATGCGGATGGCGTCGTTGGCCTTGTCGCCGGCCTGGGCGTTGGTCTCGCCCGCGCCCTTGATGTAGGTGCCGATGCCGCCGAAGTAGAGCAGCTCGGCGCGGGCCTTGAGGATGGCCTGCATCAGGGTGGTCGGATCGACCGTGTCGGCCTCGATATCCAGCAGTTCCTTGATCTGCGGCGTCAGGGCGATGGTCTTGGCCGAGCGTGAGAAGACGCCGCCGCCTTCCGAGATCAGGCTCTTGTCATAGTCCTGCCAGCTGGTGCGCGGCGTCTCGAACAGACGGTTGCGCTCGGCCCACGACTTGGCCGTGTCCGGATTGGGGTCGATGAAGATGTCGCGGTGATCGAAGGCGGCGACCAGCTTGATCGCCTTGGACAGCAGCATGCCGTTGCCGAAGACGTCGCCGGACATGTCGCCCACGCCGACCACGGTGAAGGGTTCGGACTGGATGTCCTTGCCCATCTCGCGGAAGTGACGCTTGACCGCTTCCCAGGCGCCGCGCGCCGTGATGCCCATCTCCTTGTGGTCGTAGCCGGCCGAGCCGCCCGAAGCGAAGGCGTCATCCAGCCAGAAGCCGTAGGACTGGCTCACGCCATTGGCGATGTCAGAGAAGGTCGCCGTGCCCTTGTCGGCGGCCACGACCAGATAGGGGTCGTCGCCTTCCCAGGCCACGACATTGGCCGGACGCACCGGGGCGCCTTCGCCGACGATGTTGTCGGTGATGTCCAGCAGGCCGGACAGGAAGGTCTTGTAGGCGCGGATGGCCTCGGCCTGGACCGCGTCGCGGTCGCCGCCGACCGGCAGTTGCTTGGGATAGAAGCCGCCCTTGGAGCCGACCGGCACGATGACCGAGTTCTTGACCTGCTGAGCCTTCACCAGACCGAGGACCTCGGTGCGGAAGTCGTCGCGACGGTCCGACCAGCGCAGACCGCCGCGCGCGACGGGGCCGAAGCGCAGGTGGACGCCCTCGATGTGCGGAGCCCAGACGAAGATCTCGCGGAAGGGCTTGGGCAGGGGCAGGTCCTCAAGCTCGCGCGAGGCGATCTTGATCGAGATGTGAGGCTTGGCCACGCCCTCGGCGTCGACCTGATAGAAGTTGGTGCGCTTGATCGCGCCGATCAGCAGAGCGATGCGGCGCAGCACCCGGTCGTGGTCCAGGCTCTTCACGTCCTGCAGCAGGGCGACGATCTTGTCGTTCAGCTCGGCGACCAGGACCTCGCGCTCCTCGACCGCACCGCCGTGGGCCGGATCGAACTTCGCCTTGAACAGCGACAGGATGGCGCGGGCCACCGTCGGGTATTCGCGCAGGGCCGTTTCCTGCACCGCCTGCGACGGGTCCAGGCCCGTCTGCTGACGATAGCGGGCCAGGGTGCGGATCAGGGCCGCCTCGCGCCAGTCGACGCCCAGCTCCAGCACCAGACGGTTGAAGCCGTCGCTCTCGGTGCGGCCCGTCCAGACCGCCGAGAAGGCGGCCTCGAACGGGGCCTTGATGTCGGCGAAGGTCAGGGCCTCGCCGCGCGGGTCTTCCAGCAGGAAGTCGTGGATATAGATGGGGGCGTCGCCGGTCGTGCGGACGACGTGGTCCGATTCTTCCAGCGTCTTCAGGCCCATGTCGGCCAGGATCGGCAGGACATCGGACAGCGGCACGGCCGAGCCGCGACGATAGAGCTTGAAGCGGAACTGCAGCGGGCTTTCATCGGCGGTGCGGAAGGCGCGAACGGCCACCGGCTCGGCGTGGACGCCGTCGCCCATCGAGCCGTCGTTCAGACGGTCGAACTGCTCCAGATCGGCCACGGCCTCGGCGGCGTCATAGCGGGCGCGGTAGGCGACGCCAAAGCCCTCGGCCCACTTGGCGCTGGTCGGGCCGACGGCGACTTCATCGACGTCGGCGGCGCGCAGAGCGGTTTCGAAGCGGTCGATCCAGCTGCGGCCGGCCTCGGCCACCTCGGCCTCCAGGGCCTTGGGATCAGGATTCAGATGGGCGCCCGGCTCGACGCCGATGATGTAGTGGACGCGCGTCAGCGGCTGGTCCGTCAGCTGCGGATACCAGGCCGAGACCCGACCGCCCCAGGCCTTGGCCAGGATGCCGCCGATGCGCTGGCGCAGGCCGGCGTCGAAGCGTTCGCGCGGAATGAAGCAAAGGACCGAGACAAAGCGGTCGAACGGATCGCGACGCGTGAACAGGCGGATGCGCGGACGGTCGTAGAGATGCAGGATGCCCAGGGCCGTATCCAGCAGCTCGTCCTCGCTGATCTGGAACAGCTCGTCGCGCGGGTAGTTCTCGAGGATGTTCTTCAGGCGCTTGTAGTTGTGGCTGCCGGGGGTCTTGCCGGCGCGTTCCAGCGCATTGGCGACCTTGCGCCGGACCAGCGGCACCTCCTTGGCCATCTTGTCATAGGCCTCGGCGGTGAACAGGCCGACGAAACGGGTTTCGCCCGAGGCCTATGACAAGATGGCCAAGGA
>Ga0247824_10001251_pt1 | contig 13726 bp, 10 predicted proteins | sample 13C_PalmiticAcid_FD_194412 | JGI IMG/M metagenome (GOLD analysis project Ga0247824, IMG submission 194412) | Soil microbial communities from agricultural site in Penn Yan, New York, United States - 13C_PalmiticAcid_Day48 | ecosystem: Environmental > Terrestrial > Soil > Agricultural land... | reverse complement strand
CCCCTCCCCCCCAGGACCCCGCCCAGCCCGAGACACCAGCTGAGGCGCAAGAACCGATACCAGACCTCTCCAAGCTCCCCGATCTTACACAAGGCATCCCCTCGACGCTCGCGTACGAAGCCAAGGGCGCAAGCGACCAATCGGTGGTGGCCGCCATCGAGGAGGAGGAGGCTGCCAAGGCTGGCGCCGCTGGGGGCGGCCCCGGGGGCCGGGCCAAGGGCGAGCTGCCCGCGTCGGCGTACGTCTCGTCGGCCGAGCGCCGCCGCCGGAAGCTGGCCATCTGGGCCTTTGCTATCAGCAGCGCGACGGCCGCGCTGTGCGTGGCGTACCTCGGCCGGGACTGGAGCGAGGAGGAGCTCGCCAAGAAGCCCGAGGTCCCCAACGGCTGGAGTGTCGACCTCTGGTGGAAGCGCGCCATGGCCCGCATGGGCGACACGGTGACGTACTACCAGGAGCCGGCCTTCGAGAAGCTGCTCCCCGACCCCGACCCGTCCTTTGAGCGCCCGTACACGCTGTGCATCAGCCTGGAGGACATGCTGGTGCGCAGCGAGTGGACGCGCGACCACGGCTGGCGCGTGGCGAAGCGCCCCGGCGTCGACTACTTTTTGCACTACCTCAGCCAGTACTACGAGATTGTGCTCTTCACCACCGTCCCCTTTGCCACCGGCGAGCCCCTGGTCCGCAAGCTGGACCCGTACCGCTTCATCATGTGGCCGCTGTTCCGCGAGGCCACCAAGTACAAGGACGGTGAAATCATCAAGGTGCGCTGAGCTGATTCTCCGGTGCTGCCCGCCCCCCAGCTAATCAGAGCAGGACCTGTCCTATCTCAACCGCGACCTGTCCAAGGTGATCATCATCGACACCAACGCCAAGCACGTCCGCGAGCAACCCGAGAACGCCATCATCCTGCCCAAGTGGACCGGCGACCCCAAGGACAAGGAGCTCGTGTCGCTGGTGCCGTTCCTCGAGTTCATCCACACCATGCAGTACAACGATGTGCGCAACGTCATCAAGTCGTTCGACGGCACCCACATCCCCACCGAGTTTGCCCGGCGAGAGGCGCTGGCCCGCGCCGAGCACAACAAGCGCATCAAGGCCCAGTCGTCCCGCGGCGGCGGCATGAGCTGGCTCAGCAGCCACCTCGGGCTCAAGCCGAGCAACATGAGCCTGATGGTCGCTCCCGAGGGCGAGGAGAACCCACAGGAGGCCTTCGCCAAGGGCAAGATGCTGCAGGACATTGCTCGCGAGCGCGGCATCCGCAACTACCTGATGCTGGAGGAGGAGATCCGCAAGAACGGCGAGAAGTGGCTCAAGGAGGAGCAGGAGGCCATGGAGAAGGCCCAAAAGGAGGCCATGAAGAGCATGAAGTCGTCCTTCTTTGGCTGGTTCACCCCGCCCGACAAGGACGAGGCCGCGAACGCCACCGAGACCAAGAGCAGCTAAACCCCATCCACTGGGAGTCATGTATCAACAACACCACCAACCCCCCACTTTCTGTGACCAAGTTTAAGGAGACGCCCGGCCCACTTCTGAATGCGGGGATTTATGCATCTGGGGCGCATGCTGTGTTCTGGGAGGGGCGGGGGGCGACACAACTGGACGTTATACAGAAACATAATAGCTCGGAGCATGATCTTCTGGGCCCTGTATCATACGAGAATAAACTGTACGACCATCCACCGGCGTTTGCTAGTCCCGCCTGTTGATGCGACGGTCTCCATTCGCAGCCTGGGCGCCGGCTCGCTCGGTGACACTCGCTCGGTGACACCGGGCTGATACTTTGAGGGAGGGCAAACATGTTTCAAGCGGGAAGGCTTTTCTTATCAGCCTCGCGAGCCACGACCGGTGGGACGCAGTGGCGGGCCAGGCCCCCATCCAGCAAGTTTCACAACGGCGGCAGGGTTCAACTGTTGAGCTTTTGTGTGTACGGGACGACTGGTTGTACCTACCGTCTACCGACGTCCAGGTCGGTCTACCGGACAGTCACATCGACACAACCCAACGGCAACCCCGAAATCACAAAACTCCGGGACCGAACGGCCAGGCGCTTGTATCAAGCAAGGGTATGCCTCAGCTGCCCTGTACGCCGACCAAAACTAATCCCGATGCCGCATTACCCCCACGGATGTGACGGGAGGCCATGGGGGCCTACAGACAAGCAGGATGGTGCTCCTTGTTAATGCCCGTCTCCGTCGGCTCGACGGTATCTACAATGCCTCCCCCCGAACGGCATCGTTGTTGTCGTTATGGGGTTGGTTGGGCTGGCCCCCAAGGAGGAGGAAAGACGCGGGTGTTCGCCTTGTGCCCGCCGAATCCGCGGTTGAGAACCGGAAAGCACGGCTTGGAGCAGCAAACAAAAGACTGTCCAGTCCGCATCGGGAGCGCTGCAAAGAGTTGACGATGGAGTCGTGAGGAAAGGTTATCCTCGTGGGTATAAAGTTGATCCTGATCCTGCTTAGTTGTGAGGCATCGACACCAAACCACCCTCGTCCGATACCTCCTACTTTGACATCACTCCCCACACCCAGGGCTGCCAATCTCCTGAAGCCAATCCATTCTTCAATTATATTCTACAACCACCACTCATCATGCAACTCACTCGTGCTGTTCTCACCGTGGCGCTTGCGGCCAGCACGGCCAAGGGCTTGCCCACATTCAACCCTGATGGCTCTGCCAACGCTCAGGGGCGCAACCAGGACGGGCTCAACATCGCTCAAGTCCGCATTGAGAAGCGGAACCACGATTCCATGGGCCCTCATGAGAGGCTTGACTTTCATATGGGCCGGGTGGATGACAATGCCCTCCCCAGCCAGGCTCAGAATGAGATGACGAGCAACTCCCAGTTCGCTGGGAACCGCGAGATTTGGGACGCCAACTCTCTCCTCCTCGTCGGTTCCAACAACATCGCCGAGCGCACTGGAGTCAAGATCGATCAAGACTCGGCTCGCTCCTCGTCCGCCAGCCGCCCCGGCTCAGACGTCCACGCCGCCACGTTGGGCAAGACGGAGATGTCCCAGCAGGTCAACGACGCCAAGTCCTCGGGCACCAACGGCCTTGTCATCAATGTCCGCAAGCTCCTGGGATCCCTCAACCAGGCCCAGAATCAGCAGCCTAACATGGATCAGCAGTTGGCCCAACAGCAGTCCCAGCACCAGTCCCAGCAGCAGTTCCAGCAGTCCCAACAGTCCCAGCAGCAAATCCAGCAACAGCAAAACCGCGAGGGCGCAATGGACAACCGCCAGGCCAAGACTGAGTGGAATGTGCCGCTGCCTCCCCGGAGCCACCAGGATGGCCACATTGATGGTAACCAGCAAGACTCCGTGCGCCGGGAGACGCCTGAGGCACGGATCCAGCAGAGCCGCAACCAGGTTGCCCGGTCGCATCTGAAAAATGCCGCCCTTCTCCCCCAGCAGCAGCAGCAGCAGCAGCAGCAGCAGCAAAACGAGGCGCGGGAGCAGGGGCAGGCTGAGACCAACCAAGACAGCCAGCAGATGGAGCAGCAGCAGCAAAGCGCGGCACGGCAAGCCCATATCAACCAGGCCAGCCAGCAGCAGCAGCAGCAGCAGCAGCAGGCCGACATGATGGGCTGTCTCCGGGCCGCCATGGGCGATCTCCACAAGTAAGTCTCTCTTGACAGTTTCCGCGACCTTGATCAATCTTGGGCTGACAAAAGCGCTCTCCTTAGGCAGGGATTGTGCCTCAACTCGCGCCCGAGCGAGCAGTCTCGCAACTGAACTCCGAGCCTTCAACTTGTGAGGCAGACGGGATAAAATTGGAGTGGCAGGATGGGCTTAGGTCTGTTTCGACGCCAAAATGTCCGCCGTTTGAGTTTGTTAAGTGTCTGGGCTGCAATGCCCCTTTGTCTGGATATTTTCGTCCGTAGCAACTCTGCCGTGATTTCCCCTGCGAGTGACCTGCGAGCTTGACCCGAGCATTCTCCCGAGTAAACCTGAAATGTATACAGAATTATGAGCTTGCACATGTAAAAGTACATACTACTACAGCGGCGGAGCCTCCCCCCAAGCCCCACCCTTGATTATCTCGGCCCCCTTTTCCGGTGTGCCGGCCTGAGCCGCCGCCTTCTTCCGCGGCGTGCACAGCCGCGCGACAGACTGCTCCACAGTCTTGTCCACATTAACCCCCAACGCCGCCAGCACGATGACGACGACGTACAGCGCGATGCCAATGACGACGATCAGATCCAAAATGTGGACGAACCACCACATGTGCTGCGTGCCGAGCGGGCACGTCGCGTACTCGGCGCGCCACTCCCACGCCGCCTCGTCGAACCACACGCTCAGCAGGCCCGCGTTGCCGCCGAACCCGCCCATCATGCTGCGGACCGTCACCTCGCGCACGCCGGGCAACTCGTCGCGGCCGACGATGCCGGCGGCGTTGGCCTGGCGCCAGCGCTTGACCTCCCACTCGAGCTCGTCGGCGGTCTGGTTGATGTAGTGGAACGTGTCGCAGCCCTCGTGGTCGTGGCCATTGAGGATGATGCCGCGGCGGCCCTGGCCGCGGCCGGCGGCGGTGGCGCTGCCCGACATGCCGAGGATGCCCTCGAGGAAGCCCTTGCTGGCGGCGGCGCTCAGCTGGTTCTGCTCCTTGAGGCTGCCGTCGTGCTCGTGGAAGTCGAAGAAGGGGTCATCGACGCAGACGCCCTCAGGCTTGTAGAGCGGGATGTGCGTCAAGATGAGGGTGAAGTGGCCCTTGAACTCGACGGCGGCGGCCGTGTTGATGACGCTGTTGATGAACGAGTACGTCTCGTCCTGCAGCTTGGTCGAGATGGCGGGGGTGTCGAGGTTCATGTCGTTGAGCACGACGATGCGCAGCTCGGGGACCAGACGGTCCGACTTGCGGTCCGAGTCGAAGACGGTCTCGGCGAGGGCGGCGTCCGTCACGGGTAGCTCGAAGCGCAGCTCGTAGTTGACCTTGCCAAAGGCGCTCTCAAAGCGTTCGGCGCGCTCGTCATTGATGTCGCCGGCGTAGCCAATGTCGTGGTTGCCGGCCACGTTGATGAGGCGGCGCGACCAGGCGGTCGACTCGTTGAACGGGCCGCCGCCGAGGTAGCCCGTCAGGTCGTACTCATCGGCCGGGTATGCGGCGACGTCGTCGGGCACGCGCTCGGCGCCGCGGAACACGCGGTTCCAGAAGCGGCCGGCGCGGTCGTAGAACTCGTTGTCGTCGATCCACTGGCTCCCGACCAGGTCGCCCAGGACGGAGACGTGTGTCGGGCGCGCCCACCAGTGTACGGAGCGGTAGATGTGGGCGAGGTAAAAGTCGTTGCCGACATGGTCGAGGCGCTTGCGGAGCGACTCGAGCGCATCGAACGTGTCCTCGAGCAGGACGTCGACAAGGTCGTGGAGGATCTGGCGGACGCGCTGGCGCAGCGACGAGTGCTCGGACTGGAACGTCACATGGCTGACGAGGCTCTTGAAGTGCGGGAAGACACCCAGGTATTCGGTCGGGACGGACGTGTCGCCCTCGAGCTGGGGATCGCCGAGCGCGAGCAGGCGGAAGGGGGCGATCGGGCGCGAGGGGACGAAGACGGTCGAGTTGGCGGCGGCGCCCACGGAGGAGTGCAGATGGACCTTGGCGGTCTCGACGAAGGCGGCGTGCCTGGAATTTGCGGGTGCGGCGGCGCTATCTTGGGGCGGCAGGGGGAATGCGCAGGAGCCAAAGATGGGGAAGAGGTAGAGGTACGCGGTCAGCGCGAGCGACAGCGGAATTAGCACGCGCAGGCCATGCCCGAGGAGCGCGGTCGGGGACAGGCGCGTCATCAAAACAGCGGCATTGGGTGCTCGAAGCGACCCTGCCTGTATAGAAAAAAAAGGAAAAATACACAAAGAAAAGAAGCAGCCGAGTTGATGATGCTGTGATGGTTGTTTGTGGTGGAGTGCGCGCTGATCCGAAAATGCGCGAAGGGTCCAGCCAACGCGACGCTCTGGGCCGTCTTGGCGTGCGGATCCGTTGCGGTTCAGGGGTCAGGGGCTGCCAGGCTAGGGTTAGGGTATGACTTCAACGAGGCGAGAAAAGAAAGGGGCTCAGCTTGGAGCTCCCGATCCAGATTTCACACCCACCACAACAACTTCAAGCTCACCCTTCTGGCGAGCCGGCTCCTGGACAAACACCAAAAATGTCAATGCTCGACTCTCCTTATGAGTTGTGTTCTCCAGTCGCGATCTTGCCACAACCGTTGTTGTGCTGGCACTGGCCAGCCCTGAGCAATCGCACCCACTTGTAGTTGGCATTGCTTTATACGATTCCACAATCTTGCGCAGACCCAAGCATGCATGGTGATGGAAACCGGACGCTCGAAGGAGCTGCGTGCTGAAATAACCACAGCGCTCTTAAATCATAATCGTTTATTCTCACCCTGCGTGTGCTGTCAGCATCGAACTAATCTGAGGTCGAGTGGCGGAAGCAGATGGGAACTGTACGCTTGCGTGTCTCGTCTTCAAAGACGCATGTCTCCAGCAATCCCGCTAGTTTTGCCGCAGTCAGTACCTCGCTGTAACTTGTTCACATTATTGAGGGTATTGAGGGGAAAAGACACACGAGTTTCCCATACTGTCATCCTGCCAGAGCTGAAAACACTCCTCCACGGATAGGATGACGGGTAGACCATGGCCCGAACAAAGAAACCATCGACCAACCGCATTAAACTCGAATGACTTTTGCCAGGGGTCTCATCGCCTCATGCCTCCAGCAGCTGTGCCGATGGTCTCGGGGAGTTTCAATTGCCGCCGCCAACCCCATCTGCAAACACCACGTTTTCTCTGATCGCGCCAGGCCCCCCGCATCCCTCGCCTCCGTCCAACACCCCGCGATCCGCGGCATGTTCCATCTTTCGCCGCACCCTCTTGCTCGCCAGCCGCCATCCGGCGACATCCAGACTCGCTTGGCGGCGTGGTTATCGCACTTGGCAGCACTCCCACGGGGACTCGCCAAGGGCCAAGGCGGCGCGGCATTGCTTGGAATCAGCTCGCTGACCTTTCAGCGGCCACCGCCAAGTTCCAGCCCTCGGACGGGAGGCGCCTCCTGCGGGGGGGCGCCTGCGAGGATTTCATGAGCCGAGAATTGCGCGAGTCGGAGTTGGGGGTCCTGGTGGGTGAAGAAAATGTTGCGGTGATGGCGATCGAGATGGTCTGGTGCTCACGATACCTAGGTGTAGGAGTTTGCAAGAGACTCTTGGGGTTTCAACCTCTGAACCAACTAGAACCGGGTTGCCTTGAGCTTTAAAGGACTCAAGACCCAAAAATTAGTCAAGTATTCATGGGAGTGCGACATGCCCCCCTCCTCTGGCGACCCCCACAGTACACGCGCACAGGAGGCTTATGGCGCCATGAGGACCAAGCTTTTGCCGAGAGAAAAGAGGCAGAGAGAATTGTTGGTTCTTCGCCATTCACAGATGCGCCAAGTTTCGGAGGCTGCCCGACTCCAGGGACAAACATAGCCGGCCAAGAATCCCAAGACTTTTAGGTAGCTAAACCAAGCAACTGAACGACCGCCGGCCACTATGGCGTGCTCGACATTCCTGATGTTCTCATCTGCGCCCAGAAACAGCCCTGGTGCTTCTGCCCAGCCATCGAGGGGGTGCCAGTGGCAGGAAGTGGGTGGACTTCTCACACCGAAGCAGAGCTGAGGCGGACATGGGATACCGCTGCGGGCTGCCAGTGGCTATAAGGACGGCCGGGCATCCCGCATGTCTTGGGATGGGTTACATAGTTTGGCAGTCAAGTCGGCCTTCGCTTCCACCACTCTTATCAGCCCGCCAAAAGCCGAACCTCCATTCCCTTGCCAACTACCGAAGCTAGCGCAACTACCTGCACGCTACCAGCCGGAGGATCCTCCATCATGGCTGGCCTTGACGTCAAGTCCGCCGATCCGGACCAGTATCCGGCCCCTCCCGAAGATGAGGAAAGCCTTGCGCTCCAGCGCGACTGGACTCCCGAGGAGGAGGCAAAGGCGAAGCGGAAGTGAGTCTGGTGACTGGAGACCGGGCCATCCTGATGGAACTAACACTCGCAGGTTGGACTTTACCATCATGCCCCTGCTGACCCTGGGCTTCTTCTGCTTGCGTGAGTTGTCTCTCTGTTTCTCCTCGCGGGCCTCCCTCTACTCCTGGCCATGTCTAACTGGAACTCATCCTCCTAGAACTCGACCGAGGCAACATCGCCAACGCCATCACGGACCGTTTCATGGAGGATGTCGGCGTCACCCAGAACGAGTTCAACGTCGGGCAGCAGATGCTCTCGCTGGGCATCGTGTTGTTCGAGATCCCGTCCAACATGATCCTGTACCGCGTCGGGCCCGGCAAGTGGCTCACGCTCCAACTTTTCCTCTTCGGCACCGTCAGCACCTTCCAGGCCTTCCAGAACAGCTACGGCTCCTTCATCGCCACCCGTTTTCTCCTCGGCATGACCGAGTCGGGCTTCATCCCCGGCGGCCTGTGGACGCTGTCCACGTGGTACACGCGCAAGGAGACGGCCAAGCGCGTCATGTTCTTCTACTTTGGCAACCAGTTCGGCCAGGCATCGTCCAAGCTGCTGGCGTTCGGCATCCTGCACATGCGCGGTGTCGCGGACCGCGCCGGCTGGTTCTGGCTCTTTGTCCTCATGGGCGGCTTCACCCTCCTCAGCGGCTGCGTCCTGGGTTTCTGCCTGCCCGACTCGTTCCGCAACCCCTGCCCGACCTTCCTGCCGGGCCGCGCCCTCTTCACCGAGCGCGAGCTGCGCATCCTGCAGACCCGCGTGCTGCTCGACGACCCCATGAAGGGCAAGAAGAAGAAGAGCATCAACCTCGGCGCCTTCAAGCGCGCCTTTTCCAACTGGCGGCTGTGGTGCCACGTCCTCATCACCCTCTGCAACAACGGCCCCCAGCGCGCCTTTGACACGTACTCGCCCTCCATCGTCAGCAGCTTCGGCTTCGGCGCCCTGAGGAGCAACGCCATGGCGTCGGTCGGTCTCTTCCTCCAGATTCCCGTCTCCTTCAGCTTCAGCTACGTGTCTGATCGCTTGTGGGTTCCCCTTCCGTGCCGTCCTCCAGCATTCTGCTAACACGGGTCCAGCAACAAACGCGGCGAGACCGTCATGCTCGGCTTCGCTTGCCACTTGCTCGGTTACATCTTTAACCGCATCTTCACCGAGTTGCGCAACCTCCGCGGCGTCCGCTACTTTGGCGTCGTTTGGACCCAGACCTTCGGCACCTTCTCGCACCCCTTGAATATCGCGTGGATGTCGCTGGCCTGCGACGACTCCGAAGTCCGCGCCCTGGCCATGGCCATGTATGTTCCTTTTCCCTCCCAGGCTCCTAAAAAAGCAGAGGCTAACCAACCCAGGGTCATCATGGGCGCCAACATCGCCGGCATCTACGGCGCGCAAATCTTCCGCGCGGAGGACAAGCCTTTCTACCGCCAGGGCTTCACCATCGCCTGCGCCGTGCTTTCAGTCGGCCTCTTGCTCGCCATCGTCCGCTTCGCCGACGACTTCATCCGCCGCCGCCGCAGCCGTAACCAACTTCCTCCGGTCGAGTCGGTCAGCGACGACGGGGAGACCAAGGGCGCGGAGGGATCAGGCACCGAAGCCCAGCCTGTCCAGTTTGTGGGCGGTGGCAAGGAAGGTCGTTGAGGTGCGGGTACCTACTTCGAGGAGAATACATGCACCTGTCATTAAGGAGGGTTCAGGCTTAATTGGGTAGTGGCACTAAATTGTCAGGAACTGCTTTGTTGGGGTGTTGCAACCGTACGTTGAACCTGATGCAGAGGCCGGAGCCCGGCGGAGATACACAGCCGCAACAACTGGAAGGAAGACCTAGGACTCCGCTATCAGAGACCACATCGGGAGAGAACATCACATTTGTGCTGCACCAGACTGCCAGTAATTCTCATACAACTCCCCTGCACTTGCCTCCTGCCTGGTGTTCCTGAGTTCTCTCCTCCGATACTGTCCCTCATCGCCAGATTCCCAAACGTTGACTTCCCCTCGCAACCTTTCCAGGACGTCCAGCCTGGTTGCGCGAGTTGAGCGGGACTGACAACGGGCACCGAGCTGGGCTCACGAGTTCCTGATTCCAAGGAAAGGTCATCGCAAGCGGGAACAAAAAAGCAATTTGTGGCTGTCTGCTTGCGCTACCAAACCCTCTTCCTGTACCGGCCGTATACTCTATATCAAGATCCCGAGTACACAGAAGAGAAGCCCCCCTGATTGTGGGGTGATTAAGAAAAAGTGTGAATCGTGTCCGAGTTGCCCAGGACACCAAGAGCCTGCATTTTGAGGGGGAATCAAGAGCGCCGGCCGTGTGTCCAAAACCAGCAATGCCAAACAACCCACGAAGATTATACCCGTTCGTGTTCCCCGTGACGCCTGAACTCCGTCGCTCATCCCAGCCGTCCAAATACAAAGGATAAAAGAACCCCAGACAGCCCGCTCTCGATGCCTCCTGACGGCGTCAAAAGCGGGCCACATCAACACTCAGATGATGAGAAAGGAATGATGGCTGGTATCAAGATGACCAAATGGAAAGAAGATAGGAAAGGGACAGAAAAAAAGATTGTTATCAAGCCCCGCTCACGCCCCCGGGACCGTCATGAAACAGCAGCAGCGGCCACTGCCCAGCATGCGTGGTGCCCATCGCGTCGCCCTGGCTGACGTGGTCAACCACGCCGCCGGCGCCGACCTCGCCCTGCCGCGCCGAGTTGAGCGTCAGCAGCGCGTTGGCGCTGTAGCGGTCCTGCGGGTCCTGCATGGCGTTTGTCCAGTCGTGCCACGGGTTGGCCGGAGCCGAGGCGGCATGCGCCATGAGCTGCGTCTGCGCCGGCCAGTTGTCGGCCGCCTGCCCCGTGACGTGTTGTGTCGCCTGCGAAGCGAACGCGATCAGGGGGTTTTGGGTCGCCGCCTGCTCCATCGCGGCCGTGGCGTTTGAGGCTGTCGCCGCCGTCGCGGCAGACGCTGTCGCGTAGAGATAGTGGGCACCGTCCGCCGAGTCGGCGTTGCCGTTGCCGTTCTGCTGCACGCCGGCTGCACCCCCGGTCTCGGCGTATCCCAGGGATGGGTACGCCGCAGTAGGGGCGGCGACGCTGGGGTCGTAGTAACTGTTTCCGTTGGTCGTGCCTGCGCCGCGCTGGTCTTGGGCGGTTGAGGCTGCGTTGCTGGGCACGAGCGGATTGTCGAGTTGTGATGTTGGTTTCATGGAGGACTGTTGGTATGAAGGAGACTGCTGTTTTACTGTGCTCTGGCCGGCGGGCGATGCGGGCTTGCGACCCATGTCCTGCTCGATCCAGCTGATCGTCCGCTCGATGATGGCGCTGATCTCGGACGCAAGGCGGCCGCCAGTCCCTGTTGTCTGTCAGTACCAGAAAGTCAAAGTCGGGCCACGATCACTCACCCAAAAGCCGCCCAATTTCCCCAACGATGGCCAGCCACTCCAGCATCTCTTCGCGCAAAGTGCTGACTTCAAACGCCGTTGTTTCGTATCGCCGCTGCCAGTGCGCTACGAGCATCGAGAACATAGCGGCGACGTAGACGGCCAGCTGATACCAGGTCGTGTCGAGCGACTTCATCTTGAACAAGGCAGAGACCACCTTCAGCAGCTTCCTCGCCGTGTCCTCACAGATCCTCGTGTTCTCGGCGCAGATCTTGGGATCGTCCGTCAGACAGACGGAAGGGTGTCTGAGACAGAGTGTGAACTCGAGGCAGAACGCCTGGGTGTAAAGCGCGAAGACCTGGTTCGTGGGCTGGCACTTTCCGACCCTCAGCTCGTCGGGCAGGTTGTCTAGCAGGCTCTGCAGCTCCGCCTCGAGCTGGTTGACGACCGGGACGTACTTGGCGGGATCGCGCCGCACGCTGTAGATCTTGGAATACATCTCCATGTACAGCGGCGTGACCTTGAATCCCATGAGGCCGACGTGGTAGTTGCAGTGGCCAATCTTGGAAGGGTCCAGGATCCCTTCCTCGCCAATGTACTCGTCGTTGATGGGGACGGGAAAGTCGACGTCAAACTCCTCCATGGAGATGGGCATGGGCCGACCGAGACGGCCGTTCAGGGTGCACAGGATGGCAAGGACGGCCCACCAGACTCTCTTGCGTATCTCGAGGTCCAGGTTCGTGCCGCCGCTCGGGAGCTTGACGGCCCGGTGGAGGTTCAGCTCGATGGCTCGGACGAAGGCGAAGGTGGCGATGGTCAGGGAGCACCCGGGTTTCGGGAAGTTGCGCGTGTGCGAGACAATCATGGCCAGGGCTTGGACCGCAGTGACGGTCTGGGAGCCGGAGAGGTCGAAAAACTTGCTCAGGCTCCAGTGGTAGTGCTTGTTGGAGAGCTCATTGAGCTGCGCATGCTTCTCGGGCTCCTCCAGGTTCCGGATACCGTACTGGAAGTACATGGTGGCGAAGACCATGTGGACGTTGACGAGTTCTGGAATCGAGGGCTTGAAGTTGGGCTCGTCGTAGATGCGGGTGAGCTGTGAGGTGGGGATTAGCGGCGGCGTCATCAAGGCGAGGAGACAAGACTTACAAGCTGCATGAAGGATGGCTTGTGGAGGATGGGGAGGAAGGGCGATATCATGAGAAAGTACCACTCGGCGTAGGTGAAAGCGTCGTTGCGGGAGGGGAGGTCGACATTGGCCATTGGGGGGTTGATGTTGAGGCAGGACTGGAGGAAGGCCATGACGGACTTGTTGTACAGGGGCGACCCGATAGGGGTGCCTGGTGGCGGCTCGTCCATGTCGGGCGCGTCGAAGGCGGTGATGTCGATCGTCGCGCCGAGGATGGACAGGGTGGTCCCCTTGATGGAGCTCAGGGGGGCGCTGTCCGACGACGACACGCCGAGGTAGCTGTCCTTGGACCGCGACGACAGCAGGGACCACGGTGTGTAGACGCTAGCGGTGGTGGCGCTGCTGGGCTGCAGCTTCTGACGGCCGTTCTTGACCCAGACGAGGCCAACCTGCTGCCATTGATCCTTGGACGACGGTTCCTGTGCGATGGCGTCGAACGTGACGCCCGGCGGGTAGGTGGTGGTGTACCCGGGAAACTGCCACGGCCTGACCTCGACGCCGTTACTCTCGAGCAGCTTCTCGAGCTCCCGGATATGCATCAGCATGGCTCCCTTTTCGCGCTCGAGCTGTTGCAGGTAGCCTCGCCGCTCGGTGCGGCCCGTGACGCGGTCGGTGACATAGCAGTCGAGGTTCTGGGTGGCGCAGTGGGAGCAACCTTCGGGGAGCGCGTCGCAGCGGATCTTGCGCACCTGCAACATCGCGCATGTCAGTCAACCATCGCGGCGCGCGCACTTGTCGCCCAGGCTTCAATTCCGGCATTGCAGAGGCATGTGATACTGGTCCAGCTGCGGCTGCTGGCCAGGACGGGACAGTCGTGGCCGCCGCCGCCACCACCAACACCACCAACACCACCACCGCCGCCATCTCCCACGCCTCCACCACCAAACCACACACGCACGCACGCACGCACCTTGCAGCGGTCGCAGGCCTGCCCCGTACGCGTGTACGACTGCAGCTTGTTCTTGACCACGTTCGAAAAGTCCTCGGGCCCACGCTCGAGACGCGCCAGTTTCACCTTGGGGACCGAGACACCGTCGGGCGGGCCATCGCCGGCGTCGCTGGGCCGCTTGGGTGGCATGGTGTTTCGGCGACCGGCAGGACCCGGTGCACTCTGGGGCGATGCTGTGCCGCGCCAACACGGGCGGCCGGGCGGTGGCGGGAGGGGACCCGTCAATT
>Ga0247824_10001249_pt1 | contig 13727 bp, 11 predicted proteins | sample 13C_PalmiticAcid_FD_194412 | JGI IMG/M metagenome (GOLD analysis project Ga0247824, IMG submission 194412) | Soil microbial communities from agricultural site in Penn Yan, New York, United States - 13C_PalmiticAcid_Day48 | ecosystem: Environmental > Terrestrial > Soil > Agricultural land... | reverse complement strand
CCTCTGGAGGGCGGGGCTCTTCTGGGTGGTGGTGGTGGTGAGGATGGGGGAAAGAGCAGGGGGTTGATCGAGATGTCGTTTTGTGGAGTGTGGAGGTTTGATGAGATGGGCAGGGCTGTCGAGCATTGGGAGAATGCTGCGGACCCGGAGGCGCTGGTGAGGTGGTTGACCGGGGAGTGAGAGCGTGGGGTGGGAGGAACGGAGGAAGATGTTTCTTGAGGGTGACGGGGTGTGTTATGAGTGGTCATGCTGATAGGGATAGGGTCTTCCTTAGTGAACACGATTGATATTAAGACCAGAGCCAGGAGTAAGATTCAGTATGTTTTGTTTGTTTGTATTTACACCCAATTTGATACACAGAACCCCCCGACCCAATCCTAACCCACATATCCCTTATTTGACTAGAATACACATTGTTTCCTCACGTCTTTTTTGTTCCGGCAGTGATGCCAATTGCCTGCAAGCAAGCTCTCTATACACTGAGACCGCGGTATGTTGCCCCGGATCCCATCCCGAAATCGGCCGGATCCTGCCGACGTAGCACATACGCCAGCAACAGTCAGACCCAGCAAAGTCAGCGCCCGTCGGGGGCGGTGATTAGTACTTCGACATCGTGGCTCGTTTCCCTTCGACTTCGTCATCATAAGCATCCTCAAGCTTTAGGATTCCTCCTCTTTTTCGCCGCGCATGCGCTCGTTCCACTTGCGCTTCCCGACGCGGGTCTCGTAGTGCGGTGTGGCCGTCTTGACGTCCTGCATGATGCTCTCCATGGCGCTGCGCGTCTTGTTCCTGTAGCAGTCCACTAGTTGAGAATGTCAGTCTCGGCAAATCACTCAACAGCCCGTCAGGAGGGTACTACTCACGAGCTCGCTGCAAGAACACGGTCCGTCCCGCAAACACTCTGCTCTGCAGCCACGCCATCCGGTATCCCAGATCGTTCAGCCGCACCTCCTTGCCGCGGAACACCTTGCGCATCCTGGGGATCGACACCTCGCCCTCTTGGCCCTCGGCCATTGGCACCTTGACCATGGTCCGACCGCGCCTCGACACGCTCCCACGTCCGGTTCTGCGGCCCTCCGTGTCGGTCGTGCCGTCATCCTCGCCGTCGCTCGCGTCGTCGGTGAAGAACTTGCTGCCCGTCGCGCTGGGCGGGGGGCTCTGCATCTCGCGCGGGAAATAGGACCGCGGGTAGACGCTGCTGCTCTTGCGGAAGCTGTCGGGGATCTCGCGCGTGTCGACTCCGTCCAGCGTGACGCGGACCCTCAGGCGGCTTTGGCGGTCGCTGTCCTCAACTAGGATGAACTTGCGCTTCTTGGCTTCGGGGATGTCAGGGAAGAGGTCATCGGGCCCGTCTTGGGAGGCGTGCGGCGGGCTCGACCGACGGGCAGCCATGGGACCGCCGCCGCCGTGGGATGCATCGGTCATGGTGTCGTGAATAGAGGGCATCGAGGAGGCACCGTGGGGCGCGCCATTGTAGGCGCCGTAGCCGCTGAATACCTGGGAGGGCCGTTCTTCCGAACCCTGCTGGGAGGGCGGCTGGTGGTGGTGGTGATGATGCTGCTGGTCGTCGGCATAGTCTCCTTCAGCTAAGAAAAGTTTGTCAGCCCACCGGCCTCCGGATTCATGAGAGCATTCGGGGTCATCAAGGCAGGCCATGTCAACACGCGCGTCGGATATGTCAAGTGTGTGATACTTCCAAACCAAAACAGCGCAGCAAGAGCAGCAACTCGCAAATCTCAAAGCGACGCAAGCAAGAGGGATACAGGTCGCGAGCATCTCGAGGTGCCATCATCTCAATCAGGCTCCCTGTCAAAGACACTCGGCAGAATGTGTGTGTTGAGGATGGGTTGATATGTGATGAGCGATGCTGATGAATGTGCAGCTGCAGAGCAAGAATGCAATGCAGCCCGTTCTGCCAGCAACCAGCCAGACGACTGAACGACGACGACCGAAAACCAGCAAAACGGAACTAACAGCAAACGCGACTAAATGTAATGTACAGTTCTTTCTTTTTGTACCAGTTTCCTGTTGTCGCCCCAGGTAAACGGTGCTCGAAAATCGAATGGTCGCGAGCCGGTATATAACAGATGTGTAAAAAGGGGACGACGAGCGAGTATTTCCCAGAAATTCCAAACATGACCAAAACAAGAAAAAAAAGAGACAAGCGCAGTGTAAAACAGATTTGGCTCGAAGAGGTATCACACTTAATCACAACAACAACGCGCGCGCTTTAGGCCATCTGGTGAAACATACCGACTTCGTCTCCTCCCTGGGCGCTCCCGTCCTGTTGACCGCCGTGGTGATGGTGCATCGCCGAGCCCATGGTGCCGAGCTTGCCCATGGGATTGCCGCCGGGCAGGGCATTGCCGCCGGGACCCATGGTCGGTGTCGTCATGCCTGATGAGCCAGGGCCACCCTGGCCGGGGGGCAGGTGGGGGGGCGCTGAGCCCGCCTTGCCGCCACTGCGGTAGTTCATCTTGGCCATGCGGCGAACACGGCGGCTCCTCAGGCGGGGGTCTTGGTTGCTGTTGCGCCAGCTGTCCACGGCGCGTTGGATCAAGCCCCTCTTGCCCCGGAGTGGCGGGTTGAGTTGCGCCAGCGCCCAGCCGACCGAATTGCACTCGGTCTCGTACTGGAGGCGGTTTCCGCGGTACTGGTCCTTCGGGCAGCATGCGCGGGGGTAGACGCAGTTCTCCGACTTGAACTCGGGAGAGAGCTCCTCCTGGTTCACGGATTCGACATCGCAGCGGATCGTGTACTCCATCTTGACGCGGTCCCGAGAATACTCGAACGCAATCCATTGAACTCCGTTCGTGTCCTGCCTCACCACAAGCGGTGTGGTTGCCGGAATGGGGCCAGGGGCGGCATTCGGATTCACACCGGCGCCGGCAGTGGTGGGTGTCGAGAGCGGAGCGCCATTCTGGGGGCTCGTCGATGACGCACTGCCCATGGTAACGGGAGCAGATGTGCCTGATATCCGATGGTTGAGGCTGTGCGTCTCGATCTTATCCGGACGCGGGCTAACCGTCATGCCCGACTGCGAGTGCTGCGGCGCATGCTGGCTGATGGGATGCTGGGGAGGCGTGTGCGACATCATCATGCCCGGCTGCGAGCCCATAGACTGATGGGATTGTTGAGCGTGCTGTCCGTACGGCGACTGGCCGGCCTGCGCCGGAATCGACGAGTACTGTTGCTGGGGCGCGCCATAGTACATCGACTGCTGGTGTAATTGCGACGGAGGCTGCGCGTACATGCCCCTCTGTTGATCGTGGCCCGACGGGGACGCAACCGAAGCCGGCGAGTTCGACTGCGGGGTGTGATACGAGATTGGTGGATAGGGTCTCGGCATGGTGGCAGCCATCATGTCTCCGGTGTCTGCGAACGCGTGTGAGCTTTGGTTGATTTGGAATCGCAAACTCGAGGAGAGCAAGATCCCAGAGGTCAAGGGAAAAAAAAAACTCACCTGCGGAAGTGTATCCGCTGGTTGCACCCGGCGTGCTGTACGGGCTTGGGTGCGCGTAATAGGGCAGTCCGTGGTCTTGTGAGTTGCTGGCCTGGTTCTGCTGCGGGTACGAGTACGCGCTTGAGTGCTGCGGCTGTTGCTGCTGCTGCTGGGCAGGGGCCTGGCTATGATGCTGATGGACAACGCTCGAGGGTCGAGAGTGCTGTAGATGGGGGGGAACAGGACCCTGCTGTTGATGGTGGGTGTGGTGCTGCATAGAGGAGACAACCATTAGTCCTCGCAATACAGGGTTCTTCTAGAAACAAAAACCATGTGTGTTCTGGAGCGCCCTGGACGCGTCTTGGAATGTTGTGTTTTTTTCTTTGCTCTGGAGCGCGTGCAAGGACTGGGTAACCGGGACGTTGAGTCGGTCCCCTGGAAAAAGACGAGGATCCACGGTTGGGGCGGGCTAGCCTCGGGGATTTGGGGGTGGGATTTGTAGGACAAGGCTCCTTTCCACGCGGCATCCAAGCCGACTGCGAGGGGGCAGGGGAGGCAATGCAACCCACCCAGTGGAGCAACGAAGGGCCGGAACTGTCTCCCGAGGTTTCGAGAATCCCACTCGAGTCTCGGTGGCCGCGTGGTCCTCAGGAAATTGCGCTCGCTGCCGGCAGCAGCTTTGCCCCGGGCAGCGCAGAAGGGTGAAAAGCAAGCTACTAACCGAATATGCAGCTTCGCGGCGAGGGAAACGGGAATGACAGGATGAATCCTGACCCCAAAAACCGCAGTTGTGGGGAGGGCGGAGTTATGTAGGTGTGACCGGGGGGTTTTGGCAAGGAAAGGAGATAGCGACGGGACTGATGAATGCTTGCAGGCTGGGCAGGGGGACGGTGACGGTGAATGCCTGGCTGGTCGTGTCTGATATACCCAGCCGGGGGGGACGGGAGGCGCTTCTTGTGGTGGGTTTAACACAACGCCTCTCTCGTGCTGCCCAGAAAGGCCAAGTGAGAGAACACCGAGCAATTGAGCCCGAGGGCCCCCCCAGGCAAGACGAAGAAAATTGTCAAAGGTGTGGGTAGATGCGCCAAGGATGACGGGGACGAGGGTGGGACAACAGCCCATGGAGGGTGGCAGGGGCCAGGAAAACGAGGGCAGGGGGGCGACAAGATTTAGATGAAGTGGCCAATGACACAGCGACCGCCGAGCCAGGTAACACGACTATTGCCCAAGGAGGAATGGTCACCCGAGGCTAGCCACTGAACGGGCAAGCCTCTGGGCGTTTTCCTGGCAGCTCCGGTCCGTCATCTGCCACTCATCTCCTTGCCCTTCCTCTCCCTCTGGCAAGGACAAGGGGCGGTGAGAGGAGCGGGTCGAATCGACTCCCTCACACGCACCCATCCCTGCCCTTGGCAAGCTGTCCCGAAGACCGGTTCCCAAGTCGCGCGGCATTTGCCCCCAACACACATCCCTCCCCCCGCTAGCACCCATGCTGGATCGCTCGAAACAGCTGGTGGCCAGGTGACTTTTTGGGGTTTGCGGTTGCGAAGTTGGGAGCCGCTGCAGGATTGGAGTCCCTAAATATGCATGTTCCGGTTGCCCGCGCCCTGTCCACTTAGCATGGCGTTTGCAGCACTCGCTGCGGTCCCTCCGCAACAGATGAGACGGACGCGGTCATGCATCTCTGACAAAACTTCTGACTTGTGGACCCCGGTCGGGGGGGACTGCTGTGGGCATGCACTCCAAGTGCTCCTCCGCAGCTCCACCCTGCGCATTGGGGGGGGTATGTTGCTCCACAATTGAGCTGGTGTCGCCTCCGGGACCCCACTGGCTAACGACGCAACTGACTCTCGCTGGTTCTCGTATGCCAAGCACCACAATGCCCGATGCACTCGGCCGGGGAGACCGTCGCACGGGTATCGTCCGCGCGCCGGCACTGACTCTGCGCAGAGACGGTAGCGCGGTCAGGTGGATGGTCAGGGAACAGGATCGCTGGATCATAATCCCCCATCGTGGTGGCCAGGATTTGAGGGTGCAGAAAATTGGGGGAATGGAATCGTGGGGTGGGGCCAAGGTTCCCAACCGCTCCGCCGTTGAGAGCTGCCGGCGCCTGCCCCCCGTTTGAGCGGCCATGCTTGCACAGGTCCGCCACAGGGGCCGCCCCCCAAGCTGCAATGGCGCAATCGGGCAGGCGAGCGAGCGAGCGAGCGACACACCGTGGATGATGTGTTTCTGCAGCTGTCCGCGGGCCATCTGGACAGAGCGACGAGCTCTTTGTGGGCTTTATCGGCTTGTGGGATGCGACGGAGAGGCAGCACCAAGCATGGGTTGCTGAGCGTGCAGCAGACCCCCAAAACATGATGCTTGATCCTTGGTTGTGCAGCGCATCTCCCTTCTGAGCGGAAGCGCGCTGGGTACCCCGGCACCGCCCCCTGTCGCATGTTACCCGGAGCCCTGGCTGGTGGTGAAACAGGTCGACCCCCTGTAATTCCCACAGCGCATCCTTTCCCGGCCAAGGATGCGGCAGCGGCATGCAGTTTTCTGGAACAATGGCGAAGCCCGGCCAGGGTTGTTGAACAAGGAAAATCGTGAGAGCGGTAGCATGGGGCTTTTTCGATCCCAACCTCGTCGTCGCGGCTGTCTCACTTGTCGAGATAAACTTATCCCGAGCAAGCGGCACAATCAAGCGGCACGAGGAAGCCGACACCCAAACTCGGCGAGTCGGCCAAACCCCCCGCGGAGCTTGCCGCAACAGGGCGGTCGCTTGACCGATGACCAAGCAGTGACGGAAGTGTCGGTGATGGGTGGAGTGTCGCATGGCAAAGAGGAAGGGAAATAGTGGCACTCACCGAGTCATGACCAGGCTCTTCCTTGAATTGGCGGGGCGCCTGCCGGTGTTGAACCATGGTCATCAATCCCATAGAGAACGACGGTGGCTGGTGTTCTGCGACTGCTGCCTCTCTCTGTATGCGTTGCTCAAGTCAGTGGGTAGCTCAAGGGGAGACAACGAAGAAGAAACGATGCTGGGTAGGCTGGGGTCGCCGGGTTGTGTTTTGTTTGTGTGGATTGCGCGCGACCCGTGGAACCTGGGCCGATCGTCCTCATGGTCGCTGTCGCGAGGTGGCCAGCAAACCTGGTTCCCACCGGGACCCGTGCGTTCCCGCCACAACAGGCGAGCGCGGTGCAGGACGCAGGACGCGACAAGGTCGGCCGATTCCATGCAACGCGCCTGGTGCATGAATCGGACGGAGCGAGCCAAGTCATCAGAACTTACAGACAAAGCGTCTCCAAAACTCGGGGCGGCAAGGCCGGTATTCTTCGATGGGTAAGTCGAAGCCGTTGTTGTGTCTCCTGGGAATCCCGTCGTGCCGTGGCCGAATGGGTTTCGCTTTCGGCGCGTGCTGAACGCGGTTGGTTTGTTTGCTGGCCGAGGAAAAGTCGACACGCGTCGGTCGTCTAGAAGATACCGAAAAGTCGAGTCGTCAGCTTCGATCGAGGAAGAGGGAGGAAAAAAGTAAGTTGAAAATAGTTGACGAATTTCAAAATCATAAACTCGTGACGGGAATGAAGAGTCGCAGCCAAGGCACCGCATCAGCAACGTGCATGCTGAAATTTGCAGCCCATCTCATGCGGTTCCAGAACGGGGACTAGGGTGGAACATTGCCGAGATTGAAACGGGATCGCGCTGGCTGTGACACCAGACCCTGGCATGATTTCCGAGGCGCATCGCAAAAGACCAGCTGATTTGCTAGCGCGATGCACTGTGATAGGGACAGGGCAAAGCGACAGGGCAAAGCGACAGGGCAAAAACGGTGGGTGGGAGCGGGCGCGCGGAAGGGGAGCGCACTTACCTTGGGAGTGGCCGAAAATAGATGCGGTTTGAAAACGCGCTGTGGGTGTCGCGTCGTGCAGGGTTAGACGACGTTCGCTGGATTTAAGCTCAAGGCGATGCGGGTGATGGGATGACGGGCCTGATCAGATGGAGGTCGGGGTTCGATGGGATGACAGTGTAGGTGACAGGTGACAGGCGACAGGCAGCTCAGAAATCCAAGTGCTTGGGTATCCGCCGTTTGGCAAGCCACGTGCAGGAATCGCTGCCCCAGAAAGGAGTCGACGAGTCGAGTGGGTGGAAGGCACTGGGCCTGATCAAGGTAAACTTACCCGTCTAAAGTTTCCGTGACGCGGTTTTCGCGGGGCCCAGATAGCACAAGAATGGTGCTCCCGTCCGGCTTCAACGGCTCTCCCGATCCTATTTGCCCGCCGCAGTCAGCTCTCTGGTCTTGCAACCTGCAGGAGGGACAAGAGGCGCGGTCTGTTGCGGTCTGATGGTCGGGAAGACACTGTGTAGCCTGCAGACGTGCTGGGCGTGGAAAAGGCGGTGGGAAAAGTTGTCCAACAGGCTCTCGATGCACTCGCGAGGTTGTCGGAACCAGCTGGTTTGCAATAGTCGAAAGAGATGCAACTTGCCTCGAGAATGCTTTGTAGATGCTGGCAACGGCTGTTTGGTCGGCACAGATATTAGCAAAAGGGCCCATGCCCAACAGTCGGCACTCAGGCTATCAAAAGACCTAAAGACGGGATCAAGGAGAGACTGACATGGGCCTGACACACAAAGCACACCTTCAACAGGACGGTTTTTGCGCTGGTGGTTGGCACAGTGAAGAGGCGCGTTGCTGTCAATCAAGCACGCGTTCAAGCCCAAAAGTCGGAGTTTGACGAGGGTTGAAGGGTTGTGAGAGGTGTTTCTGATGTCGCCGACTCGGACTCTGAAGCCAAACTCGTCTTTGACCGGCTCGGATGGATGGGCCCTGCTGGCGGGAAGGGACGGGGGGCAGGGGTATGGACCAGGATGAGCTGTGGGATGCGCCGAGTTACACCGCAGTCGAGAATCAGCGCGTGGGAGGTCTCAGATTAACGGCTACGACCCTCCAGGCATGCACGGGGAGGAAGAAAGCGAGCAGAAGCCCTGAGACGTGGGAGCGACGCTTTTATTTGGCAGCTTCTGGAGGATTTCGGGGTAGGGGTAATCACCGAGCTGGAGCCACCAGTTCGCACGGCGCGCCATCCCGGGGTCCTGGAACCGTGGAGAGCCAAGACCAAGGTTTTGGAGGCGCCCAACGGTCAACGGCACCCCCAGGCCCCCATGATTGATTGATTGACCGCTGGCATGGGCATCCAGGGCGAGGTTTTGCTCCTCCATCGAACAACTTCCCGATGCTTCAGCTCCAGGAGCAATTCTCCCAATCACCCTGAATCCCAAACGCACACTCTCACGGTGTCGGCGATCACCCAGTTTGCACAGTGGCAGCGATACAGCCACACTGGTCTGGCCAGCGCCGTTGGAATGTGCCTGGATTTGATCGAATCCTTACAGCAGCGTCCGCTGATCGGCGCTACCCCGCCGTTGCGATTGGTAAGTTTTGCAGGACCCCAAGGAAAACCTGAGCGGGTCGATGTGTTTGCTTCTTCAAGCGCAGGTTTGTCTCTGCAGAAGCAAGCTTCGGAGCCAAGTCTCAGCTTCTTTAGGATTTTCCACAGCATGGAAGATGGTCCCTCTTCTTGCTCTCCCTGCGGACGCGACGTGGCTCTGCAGGGATGGGTGTGTGGGTCAAGACACGCTGCTGCACGCGGACACGTGAAGTGCCTGGCCAAAATGTCAGGGTTCCCCGTTTCCTTGGTGTTGACAGGCGTCTTGTGCAGGGGCGTTCCAGACTCCTGGAGCTCGAAGGCTGACGGGAGGAGACGGGCCCCTGAACCCAGCCATGGCCTGTCTAGCCTTGGAACAAGCAATGAAGCTGGAGCTGGCAATGATGCAGGAAGCGCCCGCTCACAACCAACTTGGCCGTGGGCACGTACTGGGCTGAGAATGGCGACCTGGCTCGACGGGCCTAAGAGCGACAACAAGACGGCAATGGAGACACCCCTTTGCCTCCAAGTACCTGCACTAGGTCCGCATGGACGGATGGGATTTCACAAAGACGAAATTCAGCTGGGACAGTCCGCAGGGCTTGACATCCATTGTGTGGGCTTCCGAGCCTGGTGAGGTTGAGGTATGGTTTACCCCGCACGTGGGGGCCTGGGAGGCTTGATCAAGTTGCCACGAGAGGATTCCGTTGTCATTGACTGAGTTTGGCTGGGTCTCCAAACGGACGGGGGATTGACGGGGTTGAAGAACAACACCGGCAGAGCGGTCAATTGAGCAACCAACAAAGCCCGGCAGAAACGCGTGCTGTGCACATGTTTTCCTCAGAATAATGACGGGTTTGATTTTGGTTAGTTATTGTCCCGATGGTGCCCACCCTCGACGCAACCCAGTGAAGCCACCCGAATGAATGGCGCTGGCGATATTTCCCACCAAACGTCGTCTCTGAAACGGCAGCATGGCGGACTGCGGTTTTGCATGAAATTGGCATGTTTTCGCGGTGCTACTTTGCTCACCGCAACTGCGCGGCGTGCATGACGCACTGCCAATCTTGAGGTCGAAAAATGGAAGTCATCTCCGATGCAGCGATGATTCGCCAAATTTCGGTGCACACCTTGCCGTTCCAGTTTCAGCACATCGAACGCACCTGCCTTGCCTGGCCAAGTCAACCAACCAGACAACTGCCAGTGTCAGCCAGCGCTGTTTTGCAGCCAGTGGCGGTTGCTGTTTGTGGCCTTGTGCAGCCAATGGCACGAACCCCTCCAAAAGAAAGTCGGAGGATATCGAGTCTCGCTCTTGCATTTCCTGCTCGAAACAGTTCCTGACACATCGCGGCAACTGGGACGCAATTCTCGGAACGGAGCTAACTCATAACCATCTGGTTGCAGCAAAGCCGATGCAGCCAAAGGAAGTCGGTTGGCGTTGAGCTTCACAGGACAGGACAAGTCCTCCTCAGAGCGACAGAATCATTGTCGTCCTCTCCCCACAAACACACTGGATAGCCCGCTGAGTTTGCGAACACTACGGTTCCGAGGATCGCCAACGGATACGGAGCGCAACCCAAACTATTCCGTCACAGGGGTTTCCAGGAACCAAGGACAAAGCACCGGCCAAACACGGTCAGTGTTTCGCTGTGGAGGAACCAGCGCCAACCGGGCTGATCCGCCGCCTTGGAAACAGCAGGATGCAAAACTTGAAATGGGCGATCGATCAGTTTGGCCCGAAGCGCAGGGCGCTTGTCTGCTCGCAGGGCCCGCCACATGCATTGCGATGTTCTGCTGTGAGAGCCCCCGCGCGGCAGATGTCGCCTGCTCTGTCGCTCCGTCCGAGCAAGCCGGCACCAACACAGCGCGGGAACCGCTTTGACGAGATCCGTTCTTCGCCATTGTTTGGTAACGGTTGGCAAGTCCATCGAGTGCAGCCTGCCTCCCGACGACCCCTGTCAGCATCATCCCATCCTTGCCGCCGAGACTCGGGGGTTTCCAAGCCAAGGACAGCCGTACCTTGGCTCCTTGGGGGCCTTGGTGTGTACTCATCATTCGTGAGGAGATCCTGGTCAAAACTTTTCCCTGGGTTCCCCAACACCAGGCTGGTCTTCCGATTGGGGAGTGAGGCTCACGCGGGAAGCCAGGGGGAGGGTGCGGCCACATCACAGCGATCACACCCTCGAGACCCCGGTTGGAGAGAGCGTTGGCTGGTGTTGAATGGCGGGCAAGAAAAACACCCGGAGCATCAGCCCGGCGGTTCTCTTCCTCGTATGCTTTTCAGTTTTATCACAGTAAGACAGGCGAATACGGAAGTCACCCAACAACAAGGCTCCTCTCTCATTGGAAGCTCTCAGATCCAATGAGCCGGTCCAGTTACGTCGAGCCCTTGTCCTCCCCACATCGCGACATCGCGTCCAGCAATCGGAAGCCCAGCAGCTTTCCCGCAGCATGCAGCCAGGGGCGACGCGAACGCCCCCCTTGCACCCTTGCACTCGTCACACCGGGCTCAATATCGTCCCGCGATCTTTGGGACCGTGGGATGCTCCCATGCCCCTTCAATTACCCTGGCGAATGTCCCGAGTTGCTTGCAGCTCTCGAGCCAAATGTGCCACAGTCGGAAGCTCGTTGAAGATGTCTGGGTGGGCCCGTTGGCACCAAGTTCGAATTCCGGAATCTTCTCCCGCTCTGACGTCGAATATTGCCAGAGCGAATTCTCTCGCGCGGGTCGCCCGAATATGGAGAAACACGGAGCAGCCAAACAGCTGGATGTACACATGTGTAATAATGGCTGTATGTAACGACCTGATGTATGTACACCCGTTGCCCATCATCTCCTGGTACTTCAAGCTCTGACGTTGCGGAGACATTGCGCTCTTCCTCTTGACATCGACAAAAGCTCCTCGGCCACAATGCCCAGCGTACAAAATCGGAAATGGCATGGCCACGACCCTCATGCATGTGTGCACCCTGGTTTGCGTGGCAGCCGAAAGCTGACAGGGGTCAAGTTAAGCCCCAGTCAGCCGGAAGGGTCCCAAAGAACAGCACCCTCCAACAACTGTCGTGTTGAACGGGGCACCGCGGGTTGATGAGCCAGCTGCGAAAGTTCCAACAGCGGTCGCCATTCGTTGAGCGCGACGGAGGAGGTCTGGACATGGACCGCCAGAGGCGGAGATACCGTCTCGACCGTTCATCGATCTTGCGGTCAAGAAGTGAGGAGAAGGCCTCCGCTTCATTTCAGCGCGGTGGGTCCTGCTCATCGAACATCGCACCGCCAGTCAGTGCGTTGCTCATCGGTCCATCCACTGCGGGACTTGTGGGAGGCAGCAGGCAAATCAGCTCGGGCTCTTCGTTCCCTCTGAGCTCATGGCTGTGCGCGTTGCTTGTTCCGGATAAAACCACTAATTATAGGTCGACGGCGGTACGTACTTGGTGTTCATGCTTACGCACCGCTCATCATTCCGCGGCTTCCCAGCCGATCATATCACGGTTTCTTGTTCTTAAATGAAACAGGTGGGAGTTGCATCTCCCCTGCCAAGCATGCGGTTCGTGGTGGTGTAACCATGCCAATGACCGGGAGAATGGTCCCTCACCAGACAGAAGAAGAGAGTGTCTTGTGAGTGGTGTGCGAGCCGAACGCCAACCTCATGGGTTCCCCAGGCTCTGCCATTCCCAGCCTTACGGGTCGACCAGGGCAGCCGAAGAGCCTGGTCGCTGCCAGCTGCTTGTTCAGCCAGGGATGGCAAGCATGGGACTGGCGTTGCACAACGAAGCTCCCCCTGCCCAATCCATCGTGGTCCCACATGCCACCCTTGCCGAGATTGGGGGCGCGATCAGGGGTGCTGAATGTTACCATGCAAAAGGGGCGGCTTTCTCAACACCACACCGAAACCAGCGAGATTCGCTTGGACGCTGACGCCTCATCAACAAGTTGAACAGACCGCAAACATGTTCCACGGGTTGTCCAACAAAACCTGAGTGTTTTAAGACCGAGTCAACCTCGATCTTTTCTGCCATACCGGCTGGAGCTCGCCATGCTCACCAAGTCGCCACTAGCGTCAAACGTCAGTGTGAAATAAGACTGTGAACATGCTGAGCTTCGATCGCAACCACAAGAATAGATCATCTTCTTTTTCCGCTCTGCCTCCGAAAACCAAACGGCGATGGGTTTTTCCGGAGCTCACGAACCGAAACCCGCAAATGGGTCGTCGTCATTGTGACAAAGATCTCAGAGCTAGGTCGGTGCCCCAGGCAAACTGTGCGGTTCCCCCGTGAACCTCATGTTTGACGCCTCTTGGATACGTTCTTGGCTGAGTCAGTGACATGAGAAGTCTCGGAAGAGAGCATCCACCATCGTGTCTCGGCACCAAGCAGCCCGATCACTCTCCAACGCCATACGACTCAAGGGACCCCGCGGCTTGACACAGACACACACGAGCCAAAGGCTGGACCCAGACACCACATCAACTCTTGCCAAACACCAGACAGCGAGCGTGAACGGCCCCGACTGGCCGGACCAGCCGAGACACGCTCAACCCAACGGGCCACCGCCTGAACAGAGAGAGCACTGCCGAAGCGCCATTTGCTGCCCCCAACCCTCCCGGTGAAACACGCAGATCGCGCCTCGTGGGGTCCTGTGGTGGTCCCGGCGTGCCAGGAAATCCAGAAACATTGGTGTCTCAGATATTAAAATGAGCCCTTTTTCAGCTCAAGCAAGCCAGCAAAGCTGTCGAGACCCAGCCCCCTCCCCCCCCTGCTCTCTCTCGCTTTCGTCATCGGTATCACCGAGATGGTCGGTCGGGCTTTGCTGCCGTGATTTATCACGGGCCCAATGATATCAACCTTCTTGGGGAAACCGTGAATGTAACGGCTCATGGGGCGC
>Ga0247824_10001247_pt1 | contig 13742 bp, 13 predicted proteins | sample 13C_PalmiticAcid_FD_194412 | JGI IMG/M metagenome (GOLD analysis project Ga0247824, IMG submission 194412) | Soil microbial communities from agricultural site in Penn Yan, New York, United States - 13C_PalmiticAcid_Day48 | ecosystem: Environmental > Terrestrial > Soil > Agricultural land... | reverse complement strand
GTCCTGTAGATATCCCAATAATTTCTGACATCAATCCTGATCCTTCAGTTGTCCTAGGCGAACTTTGACAACTCTCGATAACAGCGCTGTTGGTGGTTGAGTCCTGCCTTGATACTAATGCCTTCACTGCCACGACAATCAACACGGAGTTATTGATCAAAGATCACTTCTGCCAGGACCATCCTGAAGACTGGGATCTCCTGTAGAAGGATTGTTGTCCTGAACACAAAGTCTTCGTGGTGCAATGGGGTAAGAGTCATGGGTGTCTTTGGTGTTGAATAGCGTTCCAGAATCCGATAGCTATCGAAACGGATGGATGGATGGATGGATGGATCGACTGGATTGTCACGCACCCTCGACATGATTTCTCTCGCTGCAAAAAAAAAAGAAAGAACCATATTCGATCAGTTCAACAAGAAGAGCATGTCCATTAAGGGTACCAGTATTCATGATTTCGTATCTGCTTCAACAAGCTTTTCTTCACCCAGACTCTATCATGCAGCGCCAGTATAATTCGCATCAAGTACCCGAACCTCCAGGAGATCCTGGAGTCCAGAATACCGACTCTTCCCCAGCCTCTCTTGAACAGAGACACCATGTCCCAAACTGGAGTCATCCTGACGTGCCCCAACAATACTACTTGCCATCATATTCGGCCCAAGCATTGAAAACATTTGCTCCACAGCAAATGGCTTACACACCTGACGCCGCCATGGTCCCCATTCAGAGTCTGCAGCCGGTGAAGTCTTTTGTGGTTAGTGTTTGACTAAAGGTACTCGCGGTCTTGCGTTGTGGAGGGCCTTCATCACTTATTTCGCCAAACTACATTTTACAATAGCGTGTCTCAGGTGAGACTTGCCAGTATCCAGAGATGATTTCCAGCACTCGTTACTCTGCATAACGATTGACTCAGTGAATGGTAATTAGGGAGAACGATCAGAGTGTCGGATGTGAAGGCGTTCCTTGACAAAAGGGATCCCAGTAAGCAGAGATGGATCCAGTCCTTTATCATCAAAGACGATCATGACACGATTGAAGTCAAGCTCTGGCACAAGACTCAAGAACATTTGACCACATACACGTTCATTTCTGTAAGAGTGGTGGGCCTAAAATTCCATTGTAATGCAACGTTTTTTTCTTCATCATGCTTATTACATCGTGTTCTCTAGCTTGATCAAGTTGTTCACGTTTGGACAGACGATGTCAAGTTCAATACAGGACCGCGTTCGGGCACCCATGTTGCCTGCATGCCGGCCACATCGTCTCCTTTCTGTTTGGATTTGAACGAAGGCAAGATAGGCCATCGGATTGAGCTTGGCAGTGAAGTAGAGGCGGCCACAATGTTCAGGACAGCCCTTGGAGTCAACTTTGGCGGCGTTGTTCCCACTCTTTCAATCAAGCAGGTGGTGGGTGCACTTGGCTCAATTAGCAACCAGCGATTCAACATGGTCGTTTGTGTCAAGCAGGTATTCCCGTGGTGAAAAAAGTTGGGTACTACACGAATGTGAGCGGTTGTATATATCTTATTTGCTTATGGTATCCCATATCGATACAGTTACTTGGCTCCTCGGTGATCAACAGCAAGAATGGCCCGTTGACGAAAACTTCGTGGACCGTTTTTGATGTACAAGGTCAAGAGGCATCGTTGACGTTGTGGGGAGAAGTGATGGCAGCAAACACTGAGAAATGGGTTCCACTTTCCACCAGTAAGACTGTCAACAGCTAAAGGTAATCCACTATTGATGTCCATGGCATTCACCGCATCTTACTTTTGCTATAAACCAGCGCTTCTCCTGATGGGTGCTCAAGCGAGCATGTATGGTCTCAAGCTTCAGATAACGGTTGGGTATCAAACCCACATTCAAGTTGACCCAGAATGCAAGAATGTAGAGGTAGTCCATCGAGGTCAAAGGATGTCGTTGGGATCGATAACCGATGACTGACCATTCGATTATGCTTTCGTGTGTTGCCGCAGTGGTTGAAACATTTTGCGGCGCGATGTTCAACACCCTCCAATGGGACATGCCAAAGTAACGTGCCTTATGGTCATGCCTGCGGTACTGTTCTGACACGCCAGCACTAACTCGCACCGCACTACTCCTACAGTTGCAACAACCGGCACAGTTGCCCTTGATCAAATTCGTTCATTTCATCGAATTGCCGATATCTCTGCCACCGCCGAGTCAATGGGAGTACTTGGTAATCGAACGATCCTTCTTCTGAAAGTCCTGGACCGAGTTAAGCTCACTAACTTTCCTTTATTTCCTTTACAAAGAGGTTGTTTATGGGAAGACAGTGGGGACCTTAACAGAGTTCAACATTGAGAGTCTTGCGTCGGACATCTTGACAGCAAAATGGTAAGATGTGCTCCTGCTGAGTACATATATTCCAAGTGAGGCAGCACAAAATTTAATGTTGAGTTTACCAGCGAGTCATGCAAAGGAACGATCACGTCTTACAAGATGGAAGCTTGCGCACGATGCCGGACCATGCCTACAAGCCAAGATGCGTTGACATTTAGCCTCTCTCGGAATGTTTCATTCATGGACAACACTGCTGAACTACATCACCCAAGCATTCCTTCGGACGTGGTGGAAACCTTGCTTGGGTTCAAGGTAAAAGAGGACTGATCGTATCAACTGGCGCTCATGGTCATCGACCCCATTAACATGTGGCGGTGGTGATTGTTCTCCTGTTCATCTGACGACCAGCCAAAAGAATTTAGTGCGCTATCGATGTTGGAGCGCACACAGCTCAAGGTATCAACACTTAATCAGGTCGATATTACTAGTTTTCATCAGGGAAGAAACTGACAGTGGCGATGTCGATACTACACCGTAGCAGCGACATTTCCTGGAGCGCTTTAGGATCTATTACAAGGTAACCATCATTTGGCCATGTCCATTATACCATCAGTCTGTCTATTAATCACGTTCGGTATCTCGTATCGCTAGATTTCATGGTCCGATTTCAGAAAGCAGCAGGTTGTCCACATCCTGTTTATGAGATCGGCTAGTCTTCCAGAGCTAGAAAGCCTCAATAAGGCTTGAACTCGAGATCGATCTTTTGCTTTGACTTGTGGTGCTCAACGGTTACAACGACACGCTCTATTTGCTCAAATTGTATGGCCCAAGCGTACAGAGTCTCGTGCGATGAGAATAAAACAGTGAGGGCTCCGTGATGTTGACGGACTGCCTGCATCATCCGATAGCGTGTGCCTCGAGAAATCGTCAGCATGAGCAATGGGGATCACAATCTCCATTCCCGAAACAAGGTCGTCTCAGTGAGGCTATGGTCATACGCATGGGTTGAGTATGCGACCCTGATGATTGGGTTTGAGTATGCGACCCTGATGATTGGGTTTGAGTGGTAGCCTTGTGTCAGACCAGCTCGGTCGGTGTGCATGAGAACTGCGAAATTTCGAGGGCCATCCTTTTCACTCTTTCTTTTGTTGAGGTTGCAAAGCTATCACCACTCTGATCGCACCATCATCTGCAATGCACACCCAAAGCTCACCCGAGTCTCCAAGTGACCTCGAAGACATTAGCGACCTCAGCTCCACGTCTTCAATGGGATCTCTAGACTTACAGACTCCTTGGCAGCATGTGGAGAGTTCACAGAAGGATGGCCGTAGCTCCACAGACAAGGTAGCTAACGATGCTCACTCAGAAATGTACGTATCACATCTGATTGCTCTCCACTCGGTCATATCACAAATCCCAAGTTAACACTCGTTCTGAATATCGCTTTCCACACAGATACGAGTCTTCATTGGTGTACCCTTCACATGTTGACCACGATCCATCGTTTCCTGTGGGAACTTTGACAAGCCCCATGGCGTCGCCTCCCACAGACAGAAATGGCAATGCAGACACCAACCCCCCCGAGGAATTGATTCTCCAGGCCTACAATGACATTATCGCGTCTTATATCGAAGTGTCAAAATCAACGAACGGCCCTTCCACAGATGGCATTAGGGAGTTGATTGCCAGCCTCAGTGCCATGGTGCTCACTGAAGTTACAAAGCACCGAGGAGGGCCAACGAAGGCGCGCAACAAGGTCTTAAAGGATCAAACCTGGGCTCTCGATCGTCTAGCGATCATTCAGCGTCGCTTACGTATTCTGGCCGGCAAGACGTTCGAGCTTTACGAAGACCCTATCCCAAGACTCTTTGTCGTTCTCCCCAAGGGAACACAGTCGCTGGATCGGACAACTCCGTCTCGGAATGAGTTTCGACTCTATTTCCTCTGTGAATGCGGCCGTGATGTCGGAAACGTTGACCCAGCATTGGATACGATTTCACATTATATCCATTTTGCTAAACACAAGGGATATGAACTGTCGCGACCTACAGAGTTCTTTGCAACCTACGGAGCCTACGTCGTTGCGATGTTAGAACTGGTCAAGTATGGTGTCGTATCTGAAGACATGGTGGCAGCTCCTTTGACCACGTTCAAGGTCATGGAAGGCGCGGGAACGCTGATGGATGGTCATGTTGACAAAGGTAGTATCCGATGCAAATTGGAGGACACTATCAGCTACATCAAGGAACAGCTACGCCGTGACCAGAGCCCACAAGACAGCGATGACGCCGATGAATGCGACGCACCAGAAAGTGTTAATCTTCAGTCACTGCAGTCGTTTATTCCTGACCTGGACCCTGAACGCACACTTGGGGATCTCTACCGAACTATGACAACTGAGGGCCATATCAAGTGGGTGTGCCAAGATCATTACCGACAGAAGTATGGCACAGCCTCGACAACCGCACTTCGTGTTGTTAGTGCAAATACAGGATGTTTCAACGAGCAGCAAGGCAAGATCGCGATAAATTGCGATTATCTAGCAACCGCTGTACAGTTGTCCAACGAGCTTCAAGCTGCTCGTGGAGTACACGAACTAGATCTGGCCTTTGGCTGGGATGCCTCAGAGAAGGACATTCAGGAGATTTGTGAGGCCTTGAGCAAGACCAATGTGTCAATACTAAGACTCGATTGTTGTGCATTCAAGTACTCAGAGCCTGCTCCGCCACCTGAAGTACCACCAGCAGAGGCATCGCCAGCAGAAGTACCACCAGCAGAGGCACCGCCACCCGAGGCATCGCCAGCAGAAGCACCACCACCCGAGGCGCCACCAGTTGGGGCACCGGCAGTGGAAGTGTCACCAGTTGAAAATCAGGATCCTCCTACTGGCCCTCAAGGACGATTCTCTCCTATCATCGATCTCATCGATGCGGGTCGTTTACAAGAGTGTTCCATCACTGGATGCGACTGGTTTGTCGATGGCATCACAAGCCCGGGGAGAACGCCTATGCATAGCCTCCGCAAGCTACGTCTGGGCGTCAAGGAGCTTAGAGATGCTTCAAGAGAACGGTTTCTCCAGCTGTTGCAAAGATTGCCCAACTTGATTCACCTGTCCTTGTACTACAGCGATTGGACAGACGTCTATGGTCTTGTTCATAACCATCTCGAGAGTCTCGCAAGGCTGGAGACATTGACTCTTTCAGTCCCAGGCGATGACGCCGAGACAACCGTGCTTCACGTGAAATCTCAGACAGCGCATTGCAGCCATCCAGCTTCTCGCCATATCGCGAACATCATCGAGCACAGGAAGGGCTTGACGGTGGCTATCATCGCGTTTCGACTTGATGTGTTAGCGGATGAAATCAACACTCTGGACAACATATACGGTGGCCAGAGGGATTTAACCGTGATATTCAAGGATAAGGCTCACACCATAGTCGAGGTCGAGCTGCGAGATCCAGGCCAGAGCTACACGGATGTTCCATTGGGTCAGCACTTCCGTGGAAGACGTTCCGATATGTTTATCCGTTGGATCGACCATGCCGCCCTTGGTTTTTTCACAGATGATTCGCTTCGAACGGGCCCTCTTATCAGCTCCGCCTTTGAATTAGACCTCAACCGTGTCTACAATCTTCAGGAACGTCTGGCCTACGAGCCGAAGAGCTCCACCGAAATCGCTTGTGGCCCTCAGCCTTGCAATATGATGCGATTGGTGATTTCTGGAATGGCTACGATTTCCTGGTCTGATCTCCAGACCTTAACGCTATGGGGTGACAATGTCAATGAGTGGATCGAAGGTCTGACTCGCGTGTTTATCAAGGAAGGCACTCCTTCGCTCAAAGAATTGAAAGTGTCTGCAGGTCCCTCACCAAGCACATCCCAAGATCTATCGTCCGAGAGTGCCCGATGGATAATATCCATGGTATCAAGGGAGCTCGATGCTTTGACTCTGAACGGTATTGGCCTTGACGAGCAAAGCTGGGAAGACCTAGTTTCTTCCATGGACTTGACCAATTTGAAGCTCTTGGACCTTGCGAGAACTTCTGTCCAGAAAGTTCACATTGAAAAAATACTGAAGGGCATCAAAGCGGATTCGAAACTGATGTATCTGAACCTGCATGGTGTCGATTGGGTGCGGTCGTTCAGCAAGGCCGACCAAGAACAATTCATTGCGGACAGTTGCTTGAATATGAAGCCAGAATCCGTAGTTTTCTAACCCGGTCGTCGTCTTGCTCCATGACCAAGACGACTGTCTGGTTTTTTTTGGGCAAATACAATCTTTAGTCAGCTGATCGGCATCGGCACATTGTTTTTTTTTTGTCAAATAGTTTGCACTTGCATTGGCCAAATTCTATCACCGTTCACACTTTTGGTAAGGATCGCAAATGCCTTGATCGCGGGAGTATAGGGACAGGAAGCCAGGATCCAAGATCGGGAGAACAATGACTTGATGGATCGGTGTCTTGCTTGCATCGTGCAAACATAACAGTAGAAACCGACAGTAGGGGCTATTGTAAGAGGATGTTGAGATCCAGACAAGCACTCTATCACCTCAGGATCTCTGGAACCACGGTTTCGTTATTTGTTCCTCCATCTCATCGTTCCTCCTGTACTCTCTTTCTATGGAGACAGATTTCCACCAGCGAACCGTTGCCATAATGAATCCCGAGAAACTCGCCAAGCTGCAGGCTAACCAAAACCGCTCCAAGGGTACGCCTCGCCGTGTGATCAAGAAGGTCCATCGCCCAGTTGCTCAGGATGACCGCAAGCTCCAGGGTGCCCTGGAGAAGTTGTCGCTTGCCCCCCAGCCTTATGTCGATGAGGTCAACATGTTCTTGCAGGATGGCTCTGTCCTCCACTTCCGTCATCCCAAAGGTGAGAAATACGAGTCGTGTGCTTTTGTAGGGCCAATGGAACCTGGGCTGAATAACTCACTCTACGTTCTTCATGATGTATTATTACAGTCCATGCCTCGACAGCCTCAAACCTTTATGCTGTCTATGGTCGTGGCGAGGAGAAGGATCTCACAGAGCTCCTTCCTGGTATCTTGAGTCAGCTCGGACCGGATTCTTTGGCCGCCCTCCAGCGTATTGCCCAATCGTACCAGCAGAGCGCTGCCGGTAAGGCTGCTGCCGGAGCTCAGCCTGACGATGACGATGATGAGGTCCCGGATCTTGTGGAGAGCTTCGAGGAGGCCACCATTGAGGAGACCAAGGAAGAGGCCTCTGCCTAAGGAAAGGAGTTGTGGAACGCTGCAAGGGTCGATCATTTGTGAATAAACACATGCGATGCTGTGCGTCTTTGAGAAATGGTTGTGGGAAGTCATGGGGACGTAGTGTAGCAACGGCTCTCCCATGGGGGTACATTGCGACTTCCGTTGGGGCCTGACCTGACGATTCATCAGCTGACGATGCACGCGCAGCGTTTGTCATACCAAAGCGGAAGCGGTGACTTTTCACTTTTTTGCGCTTCCACACCCTGCACTCGCTTCCCTGCTCCTTCACATCAAGATCACTTCCTTGCTTCCACACTCTCTCTCCTTCATTTTTCACATTCGTATCCGTATCATATACCACACCTCTTACACTACACCGCATTGGCCCATTAAACTCTATCCGCCTGCATGCCACCGCCTCGCCGACTACAACAGTCGCTACTGCTGTTGCTCGTCTTCACTACCTCCGTTCTCCTGCTAGCATGCGCCCCGCCAGTACATGCAAGCACTATCCATGAGGACGGCTACTGTGTCATGCGCGGGAACTGCGGCAGTAAACGTACCTTTGGTAAACAACTTCCTTGCCCCAATAACTCGCCTGCTATCCAGGTATGCCAATCTTCTCACCCTCCCTTCGCTCCTGTCGCTCCTGTCGCTCCTGTCGCTCCTGTCGCCGAGATCAACGGGTCCCTGTCTTTGTCAACTAGTCGTTTGTTTGCTAATACATCTTCTTCCACCCTTATCCTATACACTCAACACAGCCCGATGCACAGTTGCGCGAGTTGCTTGTTTCAACTTGTGGTACATCGTATGAGCATTCTAAAGCGTGCTGTAGCCAGGACCAGGTTGAAGACTTGATCGCCTCCACAAAGCAGGCCTCGCCTATGATCTCAGCATGTCCCGCTTGCTGGGCCAACTTTCTCAACTTTTTCTGCACGTTTACATGTTCCCCCGACCAGTCGACCTTTCTGAACGTGACAGAGACAGGATTGTCGACCGACCAGCAACCTATCGTTACCAAGCTGGATTTCCTGGTCTCGGATCAGTATGGATCGGGATTCTACGACTCGTGCAAGGACGTCAAATTTGCAGCGACAAATGGTTACGTCATGGATCTTATCGGAGGAGGAGCCAAGAACTGGAGAGATATGGTCACATTCATGGGACGGGAGCGTGAACCACTAGGATCACCTTTCCAGATCGATTTCCCAGTCGAGGATCCAACTGACACTCTCAAGCCCTTTGAAGGGACCACCCGGCAGTGCAATGATACGGATGTTCAATACCGGTGCGCTTGTGTCGACTGCTTGCCAGTATGCCCAGTACTACCACCGACGCCCGATGAGAAGCCACCATGCAAGGTCTTTGGGGTATCTTGCTGGGGCTTCTCGTTGACCTTTATCTACACGGTTACTTTGGGAGCAGCAATAGCCATGTTTGTGATCCGCAAGAGAATCTCGAGTGCCAAAGACTTGATAGGCTTTGAACCAGTGACGCGCCATGAAGAGGATGAAGATGAGGACAGCCAGCATCTGTTGGACCCAGATCAATACACAAGTCGATATGTGGTCAGCGCGTTGCTCCAGGAATGGTTTTACCATCAGGGATACCTTTGCGCCAAGCATGCTTGGAGGACTATTGGAATCTGCTTTGGCCTGGTTGCGTTCTTTTCCTTGGGCTGGTCCCGATTTGGCGTGGAAACCGACCCTGTGAAGCTGTGGGTTGCGCCCGATTCGATCAGCGCTTCACACAAGACGATATTCGACCAAAATTTTGGACCATTCTACAGGACTGCACAGGTGATCGTCTCGTACAAGGACGGCAAGTCTCCGATCATCGATGAGCAATCGTTCAGGCGACTATTTATGATCAACGACCGCATCAAGGCTCTGCAGACTGAACAGGGCGTGACTTTGAACGATATCTGCTTCCACCCAACAGGAGACGAGTGCGTGATTCAGTCGCCTACAGGCTATTGGCAGGATGACATTAGCCTGTTTTCCGATTCATGGAAAGACGAGTTTGAGTCCTGCACCAGGAATCCGGCTGATTGCCTCCCCGAGTTCCAGCAACCACTTAAGCCAGATATCATTTTAGGTGGTTTCGAAGGCGAGGATTACTTGGATGCCAAGGCTTTCATTATCACATATGTCATCCAGAACTCGGTCGACAGTAGTATCAAAGAGCGAGCACACGAATGGGAACTGCGATATCTTGAATTTATGGACGACCTTGTACATAATCGAGTCAAGGATATCCGGACAGAAGATTTGCGCATCTCTTATTCGTCAGAAGCTTCGCTGGAGATCGAGCTGAACAAATCGAGCAACACGGACATCAGAACAGTGGTCTTGTCCTACTTGGCCATGTTCCTGTATGCTTCATTGGCGCTGGGTCGCTTCCAAGTCGATTCTCCAAGAAGACTGGCAATCGATTCCAAGTTCACGCTGGGCATGAGCGGGATTTTTATCGTGCTCGCTTCCATATCGACATCTGTGGGCATCTTTTCGTTCCTGGGTTATAAGATCACTCTGATCATCGCGGAGGTCATTCCGTTCCTTGTGTTGGCAGTTGGAGTCGACAACATATTCATTCTCTGTCACGAGTTTGAGCGGCGTAAGATGAATCATCCAGAGGAAAGCATCGAGGAGTGTGCAGGGCGAGCACTAGGGAGAATGGGCCCTAGTATTCTACTGAGTGCCTTGAGCGAGACCATAGCGTTTGCACTCGGTGCAATGGTCACTATGCCCGCAGTCAGTGTGTTTGCAATGTACGCAGCCATGGCAGTATGGGTTGATTTCTTGCTTCAAGTGACAGCGTTCATTTCGTGCATTGCGCTTGATGCTCAGAGGCAAGAGGAAGACCGGGTAGATTGCGTGCCGTGTCTTCAGATCCAGGCTCCACAAGGCATGGACACCGAAGGCACCCTGCCAGCGTGGGTACGCAAGTATTACGGGCCATTGATCCTAAACAGCTCGGTCAAGAGGATTATCATTGCTGTGTTCGTGGGATTGTTGACGGCTGGCCTCTGCCTTTTGCCTAGCCTTGAAATCGGTCTTGGTAGGTGTCTCAGATCCAGGTGTAGATCGGTGGTGCTGGAGGTTCGTAGTATCGGAAATGTTGCTCACTTTATGATCGACCTTGACTTTTGCTTAGACCAACGACTTGCATTGCCGAGTGACTCTTACTTGGTTTCTTTCTTCAACGATCTGGACAGCTATTTCCGAGTAGGGCCACCAGTGTACTTTGTTGTCCAGGATGTTGATCCAACAACTCGCCACGGTCAACAGCAAATATGTGCTCGCTTCTCCACATGTTCCGATTCATCTATTGCCAATATCCTCGAACAGGAACGCAAACGTCCTCATGTCTCTTATATTGAGCAACCTGCTGCTGTTTGGATTGACGATTTCTTGCACTGGCTCAATCCTGCAATCGAGACTTGCTGTCGATTCAAGAAAAGTAACCCCACCGTACCCTGTGGACCATGGGATGACGAGGACGAATGTAACATCTGCTATGCAGACAAGGAGCCTGGATGGAACATTTCCATGAATGGATTGCCTGAAGGTGAAGAGTTTATGAGATACTTGGGTGAATGGATCAAGGCCAACCCGGACGAGAGCTGTCCCTTGGCTGGCAAGGCAGCATATGGCGATGCTATCAAGTTGAACTCGGCGGGAGATAGAGTCAAGATGTCTCATTTCAGAACGTATCATACCCCGATGCGGAACCAGCATGACTTTATTGCAGGATACAGGAGTGCTCACAGGATTGCAGAACAGGTGTCCAAAGACACTGGCACGACAGTGTTCCCGTATTCTGTCTTCTATATCTTCTTTGAGCAGTATGTGGACATTGTCCCGTTGACACTCCGACTACTGGTTGTAGCGATGATCGCGGTTGGATTGGTGACAGCAGGGGTCCTTGGCAGTACCAAAGTGGCGCTTGTGGTTGTCGGAGTCGTTGGGATGATCATGGTGGATGTCGTCGGAAGCATGGTTCTGATGGGCGTGTCCTTGAATGCCATATCACTGGTCAATCTGGTAATCTGCGTTGGTATTAGCGTCGAGTTTTGTTCTCACATTGCACGAGCTACGGTCGAGGCAGAAGGAAGTCCAGATGAACGGGTCTTTGGTGCCCTTGTGGAAGTTGGTAGCTCTGTAAGTTACTCATCATTGTGTTATCATCTTCTTATCCGGTATCGGTCATTTACTCATACAAAAGCACACACACCTATCTCTATCTACTTTTCTTTTTTCTTTTTTTTATATTGCGTCTCCTAGGTGTTCTCGGGAATTACGCTGACCAAGTTTCTGGGTATTTTCGTTTTGGCGTTTACACGGTCCAAGATTTTTGAGGTGTATTACTTCCGCATGTACCTTGCAATTGTCGTGGTCGGTGCGCTCCATGGACTTGTGCTGCTTCCAGTGCTGCTCTCACTGGTTAAGAATGAGAGGACATCGAGCTTTAACCTCGAATCCATGGGCTGGTCGCTAGGTCGCAATAACCGACCGTCACCAAGGAGACGGCTCAGGGAGGGTCGATTGTTGCAGGGGAATGACAGCAGCGACGATGAAGGTGGCAACGTAAGGGAAAGTGCGGCCCATTAACTACCTCGATCACAGAATAGGGGGACGAAGTGGTGGCCGACTTTGAGCTTCACGGATCTGGTCCTGGGATGGACGGACGGAATAAAACACTTGTCTTGATAACGACGTTGACCACTTGTCTTCAAATACACTCTTCTGGAGAAACCAGAGGTGATCATACCCTGGAAGAAAGCTCGCGCACACGTTGATAGGTCTTGATACGCTCCACGATTTCCTGTTCTAGACCAAAGTCGATCCTCTTCTGTAAGCCCCAGGTCTTTTGCAGATCAACCAGTGATTCGAAGCGATCCAGAGATGTCATGGTTGGATGGATCTGTGCCAACTTCAAGGTGAGTTCCTGAGAGTACATGGATCGGACACTGGAGACCCACTCCAAAATTTCCAGAGGAGATATCTCTGCAACGTCAAGTAGTGTCGGGTTGATAACCGAATTCGGCTCGGAAGAATCTGTGCGGTGAATGGCAGCTTCGACCTGCTTCTCAAGAGTGACCATGGCCTGGACGACCCTTTTGAACACCTGAACAGTTTCGTAGAGCTGGCGGATCACAGACTCGATCTCGAGTGTTTGCTTGTGGATCAGCAGCTGAAGAGAGGAGGATGCCAGAAGTGCCTTGTCCTTGCCATGTACACCTTTCCGGCCATGGGTCGGCTGGTGTTGCTGCCACTGAGAAAGGGTCTGTTCACGCTGGCGGGTGATATTGATGAGGGAGGCGAGCAGGTTACACGAGTGCGTATGCTGGCGTGCCCATGAGGCGCACTCCTGATCCAGCAGTTGTAGTGTTGCGAGAGTGTCCATGGTGTGTGTGTGTTAGATCGGGCAGTGGAAAAAGGGGTGAACAGCCACCGCCACCACCATTACACCGGATAGCGCAGCACAGTTTTTTTTTTTTTTTTTTCCCACTCATTCCTTTTGCCCCGTCCTGCTCCTCGACTCACCTCAATCTCTCCCCCCCGCCCTAACTCACTCGCTCCCTCCTCAACGCGTCCAGTTTTGCTATATCCACACTCCCTATAGCTCGTAACCTCCCAAGAGGTATTGCCCACAGTCCATCATGGGCGTGAAGGGTCTCTGGGAGCTACTGCACCCAGTTGCGCGCCCCATCAAGCTGGAGACCCTGTCTAACAAACACCTTGCTATCGATGCCAGCATCTGGTTGCACCAGTTCCTCCGTGGTATGAGAGACAGGGATGGCCAGGCTGTCGGCAACGCACACATTATTGGCTTCTTTCGGAGGATTTGCAAACTACTCTACTTCAACATCAAGCCCATTTTTATCTTTGACGGAGGCACGCCTGCACTCAAGCGCCTGACAATTGTAAGTTCGCAATGGCGTTCATCTCTTAACCTACTACATGTGCCAGAGTGCCAGGACGATCCGATCTAAAGTCCGGAATGGTCTTCCCTTAACATTAGCAAGAGAGACGCAAGCGGAAGAAACAGGACGCAAACTTGCTCAAGCGTACTGCCGAAAAGCTGCTGGCTGCCCAGCTACGTCTACGAGCACTAGAACAACGGAAAACAGTGAGGTATATACATATCCCTCTTGATATGCCTTTATCATGAAACATCGTCTGATACGAGGCTATCTGACATTTGACATTTTCTCCATC
>Ga0247824_10001246_pt1 | contig 13747 bp, 12 predicted proteins | sample 13C_PalmiticAcid_FD_194412 | JGI IMG/M metagenome (GOLD analysis project Ga0247824, IMG submission 194412) | Soil microbial communities from agricultural site in Penn Yan, New York, United States - 13C_PalmiticAcid_Day48 | ecosystem: Environmental > Terrestrial > Soil > Agricultural land... | reverse complement strand
ATCCTATTCCAGTCAAACGAGAGTTGGGGAACGATTGAAACCGGGACATATCAAAATATCGGGATTCGTCAGTCCGCTTCAAAAAGCAGATCCAACAAGTGAGGAAGAACAAAACAAAAACAACCGATCAACATGAAGTCTCTCCCACCAGTCAAACCGGCCTAAAGACTCATCGCCGAAATACGAGCAAGCAAAATGAACAAGGTCTCAAACCAATCGGTATTCTGAACAAGGCATTCATCATCATCGCGGAACAGATGGACTCAAGTATTTATTCAACGCTGGCAACCCTTCTTGGAGAAACAAAAAGCGCCAACCATGATGGAAGGTCCTCAGCCAGGATCGATGAAGACCAATACCATAGAAGAACCATCTAGCACCGCGCGCGCATGATAAACCCTCAAGTACCAACATATTGGAATGCCAGGATCACTCTGCCTATCATGCTATGGAAACACGCTGACGCGACAAGCTCCTCGGGAGGGAGGGAATGGGTATCCATTGAACCCCAAGCACAGATGATGAGAGCCCTAGGAGGAGGTCTCCCTTTGCTCCATTGCTTCATACGACTTTTTTCTTATATCGACCAAGAAAAGGCAGACAGCAAGACCCAGACAAAGACGTGCAAGCATATTACTCATCCAAAGACAGGTGCTGGTACAGTGAAATGTCTAAACCCATCGCAGGACGTAAGGGGGCCAAGATCTGAAGTGGAAGAAAAAGAAAGAGGATGATCGAGATCGTTCTCTATTCGACACCCACAGCCTCCTCGGGACGGTCAATGACAACACTATTCGGGTCAAATGGGTGTCGAAATCAAGCCCTGGTTCATGTTGGAGTCGAATATCCACAGAGAAATATCAGGCGAAAACCCCGTTCGACTCTTTAAGAATGGTGTTCGACAAAACCAACATCTGATCCTCACTTTGTGAAAGACCTATGGAAAATCGGAGATTCGCGACCTGAAGGGACATAGTAGGCGCTGAGAACAACGCAGCGCTTCTTGTTTACTCCTCATCGCTTGAACAAAGTCGTCGGTATACGCAGAGCGCAGAATGTTCAAGCAACCAGGAAGGAGGAAGATTGTTCCTAAATCCATAGCCGGACCCAGGATTCAGTCCGTCGATACAAAAAGGATGTTCATTTCGCCATACCCGGGAATCATGGGAACATGCCAAGGGCTCGGGAAGTCTTGACAAGAACACCCGCCTCATGTGCGAGCAGCATTATACATCCGACCTGTTCCTCTGAGCAGTAACGGGGACGCATTTCAGTCGTGTGTAAACAACAACTTCTGCTACACGCGTACCCGATGAACCGAAGATTACGATCAACGTGTTTCAATTGGTCTAGACAAACGTCATGTTACCGAACATGCGCCGTATCGAGGTTCTTCGGTTTTCATCAAAAAGTACATCCAACCCGACGAAGAAAAGAGAGAATTCCGCCCTCGACATGGAGTATCCACCAGTCAGCAAAAAGACACCTCAATGAAATAAGAGATGTGCACAGCCTCGAACAGGCGCTTTGAAACGATTATGAATCTCTGGACAACAAAATCCTTATCGCAGAACAACAAATATCGGAACTGTCAACGCCGGGGTCCTTCTTGAGGAAACAAAGAGGGCCAACCACGAATGGGACATCCGCAGCCAGAACCGAGAAAACAAGTTCATCGAAGAACCAACTACCATCGAGCATGGAAAAGGCAGACACCCCTCAAGCACACCTCTCAGAATGATTTGATCGTTCTCCCAACATGCTACGAAACGCGCTCACCTTCCAGGCTCCTCAGAAGGGAGGGGCGTCTATTGAAAAGTCGGCAAGGTCCAGAGGAAAAAAAAATCGACCTGAAGGACATATCAGGCATATCGTCCAGCAAAGAAAAAAACCACAATCGGATACTGGTATGGGAGAATGTCTACACCCATTGCAGGACGGATGGTCAAAGCTTGATGAAGCAAAGATGGATGCCTTCCTACAATGAGTCTGCGAACATATGCCGAGTATTGTCTACTTCATTTCGACCGTCGCTTTTCGAAAAACATCATCCGTTTTATCAAGATCGTTTCTCTATCCAACAATACAGCCACGGGGCGACCGATAGCAGCTCGTTCAGGTTACAAGAGCACGGCGGAATCGCATAGCCCCTTGTTCATGTTGGAGTCGATATGCTGGGTACCGCCTCTGCCGACCGTGCATGGATCGCTAGAGCTATGCTCAAAAAAATCGCTCAAAACAGACAGACGCAAGAAGGAGGAAGGATTGTTCGAAAGCCGTAGCCGGTCAAGAATAACATGAAACAGTAATGTTGCACGTCCAACACGTCTATATCCGAGAATGGCAGGAACTAGCAAAGGACAGGAAGGACTAAATCAATGTACCCCTATGTACTGGCCCAGACAAACGTCGCGATTCGATTGATTAGCACCGCAGAGCAAGACCACGCAAGAATTAGCACACCCTCCTCCTTGTTCTTCTTATCTCGCCTCCACGCCGAATGGGGGGCAAGAGGACAATCCCATGTTACAAAGACGGACTCGGACCCTCGAGTTACACCGCCGGTCTTATCCCAATCAAAATGGTCTCCGAAATGGATAGCACAAAGCAGGCACCTGATCGAGGTTCTTCGGTTGTCATCAGAAAGTATATCAAAGCCGACGAAGACAAGAGATTCATGGAAATGAAGTTATCCACAACAACATTGGACTTTTTCTTCAACGCCTGATCCTTGTCTGAAAGAAGCCAACACTTTATGCCGGGATACAAAGAACAGCCAGCGTTCACGTGGAAGTTCTGAAGTACACCTGTCGGAACTGCTATAATCACTCCTCCCATCGTGTACAGGAAAAAAACCTCCTGATGGCAACACGATCCAAAGCCCCGTCAGGATCCACAGAAAAAAAAAAGGGGAGAAATGAAAGAGGAGATGGCCACCCATTGAATTCAAGGGGAGATCTCTCTCTTTGATTCCTTCATTGCTTTCACACGACTTTTTTTTATATCGACCAAGAAAAACAAACAGACACGGCAAAGTCCGGAACGAAGACGATCAAGAATACAAACGCAAGTACACACAAAAAGACGAATATCAGTTACAGGAGAATGTCTGAACCGTCTCGAGACGAAAGGGCCAAGATCAAAAAAATTCAATCGAGGAGCATCCTCTCTTTAGCATCACAGCCTCGGGACGATCAATAGCAGTGTCATTCGAGTAGCAGAGGAGCGCGGATTCTACATACATAACCTCTTGTTCATGTTGGAGTCGATTATCCATCGCAAATATCCACGGAACGCTCGACCACAAGAATGGAAATCTGCATACAAAACTTCAAAACCGACCAGTCTGCAAAGGGTGCGCGAAGATGACGATTCAAAAAGGTCCATGGCAAGTCTGATGTTCCTTGATCCAACGAGACACTGTTGATTTTGAAAACGCATGGGATATTGTTGAGTCTCTATCGCCTTGCAAAACCAGTAACATACCGCCGCGCTTGACAAAGGCCTGAGCTCGTTCAAAATGGACAAACACAGGAAGGATGAAGAGCTTTTTCAAAACAACACAGCCGGTCCGGAATCCTGTATAGATACAGCGACGCTTCGATAGCACTATTTCATCCGAAGGAACTGATCGATCCAGGGCTCGGGTTCTTGACGGGCACACCCGCCATATCATGAACAGGACAAGGCGAGGCCGTATCGCAGGCTATCGTACACTGGCAAGGTCCAAGACAGCTATTCAAGGCCATCCAGCGAGCTATTCGACTTGATATAATCAGCCATCTCCTACGACAACATCGCCTCGAAAGCAAATTCCAATGGACCAGCAAAAGAAACTGAGGAACAGGCACAAGGTCCACCAAGATATTTCCAACAGATTGATCAACGTTCAACAGAGTAAAGAAGCAAGTGCACATCTGGGCGGATCCTGGGTCACAGGGGCGATTTGGAGCTCAACGCTATAAGCCAGTGGAAGTACCTATGGAGGTTGACATCATTGAGGAAGAGCTGCGAAACTTCTACGGCCCAAACAGCTGAACCATGCCCAACACCATGAAGACAAGAGAAATGGCTGAATTAACGGAGTTCTGAACACGTATTACAGGTATGCTGCTTATAGCGTTCAACGTTTCTCGCAGGTATGTAAAGTACACATAGTGTTGACAACGCTGACACCTCTAGATCCCGCAATCGAGGGTACCAAAGACACGGCGAGGATCCTGGATAAAGAATAAGACATGCGGCCTGATGCAACACGAAAGAAAAAATGAAGGAAATCAACTCAAGCCGACAACTGTGAGTACGAATACAAGGACATTTGGACAAAAGGACGTGATGTTGATCGAGGAGCACCACACGTTCACCCCAACGTCGATGGAACGACTTGGCTGGGAAGCACTACCCGATAACCGCCAAGGTCAACCACAAAATCGACTCACTGAAGAACTCAGACCTGAGTGAATGCCAGAAAAACCAGAACGATCCCTTCACAGATATTCAACCACTCTCGGTTTACATCTATCGGGATCAGCATCTTCAGTTTTTCGACACCGCTTAACAGGCGAGGAAATCACTATCCCAGTTCGGGAGGACACCACGCCAAACGAGCTGTTTGTTCTCTGGAGTTACATCCAGAGTGGATTCAAGAGCGCCGATTCAGTCAGGACCCTGATACTTTTTATAAAAGACAGGAACAACACAGACAGCACATACAGGCCGCCGGCATTGAGGAGATTCAAGAGACCATCATCTTCACCAACTACAGCAGAGTGCAGGAAGAACTCTCCAAAAAGCAGGATGAGATGTTGGACCTTCAGAGACAAAAACCCTCAACAGACTGGCCATCATCTTGAGCCATGTGGAAAGCCTTCCTTACTCAAACATACCAGCTGCAACGATTACCTCCATCCCTCGGCTCCTCATTGTCCTTTCAAAGTCTGTGGGACTATGACAAGTTCACCAATCTCTTATCTGAACAGTTCGGGCTCTACTGTTTGGTGAATCTGATGCAAGCCTATCAAGCAATAAGAGCGTACCAACGCGGGATTCGTTTCCTTTGATCAGCCGGCGTGCGTGCACTGAATTCAACCCTCACTCGCCCTGAGGCAGAATCCTACGAGCAACGGAAGATCAATCCCAAGAAACAGCTAGACACGATTTACCGTTGTTCTGAAACCCTCGACTACTCCAAAGGCGGGATTGGACGCCCCGACGACGCAGGGTCGCCTGAAAATGAATGGGACGATTGTTCTTCAATCAGATCCAGGAGAGGTATACCGTCCGAGATCCACGCAAGTAGCATAGCCGGCAACAGCTGTGCTACGAAAAGAACCTAAGAGACTGAAAGAGCATTCGTAAGTTTCAGTATCCGTGGTGTCATCTCTCGTGTGATTTTATTCAAAGCCATACGTGTTGACCAATGATCAAAGAAGATGCGGCGACGACCACAAGTACCTTGATACTGCCTGGCTCTAGCATCCAGATCGCTCTATGTCCTTTGCGTCGTACCTATGCTCGAGTCTGATACGGTTGTCGATTAATATCAAATCTAGATTCTCAATCCGAGACTTGCTGCCTGATGCCATACCCCCCCCCCGCCAGGTTCCGTAGCACTTTGAACAAAGATGAGCAATCCAGCAACAGAAGCCAAGATAGGGTGATTGATAAGAGCACTCCAGTCAAGCCGGCCAAACGACATGGTGGCGCGGAAGAAACGACGGAAGTAGCTGAAGGTTTGCCACCACCAACCTGAGAATCACGAAGAACCGAAGGGGCCAGGAGGAACATCTTTCAACCTGAACGGCGCTGACGAACGAAACGAACGCTGAACCCTAGACCACAACCACCAACAGGATCAAGTGTGCAAAAACCAAAATGCAGTGAGTAACATCGAATACAGGATTCAACCACTTTTCATGAACCCGGTGAGAGAAAGGAAAAGAGCATTCAACCGAGGTGGTTCCATTCATTGCTATTGTACAACCGTGGGACCCATCTCATAAGGTAAAGAAGGCGTTCAGATCTCGAAGAAAACAGAAGGGGTATTGCAAAATGGCACCAAGACATAGTACTCAAGTTGCAACCCAAACTATCAAGGACACGGGCAAGCTCTTCGGCATGAAAGGAAAAAAAAGGATTCTCATGCGAACACGAAGGACGAGAGTGAAAACGAACTAGGGAAGTTCGCGACCTTCGCCGGCAAAGCAATTTGACAAACTGGCGCGAGGCAAGGACGTAACCCACGCTTACAACAAACAAAACGCCGATGGAATGGTTGGCCTGCCATGCTCAACGCGGAACAAAGAGCCTCAACGCGCCTCGTGTTACACTTTGTTAGCCAGGTCGTACAATCTTAGTCAACACCCGCTCTGAGGTAGAGCCCTACGAGACAACGGAAGTTTTATAACCATGGGACCTCGATGTCAAGCATTGATACAACCCACACCATCTGCTAAGTCATCCGCGATACGGTGACGCAGGATCAGCCGAGAGGGCCTTTTCAAGCACACTAGTTGGTGAGATACGGCTGGTGACAACTACTCTGCAAAAAAAAGGGCTGGGCCGTATTATCGTATAACTTGTTCGTCCGTTTGATCAATAACATTGACGCTTCAAAGGACACTTTCGGTTCAGCATGGTGGCTGTTTGAAGCACCCAAGTTCTGATGGATACGACGCGTTCTTCTATTGTGGTGTTTATTTTCTATCTAGGTCGGGGTATCTAAGGATGGACTCCACAGACTCCTTTGACGCATGTGTCCTTGCAGTCGTCAGAGTGCGAGCAACAGGCACCGTTCGGTCCCTTGCCATTCCTCTTGCCTTTGTAGCCAGCAAGACACGTGGTAGAGGGTTTTGGAGGCGTTGTGGTAGGCTTTGGCGGTGTTGTTGTGGGTTTTGGAGGATTGGTGGTGGTTTGTGGAGGATTGGTGGTCGTAACCGTCACTGGGACCGTTACAGTCACCACAGGACAGGTCGTGGTAGGCACAGGAGCTGGAGTCGTTGTTGTCGTTGGAGGAGTAACCGGGATACCCTTTTTGCCGTTGAAATCAGCGTTCGCACAGCTATACACTCTCCAGGTAGTAGTGGAAGGCTCTTGGAACTCCTCAATCTTTTTGCAGTTGAATCTGAGAAATGGATAATTTGCAAGGACCAACAAGCTCACCAATTCTCCTGATTGATCAACCTCCGTATCGACTTCTTCGTAGCCGTGAGCGCCCCAGGCAGGCTTCGCAGTTGAAGCCCCAAACTGCACTTCCCAGACGAGAGCTTGGTCATTAGCAGGAACCTGAACGTCGACAGGGTGGATCACAAATCTGCGGCCCGGACCGGTGATCATTGTGGCGTGCCAGGTGTAGGCGTTGGCAGTACTGGCTAATGCAGCCAAGAGACTCAGACCAAAGATCTTGGAAACCATGTTGTTGTGGTGAGGGTATGACTCTATGAACGCAGAAACACAGTGATAGGGAGAAAGAGCAACATGAGTATTTCAGATTGTTCAACAAGGGCAATGCTCGTGGAGGAATGGTGAGCTACCTTGGATGGTAGAGGGAGAAGGGTGAGAGAAGTGAAGGTGTGGATATCTCCGAAGACAGGGCGTCTTTTATACCAATCTTCAAAGTTTGCTGGAATGTGTTCAGAGTGTATCGTGCTGCTATGAATAGTCAAGTCAGCTCCCACCGTTGGTAATCAGACTATTTGCCGTGCCTAGACCGTGAATTGAGATCGGGCTCATGAGGGGAGCGAGCTTCTCCCCACGCCAATCAGCGAGGAATGTTCGGTGAACTCAAACGTCAGGCACGCTTTACCAGCCGTAATTCTCGCTCACCACGTCTTAGAGATGTCAAAGTATTATATCTGCTCCATAAGAACCAAGGCACCTGTTCACACTGGTGTACCCAATGTGGAGGTTTCTCACTCCATGAACCATACTCTTTCCTGGTTGCACTTGACACAATGGCATGTTCTTGAGCGCAGTTCTCGATTGCATGGTGCGACAAAGCAAATTGAGAGCCAACTGGTTGCGGCGAGGCGCATGGACAAAGTGTCCAATCGGGCCTAAAGGTGCAAAAGCGGATCTAACTCAAACTCCTCGTCTGATTTGTCCAAGTGCATGGGATCACCATTGGTGCATTCATTCACTCTTGATTGAGCGTGGCATAGAAGAGGGATTTCCTCTCATGTCAATCCATTTGCCCACTCATACTTCATCTCTCGGTGACAACACAAAGACAGGGTCTTGATTGCAGTGTGACAATCGTAATGTTGTGTGGTCTGTGGTCATTCAGGGAGGGAATGCGTCTCGGTTACAGAGAAGGCGGTTGCAGGGAAGAGTGGATCTAATAGATCAAGGCAAAGTGGGGGACAGAGGGGGGGAGGCTGAGCAGCATCGGGCGAATCAAGAATGAGGCAGACCCTCATTTCAAAAGCCGTCAAAGCGGCGATCTTTCTTTCTTTCACTTCCCTCCATGCTCCATCCACACCGGTTCCCCTCGTTTCCTACCTCGACTCTCCATCTCGCCACACTGAAGCCTTCGTCCACACATAGCATTCACCATGGCCATCGCTCGACTCCAACACTGGCCCAAGCCAAAAAGTTGAGAACATCAAACGCCAAGTGGAAGCAGAGCCAAGCTACTGGGAAAACAGAGGTCGACTCAACAGCAACCAGCTAAGACGCTTGGGTCTTTGCACAAGGTACACTTGTACGACTCTGGACGTCTGTCTTGTAGCCACGTCTTCTCACCTTTCCTCGCAACTCCACCCTTGTCTCAAACGGGATCTCGCCATCGATAAGTTGCCCCAGTCACCATGTCCACCAATTCAGATACACCACCACCGCCTTTTTGTTAGGGACTTCAACTCGATATGCGTTCACGGATTCGACTTGGTGTCATTCGACTGGAGAACGCATTTAGGCCGTCCTTTGACTCTGTTCCATCGAACTGCGTGCCTTGGATCGTGACCTTGATCTGCCATCGTTCCTGAGTAGCTCTGTCTGCAACATCCTCGCGAGCCAGCTCACATATCGTTTGAACACCTACAACAACACACAAGGAATTCGGGACAGCCATGGACGGTACTAAGAAAAGGTGTCTTTTGAACCAAGTTTCAGCTAGACGATTGGATGACCTTGGATGATCGATTTCAGGACACCTCAAGCATATCATCGATGGTGTTCAATAAGGGATCTGTACTCATCCTTTAAAGGTTCTCGTCATCAATCACACACGTTGCAAGAGTCCATATTCGCGTACAGTGACTGAGGAAAGCCCACTCTGTTAGGGCTCAGGATCGTTAAGGAGTGGGATACAAGGGTATCGGTTCGTACTATTCTAGAGCAATCGTTCGTTCGTCTGACCTGGTCAATAACATCAAAGCTCTTTTAGATAACAGGGTGGTTGGTTTGGGGTGACCATGGGGAGATGGACGCAACGCGATCTATTAATGATTGTCTATTATCTATAGGGATCTCTAAGGATGAACTCCACAAATTCCTTTGACGCATGTGTCCTTGCAGTCATCAGAGTGCGAACAACAGGCACCATTCGGTCCCTTGCCATTCCTCTTGCCTTTGAAGCCATTAAGGCATCTGTCTCTACAGATTCCTTTGACGCAGGTGTCCTTGCAGTCATCAGAGTTCGAGCAGCAAGCACCGTCGGGTCCCTTGCCATTCTCCTTGCCTTTGTAACCAGCAAGGCATGTTGGGGAAGGTTTTGGAGGCGTTGTGGTGGACTTTGGAGGGTTCGTGGTGGTTCGTGGAGGATTGGTGGTAGCTACCGTCACTGGGACCGTTATGGTCACGACAGGGCAAGTCGCGGTGGTAGCCACATGGGATGAGGTCGTAGTCGCCACAGGATTCGCAGTCGTTGTTGTCTTTGGAGGAGCAGGGCTACCCTTTTTGCCGTAATAGTTAGGGTTGGTACAGCTATACACCCACCAGGTGAAAGTGGAGGTGGATAATTGCCCTTGGAAATCTTCGATCTTCTTGCAGGAGAATCTGACCCATGGACTAGCCGTAAGGTCTATCAAGCTCAGCAATTCATCTGAATTATCGATTTCCGGCTCGATGTCCACGTAGCCGTATTGGAGAAAAGGAGGCTTCACAAAGTCGCGCCCCACTTGCCATTCCCAGACGAGCGCTGCATCGTTACCAGGGACTTGAAGGTCGATAGGATGGATCTTGTATATAGTGCTATTATCCGCGATTAAGATATGGGCGTACCAGGTGTAGGCGTTGACGGTACTAGCTAGAGCAGCCAAGAGACTCAGGCCGGCGATCTTGGAAATCATGCCTACGAACGCAGAAATACAGTGATAGAGAGGGGGGCGGTGTGAGTATCTCAGGCTATTCAAGGGAGAGCATGCTCGTGGAGAAAGATCTGGTTACCTTGGACGGTAGAGGGTGAGGGGCGAGGGACGAGGGGTGAGGGGTGAGGAGATCTCTCTGAGGAAAAAGTGCCTTTATACCTAATGGAATGTCAATCATTCGAATGGTATATCCGGGAATGTGCGTTCATACCGTGCTGCTATGAATAGTGAAGCAGCTCCCATCAGATCGGGCTCATTTGATGGAAGGAAAGTTCAGTGAACCAACAATCAGGTTTCTAGTTGACTACATCTTGATAAAACTATTCCATGAGATCCAACGCACCTCAACTCCACTGTTCTCAGGCGTCTCCAATGTGGAAGTTCCTCTCTCCATGACCATACTCTTTCGGTTGCACTTGAGATAATGCCATGTTCTTGTGCTGTTCTCCTACGATTGAATAGTGTGACAAGCTGAGAGCCAACTGGTATGGCGCCCCAAAAGATTCCTCGAGATGACACATGGTCCAATCGGGCCAAAGGTTTAATCCTCTGACTGTTTTGAAACTCTCCGCGGCAGATGCCACGAGTCTTCCGAATTGTTTACCATCGAAAGAAGCCGCTCGACGTGCATGAAGTCGCCATTGGTGCATTCGTCCTTGGCTGATTGAACGTGGCGTTAGAGAAGAGGAGCCCCCCTCGCCTCAATCTATGCACCAACTCTTCAAAGCAACGTAGAGGTTGTATATCATAGGGTATTTAATCAGGTACAAAGGTGGTTGCCACTCTTGTGAGAGTCTAGAGGTGTCGGCAAAATGTTGTAAGAGGGAAGGGGAATGCAGGATGCATAGTAGAACGCGTGAATGACCAGAGGGTCAAACTTCTAGAGTATGGAAGTCCAATTTCGCAGAACTGTCCAAAGGCCACAGCCACTGGTCGAAGATTCAAGGGACAGTGGTCGAAGATTCAAGGGACAGAGTGGCGTGCTGGTCGCTCATTTCTTTCTTCCCTCCCCTTCCCTTTCGTGGATGGACTCCACAGACACCATTGACGCATGTGTCCTTGCAGTCGTCAGAGTGCGAGCAGCAAGCACCGTTCGGTCATTTGCCATTCCTCTTGCCTCTGTAGCCAGCAAGGCATGTTGGAGTGGGTTTTGGAGGCGTTGTGGAGTATCAGTATCTTTTTTTTCGACAAGGTCAAGCAAGACTGGAGCAAGACGGGTTACATTGTAGGGCAGTGTCCAGTGAAGGAGTGAAGGTAGGGTATGGAGATCACCTCACGAGGAAGAGCGCCTTTTAAATCGTTTGCTGGAATGTCCACCTACACGTGGTGCTACGAATAGTAAAAACGGGATCATCGAAACGCCTAGACCGTGAATCGGCAGCAACCGAGATCGGGCTCACAGTCTGCGGAGGTGAGTGTGCCTACCACGCACAAATTCAATCCAGAGGAAGGTTCGGTGAACTCAAAAGTCAGGTACGCTTTACCAGCCGTAATTCTCGATCATCACATCTAAACGTACAACCATTCCATGAGAACCAACGTACCTCTATTCCTCTGTTCCCGCCATGCACACTGCGGAAGTTCCTCTTTCCATGGGCCATACTCTTTCGCAGTTGCACTGAAGACAAAGAATGTTCTTGCGCTGTTCTCCTATGGTTGCATGGCGTGACAAATCGAGAGCCAACTGGTGCGCCGCCGGCCCCAAAAGATTCCTTGAGCAGGCGCATGGACAAAAGTTTGACCAATTAGGCCCAAAGGTACAAAAGCAGATCCAACTGAATCGCTGATTGTTTTGAAAATCTCCGCGGCAAGCACAAGTCTCCTGTCGGACTTGGTTGTTGTTGAATGAAACCGCTTGAAGTGCGATGGGGTACTGTCGTGACTGTAACGGCCCCAGTGACAGTGACTATCACCAATCCTCCAAAACCCACAACAACACCGCCAAAGCCCACCACAACGCCTCCAAAGCCCACTCCCACATGCCCTGCTGGCTACAAAGGCAAGAAGAATGGGAAGGAACCGAACGGTGCTTGCTGCTCGCACTCTGATGACTGCAAGGACACATGCGTCAAAGGCGTCTGTGGAGTCCATCCTTAGATACATCGATCTGGATAGTGGAGAGAATCGCCACAATAGAACAATGAACCCCATCCATCAAGCTTGATTACTTGTCTCGTTGTTCCTGAAGAGGGTTGCAGTTTCCACAGAGACACCAGTTGCTTTATGTTCCACAGAATTTTGACATTCTTGACCACGAACTATATCTCTCAAGATGATGCGATTCCTAGCCTTTGAGCTGAAGAGCGTTGGGATATCAGCCACATCACTGCGTGCGACACCAAGAATCCTGGATGAGTAGTGCATCTGAATTGGTAGCCACGATGACTGGAGTAACCTATCAGTGACGAGGTTCCGTGTGAGCCACGGTAGCGTTGGATATGATAGAGGGAAGTTGGAGGAGAAGAAAGAGGCACATGAAGGGATGACCTCTCTCACAATATCTGCAGACAACACTGTGGCTACATGTCAAATGATCGAAGGATCGTCCGACCTTCGGTTGCTCCCGATCATATGTGCTTCTTGTATGAAGACTCCAACCCTTCCGCCGGTTGTCGAGTTGATCTCCGTGTCCCATAGAGTATCGCTTCCACTTGGCTACATATACCGTTTGACGTTCTCAAGGGCTATGAGCGGTGACAGAGACTTTGGTTCCTCAGATAGACTGGTTGCTCCTGGATGGAAGAGGGAGGTAGCTCTGGAGAAGAGTTTGTCTCTTGGGTCTGAGGCCCAGTCAGTGTCGAAGTGTCAGGAGTATCGTCTGCAAGTGAGTTTGAATGGCCGGTACAGGAGGGCCGTCAAAGTGATGATCATGTCGACAAAGGCTACAGTGTGGCAAGAGGTTGGGTCAAGATATTGAGCGAAGGAAAGAGGTATGGATGGAGGGTGAAGGAGAATGAATTGAAAGACCAGCACACCACTCTGTCCCTTGAATCTTCGACCAGTGGCTAGGGCTGGACAGTTCTGCGAAATTGGACTGCACCGCCCCTCTTCCTCCTTCCATACTCTAGGAGTTTGTCCCTCTGGTCATTCACGCGTTCTACTATGCTTCCTGCATTCCCCTTCCTTCTTACAACATTTTGCTGACACCTCTAGACTCTCACAAGAGTGGCAACCTTCCAATTCTTTTTGTACCTGATTTGCCCCCTCTCCATGATGTGCAGATCCTACTGTGCCTTGTTTGATCCGCCAGACCTTCTTCCTATTCAACTACCGATACAAGCGAGACGCATTCCACTCTGAATGACACACAATGTTTCGATTGTAACACTGCGATTAACTTTTTCTGCCTTGGAGAGTAGGCGCCTAGATTCAGAAGAAGGGTTCCTCCTTCTTCAACGCCACGTTCAATCAGTCAAGGGCGAATGCACCAATGGTGACTT
>Ga0247824_10001245_pt1 | contig 13753 bp, 9 predicted proteins | sample 13C_PalmiticAcid_FD_194412 | JGI IMG/M metagenome (GOLD analysis project Ga0247824, IMG submission 194412) | Soil microbial communities from agricultural site in Penn Yan, New York, United States - 13C_PalmiticAcid_Day48 | ecosystem: Environmental > Terrestrial > Soil > Agricultural land... | reverse complement strand
TCTCTGGAGGGCGGGCAGGGGTTGGTGAGGGGGCCTTGGATGTGAGGGGTGGATGGGATAGGAGGCGGGTTGGGGATAGGATGGTATGGTATGAAGTGTGAGGTGGGCGGAAAGGAGGAGGAGGAGGGATTTTGCTGCTGCTGCTGCTTCGCAGAGTCTGGCGTTTTGGGCTCGCGCGGGTGTCTCCAAGGGTATGCGTCTCACAGCCCGCTCTCTTTTATGTCAAAGGATGGTTTGCTGACGTTCCCAAAGAGGAAGAGTTGGATGCCACCGTTTACGCATTTTACGTCGGTCAAGATACCCAGATTGAGTCAAATCAAACCAAGTCGCATGGAAAACCCGTGGCCTATCTCGTCTACGCAAACACCTTCCCCAGCAGGACGTCGGCAAAGATGTCCTGGCCGGGCGACTCGACCATCCTGTTGATCCTGTTGCCCTTGCGCACGCTCAGCCAGCCCATGGTGTCGCCGGGGACCTCGTCCAGGGTGACGGTGACGGCGTCCATGGGGTCCTCCGGGTGCGTCTGCACCGTGTTGTCCACCTCGCCCGGCTTCGCCCGCCCGCGCCTGTCGATCATGTGCATGCCCCGGGTCCACTGCCCGCACGTCTCGATGCGGATGTCCTCGGGCTTGGGCACCGTCCTCCAGGCCGGGTCGTCGCGCGTCAGCATGTACCAGATGCACAGGGGGTCGTGCAGGGAGAGACCCTCGTCGTGGCCCTCGCCGAGCATGGCGTCGATTTTGGCGAAGGTGCCGTTCATGAAGGTGTCGGTCCACTGCGCGAGCGGGCTGCCGGCCTCCTTGAGCGGCTGAATCTTGGCGTTGAAGGCGTCCTTGCGGAGCTCGTGCGGGGTGGTGATGTCGAGCGGGAAGAGCGTCAGCTTCAGCTGGCGGGACAGCTTGGCCGGGTAGGGCGGCAGGATAGATTCGCCGTGGATGACGGGCGGCATGGTCGACGATGGGATGGGCGAGGTCAGGGCGAAGACGCGGGCCGCGGCGACGGCGTCAGCCATGCAGTTGAACTCGGCGCAGGGGCTGACGTTGCCTGCGACGCCCACCGCACCACCCATCACCACGAGCTCCTTGATGCGGAGAAAGGTCTCCGGGTCCTCGGATGCCGCCAAAGCCACGTTGGTCAGGGGGCCAATGGCGACAATGGTGACGGTGTTTTCGGGCTCTTCTTTCAGAATCCGGAGCATCTCCTTGTGCGCGCGTGTCTTGCTCGGGGTGAAGAAGCGCGAGTACGAGGGCGGCTCAGCAGAGTTGTTGGCAGTGCTGCGGGCATCCTCAAACAGGCTGCGCCAGGTGTCGGCGGGAGACAGATGTGGATGCTATGTTTCGTTGGTTAGAAACGGATTCGGGAAGTGGGAACGCGAGGTCGGCCCAGGGGCTTACCGCATCATGGACGCCGTGCAGCCCATCGGCACCGTCTGTGTCTGTCAGTCTCGTACCAGCAAACAAGCGGCCGAGTTGCGCACTTACGGAAATGGTCTTCAACAAGCTGCTCATCCTCAAGAGCATGCTCGGCGCCGACAGCCACAATGGGCTTGTAGGCACCAAGTGCGCCATAGGTAGGCCTGCCGGTGGACTCGCGCCAGGCCATCTCCTTCTCGAGCACGTGGAACAGCGCCACGACATTACGGAGACACCTGGTGCGACTGCGTCAGACATGCTGCTACATGCTGTGGCATGTTGTGACATGGACTGGGTACCAAACCGTACTTCTGCTGTGGCACGTTGCCGTAGGTGACCGAGATCATGGCAACCTCGAGGTCCTCGGGGGAGGCGCTGAGGGCCAGGAGCAGGGCCAAGACATCGTCGACGCCTAACTAGTGTCAACGAGATGGCATCAGCCAGACAATAAAACACGAGAGCGAACCTGGGTCCGTGTCGATGATAACGCGGTTCTTGGGCGCCATGGTTGCTGCAGCGGTGTTGTTGGGTGTGCTTCTGAGTGCGGGGCCAAGGAGGGGCAGCAGCGCTGTTTCAAAGTGAACAAAAAGAGTGTGTGAATTGAGTTTGCAGAAACTAACGTTGAGTCGTATCCAACTTGGAGTGTTTCGCCGGAGTGGTCTGACTTCAAAAGTTCAAATTTACCCTCGACTCTGTTTGCTATGTTGTCCTCAAAGTCTCAACGTGTCTCGCGCTGGCGTTCCTGGGTGATGACTGTGAAGCTTATCGAGGCACTGCACTGAAACGAACTTGGCTGAGTCCTGTCTGTGTCGCCGAGTCCAGTCCCACCATCCCACCCTTCCCCACTGGCCTTCGCCGGCCTCCGTCCTGTCTCTCTGAATCCACATCTGAAGGCAGCGGCTCAATGCCGTTGGTAACCCGCCTGCATGCAAGGAACTGTGGGTCTTTTTGAGGTTCCCTGACAGTGCAGGCAAAGAAAGCGCAAGGCTGCAGAGGATGCCTGATTCGGAAGTTGACAACTTCCATCAGATGACGGGGGCAACCGGGTCCACCGGAGATAGGCAGTTAAAGGGATATTGATCTGATAAACTCATGTCCAGGCGACAGAGGAGCGGCCTTTGCCTCGTAAGGTGCGCCCATCGTAAAAGATGCCAATCACATCACTGGCTTGCATTTTGGTCTCATTTCTCATTTTTGCAACCCCAGACTCGAGCCTCTTCCTCGCATCCACCCTGATGGTTGCGCGGCAGTCGCTCAAGTAAGTCACGTGAAGCGATACTGCCAAGAATCGCTTAAACCAGGACGCGCCTGAGAACCCCCTGTCACGGCACCTTTCCGTGAGATTAGCTGGGGCTAACGAATTGGGGGCGCCAAAAGAGGAACCGAACTTCTGAACACCTTTCACCTGCAGCACTTGCTCGTTTCGTGAATTCCGAACATCGAGCATCATCACCACACAACCCCCTTCCCTTCTCCCCTCTCAATTCCCATTGACCTGTGTCTCCCCCATCCGGCGAGCCACCCGCAAGCCTTTTCGACAAAACAGCGACAGCGGAGAGTCATCCGTCCGTCAGTCAGCCAGTTCGCAAATCTGAGCTCCGCGCCTCGCCCAAGACCTTCGTGCCACCTGCTGGTCGAATAAGGAGGGCCTTGCTCTACCATCTTCTCCCGACCCCGCATTGAGCTCTCGCTCGCACCCACGAGCCTCCATCTCGACTGCCGCGTTCCGCTGCCGCCGACGGCGAGCTTGTCGCGACTTCACCCCCTCCCTTGAGCTCCCTGCGCTTTCGTCACCATGGGCGCCTCACTGTCTACCCTGGTCGGATGGACCGTGGTCATCGGATGCGTTTACATCGTTGCCTTTGGGATCCCCGGCCAGAAGAAGGCCGGTGCTGCCGTTCGCGGTGCCCCCCAGCGGCAGCGCCTGGAAGAGAAGCCAAACACCCAGATTCGCAAGGAGCCAAAGGAGAAGGCCAAGCGCCAGAGAGGAGAGGCATTCGCCAAGGATGCCGAGGACACAACCAAGACATCACAGCTGAAGGCTCGCGCACCCAAGCCGTCGCCCCCCAGCCAGTCCGCCAACGACAGCTCGGATGATGGCGTCGACAACCGCGAGTTTGCCCGCCAATTGGCCACCATCAAGCAGGGCACCACCCTCAATGCTGCCAAGAAGAGCGATGAGAAGCGTCACAAGTCGGTAAAGCAATCGCGTGCCCAGGTTATCGAGGAGAAGAAGGCCGAGCAGAGCAAGGTCTCTGCCCCGTCCTCGACCGCCGGCGCCGATGCCGACGACGACGAATCCCTGACCCCTTCTCCCGTGGTCAAGGCTGCCGATGCCGGCGGCGTCAGCGACATGCTGGAGCCCAAGGCTGCCGGCCCTTCGGTCCTCCGTCTCACCGACACCGACAAGGCGAAGCCCAAGAAGGAAAAGAAGGCCAAGGAGCCCGAGAAGGTCGAGACCAAGAAGCAGCGCCAGAACCGCCAGAAGGCCGAGGCTGCCAAGGCCCTCCGCGAGGAGGCCGAGAAGCAGAGAAAGGTCGACATGGAGGCCCAGCGACGACAGGCCCGCATCGCCGAGGGCCGGGCTGCCAAGGACGGCTCCGGCTTCATGGCTGCGCAGGCCAAGCAGTCTGTCTGGACCGGCAACGGCGTCAATGGCAGCAGCAGCAGCAACGCCACCAACGGCGAATATCTCCCCGTGCAGCCCCTGGACACGTTTGATACCGGCAGCTACACCGACGTGTCGGTCCCCAAGGCGGCCACTCCTGTCAAGGCCAATGCCGTCAAGACCAACCCCGCCGACAGCTGGATCGCCACTCTGCCCTCGGAGGAGGAGCAAATGGAGCTGCTCCGGGGCGAGGAGTCGTGGAACACGGTGACCAAGAAGCCTAAGCAGAAGAAGAAGGATGCCGTCGCCGCCGAGAGCGCCGTCGACTCGGAGCCCACCGTCGTCCCGTCGGAGCCCGTCGCCAAGCCCCGCGCCCCGAGCAACGGCGCCAGCGCCGCCGCCGCCGCCGCCGCCCCCAAGAGGCCGGCCAAGGGCTTCTCTCAGCAGTCGTCCTTTGCGGCGCTCAGCACGAGCGAGCCCGAGGGCGACGAGGAGAACGAGTGGGACGTGTGATCGCCCCGCTTGCGTCGCTACCACCCCCCGGGCGGCAAACCGCAGCCGGGCCGAGCCGATCGGCGCTCGCTTCACTTCGCTCGTATATTGCAACCGGGCTTTACTTTGATGGGCAGGGCAAGGAGTTTGTGTATGTACATTACCAACCGGAAGAATGCCTCGGGAGTCCAGCCTTCGGGGTTTCGTTTTCCTCTTCTTATTTTACCTTGTACGCTTTTTTATCAATTTCTCTTTTGCCGTCGTCATTGGGTGGTACCATTTCCGGGGCGTGTCCGCCCTGTGACCAAAAAGACGTGATTGGATGGGAGGTCGAGAGACAAGAGGGCTGGCCGAAGGCGCCGCCGTGGACAGGAGGACGTCAGAGGGGAGATGCTCATGAGGAATCAAGCAGGGGTCGGGCGGGATATGGGATGGCCGATGGTCAGGGCAGCGCACTCACTGTCTCTGTCGTAGAGTTCACCACGCGGTCTGCGAGCAAAAAATTCAGAGCTTGATCATGACCCCGTTCTCCTCGTGCTCCTCGTGACCGTCACTACAGAAGTGTATCATGGCAACACTCACTCAACCCATACCAGCGTCAACACATAGCATTGGTTACTATCACCAGTCGGTACCTAGTTATCAATGCGTAGTTATTCATAAATGAACCAAACCAAAGCAGACCAGAGATCTGCATCCTTTTGCCAGGCAGGGCGGAAACGTGGCAGACAGGGGGCCGGGCGGGATATTTTTCCCGTCGTTTCTGTTTTTTCCCTTGCCGTCTTTTGCCAAGGCTGGACTGCCTGTGGCACAGAGCACAGATGCCATACTCACACCTCAATGTCAAACGAGACGGGCGCGGGGAAGGTTGCACACCAAGAGGCACGATGTAACGCGCGCTTCGATGCGGACGTTCTGGCTGATCTCAACTGTGCATGGTCACCTGCGGTGTGTGTGTGTTTCGTACAGGACATACGGTACGCAATGCAATGCAAATGGTGTGCTGGGGAAACGAAGGGAGGTTGGGGATGTTGGGGAGGTGACAGTACTCCGTACCGAGGTAGGTAAGGTATCTTTGCTTTGCCGCTCTCCACGGTGTGTCTCTCTCTGTCTGTGTGTTTTGGAAGCCCTGTTGGTTTCTTATCCGCCGGTCTCAACCAAACGCAGGCGGTTGGGATTTGATCGTGATCGGCCACTGCAGTGCGGCTGTTTCAGCCTTTGGGGTGGTGCACCGTGCAGCGGTGGCCCCTGGGCCGGGGCATTTGTCGAACCCGACCGAGTGCGATCCGTTTCCAGGAATGACTGGGAGAGGGGTGTTGCGATGTGTCCACGGGTGTGCAGTCGTCTGTATCATTGATCGAACTCGATCTTTGCTCCGGATACCAAGCAGACTCTCCACGTGGCATCGGCTGGGCACAAGATGGGAGGGACTTTGGCCTGTCGCCCAGTCAGCCCCACGATCCACGATCCACACAGGTTTGATGGATGCCTGCATGCGGGAAATTCGAGAAGTCGTTGGGTCCTCGCAAACTGGGCGCTGTTTGGACAAACGCCGTACCGTACCTTACCGTACCGTAAGAATGAGACAACAATCGTGTCCGCGTCAGGGGTTTCCCCGCGCGTCACCCTGCAGTCCCAAATTGCTGCAACCGGGACATCGGGCCTGCAGTCGCATTCTCGCTGGATCCCGTTCGCGAAGGCCTTCCCAGACGGGTAATTGGGTTCGGGGGTTACGAAGGATGCGCGCTTCGTATCAGGTCCTTCCGTATCGGGGAGGAAAGCAACTGCTGTGTGACGAGCGTCGATCATCAAACAAACGCTGGGTCTCTCCCTCGCGCTTGCAGCCTCGCATGAATTGGATGCGTGGAAACGGTTTCTGCCATTGTCGCGGCTGCCCGGTCTGCAATTTGGCTCGCCTGGGCTGTGCCGCGTTGCCGCGAATCGTCAGAGCGTGGGGCTGAGCAGAGCGATGAGACGAGGGGCTGAAGTTGAACCCAGTGGTGTTCATCCCGTGCTGTGCTAGCGCTGCTGGTGGGTGGTGCCCCGTCCCCCCGGCCCCTGGCTCCGCGCCAGGATCCCGCCCGGCTGCCCCTGGAACGACTCGAATGAGGCGTTGGCTCGTGTATCAAAATTACGCTGCCAAATCTCCCCCCTCGCGGGTTGTCTTCGATGCCTGCCGACGCCACGCTGCTCGTTTAATTGTCTCTTTGCTCGATTCCCAACCCACTTTCGTGTTGCATTGTGACCTTTCTGCTGTCCTTCGTTTTCTCCGTTCAAATTCACATTCTTTCCTGCCAGGCACGCGACAGCCTCCCATTTCCGTTGTGCTTTCAAGTTTCTTGTGTTCATCTACATTACCTGGATCCAGTCGACAGAGCGGATGCTGGGAACCTCCCGGTTGTTCCGTCGCCTCGCGCCCACAGTCCGTCCGGATTACGAACTCTGCGCCGCGTCCTGCCTGCGCATGCCAGCGGCATTTGACCTGCGACTTGTTTGCATATGCGTGCTGCGCTGAGGGGTAGAGGGATTTAGGACGGGCCCGGTCTGGGGTAAACTTCCTGACAACGAACCGACAGTGGAGGGTTGCCGAGCACCGTACCTTTCCCCGACTTGCCTTCCCCGCCGGAGGGCTTCAGTCCGCAATTGCCTTTCACTGGGCCATTCGCCACAAACTACACTGGACCACACGGCCATACTGATAGTTTGCTATCAACTCCTACAGCCCACGGTGTGCTTGCTATGAGCGTCGCCGCGCCCGTCTGGATATCGGCAACCACCATCCCTTCGCCGGAATCGTCCTAGGTCTGTGTATCGACAACTACCAAAGGAGCACCACTGGGACGACACGGCACATGTGCTTGGCATAGGGGATTGGCTTGGAGAGAGCGAAGCACACGGCCGGGGAACACCCGCAACGAGACCGGCCATGTCGTACCTCATCGCCGCCCAGTCCGCGCTCTTCTACTTTCTCGCCTGCACACCATGTAACCAAGTCCTCCACGAACACAAAACCCGGCAGCAGGCCAAGAAGGATAGGGAGCTCAAGGAGCGCATCGTCATGGAGCAGCCCCACCTATACCTGCACCCAGACCCTTTCCAGACGAATCCGTATTGGGACGAGGAGATCCGCATGGGACCGAGCTTACCAAAGAAGAGGAAGGGGAACGACGGCGTCAACAAGAGCCTCAGTCAGCGGCGGCTGACAGCGGCAAGCCGGGATGGACGGCCGAGCATTGGCACGGGGAGCAGCGTCATGGTCAGCATGTCAGAGACGGGCTCAATCGCCAGCCCGAGACCGTCTACGAGCCCGGTTCCCCTCCACGGCATTGGGAGCGCCCCGACGGTGGTGGCGGAGGAGGACCCGACCAGCCCAACACTCAGCAAGACGGTGTCAATATCAACAAGCGCCGACTGGAACCTGAAGCGGTATCAGCGCGAGGACGAGGAGCTCTGGGGCCACGAGCCCGGGTGGTCGGGTCACAAACTGATGGACGCCATCAAGCAGGCCGGCACGACAGCTGGCCGCTACATGGAGTCGAAGCTCCGTTCCGAGAAGCCGGTAACCGACGAGGACCGGTACAACTTTTACTTCACGCCCCGGAACCCCCCGGTCAACGACTACCACCCGCCTGTAGTCAGTAGCAAGCCCGCGCACAAGGATGCCCTCCGCTGGATGCTCCAGCCGCCACCCCCCGCAAAGATCATGGAGGGCAAGGTGCCCGTGACGAGGAGCGCGAGCATGATGAGCGCGGCGTCGAGGAGGACCGTCTCGACCCGTGACGGAGGGTCGCTGGGCCGGTTGGTGGGCGAGAGGGCCGTCGAGGCTAGGATCCGGCGGGGCGAGACGCCGTTGGACGATGAGCTGCGGTCGAACCCGTCCCTGAGGCACACCCGGTCCCGCATGTCTTCAACTGCGAGAACCAGGAGTCGGCGCACGGTGAGGACCAGCGGCTCTTCGACGGATTCCGAGGACGATATCGAGCTGCCGGCACGCAGAAGGAGACGGAATAGCCATCGCGCTCCCGAGGTCGAGTCGGACGAGGAAGACGAGGGGGTGTACGTGAGAAGCCCCGAGTCGTACAGCAACAGCTCCTTGCCGAGTCACGCCGCCCAGAAACCGAGGCTGCCGACCATCCTGAGCTCGGGATACGACGACAGAGCGTCGTTGGGAATGGAAACTAAGGAACCAGTCCACCCTCTGCAAGAAATCACCAACTCGGCGCCGAAGCCTGCGCTGCCAAAGCTGCAGACTCAAGCAGCCACATCCACCACCAACGCCCCTGTGGCGATACCAGCCTAAACCTCTGGCCGGTGTCTCCGCCTGCCGTTTTCCTTTTCTATCTACAGTTCTTTCGTGCTACTTTCTTGTCGTCGCATGGGTCTAGCGTAGCATGTTGGTATGGGCTCGCATTGTTACGGGGTTGGGCTCGGTCTTTTTTGGGTTGGGCAAGGCGTTCGGAGCGGCTGCATGCAACAAAAGGGGAGCGTCCATCAGACAACATGGCATTCATTTTCCTCTGTTCTTTTTACCTGTCCCTCATCGTCACCCGCGCTTCGGCATGTATCGCGAGACAACCTGGGAGGCTTCCTTGCGTGCTTCACCACGCATGTCATCATCATCAACAATGAAACAAAATATCTTTGGCAATGTCGACCTTCGTGACCGGGTATTGATGTGAAATTTGTGCTCAGCCATGCTGCAACTTCCAACCCTCCAAGAAATAGAAGGGCATACTCCTCCTTACCAACCCCACAACCCTTCTCGAGCAACACCACCTTCCTTCCCCGTTTAAAGATGCAACCCCTCCCCATCCTCCTCATCCGCCCCCAAATCCCTCATCTGCTCCTCCATCCTCCTCCGTAACTCCTCATCCGTAAGGCTCCCTCCACCCTGCCTCGTCGTCGTCGACCCTCCCCGCTCACCACCACCACCACCGTCCATGTGCGCGACCCCGCCGCGGATCACCCCCGTCTGAAACGTCCCGTCGCTCCAGGCCGCGTGCTGCCGCCCCGCACCACCACCATTCCCTCCTCCTGCTCCTCCTCCTGTTGCCGCTGCTGCTGCTGCTGCCGCCCCATTGACACCAACACCAACACCATTAACCACCAACCCCTCCCCGCCCTCCTCTTCCAGCTTGCTGTCCACGGCCGCAGAGGCCGCCGTCTCGTCCTGGCTCGAGAACTCGGCCCAGCTCAGCCCCCGGCGGCCTTCCACCTCGGCGCGGACGAGGCGGATGCGCTCCTGCATGCGCTCGATGACCTGCTCGTTCTCGCGGATGGCGTCGGCGCATTCGGGGTCTCCTGCTGCTTCGGTCTGTTGTTGCTGCTGCGGTTGTTGTTGTTGTGTTTGTGTTTGTGTGTCGGTCTGTGTCTGGGTGGAGGAGGTTGACGTGGAGAGGGCGGTGGCGGTCCCCTCGGCAAAGGGCCGCAGCTGCTCGTTGGAGTAGTCTAGGTGGGCGATGCTGTTGCGGAGCTCGAGGACTTTGAGGTGGAGGGCCGAGAGGGGGAGGTCCTCGAGGGCGGCCGCGAAGGCGGTCGGGGAGATGGGGAGGGCGTCGGCGGACATGCTGGTTGTTGGAAAGTTGCTTTGGGCTTCTTGTTGTTGGCGGGGTGGGTTTGTTGGGGTGGATGGGTTGGATGTGGGTTTGTGGTTGGGTGGATTGTGGTTGACAAAGGCTAGGATTGCGCGGCCAAAGAAAGGTATAGTGTTGGTAGATTGGGCGATTTGACGGTTGTTTGGTTGTTTGTGCTTGTAACTTGCCACAAAACGGGCTGACGAAAGAAGTCGCGACGGGACGGATGCTGTTAACGCAAGCTCTGGAGCTGCCTGCTGCTGTTGGAGCTCCTTGAAGCATGGGCAGGGATGTGGGGTCGTCAAGGGCACAACTCCCCCGCTGTGGGACCAGCTCTCTCTGCCCGAACATCTTGGCCAATGGTATCCTTTGCCGGCCATCCTCTCGCCCAGGTTGTCCGGCAGGCTGGATTTTTTGCCGGCATCTGCTGACAGCGCGACTCCTCCACTCTTTGACATTGAATTTCGGCCACTCGACGGCGACTCCTCCGGCTCTCCGACAGCGCAGTTGATGGACGGTTAGCGAGGCGGCGCAACTGCGGGCGCCACATTCGCGACAATGAGCAGCTGTAGCCTGGGCGTCAATGCCTTCCGGTGCAGCGTCCAGGCCGCCGCTCACCACTTGACCAGACCCTGCACCCGGTCGCTGCCGGCTGCTTCTTTTCCGGCGCGCTGCTTTTCTTCCTGGCCCTCGGCCCAACAACAACAACCACAGGGGCGGCGAGGAGGACATGGCCGAAACTCAGTGGCAGCGCCCGCTCTGCTGAGGAGCGTGCGTCCGGTCTTGCCGCAATGGCTCGGCATCCGGACGCTCGTTGGTGGTCCTGCCGTCCCCACTCACTACGTTGACATTCCGCCCGGCTACCTGGATCAGGACGGGTTGCCCTTTGCCAAACGTGATCTGGAGACGGCCGCCGTAGTCGCCATCTTTGGACCGCACATGAGCACTACCGAGGCCAACAAGCTGCTGAGGATCATGCACGGACGCCGCGTTGCTGGGACGCTCGAAGACCCGACCGTACGGATCAACACCATGGTGTTCTCCAAGGAACACCAAAAGAGGGCTCTCGAGTATCTGCGCCACAGCCTGCCCGTCGACGAGATCGCAAACGCGGGCCTCCGGGCCGAGGACGAGCTGGCGGCGCTGGAGAAGGGCATCGATCTGTCAGAGCAACAAGCGAGCCGTGGGCCGGGTTACACGAGCAAACTGAAGCTCTACAACGAGGTGGAAGCGGAGCCCAAGAAGGACAGCGTCTACGGACCCAGCGCGCTCGACGCGATCCGGGCGCGGAACAAGGCCAAGTGGGAGGCGGAGCTCAAGCGGCGGGAGGAGGAGAAGAAGAAGCAGGAAGAGGAGGAGCGGCACGGCAAGGCAGGACCGCTGCAGGTCGCGGGCAAGCAGCAGACGCGGCAGGTGAGCGCTAAGATGCAGGAGTACGTGGCCAAGGCCCAGTCGGACCTCAAGGAGCCACCCAAGATGAAGAAGTGGCAGCGTCTGCTGCCCTCGGCCGTCTTCGTTCTCGGCCTTTCCGGGCTCTGCCTGGCGTATGCCGAGTTCTACACGCCGGCCAAGCGCGCGGATCGGCTGTTCCCCGACATCCCTCCGGCGGCGGCCACGGTCGGCATGCTGATCCTGACCAACCTGGCGTGCTGGGGCCTGTGGAAGATCCCCCCGATGTGGAGGTTCCTGAACCAGTACCTCATGATTGTCGCCGCCACGCCGCGGGCCACGACCATGCTGAACGCCATGTTCTCGCACCAGTCGGCCTTCCATCTGCTGCAGAACATGGCCGTCCTGTGGTTCCTCGGCGTGCGCTTCCACGACGAGGTCGGGAGGGGCACGTTCCTGGCGACGTACTTTGCGTCGGGCGCGCTTGGCGGCCTCGGGACGCTGACGTGGGCGGTGCTGAGGAACCGGCTGGACGTGGCCTCGCTGGGGGCGTCGGGCGCCATCTACGGGATTGGCGCGGCGTATCTCTGGCTGCACCGGTTTGAGTCGTTCCGGATCCTGGGCCTGCCGGCGCCGCCGAGCGAGGGCTTCCAGGGGCTCTCCCTCCTGGCCCTGGCGGCGGCGATCAACATTGGTGTTGTCTTCATCCCGAGGCCCCTCACGGTGGACATTGCGTCGCATCTGATGGGTATGGGTGTTGGTGTTGCTGCCGCGCACCTGGTGGAGATGAAGAGGGAGGCCAAGAAGCGAGAACAACGGGGGCAGGTCAAGACGAAAGAAGCATGACCGGGATTAGGTGAAGAGAGAGGCGATGTGCAGAAGGCAGGGCAAAGGCAGGGCAAAGCCAAATCTTGATGCTGTAATTGTATAGCTATACCATTTATGTATGTAGACCAGGTAGACCGTGTAAACCGTTGTAGGATATCTCACTCATTTGTATCTGTCCTGGGCTTCCAGCCTGGATGGTCAAAGGAGCGTTTGTTTACAGGTTACGGAACATGTCCTCTGCAGTCGTGCAGAGCAACCAATTGAGGCAGCTTGGGGCCGGTGGGTTTCAGCTGCAGCGGCCCCCAGCTGTGCCGACTAGCCGATCTTGGCGAGCGCCCGTTCCCGGCCGCCAGTCGGGAGGAAGAGACAGCGATTGGCTCGTTGGTACCGGCCCCGCCGTGCAGCAGCAAGAGGCGTGGAGCGCTGACGCAAGAGCTCCAACCACGAGAGCTTGGTGCGGGAGCGCTTGGCTTGTGATTTCCAGAGCGGCAGGGATACGGCGGGCAGACGGCCTCCAACATACCCCGAAAGATTTTGATTGCGAACAGAGAGAAAGAGACGAGGACAAAAGAGTGGCGTTCAGGATGAACGAAACACGAAAGCGTTGGGTGGTTGGGCCTGCATGTCTCCCGCAAGCGGATGCAGAAGCGGATGCAGAAGAGAGCTGCGCCGGGAACTGAAAGCTGCAATCCCCAAGAAGCAACAAGCTCCAAATGTCTTGGTCCGTCCCACACACAATGATCCCTCGCAATCCCACACGATCCAACACTGCGCTGCGTGCCAGACGCCGCAAACCACCATCAGCCGCCGCCCGTCGCACATTGGATCCTGTTCCGGCCGCGGTTCATTTGCCCTTTCTTGGTATCCAGTAACTAGCACGCATTTAAACTGCCACGCCAACGACACACCATGGCGCAACATTAGATCCCATCAGCCTCTCCTGTCCCTCCCATTTCCTCTGAACGATAGTTCATCTCTGGCTTCAGCTCTCCAGGACCTGGTCCATCAGCGTGCGCTAGTCTCGACCCGAGGGGCATCCCATCCCATCCCGTCCTGGTCCTCCCTTGTCCTCCCTTGTCGCCGTGCCGACCATCGTAATCCCGTGCCCATCGCCCTGCTTTCCCTTTCCAACGGGCTCCATCCGAGAGCCAACATCTCGTCCTCCTCCCATTCTCTGCTCTTGCTGCCCCAGCATCAATTGGAGCGCTCCCGGACTCTGCTCCGGCGACCATCTCGTTTGCTCCGTGCTACAAACCACCATCGCAAATCTCGACCACGATGGCATCCTCCCAACAAAACCCCCCCACCACCGCCGACGACGGCCAACGAACCCCGGACCCAACAGCAGCACCAGCGGCAGAGCGCAACCCCTACGCCTCTGCCAGCCGCTGGCGCCACGCCGAGTCCTCCGCCTACGCCCGCTACGAGCGCGAACACCCCTCCCCCTACCC
>Ga0247824_10001244_pt1 | contig 13756 bp, 9 predicted proteins | sample 13C_PalmiticAcid_FD_194412 | JGI IMG/M metagenome (GOLD analysis project Ga0247824, IMG submission 194412) | Soil microbial communities from agricultural site in Penn Yan, New York, United States - 13C_PalmiticAcid_Day48 | ecosystem: Environmental > Terrestrial > Soil > Agricultural land... | reverse complement strand
TGACCGCTTGCGAACACTGCGCGAAGGGGAACCTACCAGGCGGTGTTCTTCAGCGCAGGCCGGGAGGCGGTGTCCGCTTTCTGGTCGCCTGCTCGAACGCGTAGGCCAGCGGCAGCAGCTTCGGTTCGCTGCAGGCGGGGCCGGTGAAGCCGACCCCGAACGGCTGCGGTTTGGGGTCGAAGCCTGCGGGCAATTCCATGATCGGCGGCGCCGGGGCGGGGGTGCCTGCCGGAGCGGTCTCGGTCGGAGGGGTGGCACCGCGGCCTGCCGGCGGCTGTCCGGCACGTCCTGCCGGCGCATCGCCGCGGCCTCCGCGGCCCGGACCGCCGCGGCCGCCGCCGAAGTTGGCCGGGTTCGGGATCATTCCGAATGGCACCATCACCGTCGGATATCCGGGCTTCGAGGCGATGCCGGCACTCGACGGACCAGGAAAGAGCAGCGCGTCGAGGTTGTTGGCCTTGATCGCGGCGTCGATGCCGTTTGTGCCGTACACGCGGATGTCGCGCGCGCGATCCTCTTCGTACTTTGCACGGTCCTTCTCGAGGTCGATGCGATCGGAGGCGTCGAGCTGCGACTGCCCGTATTTGATCGCGCCCAGACGCTCGTGCCTGGTGTTCCATTCACGCAGCTCGGTCAGCGACTTGACGGGCGCGGCCGGGCCCAGCGACGCGAGCCACGCGTTGAAATCGCGCTTCATGCCGTAGTTGAGGACGCTCGACTGGCCGGCGGTGAGCAGGTTCTCTTTGGGGTCCGTCTCGAGCATGCTCGGGATGTCGACGTCGACAACGGTGGCGCCGGCCGCTTTCAGCGCGGCGATCGCCTCTTCCATCACCTTCGTCTGCGCCGGGTTGAGACCTCCGCGCGGCCGCTCGGCTCCGGGCGCGGTGAACGGTTCGTAATAGTTCTTGCGCGGAATGCCGATTCGCGCCCCCTTGAGGGCGTCGGCGCGCAGCAGCTTCGTGTAGTCCCGCCCGGGCGGCGGCGTGCAGGCTTTCGTCGCGGGATCGTTGGGATCGGGTGCCGAGCGTTCGAGCGCGCCGAGCATCGCCGCGACGTCCCAGACGTACTTGGCCATCGGCCCCGGCGTGTCCTGGTCGGCGGTGATCGGAATGACGCCGTAGCGGCTGATCCGGCCGACGGTCGGCTTTACCGCGGCGAGCATGTTCTGGTTCGTGGGGCTGAGGATCGAGCCGGACGTTTCGGTGCCGACGTTGCCGGCCCAGAAGTTCGCGGCGGTGCCGATGCCGGAGCTGGAGCCGCCGGTCTGCAGGATCGGCCGGCCGTCGGCGCGCGGGTCGCGCCGCGGATCGTAGGGATTCATCCCGTAGCCGTGCACGGCGTTGTAGTTGGTCGGCATGCCGGCGGCGACGTAATTGGCGAGCTCTGTCATCCCGGTCTTGGCGATGATCACCGCGCCCGCCTCGCGCAGGTTCCTGGTCAGCGTCGCCTCGTACGGCGGCACCAGCCATTCGAACGCCAGCGCTCCTCCGGTCGTGCGCAGGTCGGTCGTGTGGATGTTGTCCTTGAGCGCGATCGGAATGCCGTGCAGTGGTCCACGCACGCGACCCGCAGCGCGCTCCCGATCGAGCGCATCCGCTTCGTCGAGCGCTCGGGGATTGACCGTGATGGCGGCGTGCAGCAGGTCCTCGTACGAGGCAATGCGCGTCAGGTACTGCTGCACGATCTGGTGCGACGTCGTGCGGCCCTCCTTCATCGCCGCCTGCATGTCGGCGATGCTGGCCTCGAAGACGCTGAAGGCGCCGGGCCCTGCCGCGCCCCCCGGCTGCTGGGCCGGAAGCGAAGCGTTGAGGCTGACAACGACGAGAGCGGCAACGGCGGCGAAGCTTCGTTTCATGATCGCCCTGTGATATCGCTCGCCCATTGCACCCTCGCCGAATGTAGCGTCGGCGTCGGAGGGGTCGCGGGGAGTACCGATGTGAGCGTCATTCCATGAGCGGTGTCGACGACGGATCATAGCCATTGACTCCACATCCTACACACTTCCACTTCCCGGACGAGCCGGCCATCGTCGCCGGGAGCCACGCCGAATCGATGACTTCAATGTCAGAGCGCTTTCAGCTCCGGCCAATCGAGCGCGTACCCCACGGCGCGCTTGATCTCGCGATCCCGCACGGCTGGCAGCGTCCCGATACGCTCCGTCAGCCTGGCCAGCGGCACGACGTGGATGTTGTCGAGATTGATGACTGACGGTTCGCGGAGGCCCTCGCGTCGGCCGACGGCGACTTCCTGCGGGATCCTGCGTATCGTCGTCGTCACTTCTGCGACGATGACCTTTTTCAGATAAGCGAAGGCGGGAGTGCGGGTGAGGAGCATGACCGGCCGGCGCCCGATCGGCGAGGGCAGGGTGGCCCACCAGAGCTCGTACTGTCTCATCGCCTGATTCGCCGTGGACGGCGTCGCGGCGTCCACGCGTCTGCTTCGATGTAGGCCTCTCCGCTATCGGGCTGGCGGCGGTACGCATCGGCGGTCTGCCGTTCCTCGAGCTCCCACAGCGCCCGCCGGATGGCGTTGCGGATGAACTCGGACCGCTGACGTGTGCGGCCGGGCGCGACCCGTTCGATCCGTGCGGCGGTCTCGTCGTCCAGCTCGATCAGGACTGACTTCATATGTTCGAGTATATACAAGAACATATCCACGTGCATGGACCCCAGGGACGTGCCGTGCCTGACGGAGCCCCCGTTACACTCCGCGCCGCGGCTCTGTGGTGGTGTCTCTCAGGATCCGGTCAGCCGCGCCAGCTCGCTCGCCGGCACGTGCGTCGAGGGTCCGTGGAACATCGCGTTGAACAGCAGCTTGAACGTGGCGCGCGGCTGCGTGCGATAGTCAACCTGGCTGTCGCGCAGGAGGTCCTCACCGAGCAACCACCCGCTCTGCAGAATGGGTCCGCGCGATGGATAGCGGGCGACGACTTCGCTTTGAATCGCGAACCCGGGCTTCAATCGATATGCCTGGTCCGATTCGAAGAACACCGGCCACTGCGCAGGCATGCCGAAGCCAACCGGATGCGCCGTGTTGAATTCGTTCTGCAGCAGCGATCCCGGGCAATAGAACAGCGTCGTCGGATCGATGACGCGGTCGCGAAGCACGGCATCCAGGCGCGCCGGGCTCGAGAACGCATCGCGGAGTACCTGATTCGGATCGGACGGGCTCGCGTCCGAAGCGCCCGCGGCGCGGGCGCTTCGCGATGACGCGGGAAGGATCGGTTCGATCGGAAGATCGAGCAGCGCACGAGCGGTTTCGACGGATGACCCGATCGCCACAAGGGTTCCGCCGTTGCGGACCCAGTCGGCGAGCTTCTTCCACCCCGCGTCACCAACGCCGTAGGCCCAGCTCCACTCCTTGTCGTTGCGAGCCGGATCCAGGCCGCGGACGATCGTGTCGCGGCTCGTGCCCTCGGGCAGCACGATCGTGTCGTACAAAGACGCCAGTTCTCCGCTCAAGTCCGCGGACGAAATCACCCGGTGATTGAAGCCGTACTGCTCGAACAGCCACTTCATCCAGCCGCCCGGCATGTTGTTGGCGCCGCGCCACAGACCGATGCGCGTCTCTGGCTTCAGCCGATACGCGTCGACCTTCACGGGCTGGTCGGCCGCCGCGACCGGTAGCCCGGTCGCGCGCGCGGCCTCGCTCAGAATGCGCGTGGCTTCACTCGAGGGGGGAATGATCCACGCGCCAGGAGCGACCGCCTTGCCCGCCAGATCGAATGCAGCCGCCCCTCGGAACACCGGCACCCTGGCCGCCTGCAGCTTCGCGACGGCGATGAATCCCGCATTGGATTCAGGCGGAATGACGTACGCCCACTTCGGCGCTGGCGGGAAGACGGTGCCGTGCAGCTCCGCCTTGGTGACGTTCACGAGCGAGGCGTCGAACGGCTCGGCGATTTCGTCGACTTGTACACCCATCAGCATTCCGAGCGTGTGCGCCGTGACGTCGTACGGCGGCTTCGGCGGTCCCCCGGGGAACAACCGCAGATCCGGATACCGCTGCCGTTCGAGCATGGTCTTGGCGAACGCACCGTAGGGTTGGGCAACCTTGATCACCCAGGAGGCGGCCGCGTACTGCTTGCCTCCAGCCGTGAACGGCGCCTTCGCCTGGTGGATTTCAACTTCGCCGATGCGGAGAATGTCGAGCAGTTCCGACGTCTCGAATGGATCGCGCTGCTCGGCGGGGATGACGAACGCGTACGGCTTACCCTTCCAGTTCACCCAGTCGGCGTGGACCTTGTAGAAATTCTCGAGCCACAGCGTTCGGTGCCGCGCCACGTGAGAGATGCCGGCGAACGCCGCCGTGACGCCGTAGTCGACGATGTCGCGGAGGCGCCAGTCGCTGCGCGTGTAAGGGAGTGGAAAATTCGCGCGAGGCTCCTGCGCACCGAAGGGAACGTTCTTGCCCGCGGGATTGACGATGGGATCGGCGAGGTTGACGCTCGCGATCTCGGTGAGAATGCGCGGCTGCCCGTGGTAGACCATGTACTGCCGCGCCGGGGTCCACAAATCGTATCGGTTTCCCCATTCGACGCCCCCCTTGCCTTCCGCGACGAGCGCAGACGCCACCGCCATCCCGTATGATGCCTGCCCCTGCGCGAGGATCGGATGGATGTTCGGATCGTAGGGATCGTCGAACGGAGGTACGAAGATGCGCGCGCCGCCGGAGCCCATCTGATGCATGTCGTGCGTGATGATCGGTTTGTACTGGTTCTGGATGCCGATCGCGAGCCGCGTCTCGATCTGCGTGAACATGAACCAGTCGCGGTTGTCGTCGTGGCCGACGTACTTATGATAGAGGTCCGGATAGACGCGTGCGAAGGGCGTGCCTTTGGTCTTGTACCAATGATCGACGACGAGGTACTGGCCGTCAGGATTTTGTGACGGCACCACGAGCAGCACGACGTTGTCGAGGATCTGTTTGATATAGGGGCTGTTCTCCGTGACGAGCCGGTGCGCAATTTCCGTGAGCGCCTGCGTGTTGCCGACCTCGGTCGAGTGGATGGTCGCGTACAAAAACACGAACGCACGCCCCTCTTCGGCCAGTTTGCGGGCTTCGTCCACGGTCAATCCGCGCGGGTCGGCGAGCCGCCGATTGATTTCGACGAGCCGATCGATCCTGGCGAGGTTCTCCGGCGCGCTGATCGTCGCCAGCACGTACGGATTCCCCATCGTCGTCTTGCCGACCTCCTTGTATTGGAGGCGATTCGTTGTTTTCGAGAGGTGCTGAAGGTACTCGAGAATCTTCGGATAGCGAGCGAGTTCCCCGTCGGTGCCGATGCGGAAGCCGAAGTATTGCTGCGGCGATTGCGCCTGCGCCTGTCGCGCAAGCGTGGGTTCTCGAGTGGCGGTCGCGGCCACGACGACGGCTATGATCGCAACGACGTGACCTCGCATGAGTGCGCTCCTGTGGTGGTAGAGGCGTTCGCCAGACTACCTCTGACGACCTTCCAGGCGCAATTCTAGGGTGTCGGCGCGACCGGCGCGATGAGTCCTGCTCGCTCGAGCACGGGTCGGCACTCGGCATCGCTGCGCAGGAATTGCATCACCGGTTCCACGCCGGCATAGGCGAGCGCCGCCGCCCGCTCGTCGCACGCGCGCTCGAGAAGTTCACTCGCGCGCTTCGATTCCCCGATCGCCGCGTAGATCATTGCCAGCTCGTCGTGTCCGGTCCTGCCGGCACGAGCGTACTCCTCGAGCTGACCAATCGCCGCCCTGGCGCGCTCGCGGTGTCCGGCGAGTGCGTGGCCGATGCTCGTGAGCATCAGCCCGAACGGCTGGTTGCCGCCCTTCTTCAGTTCCTCGAACGCCTCGTCGTACGCACCCTTCGCGAGCAGCGTCAAACCAAGGTCGAACGCGACACGTGTGAACGCCGGATCCGTTTGCATGACGTGGCGGTATTGTGCGATTGCATCGTCGAACCGGCGCGCAAAGTGGTGTATGCGACCGATGCCGCTCGCCACGATCGATGACAGGGGGTCGAGCTGCTGCGCGCGGTGCATCTCGTGCAACGCTTCGTCGAGGCGGCCGCGCGACCCCAGGAACATTCCGTACGCATGACGGGACGGCGCGTGGCCGGGATTCAGCTCGAGCGCCCGCTTGAACTCGAGTTCAGCACCGGACCAGTCCCAATCGAAGCGAAACCTGATGAAGGCGAGCAGCGCGTGCCCCTCGGCGAGCGTCTCCTCGAGTTCGAGCGCCTTGGCGGCAGCGGCTCTCGCACGTCGAATCTCCTCCGGCCGCGACGACATCAGGCCGAAGTTGAGCGCCGCACTGAGCGCGTAGGTCTCTCCGAGGGCGGCGTATGCAGCGGCATAACGTCGGTCGGTCGCAATCGCAGTGTCGAAATGTTCGACGGCCTTCGCAAACGATTCCGCAGTCCGTTTGTTCAGCAGGTAACGGCCTTTGAGATATTCCTGATACGCCTCGACTTCCCGCGTCGCCGGTTTCGCGAGCCGCTTCTTCTGCTCGCCGCTCAGGCTCAGTCTCAGCTTGTCGGCCATCTCGTTGGAGATTTCCTCCTGCAGCTCGAAGATGCCCGATAAGCGACGAGTGAACTGGCCGCCCCAGATCTGCGATCCGTCCTCCACGTCGACCAGCTCTGCCCCGATCACCAGCATGTCGCCGCGATGGAGCACCCGTCCGGTCAGGACGGCTCGCACGCTCAGATCCTGTCCGATGGCCTGCGGTTCCTGGGTTCGCCCCTTGTAGCGGAACACCGTGCTTCGAGCCATCACTCGCAGTTTGGGCAGCTGCGAGAGCGTGTTGATCATCGTCTCGGTGATCCCGTCGCTCAGGTACTCCATCTCGGGATCCTGGCTCGCGTTCTCGAGCGGCAACACCGCCAGCGAGTCGATTTTCCGCTTGGCGGTCCGTCTTCGCGCTGGAGCGGCACCGGACCGTGCCGCAATGTCCGATGGGGTCGTGGGGCGTGTCGCGCCCGCCTGAGACGCGCTCGAGACATCCGATTCGAGGTGACCGGCTACCGAATCCGAAGGCAGGCGACCGGCGGCGGCGACCGATCCGCGCTCGATCTGGCCGCGCACGGCCCTGAGATCCGCCACCAGGTCACCCATCGTCTGGTAGCGCGCTTCCGGCGGCTTGCTGATGGCGCGGCCAACCACGCGGGCCAGTGTGTCGGGCACTGACGAGATGCGACCGACCGGAATGGGTTCGACGTACAGGATCGCGCCCAGCACGTCGGCCGGGGTCGCCCCGACGAAGGGCAATCGGCCGGCGACCATTTCATAGAGTACGACGCCAAGACTGAAGACATCGCCGCGCGCGTCGATCGCTCCGCCGCGCGCCTGCTCGGGAGACATATAGCTGAACGTCCCGACCACCACGCCGGGATTCGTTTCCAGGAGGCTTCGCGTGAGGCCGTCGGTGACGGCGCTGGCGAGGCCCGAAACGGTCAGCTTCGCCAGACCGAAGTCGAGGACCTTGACGTATCCATCCGGCCGCACCATCACGTTCTCGGGTTTGACATCGCGATGTACGATCCCGGCATCGTGTGCCGCTGCCAGCGCGCTGCCGGTCTGGATGGCGATCTCGAGGATCTCTACGAGCTCGAGGCGACCCCGCTCGAGGCGCGCGCGAAGCGTCTCGCCATTCACGAACTCGGTGGCGATGAAGTGAATGTCGCCGGCCTGGCCGATGTCATGAATGGTGAGAATGTTCGGATGATTCAGGGCCGAGGCCGCCCGCGCCTCCTGCCCGAACCGGCGTACGCGTTGCTCGTCGGTCACGAGCTTCGGCGACAGCACTTTCACGGCGAGCTTCCTGCCGAGCCGTACATCCTCTGCCAGATAGACCTGTCCCATGCCGCCGGCGCCGAGCTCTTCGATGATGCGATAGTGGGAGATGGTTCGGCCGATCACGAATGCGCCTTGTCCGTGGCGATTGTACGGCCGGTGGGCTGCGGGAATGTAGTCACGCGCTGCCTCAGTGACTATTTTGGCGAGGTCTTGATCCCTTCCAGCGCGCTGTGGGCGCGGATGCGTCCGTCCGGACCCACGAGTGAAAACGTCAGGTAGCGGCCGTCGTCGAGCAGGAGCGTCAGCTGTTCCACGCGTGCCAGGACGATCGCCTCACCCTCGGTGGCGAGCTCGATGGTCCCTTCGATTCCGCTGGCGATCGAGGGGCCCCCTTCGCTGATGCTCAACCGGTATCGCGTTCTTCGCACCAGACGATCACCCGCATAGATCTCCCCGTCGCCGGTGAGCACTTGGGTCATTCGAAAGGATCGCCCATGACTCGAACTGGCGTAAAGAGGGGAGCAGATGCCGACTTCAGCCGAAGACTTGAAACCAGCTCACGATCGCGAGGATGGTCGCCAAGATCGCGAGGAATACCTGGACGACGAGTTGGTTCTGCTCATTGGTCTGCTGCACCAGCGGTCTCCTGCCTGCCATCACACTCCAGGGGATCCGATGCCCCTGCTGTGCAACAGGGACACGCGCAGTGTAGAGGGGGAGACGCCCCACGACCATAGACCGTTCGCAAGATCCTTCTATACCCCCGGTCATAGATCTCATGAACTCGTAGCCGCTCAACGAGAGAGTCGCAGGCGGATGTGATACGTTTCTGCCACATCGAACGCTGTTCGGCGTGTGTCGCTGTGTTTCAGAACAAACCTGACGTTATGGTTTCGGCGACCCGCGATGTTTTGGAGGTGGCAGCGGCTCGGACAAGCGCCGGACCAGAGCGGCGCTCAGCCGCGAAATTGTTCTTCACGGTGTGCTACGTCCTGGCGAGCACTGTCTGCTATTACGCCGCCACGCAGATCGCCTGGGCGCTGACGTTCCCCGACAGCAAAGTCTCCCTCTTTTTTCCGCCGCACGCGGTTCTGCTCTGCATCCTGCTGCTCGTCCCCACTCGGCACTGGTGGGCCTACGTACTCGCCGCCGCCAGCGCTCATTTTCTGGCGACCCAGCAGGCGCACTGGCCGCCGTTGTACGCATTGACCTGCGAGGCCTTCGACGCAGTGAAATGCGTCTCGGCAGCGGCGGGGATTCGCATTCTGATCAAGTCTCCTCTCAAGGCGATCACGCGCCGTGATGCGATTCTCTTCGTCCTCGTTGCAGTGGTGCTCGTTCCTTTCGGGACCGCCTTCTGGGGCGCTTCGTTTACCGTCTCCAATGGTTTCGGCACTCGCTATTGGATTGAATGGCGCAACCTGGGAATCTCGAATGCGGTAACCACCGTCGTCCTCGTGCCCGTGTTTCTGCTGGGCGCGCACCATCTGTTCGCCAGACGCCCGCGGTCCCTGTCCCCTCGACGCGTGCTGGAAGCGGCACTCGTCGGTGCGTGCACGGTGGCGGTAGGAATCCTCGTATTCGATAAAACGCCGGCGGGCCCCAACACTTCGCCCGCTCTCCTGTATACGCCCATTCCCTTGCTCATCTGGGCGGCGCTCCGCTTCGGCCTTGGCGGAATCAGCGTCTCGATGTTGATCATCACGTTCCAGGCGATCTGGGGAACCATGCGCGGGCACGGCCCGTTCCTGGCCCAAACCCCAGCCGAGAATGCGACGGCATTACAGCTGTTCCTCCTGGTCACAGCCACGCCGTTGATGCTGCTCGCGGTTGTCACCGACGAGGAAAGACGCTCGAAAGAAGCGTTGCGTGAGAGCGCGAACCTGATGAGTCTGGCCGCGGAAGCAGGCAACCTGGCCATGTGGGTGTGGGATGTTTCCGGCAACCATGTGTGGATGACCGAGCGGGGGCGCTCGCTGTTTGGCCTCGAGCCGGATGCGCGCCTCGATTTTGCGGCGACTTCCGATCGCGTGCACCCCGAAGATCGCACTGGGCGTGAGGGCGCGATCAAACAGGCGCTCCAGACGCGAGGCGAATACGAAGTCGAGTATCGCGTGCAGCGAGCGGATGGCACGGCCCGCTGGATTCATGGGCGGGGTCGCTGTGTGGACCCGGACGATGGCACGGGCGCAAAGCTGTTCGGCGTTTCGATGGATGTGACGGCTCGCAAACAGGCGGAGGCGTCAGCCGCGCAAAAGCGAGCAGAACTGGAGCACGTCGCACGCGTTGCCACACTCGGCGAGCTCACCGCAACCCTGACGCACGAATTAAGACAGCCACTCGCCGCGATCCTCATCAACTCGACCGTCGGCGTGCGATTACTCGACGCACCCGAGCCCGATGTCGAGAAGGTGCGTAGCACGCTGGCCGACATCTGCGAGGTCACCGAGCGCGCCGGCGAAGTCATTGGCGGGCTGCGCGCCATGCTCAAGCGCGACAGCATGGCGGCGGGCTTGACCAACGTCGATGTGAACAAGGTGATTCGCATCGTCGAACGCATCGCGCATGGCGACGCGAATCTGTACGGGGTTACGGTCCAACTCGACCTGTCGCCCGACATTCGCCCGGTGAAGGGTGACAGCGTCCAGCTTCAGCAGGTCATCTTGAACCTGATGCTCAACGCCTTCAGCGCCATGAGCGAAACCGGACTCGACGAGGCGCAGCGCCTGGTCGTGCGCACGAATTCGATCAACGAATCGAACGTGCTGGTCGAAGTTCAAGACAGCGGCACTGGAATCGCCGCGGAAACGCTCGAGTCTATCTTCGATCCCTTCACCACCAGCAAGCCGGAAGGACTGGGAATGGGCCTCGCGATCTGCCGCTCCATCATCGAACGCCACGGCGGCAACATATCGGCGGCGAACAATCCCGACCGCGGCGCGACGTTCTCGATCACGCTGCCGGTCACCCCTGAGTGAATCTCACCCGTGTAGCGTGGCGACGACGGCAGGCGCCTTTTTGCGCACTGACGTGAGGAAAGCGGATCGCAATGCCTCGTCCGAGACTGCTCGTTCAATTTGCTGAGCGGTCCTCCGCGCCTCGCCGAGCAGCGCGTCGGTGCCCTCGATTTCCAGCAGCACGATCAAAGACTCGAGAAGAACCGCCGGATCGGCCAAACGTCGGCCGACATCGACGGCGACGCGCGCGTCTTCCGTCCCGCACCGATTGCCACGCCGGTGCTCCGCTCGGGCTCTCGTGAGAAGTCCCAGGGCTTCGTACTTCGGCCGATGTCGTGCGCGGCTCTGATTGATCACAAACGTTGCCGCCCGGACAGCTTCGTCGTACGCGCCGCGGACGCATGCGAGTTCGGCTCGCGCCTGCGAAAGCCGCATGCTCCATTTCCATGCATGCCAGCCGCTGGCCTTCTGCACCGCCCGCGCTGTCTCGTCGAGCAATGCTTCAGCGCGTCCGGGGTCCTGCTGGCGGGCAAAGATCATGAGGAGATCGATTCCTGCACTCACCAGGGGTGGTTCGAACCCGATGCGGTACGCCAGCTCGCGTGCTTCCGACGCTCGCGACAACGCGCCATCGAGATCGCCGAGACTCAACAAAGGTGCCACGGACATAGACGTCGCCCGCGCGAGCAGCGGCAGTGCACCGCACGTTCTTCCGAAGGCGCGCGCCTCGTCGAACAGGCGCACGGCCTCGTCAAATCTCCCCGCACCTGACAGGCTGAGCCCGAGGTGCTGGAGCGCGTACAACAGGAACGACGGATCCTCCGACGCCCTGGCTGTTTCTACCGCCTGCAAGCCAAGCCGGCTGGCGTCGTCGGCTCGCCCTGCCCAATAGAGCGTCAACGGAATGCGGGCCAGACCGAACGACCGAATTCCTCCGGCACGTGCGAGTGCCTCGTGGTCCATGTGGATGGCGGCGAGGAGGTCGCCATCCGATAGCATGGCGCTGGCCGTCCAGGCCTGCGCGTCCGCCCAGAGATCATCCCGACCCACACCGCCGGCGAGTGCTCGCGCTTCACCGGCGAACCTCCTGATGGCTGGAACATCCATCAGCCAGAACGCCGTTTCGGCCAGGCGCACGAGCAGTTCGGCTCGCTTCTCCTGCTCGGCAGGACCGAGCAGCGTTGCGGCCGCTTCGAAGGCGCTCTTCGCGGCCGCCCATTGCCCGACCGCGAAGAAGCTTCGACCCCGGGCGACCTGCAACTCGAATCGTTTTGCGGTCGCATCCGTGTTCGAGGCGACGAACTCCATCGCTCGCAGCGCCATGTCGTACCAATGCGCCGCGTTCTCGAACGCCAGCGTCGCTGCGGCGTGATCGCCGGCTCGGGTGGCGTAGTGGACTGCCTTCTCCGCATTCTTGTACACGGCTGCCTGTCCAAAGTGGTACGCGAGTTCGGCTACGCGATTCTCGAAGGGCGGCGATTGCTCGAGTGCGTCTGCGATGCGATGGTGCAGCCGCACGCGGCGCGCGGCGGTAATGCTCGTATAGAGAGCCTCGCGGATGAGCGTGTGAGTGAAAGAGAAATTGCCAGGTGCGCCGGCTTCTTCGCTCACGATGCCGGCCGCCAGGGCCTCGTCCATTCCGTCCAGCACCGAGTCTTCGTCGACATTGACGAGTGCGTCGATGACCGACAGCCTGAACTCGCGGCCCATGACGGCCGCGATCGTAAGGAGTCGGCGTGTCGTCGCCGCCAATCGCTCGAGACGCCGGCCAATGAGTTGGCGGATCCCTTCGGGAAGCCCGATGGCGGTCAGCGTGATGGGCTGATGCCATGCGTCGGAGCCGCTGAGAATTCCCGTCTCGTCCAGGTGCTTCAACATCTCGACCACGAACAGCGGGTTCCCTTCCGTGTGTCTGGCCACCAATTCTGTCAGCGCCGGGGCAGCCTGCCGGCCGGTCCATTGCTCGATCACCTGGCAAACGCCGTCATCAGAGAGCCGATGGAGCGAGACCCGCGTCGGACTGTGTTCTCTGCGCAGCGACTCGAGCAGATCGCGAAACTCCGAAGACCACTCGGGTACATCATTGCGGTGCGTGATCACGATGCAGATGGCCGCTTCGCGCGTGGCGCGGATCACGTGTTTGAGGAGCAACAACGAGCCGCGGTCGGCCCAGTGAAGGTCGTCGATGACGAGCAGGATCGGTGCGCTCCGCGACGCCGCCGCAAGCAGCTGCCACGTGGCCTCGAACAGGAGGTAACGGCGGCCGTCGGGCATCAAGGATCGCGACGCGTCGCTGACGTGAATTCGCGTCGCAATCTCCGGAACGATGTGCGCGAGCTCGCTGCCAGCCTCGATTCCCGAGAGGTGATGGTGCAGGACCTGTGACGGAGTGGTCCGGACCATCCACTGGAGAATTGCCACCCACGGCGCATAGGCGACGAGCGCCTCCCGATCGCAGCGCCCCACGAGCACGGTGGCCTCTCTGGCGACCGACCGCGCAAACTCGAGAGCGAGGCGTGTTTTTCCGACGCCAGGCTCGCCCGTGACCACGACGATCTGCTGCTGCCCGCGGGACGCCCTGTGCCAGCTCGATCGAAGAAGATCGATTTCGTCGTCGCGCCCGGTGAGATGGACCGGTTCGTGTGGCGCAGTAGCCACCCAGGGTGGAGACGGCAAACGTCCGGACGTGTGCCGCACGCTCGTGGCCGCAGCGCCCGCATCCGCCTCTCCTTCGCGGCGGGTCTCGAACCATGCATCCAGTTCGCGGGTATAGGCGTAGACCGAGCCGAGTTTCGAATGCCGGTGGCGATGAACGGGCAGCCCCTCGTGTTTTTCCCATCGCCGAATCGTCGTGATATGGCGATTCAGATACCCGGCGACTTCCTTCCACGACTCGAGGCGTTTTCCGCGCGAGTCCAGTTCTGGACTCTTCCCGCCCTCCGGCTGTGCGGCCATATGACCTCCGACATCCGTCGCGCGGCAATTGTGCCACTGTCGCGTCGCCGACGGCGGGAACTTCGGCCCGAGAGCAACAATG
>Ga0247824_10001243_pt1 | contig 13759 bp, 16 predicted proteins | sample 13C_PalmiticAcid_FD_194412 | JGI IMG/M metagenome (GOLD analysis project Ga0247824, IMG submission 194412) | Soil microbial communities from agricultural site in Penn Yan, New York, United States - 13C_PalmiticAcid_Day48 | ecosystem: Environmental > Terrestrial > Soil > Agricultural land... | reverse complement strand
TCCCACCACCCCATGCTGACTTCCCCACCATCCATCCCAATTCCATCCCATGTTTTGCGTTGTCCACATCCCCTCCCCTCCCTGCTTTCATCCCAACCCCGACCCCTTCCTTCTCATATCATAACCATCCATGTCCGTTCTCTCTTCCGGTAGGTATTATACATTTCGTTTAGGTGACAGAGGAAAACAAATTGACCAAGAAGACGCATGGCTGTGCTGTGCTGTGCTGTTGCTGTTGCAGTTGCAAAAGTAATAAACAAGCAGGAGAATAAATCATTGTGCAGAAGCAAACTCGAATGTCCTTCCCGTCTGTGCCCACCCTCCTGATGATGACGATGATGATGCATCGCGAACGCAACGATTTTACCGCAGAAGCCGACCACCGAACCGAACCGACTTTGACAAAACAAAGGGAAGTCATGGTTGCGTTTTGTTTCGCGCTGCTCGTCATGTTGTTTGTTTGTGTGAGTGTGCTAAGGAGAGTTGTACATATTCCCGGGTAGTCTTCGTGTGGTTTCGTTTTTTTTGTTCGAGTGCAAGCTCAGATCATGTCATCGATGGACCGCACAATCGGGCTCTCGCCCTTGGTGGGAGGACTGCGCGGATCGGCCCTCTGGACTGGCCTGCCGAACGGGTAGAACGGATCGCGCGGGAACATGGTTTCCCGCGGCGAGAAGAGCCCTTCGCCGGGCGTGGGCGGGACCTCGACGAACTGCATCCCCGGCATTTCGGAAAAGGAGTGATGAATCGGGTTGTTGGTCATGGTCTCTGCGCGGGGCGACATGAGAGCCGCGTCTTCGGGGAAGCTGGGCAGGACCGCCACGGCCCGGTCCGGGGTGGGTTCCGGCTTGGCAACTGGCTTCGGCGGCGGGGAGAGATTCAAGGATGCGAACCCCAAGCCACCCGGTTTTGAGCCGAACCTGTGAGCGCCGAATCCCGGAGACGGGGGTGGCCTCGAAAATGGATTGGGGGGGGCAAACCCAGGCGACATTGGCGGTCGGGAAAGCTCAAGCGGGGCGACCCCAGGCGACGAACGGGGCCTCGATATCGGCGGGAGCGATAGCCCGAGCGGCGCGAACCCCGGAGACGGTGGGGCTCTCGACATCGGGGGGAGTGAGAGCCCAAGTGGAGCGAATCCAGGAGAAGGCGGGGGTCTCGATACCGGCGGGAGTGATAGCCCGGGCGGAGCAAACCCGGGCGGAGCGAACCCGGGAGAAGGCGGTGGCCTGAATGCCGAAGGGGGCTTCGACAGCCTCAAGGGAGCAGGCTCTGGCGACGGGGGAGACCTCGAGAACGAGAACGAGGCAGGAAACTCCGGCTCAGTCTGTTTCGGCGCAACCAGGGAATCCAGATTGAAGCGACCGAATTTCCCAGGGTCCGACTCGTCCTCCTTTTCTGACCATGTAAAGCTGGACGGCGCAGATGACGGGCCCGGCGAAATCGGCTCTCCCAGGTTGGGCGTCGAGTTCCCCCGCGTGTGAATCGGACTCCTATTGGGACTCGCGCGGTTAGACTCCGGACTGTCCATTGGCAGCGGCGCGGTGAGGGGTTCCTTCGGGGGCGCCGCAGTCACGTCTGCCGACATGGTCGCCCTGTGCTTTGTTGGGCTCCGTCCCGATCGCGGCTTCAACCCCACGTTGGGCGACAGCCTCCTCTTCGACACCTCCTTCTGGAAGTCCTGCAAGGAGTACATCAATTTCATGTTGGGGCTGATCCAACGGCTTTTCTCCTGAGCCGAGTAATAGGCGTCGTTGACACTGAGCTCGGGGTTCTGGAACATGCCATAGGCGATAATCAGGCTCGCTGATCTGCTGGCACCTTGTTGGCAATGCACCAGCACCTTCTTCCCTTCCTTTGTGCGCTTGTCGATGGTTTCGCAGAGCGTCATCAGATCCTGCGCAATATCCGTATTGTGGTCCCAGGGCATGTGGATGTATTCGGGCTCCTTGAGAGACTGGGCCTTTGGTGTCGTCGGCGTATCGCTAGAGGCATCATCCGGGAAATACTCGTACGCGGTCGCATAGCTCGCAGCCGTCGCTGCGGTGTCGGGGATCGGAGAGTCCTCGTCAGGCTTCTCCTTGATCTCCGGGGTCTGCTGGCTCTGCTGGCTCTTTGAGGTTCCCTGAAAAGGATTGGTGACTTCGCGGGCCACGTTGATGACCACATCAAAGCGAGCCGCCTCTTCGGCAGTCGGCTCCAGGTAGAGATAAACGTTGTCACCGTAGATGGCGACCGGGCCATCCGGGTAACCAGGGGATTTCTGGTCCTCGTTGTTCTCAACCTCGTGGCACGACTCCGTGTCATATGCGATGCGGTTCGCGATTTGCGTCCGTATTGGCGAATCCTCTTCTGCGATGGTCGAGCTCAGCCTGGGAACCTCGGCGGGGCGCGACGGGCGGAAGAAAGATGAGAGGCCCGACTCATTTCGCTCCATCACCGTCGGTATCGTCATGCCCCCAACCGGGCCAAATGTTGCAGATCTCAAACCCGACAGCATTTGGGGCGTCGACGCCGAGTGCTTCAGGGCACGGCGCTGCAGAATGGGGGCGACGGTGGGCGAGCTGGGAACCTCGAGTGTTGTGCGCGTAATGAGATCGGAAGAATTCGTCTTGAGGCTGAGCTGGCTGGGTTTGCGCTTCATGGGAGCGATGGTGGGCTTGATGAAAGAGGGCGAGGAGGGCTCAGACAACAATGACGAGGAACTAGAGCTGGAAGGCGGTTGGATTGAAAGACCCTTCATGTTCTTGAGCCGCCTGGGGACCGGCGAGGTCATGGGCCGATCCTGGTTTGGGTCGGTTATGGCTAGGCGGGCCATGCTGGACAATCCCCCAAACGTGGTGGGCGCAAAACTCGGAAGGTGAGCAAGATTAACTGGAGAGTCGGGGGACGAGGAAGGAGAGGGATCGGAGAGGTCCGAGCAATCTGTGATTGACACTGTCGTCGTGGGAGACGAGTCGGCCGACTCGGTCGTTTGTGTTGATGTGCTGTCATTGTGCCTGTGGGCAGATTCGGACGACAAGGCACCGGGCCTTGCCCCGGGCTGTGAGTCCCCCGGCGATTTCGTGTTCTCCAAGACCAAGTTGTGGTCAACAATCGTGATGGGGTTTGACTGGTCCATGTCGGCGATTCCGCTGTCTACTTGGTAGACAGACATGATCGAGGGTATTTGGTCCTCGAACAACCGTCGTGCCACGGCAGAAGGCATATTCGGCGGCTCTGGAAGAGCAACAACTGGCGTGGCTTCCCGGCTCACAAGACGTTCCCGGTCTGGCCTCCTTGCACTTCAATCGGGCCACAGCCACAATTCGTCCGTCGCGAGGCCGGCCACCTGGTCTCTGGCCTCCCCACCGTCTGATAGCCGCCGAGGGGCAAAAATGGGGTCGAAGTTCCCCAGAGCAGGAACTCCTATCGTAATAGTGCTAGAGGCAACGCCGGGGCCAAGCGGGACAGCACTGCTGAATCCTTTGCTGTGCACCCTCGGTCGATGCTGAGTAGCGAAGAAGAAGATAGTCCACCGCTTTCCCACGCAACTCCTGCCGGCCAGATATGATTGTCTCAGTCGAAATGGCGCGGTGACAGCGAGACTCGATCGAGAAACAGCGGGCGGGAGCCTAAGACGGTTGTAAACCTGGCGGGGGCTGGGGCTGGTCACAATGGACGGTGATGCGCGGAGAGACTGCGGCGCAGCCGAGCGGGGGATCCAGAGGGTTGGACCAAAGGATCAACAAAATAAGGAGTGGAATGGTAAGCGGCCGGTGACCAAGAGGCGTGGGCGTCAATACATGGTCTGGTCGTCTGGGCAATGCGAGGACTGGGCGATCGAGGTGGTTGTGGTTGAAGTCGGGTGTTGCTTGTGTGTCGAGTGCTGCTGGGGATGAGCGTCTGCACTCTGCACTCTGCAGGCCTGGATCCTGAATTGGCGGGTCAGGGTCGAGCAGCGGGGTCCCTTTGTCTCGACAGCCCAAGTCTCTGCTTCTCGGCCAATGCCACGTTCCCGTCCCTTTCGATATTGATGCTGGCGAGGGAAGAAGGTGGGAAGAAGGAATCGAATGTGGGAGGGGAGAAAGTGAAGAAGAGAATTGGCTGGCCGGGAAGTGCAAGGATGGGCGCGAATCCAAGGACCAAGGACGGGGATGCCGCGGTGGCAGTGGCAGAGCAGGGCAGAGAGGCAGAAACCTGAAGCGCTGAAGGGGTGCAGCCTTCCAGGCCCGGAATTGGGCAAAATTGGGGGACGGGCGGAGGCAGCACGAGCCTGGGCAGGCAGCGCAGCCTGCAGATGCACGCAGAGCGCTGCTTCGAACCCCCTGGCTTGGTGCGCAGCGGCATGGGGGGCCCTCGGGAGAGGGAACCACTGGTTTGCGGCCAGCTCGCCCTCTGTCTGGCTCGTTGCAGGGGGCTCTGGTTGGGTTGTGGGCCGCGGGGACTGCCGCGAGCCAATGACGAGCTGTGCTGCCGCCCCCCACTTCCTGGTGCAGAACACCGGCGGCTAGCGGCCTTCGCGACTGCTTGCTTTCAAACAATCCAACCTAAAAATAGCCGGTGCGACCCATGAATCAAAATTGAACGGCACTCCTGATTGGGAGGGCGGCCCAGCTCGAGCTTCATTCGGCCAATCAACCAGAGACCGTCAGGACAGCAGGCCTTTGCCTCTCCCCGCTCCTTGAGTCCTCGCTGGATCCTTCAGATCAGAACCGGAAAAGGCAACTCGGAAAGAGACAGAAACCCATCTCCCGCCCCGATGGTGGTGCAGCGCTCGCCCAACGACGAGTCTGGGGTTCGACATGACATGGAAAGACAAATCCGCCGGGAAACGTGGTCAGCGGCTCAACCAACGTCAGGGATATCCTCGATTTGCCAACCTGGCATGTGCTATTGTTAGCGATGGAAGATGAGGTTGCTTGGGCGACAGGGATGGTTTCGCGCTGAGCATAACTTCCACGCCAGTCACTTGACTCGCGTGAGGCTGTCGTCAATTGGGCGCTTATGCCAGATCTATCAGATCTGGGACGGACCAGACCTCGAATCAACGCCAGCCAGCCGCTCAATCGGAGAAGAGGCCGAAGGCTTTGGCCGGCGCTCCAGCCTTGCCGCTCTCTGGCATCCTCGTCACAGCAAACATGGCGGTCTTGCTCGGCTCGGTCGTCTGATTCTTCGCGGGACCGTCCCGTGTCTTACACAGTCCTCGACGGCCGCCGTGCCGCACGGCTCCAGAGAGATGAGCTGAAGGTGGAGGTGCAAGTTGTTTTGCAGGATTGTTTACATTCCATTACTGACGCTCAGGCTGCCACTCTAACATTGCGACACCCAACACTCTGATGCCGCATCATCTCAACACGACATTGCGATGCTCGTGTTTGGGCCGCCTTGTTGGCTGACTGGTCCCGTCACCCTGCGCTCTGAAACTGACCTGACCTCTTGACCAACGCTCTCCATCTGCTTCCCATACCTGTTAAGCATTTCAGACAATGCTATTCTCGGACCGAGATTGTTTGGTTATATTTAACACCCGAGTTGCTTTTGTGCCGTCTTACCTCCGATTCCTCTTAATTAATCTTGTTGTGTTCAGGGAGAGGTGGGGCACCTGGTCCCCAAACACATGGTTCCCCAGCATTCGAAGCGCAATGCAATGCAATTGGATGACCAGAATCTGAAACGAACGAGGGTTCGCGAAGCGGGGCACGGGGTTGGACTTGGCACGTGCACCGTCATCACTGAGAAAACCTCGCTTGTTTTGGCAGTGGGGCACTGGTCGGTTAGGGTTGCCAGAGAATTGCCGTCCCATCCATCCATCACGAAAACCGAGCCCCCATTCAAGAATGCCAAGCGCAGAGCCGCAGGCCAAGTGGCAATCCCATAAAAGTCAGGACCACAGTCCACTCCCATTCTCACCAGTTGCACCCCTGAACTCCTGAATCTTGTGAACCCACTTGCACGGCGATCGGGCTCGGGCTGTTTCTCGATTTGCAGTTGCCCTTGTGGGCACACGACAACGGCATCACGCTTCCCGGTCCGCAAATGGCAGGTTTGTTCGCCGCTGGTTTGAGGTATGAACGGAATACATCACGGAATACACAAGACACTTCCCATCGTCACGAAGCCAACCCGTCATGGCACCAGGCATAACAGGCCGGGGCAGCCTCTCCGAAGAGTATTCGTGGACTCGGTCTGCTCTGTCACGAGCCGCCCGCATGAGACCCGAGAGGGTTCTCTGCTTACGCCTTAAAGCCGCACGCCCAAGACGGCAACCCGCTCTTCTACCTCTGACTCCCGTCGAGCAGCATTGGCCCGTCTTCTCGCAATGAGGGAAAACTCATAACACCTCGCCTCGACAGTTGCGACTACAAAGGCCAGCAAGGAATGCGTCGCAGACTGGTGGAGTTGTGTCACGAGACCGAGACCCGAATGCTGAAACCCGCCAACCTTAGGACGACACCCCTCGCCAGTCTGGCTATTTTGGGCCACGGTCAAGCATCTTGCGAAACTCTCAACTGTTTAATCTGCTCACCTCGTCTCCACCAGCCGATTATCGCTGCCGTGGCATCTCCTCTGCTCACTCATCCTGATGACCTTTCCGTGAGAACCGCGCCTCCCGAGAGGCTGTGAGTGCACATGGCGTCTCGCAAGCCTTGGGAGGGGGGAGATAGTTGGGAGTTCCTGATGCTGAAACCTGAGATCTGTGACTAGACCGCCGACTTTCAGTCTGTGCTTGTCGCCCTCAGATGTTGTCTCATCTGCTCAGTGCCCAATTTATGACCAGCTGAATTCACGCCGGTCCTATTCGTCAAAACTCTATCTCTATACATAAGATCATCTCCAGATCATTCCCGGACGCCGCAGGAGAGATAACAATCTCGAGATGATGATCCCGATGGCCGTGTTTACTCTGATACTAAAGAGCAGCAGCTAAGCGCCTCGCTAGCCGCAATGTCTCTGTCAAGTCGCACAAGACGCCGAGGGCTTCTACCAAACGCCCAAGCTTGCGGCCTGCTCGATGCAGTAACTCCGAAGACTCTGTTCGCCTGTCAAAAGTGCGAGTCCCGAGATAATCTCGCCGATCGGGCCCAGCGAGGTGGACGTGCAAAGAAGCCGTGGCTGGCGTCTTTATCGCGATAACCGACGTAATGGAAGCTAGTTAGGACAAACTTGCCTATTTGAACACATGTTTTGTCACCGGCCGAACACTGCGTCTTGCAATCAATGTATGCAAATCCCTGCGTAGTCTCGCGACTGAATCTTCCTTGCGAGCCAAGCTTCCATGCGCCTCGCTGCACGTCGGGACTGCCCTGTGTGCTGCTCGACAGACAGAATACTGTTCAGTCAATAAAATAGGGGCCCAAGGGGCCTTCGCGACGGATACGTCGACCATCGCTTGACCCACCTCGACGTCTCGAAGCCCTCGCTTCTGTTGCTTCTTTCTGGCCGCGATGCATGTGCTCCCCGAACTCCATGTCCCAGACGGACAGAAGGATTTGATTCGCCAATGGCTGTCGTTGAGACCTGGAGCAGCCAGGATCGGTCCAATACCCCGGTCGGTGAGGCCCCGGCGCTTTCCTCCCAGCCTCCCTCACCACGCCCCGGTGTTCCTGACCCCCAGACCGGGGGCTGACCGCAACAGCCAGTCCAGCGACTCCCCCGTCCCGTCACAAACAGGGTTCGCAAGCAGGGTCTGTCACGTAGCGAAATAAAACAAAGGACAGACTCCACGACCAGGCCTGCTAGCAACACGACCGGCGTTTTCCATTTTCCATCATTGCTGTCTCTCGGCTTTGCACAATCCCCTGCGCCGCGCCGCCTCCCTACTCCATGCAGGTCTTGAGGAGGTGCGGAAGCAGGATTGCGGGGCGTGATGTGATGCCACCACACCAGGGCCCTTTTACTCTGCATGCCCGGGTTGCGCTTTGGCCTCGCAAAGCACATGTGTCTTGAGCCCGCCGACACGTCGCCATTACACCGAGATCATGTCTGTAAAGCCAGACAGTTTGGACAGGGCGAGGCGTTGAAAGCGACAGCCCGGAGTGCTGTTGGAAACTGATGCTGGATGATGACCCAAAGAGGGAGTCGGAAGTTCGACAAACAGAACCCCAACGTTTCCTGCCTAGCGCACATTTTTAACGGTCCTCGGTAGGAGACATGGTATTCCAGTATTATGTAATTACTTGTACACTTTATGGTGGAACTGTCCCCCAATGCTCCGTGTTCACAACTCTCTCAGAAGGAAAACATGTGGCGTGTTTGCGGCCCGTCGACCTCGTGTCCATTCGGGTCCGTGTCTGCGGTGGCTTCTGCGGCGCTGAATCGTACCTTATAGAGCACGAGTTCGGTTCTGTCATCTGTGCAAAGGCTCTGCTGTGCAAACGGATACCACGAGTTGCCCTCTGATTTGCGGCTGTGGGGCCACCATTCTGGCGCGTGTTCGCCGTACCTGGTAATTTTACCACTGACCCATTCGCCCAGGGGTCCACGGACCATCCCATCGTCCACACATTCAAGCGTCTTCCACGAAAGCACCGGATCGCACGGTTTCTCCCCGCCTTCACAACATCGCGCTGTGTCCTGTCATACGACTCAGACGTCAGCTTTGCTTGATCACTCGCCTCCTCGGAAGTGACCTGCTCAGATTATTGTGCTCACTGTCTTTGCACTGCTCACTGCTCACTGCTCCCTGCTCCTTACCCTGATACATCTGCTCTGGCCCGCATCCCGTCTCTCAGACCGCCTGTCGCTGTGGCTGCCCACTCAAAACGCGCCCAACGCTCAACGCTCAGCTCTTGCACGTTGGCGCGCACAGTCAGGCGCCGGTGCCGATGCAGCTTTTCAACAATACGACCAATGCACCCAGATCCCAATACTTGACACCTCTTGACGATTACCTTCCCGAGACACGAGGCCCGAAACTCGGGTTAAGACCAGAATTGGCACGCATTTTGACGCGGAAACGCAGGATTGAAACAGGGTGTGCGCGGTTGTGGAGCCGAGAAGCACAGGGCACCTCGCACCCAAAAACATGGCATCGACCACCTTTGCAGCCCGTTCCGGGGACACCAGCGCCCAACCTCAGTCTCCTGAGGCGCATTACACCAAGGGCCGCAACAGCACGAACCACAACAACAACAACAACGGCAACAACGACAACCCCTCATACAGCAGCGACAACATCATTCTGCACGCGCATCGCCAGAACCACAACTCGTCGAAGCTCCCGGCTTTCCGTTTTGCAGACCTGAGGAAGGATCGCATCTCGCTGCCCTCGCTGCAGCAGCCAACCCCACTCGCGCCGCTTGTCGTTTGCGACACAGCCGATCCCCGTCGCGAAGCACAAAACGGCCTCCATCACTACAGCAGTGCGCAGACCCTCCCAGACAGGGCGGCTTCCTTCGAAACAAAGCAGACTGGCGGTGCCACGAGGACTCGCTCCCTCAAGTTCGTCCTGCCCTCGACAAAAACCGCACCCTCCGAGTCGTCCCCAGCATCCAAGCGTCCAGCGTCATTTCCGACGAACGACGCGCACGGGGTCCGGTCACCAGCGGAATCTGTTGTTACGCCCGTTATCAAACGTCGCCTGACAGAGAGCGCGGTCAAGGAATCGGTCCAGGGTCAGCGGGAATTGCTGTTCCCCAAGACCGCCGAGACTGAAAGGCCAGGCGACAAGAACTCGCGCCCCCCAGTCTCGTCCAAAACACCCACCGCTGCGAACACCGCCAACACTGCCAGCACCTCGGGTGGGCGCGCCGTCATTCCTCCTATTCGGGCTTTCCGGTCGTCACGCAAGACTGCCGCGCCCGACATGCCCGCCCGGCGCTCGTTTGAGGACTCGCGCAAGGAAGAAACCCTGGGCGCCAACCAGCGCGACCGCACATTACATGCGCTCGAGGGCCGCCGAGACGACGACTTTTCGCATCTCGCTCCGTCCGAATCTGGCGAGATGACGACAACCACGGATAACGACAACACGGCCGACATCTTCATGAAAATTGCTCGGGAAGACCCTGCGCCGCGGGTGTCGGAAAAGCAGCCCACTGCTCCCGAGCCGGTTGCTATCGTGAGTCTTTCTAGAGGAGATGGTGCCAAGCTCAATGGTTGACATTTTACAGTCGCGAATTGTACGAACCTCTCATCGCCGCCCTCTTTCGGCGGCCATCCCCGCCCACGATGTTCCTTCACCACCCCATCTCTCACGTCGTCTTTCCGACCAACGCGAAAGCTCACGCACCCGGCAAGCGACAGAGGCCCAACCAACGCAAGCATCGACGAGGGAGACGGCACACCGCACGCCTGTGCGGGAAGATTTTCCGACAATCTCGCCCGCTGCCGAAGGCTCGAGCCGCGGACAACAGGGCCGGACTCCGCAGAGGCCATCTCCCATCACACCGAGACAGATCTCTTTCAAGGACTCCTTCGCAGAGAGCAGCTCGGCCTATCAACGCAGACGGCAGTCGCTCACCGAGAACAACAGCCTTTCAGGCTCGAGAGCCCCGCAATCCAGGAGCTCGACGTTCGCAATGGCCCACTCCAGGACCTACCACTCTTCCCCGTTGGTCCCGAAATCTGCCAACGTCCAAGCGGACGCGCTTCACAGCTCCGATGCGAACCATGCAGTCGAGGGCACCGAGTCCTCCTCCTCGACGGCAGCGCCCTCCACTGTCTGGGATGAGTTGGACGACCTGAAATCAAGAATCCATCGTCTGGAACGCACGGGGAAACATCCATCCACACCGGGCGGAGGAATGTCTAGGTCTTCGGAGGAGCGGCCAAGAACCGCAACTACCAACGCCACAACCGTATCGGCTTCCCCCAAGCGCAGTTCTGGCACTGGTCCGGCGCATGCAGAAGTCAACATCAACCCCTTGATGCCGAGAGACGCGCAACCGTTGCTCCTCTCGGCGCTCAGCAAGACAAAGGATCTAGTCAGCCCAGAAGTATTCAGTGCCATTGAATCAGCCGCGACCGATGCCTTGGCCTTGTCTTCGATGATTGGAATCGTCGGCCAGCCAGGACCCATCTCAAGTAGCGCCAGCACCATTGGAGGCTACAACGGCAACCTCACAGATAGGCAGCTCCGCAAGAAGGCAGATAGCGTCTGCAGAAGCTTGACCGAACTCTGCCTCGCTCTCGCCGACCCTGCGGGTCAAAAGAAGCAACCCCAGCCGACAATCCTCATCCCCGACCAGGAGCTCTTGCTAAGCCCGACATCCAGCAAGGCCACAGTGGGGGCCGTGACACCACAGAGACGACCTAGTGCCATTGCAGACATGGTCACAAAGGCCAGCACGAGCGATAGAGCTCCAACAAGCCTGGAACAAAAGAGGAAGACCATGCTGGCTAGCATCTCGCTCCCTACCTCTCGCTACGCGACAGCGCCCTCCACACCGTTGGAGTCGACCCCGGGACGGAAGTCGTCTCTCCTGCTGGCCCGGATTCGTCGAAGTGGGACTGAGGAGGCGGAGGAGACCCCCCAAGCTGGGAGGAGGTCGTCATTGCTGCTACGATCCAGAAGAACCGAAACCGAAGAGCCGGAGGAACCCCGTGAAGGGAGAAAGACGTCACTGCTCCTTCGTACCCGGAAGACATTGAACGAAGAGGAGGACGAGTCGCGCTTCCGTGTGCCCTCCAGGGCCATCACGGAAGTGAACAGCTTCCGCACTGCTCCGCGTGACCTTCCCACGTCTGCCACGACAACCCAGCCGCCTGCCGAGAACAGCCCAATCACCCTGCCCCGACGCCGTCTCATCCCATCGGCGATCAGCACCCGGTTCGCTGCCGCGGTCCCGGCTGCCTCAGCACCGACGACCCCGGCACGCAAGTATCTCGAACGCAGCACGCTCCAGGAACGCAGTCTGCTTCAGGAACGCGGCACTCTCCTGGACCGAGGCTCCTACCTCGAACGCAGCGCGCACCAAGAGCGCGGGCACATCAACAGCATCTCGGAGCGGCTCGCCGAGGAACGAGGGCAGCCGCAGCGGCAGATGCCTCTCAGCCAGAGCACCGTGCTGAACCGGACCGGCAGTCTCGGACGCCGCACCCGCGAGGGCACCGTAGCCGGCGTTCGCTCTTGAGCCCGTTACCACCACCATTATCATCACCATCATCGCCACCACCACCACCACCAACACCACGACGAAACATCACACGCGCAACGACGGCGGAGAACAACAGATGACGCCCACGATGACACCATGACGAAACTTGACGTATATATACTACGTTTTTTTCTCACGACTGTACCAACACCGAGTATATATACATGCATTGTGCACGGTTGGCACCCGCGGCGTTTCTGCTTTTTTCTTTTCTTACCCCCTGCATCCCATGCATCGGTTACTGGAAAAGAGGCGCGCCGCATTTCACGACTTTTTTTGGTTTTGCATGCATGCATTCGGCATTTGCAGGATCACCCATTGCATGCATTTTTTCCTCTGATATTTTATTGCTGGGAATGTTTTGGACTTCTTTTTTGGGCGGCGAGGATTCGAATCATTGATATGGCGTAATGGGTTGGAGAGAGGACTGCCTATGCAGAGATGAAACGGTCATGGATAGGGATGGTGAAGAGGAGAAAAGGGGGAGGGTTGATGTTGGGTGGTGTTGTTTGGTAACTGTGGTTGGGTACCGGGGGTGTTTTTGTGTTTGGACAGGGAGTCTTGTTATTGTTGTGCATTTGGGGCTGGGGTTTTTGACGGCGTGGTTTTATTGTCATGAGAGCCTTGGGGCCTTTTGGGCTTGGTTATTCCTGTATTCTGGCTGGGACGTTTCTTTCTGGTGTTGGTGATGGGAGGATTTGGGCGGTCCTCGATACCCCTGGGCTGGGCTGGAGAAACGGATCTTTGGACAAGGATCAGGGAGGAGGGTTTGGAAGGTGTTTTGGGGGAGGGATGTTGACTTGCACGGGTGTGAATAGCTGTCTGGGCGTGTATAATGATATTATATTGGTTTTGTTCCCAATGAGTTCTGCACGTTTTTGTAGTTGTGGTCGTCGACTGGAGGCCTGGTGGCTGCCCGGCATGAGTCATGCGGGGGAGTGGCATTTTGCCAGGAACTCGAGACTACAAGGTACAAATTCAACAGGTCAACAAGCAAAGTTGAGGTCGAGTTAGTCTCATGCTCATATTTCCACCTCCCAGGTTGTGGGTGCATTCGCCATAGAGGTATCCATCTCGATCCGGCAACCGGTTCTCCGTTGGCCATCGACCTGGCTCATGTAATTAACCCGAAAAATACCCAACTGCAACCAATATCCGTCAACCACCAAACAAACCAACCGCCACTCACTCCAGTTCATCCACCTCACTCAATACCCAAAACACCCCAAACGTGAGCACCACTCTCACTCTTTTTCCCCTCCTCCCATCCCATTCATGCAAAAACACCTCCCTACGCCTCGCCTCTTCTTGGCCGCTCTCGCCACTCCACTCAAACCCACCTTTTCATTTTCGTTCTCACCATCATCCTCCTTCTTCTCAACCACCACCTCGACATCAGCAACCCGCAACTCCAGACTCACACTCACCAGGCTCATCACCAAACCCAACCCAATCTCTGTCACCGAGACCGACACTAGAATCGGCACCACCAGATCTAAACCAAAACCCAAACCCAAACGCAAATCAAAACAAGCAGCCAAGAAGAAAATGGATCCCCTCGAGGACCCAACTGCTTCCTCCACCTCCGAAGCCCTCGCGGACCGTCTCGAGGATATGGCCATGTCGTCGGCCCGGCATCAGCACCACAAGAGGGGCGGCGGCAAGGGTGGTGGGAAAAGTGG
>Ga0247824_10001241_pt1 | contig 13764 bp, 8 predicted proteins | sample 13C_PalmiticAcid_FD_194412 | JGI IMG/M metagenome (GOLD analysis project Ga0247824, IMG submission 194412) | Soil microbial communities from agricultural site in Penn Yan, New York, United States - 13C_PalmiticAcid_Day48 | ecosystem: Environmental > Terrestrial > Soil > Agricultural land... | reverse complement strand
GCGCTATGGCTTGTCAGCGTTGCTCGAGGAACGCGTGGATGGCGGCTTTGACGGACGCAGCAAGGGATGTGGGCACATCCGGCGTCGGCAACTGCCGGCAGATCGCCAGCGTGCGCTTCAACGACTCGCAGGCCTCGCGGCAGTGATGGCACTGCGCGAGATGTGCCTCCATGATCGCGCACACGCTCGGATCGATGTCGCCTTCCAGATGTCGTGAGAAGAGCGTCAGGACGTCCGGACACAGCGCTCCGCGGGCTGGTACGATTGCGGGGCGTCCCAGCGTCGGCGCAAGCTGCTCGCGGATGGTGACCCTCGCCCGGTGCAGGCGGCTTTTGACAGCCTCGACGCTCATCTCCAGGATCTTGGCCACTTCCGGCGCCGATAACCCCTCCACGTCACGCAATACCACCACCTCGCGCTGAGAGGGTTCCAGCCCGTCGATGGCGCGGGTGAGAGCGGTCGCCAGCTCACGGTTGGTCGCTGTCTGCTCCGGATTCGGCCCCGGATCGGCGAGGTGTTGGGCAACGTCTGTTGCGGGTGCGTCCAGCGACTCTTCTCGCGGCGGGGCGAACTTGCTTCGGCGCCGCTTCTTGATGCAGAACCGGCGCGCGATAGTGTAGAGCCAGCTTGAGACTGAGGAGTCGCCGCGGAAGTCGCGGACGGAGCGGGCCATCGAGATGAGGCTCTCCTGCGCGACGTCGCCTGCATCATCCACGTTGCCGCAGATCCTCAGGCCAAACCGATACAGGTGCGGCTGGTAGCGCACCAGTAACGTCTCGAGCGCCGCGGTGTCCCCCTGGCGCGCGGCCGCGACCAGCTCGTCATCGGTCGGCGATCCGGCCGTATGGCTCGTTGGAATATCCCCGCCCATCGGTGAAATTCTCACATGATCCTACCCCGTCGTCCTCGCGCTTTCGTCATGTGCTGACATGACACGCTCAGCAACTCCTGCGCGGAGAGCTGTTTATGAAGGAGGCCCATCCGCGCGACCGGATCCTTCGGACGAGGAACACATCATGTCTGAACCCTTTGGACGTCCGCCGGCTCTTACCAACCGTGGACGCGGAGCGAGGAGATGACACTGTGACGGGCGTACGCCTTCGCATTTGGGCGCGATAACGCGACGGTGGAACCATTTCCAGGCGAGAAGTCCGAAGTCTGCGAATCCATTTCTCTCGCTGTGGCTCATACAAGCACGGAGGACCAACGCAGTGGACTGGCTCATTTTCGTCGGCGTTCTTGCCCTTTGGTGGCTGCTGCAGGCATGGCTGCTCCCGCGCCTGGGCGTGCCCACGTGAGCGGTGCCGCACCCACGCCGGTCGGCGGGGACGGATAACTGTGTGGAACACGGCGACCGCACGTCGCTGCCGCGATCGCAACGTTAGCGCGAATGGAGGTTCATCATGGCTTCACTCGAACGGTTATCGATCCTCGGGGCGGCTACCGTGCTCACGGTCGCCGCTGTCTCAGTGGTGATGGCGCAAACCGCGGCCGGCGCGGGTTCGGCGATGTACGACGTGAAGACGGAGACGACGATTACAGGTACCGTCGAAAGCGTCGAGAACATCACCGGGGCCGGCGGTCGAGGCCGGCATGGCATGGGAGGTACTCACATCGTGGTCAAGACCGAAAAGGAGTCTGTCGCGGTTCACGTCGGCCCCACGGCGTATCTGGCGGAGAAGGGGATCACGCTTGCGAAGGGCGACAGCCTCGAAATTCTCGGCTCGCGAGTGACAGTCGACAAAGACGCTGTTCTGATCGCACGGCAGATCAAGAAGGGCGACGAGACCTGGACGTTGCGTGATGCTTCCGGTCGCCCCGCCTGGAGTGGCCGGGGACGATAGCTGCTTCAGGGCAGCTGGTCCCCTTTGGCCCGACGCCGGCAGCTACGCGCCGATCGGTACAGATCGGAATTCCCATTGGGATCGGCAGCATCGCGAGGGCGATCCGCCGTGAAGATCGGGGCCGGCCCCGACGAGAACAGCCCTTCAACGATCGAGCGGGGGGCCGTTCCCCGGTGTTCGTCGACGTGCCATTCGCCCTGTCGGAGTGATTGATCCCGACGTGCGCGTCAACGTCGCGATGAGAAGTCCGGCCGAGACCGCCGAGCGCGGCCGCCCGAGTGCCGCTCTCGCCGTCGTGATCCACGACGATCGCTCGCTCGGGGTCCGCCACGATCGACAGCGCCGCCCTTTCTGTGCTGCGCGCAGCAAGTCCGCGACGTGCAGCGCTCGGCGGCTCGTGCTCTGCGCGATCTGCTGGAACGTTTCGAGCGCACCCGTTCCAGTGCTCAGAATTCAGCAATTGATGCGGTGTCGACGCCGGACGTCCGCGCAAGACCGGCCTCGCCAGAACGAACGAGAGCGAAACGCGTACTCGCCGGCCCCAGCATTTCGAACACGGCGACTGATGAGAGGACGACGGTCGAGACCACCGGCGCGAATTGTGGATAGCGGCTGTCGACCGCCAGCGTCAGACCGACCGCCAGGCCTGCCTGGGCCTGCAGACCAAAACCGAGGAACTTCTGCACGAGCGGGTCGAGACCCAGATGCCACCCGGCGAATCTCGCCCCTGCGAACTTGCCGGCTGCCCGACCGATCACGTACACGAGACCGAGGGCGCCCATCGCCGGGATCTGTGCAACATCCAGCTCCGCACCTGCGATCACAAAGAAGATGGCATAGAACGGCGGATCGGTATTCGACAACGCGCTGAACAGATGTCGACTCCGATCCGACAGATTGACCATTGTCGCGCCAACGGCGAGGCTGGCCACCAACGACGACAGATTCAGCGCGCGCGAGACGCCGACGCAAAACAGGAGCGCCCCCGCCAGCAGGATGAGCCGCTCGCCGCGTTCCGTCACGTGCGACGACCAGCCGGCGAGGAGGAGGCCTATGAGATAGCCCAACGCGGCGGATCCCACGAGTTGCCAGATGAACCAGAACGCAGACCGGTACAGCATGTCCGTCATCGCCAATCCGGCGGTGTTTGTCGTTAGATCGACGGTCGCTGCCGCCAACCCGAACACCGACATGCACAGCAGATTGTTGACGGCAATGATCCCGAGCAAGCTGTCCGTGAGCGGACCGGCGCTGTCGCATTCGCGAATGACCATCAGCGTCGATGCCGGGGCGGTCGCCATGGCGATCGCGCCCAGCAGCAGCGCGACCGGCCACGATTGGCCCAGCGCCAATGTCCCGCCCGTAACGAGGACGGCAGCCGCTACAGACTCGAGCACGGTGACGAAAAACACTTGGCGTCCGATTCGACGGAACAGCGAGAACTCGAACACCGCGCCCACGGAGAAGAGGATGAGCCCCAGAGCCACTTCACTGAACACGCCAAGCGTCACCAGGTTCTCCTGGGACAGCCAGCCGAGCATCGACGGCCCCAGTGCGACGCCGACGACGATATAGCCGGTCACTTCGGGAATCCGCAGCACTTTGACGAGATGTCCAGCCATTAACGCGAGCAGCAGGATCAGTCCGATCGAAGTGAGCTCGTTCATTGCGCCGCGCTTTCCGGAATGACGATCGCGAGTCGGCGCTGATCACGCTCGACTTCCAGCAGGATCGGCGTTGATGTGGCGCTCCTCACCGCGCGATCTGCCTGCGCTCGCGTCCGTGGTTCGACATGGTTGATCCGTCGCAGGACGTCGCCAGCCTTCACGCCCGCGCGTGCAGCGCGGCTGTCGGGCAGCACGGAATCGATCCGGAACGTCGGGGTCGCCGGGTCGATGACCACACCCACGCGTGCGACATTTTCACTCGGGGCGCCCGGCGTGGCGGCGCCTGGTTCAAGCATGACAGTCTGAGTTTTCGAGCCTCGCCGCACTGTCAACTCGAACGCCGCTCCGGACGGCGTCGTCAGCGGCCGCAGATCGTCGATGCCTGCGACGGCATGAGCGTTCAGCGCCACGACGACGTCGCCCGCCCGGAAACCGGCCGCGTCCCCCCGCGTGCCCATCCACACCTCTCTGAGGAGGAGACCGTCAGTGTCTGAAAAGTAGCGACGTTCGTCTTCCGAGAAACTGCTGAAGAGCAGCCCATATCGGGCCAGCAGACGCTCTTCGATTGTCGTGATGCGTCTCAGCATCTCGTCGACGCTGGACGGCTCGATAGCGGCGATGCGGTCACCACAAGGCAGGATCACAGCCAGCAGCTCGCCATCCATGTTGAAAACCCCACCGCCGGTCATGGCCCGATTCAGCTGGATGCCTGCCGTCAGCTCGTTCGCCGGGGCAATGCCGCAGGAAGCGCTCACGACCTGCCGAAAATTCGCCGCGGCAAATGCAGGCGCATCGTCGGTCTGCCACACCGCGATAACCCAATCGCCAGTTTTCGGCATGGAGGCGGCTCGGCGCGGCACTCGCGCCGGCGGCCCGAGGCTGACTTCGAGAACCGATAGCGGCAATCGCCGACTCGATGTGACCTCGGCGCCCCGCTCGATTGACGCTGTCCGCACAGTCAACGCCGACGCACGATCCGGAACCGGAAGGGCTCCGGTGATGACGTGCGACTGGTCCCACACCATTCCGGAAGTGCGCATGGACGGGATGTACTCGATTGCCGGACGCACATCTGCCGCCACTTCCGCAAAATACGCGGTCATGCTGTCCAGCGACCGGCGCTGCGTGCGCTGCGACAGTTCCTGCAATTCGGTTTCGGACGGAACCGGCGGCGGGCTCTGAGGAATATCGCGAGGCCGGAGCAGCCAGCCGCCGGCGAGAATCAGGCCCGCCGTCAGCGCGAGAACCACGACGTATCTCGGACTCCGCCGTTCGGTGACGTTCACGCCAGAAGGATAGCCTCATCCGCCATGACGTCCTACGAAATCGAGGAAGACACAGCTCCACGAACTCGTAGTGCGCAGGAACTGCCTGGCCGAGCCTCGCGCAGAAATGTCAGGGATCGTCAGCCCGGTCTTCCTGTTCGAGTCGTGCGATGTCGGTTGCCTGCCTGTCGGCCACGCGATGAACGCCTCTACCCGGAACCGCCACGAGCAATGCGTGCGGATGTTGCTCGCGACGATTCAGGCATGCCCTGCCGCAAGCATTCGCGCGGCCCGCTAACCCGTTGGAATGGGCAGCATCTCAGATCGAGTCTGGGTGAAGGGCCGTTTTGCTCGTTCTTCGGCGCCCACGTTGAAGGGTCTTGCGAATGGGGCGGCTCACCGTCTGCCATTGGACTTGCGCATCGGGTAATCATTGGTGGTGCGAATGCCGCCCAGTGCAGATGCTGTCCCTTCGCTCCTCCGAACGACGCTGAACGAACCTTCAGTCTCCCCAGGACAATCCTTCGATGTCGTCAGATGTCGAAAACCCCCGCAGCACGAATCGCCGCGCGTACTTCGTCCTGCGTCACACGAGCTCGCCGAAGTGCGGCATCGAGACGCGGGCCTCTCCGCGGCGATCCGGACGAACTTCACGCCTGGTGCTTCGCCAAGAAGGTCGCACGCGGTCGCCGTTAGCGAATACCCTGCCGAGTTCGGCGCGGTAGGCAACGCCGCGTGCTGAGCGCCCCGCCGACGCGGCTCATTTCCGATCGGCGCGGCGATCCTCGCGCTGGCGGAAGCAGTAGAGCGCAAGCTGTGTCCGGATGAACACGGAATCCTGAGCGAGCGCGGGCGTTGCATACGTCAGCTCGTCGAGGTCGTTCACCGCGAGCATTTGCAGCGCCGCTCCCGCCTTCAGCACCACGATGCGCCCCGATTCGCTCACGAAGAACAGCTTGCCGTCGGCTGCCACTGGAGACGCGTAGTAGTTGCCCGGCGCCTCCTCCAGCCGTCGCTGTCCCAGTTGCGCGCCGCTGCGCGGATCGATCGCGGTGACGATGCCGGCATCGCTAACCATATACAGGATGTCCTCATAGAGGACCGGCGAGGGCAACTGCGGCACCGCCTTGTCGTAGTGCCACACGACGCGATCCGGGTCCCGCTCCCCGCTCGCGGTCATCCTGAACGCCCACAACCCGCCGGAGCTTCTGCGTGCGTCACGATAGCGCGTCCACTCGGACTGCGAGATGAAGCCGTCGCGGTCGAGATCGAGGAGCGCGAACCAGCGGCGAGCGAGTTGATCCGGCAGCTCCTCTCGCGAGAAGCGCCCGTCGTGGTCGCGATCCGATTCCGCCACCGCCTCGAACCGGGGGATGTCGCGTCCGTAGCTGTCCTCGAACGACGCCGCGGTGGGGCCGCTGATGTAGACCTGGCTGCCGTCGTGCACAGGGGTGGCCTTCATCTCGAAGGCGAGACCGTCGGCCGACCATAGCTTTCGTCCCGTCCGTGCATCGTAGGAGGTCAGATAGAACGAACCGGGGACGAGCAGTTGCGCCGGCGCGCCGGGTGATTCGAACAGCACTGGAGTCGAGTGACCGCTGGTGGCTTCCGGCCGGTCCACTTTCCAGCGCTCGCGCCCGGTGCGCTGGTCCACCGCGACGATGAAGGATCCGATGCTCTGGTCACATACGAGCACGACCATGTCCTCTACGAGGATCGGCGACGCTGCCATGCCATAGGCGTTGGTGAACGGCCCGAGCTCGTGGCGCCAGCGCTCGCGACCGGCGCGGTCGTACGAGAGCATGCCCAAATCCTGAAAGAACACGTACACGTTGCTGCCGTCGGTCACCGGCGTCGGTGAGGCGGGATGATTGCGGCGGTCGACGTGCAGCTCCCGGCTTCTGGGCACGCGCGCGCGCCACGCGATCGCGCCATTTTTCCGGTCCACCGCAATCGTGAGCAGCTCGCTCCCTTCGGTGGCCGTCACGAATACGTGTGCGTCTGACAGGATCGGCGACGAGTGGCCGGGCGGCAGCGCCGTTCGCCACGCCACGTTTTGCGTCGCGTCGAACGTCGTGGGGAGGCTGGCTGCGGCGAGGACGCCGCTGCCGTTCGGCCCTCTGAACCGCGACCACTGCTCCGGTGCAACGGCGCCAGCGGCGAGGATCAGGAGCGCGAGCATGGCAGCCATGCGCGCAATCAGACCACACCCGAGCTCCTGGTGCCATAGCCGCGATCGCCTCTGACACACGCCGGGACGAGCTGCGGGCCGAGCCGGGTCACGGCTGCGCTTGACAGGTGTGAACTCAGCCAATACTGTCGCGACGTCGAGCGCATTTCCGCTGCCGAGATGCGCGAGGATCGTATGCGCACAGAGCCGCTCGCCGCCATCAACTCCGTGGCCCTCGCCATCGGACGGTTCGCCACCCTCGACGAGATGCTCGAGCATGCACTGACGAAGGTGCTGGAGGTTGTCCAGACCGACGCCGGCGGCATCTACCTGCTCGATGAGGAGAAAGCCGAGTTGAGCCTGGTGGTCCACCGGGGGATGTCGGAAGCCGTGTGGCGCGATTTCGACCGGCTCAAGCTCGGCGAAGGGCTCTCGGGCCGCGTGGCACTCGAGGGGGAACCCATCGTCGTCCGCAACCTCGCTGACGATCCAAGGCTGACGCGCATGGCCGCCCGCACCGTCGGCTTTCGAGCGTTTGCCTCCGTACCGCTGCGATCCAACTTCCGGACATACGGCACGCTGAACGTCCACGCCCGCAGCGACCGCGAGTTCTCGGAAGAGGAGGTGCAACTGCTCACGTCGATGGCTTCACAGATCGCTCTCGCGGTTGCGAACGCGAAGCTGTATCTGCGCCTTCAGGCGTCTGAGCGGAAGTTCCGGGGGCTGGTGGAAGACGCCGAGGACGTGATCTATCTCACCGACACCGGCGGCCGCGTCACGTACGCCAGCCCGGCGCTCGAACGGCTCCTCGGATGGACACCGGAGGCGGTCACGGGGCGTGCCATCATCGACATCGTGCACCCCGACGACCGTGCACATTTCGAGACGGCGCTCGGACGCATGCTGCGCGGGAACGTGCTCCGCGCGTTGGAGTTCCGGTTGATGCGGTGCGGCGACGCGGGCTTTCGCTGGTTCTCGCAGACCAACGGTCCTTTGCGCGACGAGACCGGCACGCTTCTGGGGATGCACTGTATCGCGCACGACATCACCGACCGCCGCGAGCTGCAGGAGCAGATGGTCAAGGCCGAGCGGCTCGCCCACCTCGGCCGCATGGCGGCGAACATCGCGCACGAGATTCGGAATCCGCTCGGCGCCATCGTAAATTCGATCAAGCTGCTGCGCCGGAGCGGCGCCGCTTCCGATCCGCGCCTGCTCGAGATCGTCACGGAAGAGGCCGATCGGCTGGACGCCATCATCCGCGAGTTTCTGCTGTTTGCGCGCCCGCCGGCCAGAGTGGCCATCGCCTGCGATGCTCGTGAGCTGCTCGAGACGACGGTGGAGCTCTTCCGCCGTGACGCGAAGGTGCCCGACGTCATCGCCGTGCGCCTGTCCTGCGATCCGCCGCTGCCGCTGATCTGCGCCGACCCCAACCAGGTGCGGCCGGTGCTCTGGAACCTGCTTACGAACGCGGTCGAGAGCATGTCGGGGCCGGGCGCGATCGACATCGAGGCTCGTCTGAGCTCCTCTGGCGACACGCTGGCGATCGCCGTGACCGACGACGGGCCCGGTGTGGCCGACCCCGAAGTGCTCTTCGAGCCGTTCTACACCACGAAAGCGCAGGGCACCGGCCTCGGGCTCCCGATCGTCGCGCGGATCGTCCGCGACCACGGTGGCGCCCTGGACGTGGAAAGCGTGCTCGGACGCGGCGGGCGGTTCACGTTTACACTTCCGCTCGCCACCGAGCTGATCGGGTCGTAGCGGTACCATTCCGACCATGGCGACCACCACCGGGCACGTGCTGCTCGTCGAGGATCAGACGAACGTCAGACGGACGATGGCGATGCTGCTCGAGCAGGACGGCCACAGAGTGGAGCAAGCCGCGTCCGCGGCGCACGCGCTCGCGCTGCTGGCGGAGCGAGCGTTCGATGTCGTGGTCACCGACGTTCGGATGGAGGGCGCGCTGGACGGCACGGGGCTGCTCCAGACGATTCGCGCGCAGCGATCCGAGACCGAGGTCATCATGGCGACCGCGTACGGCACCATCGCGGATGCCGTCGCCGCCATCAAGTCGGGGGCGTACGATTACCTGACGAAGCCGATCGACCCTGAACGGTTGGTGATCACCGTCCGGCGTGCGATCGAGCGTCGGGCGCTCGCGCGCGAAGTGCGCGAACTGCGCGCCCAGGTCGACGGCACGAACCAGATCGTCTGCGTCAGCCCCGCCATGGGGCAAGTGCTGCGCTCGGTGGAGCAGCTTGCCGCAAGCGACAGTACGGTGCTGATCACTGGCGAGAGCGGCACGGGAAAGGAACTCGTGGCACGCGCCCTGTATCTTCAGAGCACCCGGCGGCACAGGCGATTCGTGCCGGTCAACTGCGGGGCGATCGCGGAGACGATCCTCGAGAGCGAGCTCTTCGGCCACCGAAAGGGGGCGTTCACCGGCGCGATCAACGATAGGAAGGGCCTCCTCGAGGAGGCGCACGGCGGCGTGCTGTTCCTCGATGAAATTGGCGAGATGCCGCCGGCGATGCAGGTGCGGCTGCTCCGGTTCCTCCAGGACGGCGAGGTGCGTCGCGTCGGCGACACGCAGACGCGGAGCGTAGACGTTCGCCTGATCACGGCCACGCATCGCTCGCTCGAGGACGAAGTGGCGTGCGGTCGCCTCCGCGAGGACTTCTATTACCGCATCAACGTCGTCCAGCTTCGAATACCGCCGCTGCGCGACCGGCCCGCGGATATTCCCGCGCTCGCCGATCTGTTCCTCAAACGGTTTGCGGCGCGCCTGTCCCGGCCGGTGGTCGGGTTCACCGAGCAGGCCTGGCAGGCAATGGCCGCATATCGATGGCCCGGCAACGTTCGGGAACTCGAGAACGCGGTCGAGCGCGCGGTCAACATGGCGACCGGCGCGGTGGTCGGAGTCGGCGAGCTGCCCGCGGCGCTGTGGACGCGGTCGGAGGAATCCGCAAACGGCTCGACGGAGCAGGAAGAGAAGGGGCGTCTGATCGGAGCGCTCGAGCGCTGCCACTGGAATCAGGGCCGCGCAGCCGCGTCGCTGGGGATCAGCCGTACGACGCTCTGGCGCAAGATGCGCGAGCACCGCATAGACGCCTAGCAGGCGCGCCGCGCCGGCGTGTTCAATATCGCGCGCGGCGTGTTTCAGCAGCATGATGGTGCGTGCGCTGGCGGTAGTGGCGCGCGACTCGACGGCGACGTCATCGCGGGGGGTCGCACCTGCCTCCGGGCTGACCAGCGATCGAAGATCACCATGACGACATCCATCGACCGCAATGGCAGTGTGGCGCGACGCATGGCTGCCGTAGTCGTCGCAGTCAGGCTCGTCGTCGTGGCCTGCCTGATCGCGTTCGTCGGGGGCGCGCCCGCGCCTGTCGCGGCGCCTGCCGTCGCGAGAGTGACGGCGGCAGCGGTGGCCCCGCGCAATGCGATCGACGGCATCCTCGATGCATTCGCCGAATACGACGTGGTCGTGCTGGGAGAAGGGCCGCATGGCAACGAACCTGGTCAACGGCTCCGCGTCAGTCTGATACGCGACCCACGTTTCACCGCCAGGGTCGGCGATATCGTCGTCGAGTTCGGCAACGCGCGCTATCAGGAGGTGATGGATCGGTATCTGGCGGGCGAAGACGTACCGCGCGAGAGTCTGCGCCGCGTGTGGCGGGACACCACGGTTCCCGCCCCGTGGCCACAACGACCGCCGACACTCTGAAGCGCGTCTGCCGCATCCATGCCGAAACGTCCCCCCCCAAAGAAGTGAACCCCGCGTGTCAGGCACCTACGACGCGAAACGCGTTCTCGCAGAATGCCAGCCGCGGTCCCTTGCCCGGCGTGCACACGTGCAACGATCTGTTTCAACACGTTATTTCGTGTAACAGTTCGACAGCAGGTACAAGCGCTGGTAACAGCTCGAAGTTTGGCAATTCAGGCCAGGCGCGGTCATTGCACCCGCGCCAGCCTACAACCGGTGTCGAAGCTGGAGGCTGCCCGCATGATCCGCCTGCGCACGTGCGTTTCTGTTCTGCTTGCATTGCTGCTCTTGGGAGCGGGAGCGCGCTGGCCTCAGGCAGCTGCTCCGGCGCCGGCCGATACGCCAGGTCTCGCAACCGTGCTGGACCTCTCGACCGGCCTCATTCGCGATACCAATGGTGATGGCATCGCCGACGCCGTCGCCGCGCGCATCATCGTTCCGGCATCCCCGACCGTCGAGGATTCTCAGGCGGCCACGAACATCGCGGCGCGCCTTGGATTTGAAACCAGCGCCTTCACGCTGCCGCTCGTTCTGCGCGACAACGCCGCAATTCCCGCAAATACGGTTCCGATTCTCGTCGGCCGGAAGAACGCGCTCTTGCAGAAACTGGCGCAGAGCGGTGCCGTGGATCTGAAACCTCTCGAACCCGGCCAGGGCCTTCTCGCAGCGGTGCCGTCACCCTCCGGAACGGGAGTGACCATCGTCATCGCGGGTGGTGACGATGAAGGGACGCTCGCGGCGGCCAACGAGCTTGCCTCGCGGCTCCCCCGGCTGTGGAACATGTCCGGGATCAGCGTCCCCGGTATCGAGGACCAGGTCGCCACCTTCCTGCGAAGCCGCGGCGTCGAACCCGGCAAGCCCTCGGTGACATCGCTGGTCGTCGACAGCAACCGGCGCGGCATTGCCGCCGTTCACGTGCTGCTGCCCAGCGGCGTTCCGGCCCGCATTGCCAAAGCGGCCGAGGATCTCGACCTCGCTCATCGCCGCGGCCTGGAACCGACCACGTTGAACTACGCGGAAGCGGCAGCCGTCGTTCTCCACGCCGGTGGCACGCAGGCCATCATCCGGCGCGCCGGGTTGAATCAGCGGACGCTCACGCCTCCCATCGATCCGGACGAACTTGCGCCGGATTCTCCAGGGGACCGCGGGGCCGCGCAGGAAGGGCCGGCACGCGCGCCCGCGAAGCCGTTCAACCTTTCGAATGCCTATTCCATCGAAGGCTGGTACGGCGATTCCTACGCGGATTTGATTCCAGACCGCACCGAGACCGCGGTCATCGTTGGCACTGCCGAGGACGCGCTGGCCGCCGCGCACATCGGCGCGCGGCTCGGGCTGGAAACGACGGGTGTCACGCTGCCGCTTGCGAAGACGGACAAGAAAGTTCGCGATCCGGCGCGTGAATCGAGTCCGATTCTGGTCGGGCGCAGCAATCTGCTCACTGCGCAGCTGACGAAGATCGGGCGCGCACGACTCGACGACGCAAAACCCGGCGAAGGCGTCATCCAGATCGTGCCGCGCGCATTCGGCAGCGCCACCGCCACCGTCGTCGCCGGTGCGGACGCCGCCGGCACCGAGGCGGCGGCGATGTATCTCGCCCGCCGGGTTCCGTACGTCTGGGACAACACCCGCGGCGCCCTCAGCTATGACGATGTGGCGAGTGAGGTCGGACGGTTCCTTGGCGCGCGCAGTGGCGCAGGCCAGGCAGCACAGGCCCTTCGTGAGCTGGACGAGGTACTGAAGGGGCTTCCAGACGACGACAAGCCTCTGGAATCGTTCAACGCGAAGCTGTATCTCGAAACGGCGAACCCCGCACTCGACAAGTACCTGGCGGATCTCATCCAGCAGCGCATCAAGGCGTCCGCAAAGGTTACATCGCAGGCAATCACCGATGCCGTACCTGTCATCGACGAAACCTTCGATGTGCCGTGGGAGGTGGACGACTTCTGGGCGATGTTGCGGAAAGACGTTCTTCCGAAAGTCGCGCCGGGCAGCCGGGTGAGACTCGAGCTGCGCGTGAGCGAATCGCCCGCCGTGCGCGAGCAGATCGCGACACAGGCGAAGGCGGAGCTGGTGAAGGCTGGCGCCGCGGATGCGCAAGTCGACGTGCTGTCCGCGTACAAGCAAGGTTACCTCTGGATGACCGAGCGCGTGATTCCCGCGCTCAAGGGAAGAGGAGCGCGCGCGATTCGGGTAAAGGTCGCGGAGTACAAGCCCGACTTCTCGAAGAAGTACAAGTTCTATCAGGTGCCGAGCCGCTGGTTGCACGAGCTGTATCCGGTCGACGAGATCGTCGCGCGCGAGCTCGGGATTCCGAAGGATAAGTTCTCGCTCGAGCTGGTCGATTCGCCGGCAGACATCTACACCGTCGACGCCCTCGATGAGAGCGGACGTGTCATCCAGACGGCGACGTTCTCGCCGAAGTTCGCGGAGCGCGAGTACCTCGACAAGTTCGCTGGCTGGTCGCGCGTGGACGTGACAACCGGATGGCTCCGCGCGGAAGTCAACGGTCAGAAGGTGGCGGACGCGCGCATCAAGACCGACCCGGAACGCTTCTGGGACCACTATCAGTCGTCGGTGCTTCCGAAGATCTACGACCACGTGATGAAGGTGACCGACAACCGTCCGCTGCCAGACAAGCAGCCGTTCCATCGCGACCTGGACGTCGAGGTCTGGATGAGCGAGCCCGACTTTCGCATCGGCGTCGATGAGGAGCAGGTCTCGGCCCTCGAGTCTCTGCACGAGGACCTCTACTTCGTCACGCTCGACTTCTTCGATGCGCTCGGGCGCACGACGACGAAGCGCCGGCTTGCCGGGCCCGGCAAGATCTTCCCCATCATTCACCCGGATCAGCCGGGCAAACCCGGCAAGGTCCACGTCCTCTACGCCGGCAATGCGTCGACCAAGCCGAAGATGGACATCACGTACAGCGAGAAGGGGGCCGATAAGCCGACCCGCGTCTCGCGCGATCTGGGGAAGATCGAGACGACCGCCCCACAGGTCATGCGCGTCGTAGCGCGGGCGGACAGCGTGAGCGAACTCGGCCTGCAAGTGGAGG
>Ga0247824_10001240_pt1 | contig 13764 bp, 8 predicted proteins | sample 13C_PalmiticAcid_FD_194412 | JGI IMG/M metagenome (GOLD analysis project Ga0247824, IMG submission 194412) | Soil microbial communities from agricultural site in Penn Yan, New York, United States - 13C_PalmiticAcid_Day48 | ecosystem: Environmental > Terrestrial > Soil > Agricultural land... | reverse complement strand
GAGGGCGTTGAGGACTGTTCTGTTTGTTTGGGCTATCGTGAAGTTTGGGTTTCCTACATGTTACTTTCAGTTCTCACAACGCAATGACTGACTCACGTTTTCTTGTGTAACTACGGGATAGTTTTCATTGGGTAACCTCATGAGTTATATGTCGACGCTGTCTTCCATCCTGCCAACTGCTCCCTCACTCTCACTCTCACTCTCACAATCACATCAGATCGCAATCGCTTGACTATGATGCTTCGTTGACGCTATCGCGGGTATCTCCCCCCAAACAAAATACAAAAGGATGCTTTTCTCCCCAGCCATGAAATCGGGGGGTTGTGAAGAAGCAAAAAAAAGAAAAACAAATATTATGCGACGTAGTTAGTGCTATGCAGAAAATTAGGTGCTTTTACGACGCCCCGAGAGATGAGGGAATGCCTGAACAGAAAAGAAAATCGGTCTAAAACGAGGCTTGATCCAACCAGCCACGTGGTGGTCCGCAAAGACAAAACCAAGCCAGATCTATGTTATCCAAAGAAAAGGAGGTGCAATTCATTTGCAGTGCGTTGCCGCGTTACCGCTTGTTGTAGTTGAGGAACCGACTCTGCGCACATCATTAGCACCGGTTCTGTCAGGGGTCGAGGGGAGCAAGGCAAACTTACCGCCATAAACAGGATGATCAGGTTACTCGCGATAAACGCGACGTAAATCCCCAGGTCCCTCCACCGGTTATCAAAGCTCAGCCCGAGCGGGCCGTAGAACTCGTCGCCCACCTTGTACGCGCAGTACTCGCAGTCCTGCGTGCTGTTGCTGACGAGGTACCCCGGCCCGCCGCGCGCGAAGAAGGGCTCCATGTACTCGCCACACGTGGCGTTGCTCGGCGCGGTAAAGGCGTTGAGCTCGCGCGGCTCGCACTGCACGGGCAGCTCGTGCAGCGCCGTGACCACCATGCCGCTGATGAGGCGGGTGAAGGGGTTGAGCTGGTACAGCCAGGTGCGGTAGCCCGCGGGCATCTGCGGGGCCGGGATGGTGACGCCGCAGAAGAGGGAGAAGGTGACCATGATGAAGGGGTCGAACTGCGACGAGATGAAGAGCGAGGGGGTCAGCGCCGACAGCGCCTGGCCCATGGTGACGGAGAAGATCTCGGTAATGAGGATGATGAAGAACTGGTAGCCCGCGCGCGACGCCTCGGTCTGCAGGCCCGGGATGTAGTAGAGGGGCAGGAAGAAGCAGACGGCGCAGAGGACGCTGTACGGCATCTCGGCCACGACGAGCGAGGTCGAGAAGACGAAGGAGCTGTACATCTTGGACGACTGCTCGCGGAAGAAGAGGGCGCGCTTGACGTGGTACATGACCTCGATCTGCGAGATGATGAGGGCGGGCAGGACCGTGACCTGGAACATGACAAAGACCGTGTACTGGAGAGACTGCCGTGAGTGGTCGAGGTTGAGGTACGTCAGACCGGTAAGCAAGGCGATGACGACGTGGTTGAACAGCCGGGTGAATAGGTAGTTGGGCGTCCGCCAGTGTGCCAGATTGGCTCTGTGAACCACAACCTTGACCTGGTGCCAGAAAGGCGAGGCGTATTCCTTCTCGAGCTCGGGGTTTCGTTGTGCGCCGGATGCCTTGCGCTCTTCCTTCATCTGCAGGATGGTGTCCTTGACGTTGGCAAGCTCCGGGCTGTCCGCCCAGATGTCAGCCCAATCCCGGTTGCCAACCCGCGGGGAGCTGCCAGCACCGATGGCTTCGAGCATGAACTCGGCAACGTTGTCTGTATCCTTGGGCACAGCCCCGTGCCGCTTGAGGTACTCGCGCAGCACGCAGGCGTCCTTGCCGATATCGCCAAAGTAGACACAGCGTCCGCCCGACTTGAGCAGCAACAGGCGGTCAAAGTTCTCAAAGAGAGCGGCGTTCGGCTGGTGAATGGTGCAGAGAATGGCCTGACCCGCAGCGGCGAGCTTCTTCAAGAACCGGACAATGTTGAAGGCACTCTGGCTGTCGAGGCCAGACGTCGGCTCATCCAAGAAAAGCAGAAGCTCGGGCTTGGCGGCCAGCTCAACACCGATCGTGACGCGCTTCCGCTGCTCGACAGTCAAGCCAGCCTCGGGCGAGCCAATCACGGCGTCGGCAAACGTCTCCATCTCCAACAGCGCAATGATCTCTTCGACGTAGTGGTACTTCTCCTCGCGGGGCGTTTCGAACGGCTGGCGCAGGTCGGCCGAGAACCGGAGGGCTTCGCGGATGGTCTGCGTGGGATCGTGGACATCGAGCTGCTCCGCGTACGAGGTGCCGCGCTGGAATTCCTTGCCGGGCTTGACGCCGTCGACCAAGATGTCGCCAGAGATCACACCGATGTTCTTCCTAGCCGCGAGAACGTCCAATAGCGTAGTCTTGCCCGCACCCGATGCGCCCATCAGAGCCGTAAGCTGCCCGGGCTTGACATAACCGAAAACGTGATCGAGCAGCTGCCGGGTGCCACCGGGAACCGGGACTTCATAACAGAGATTCTCCCAGGTGAGGATGCTCTCCGACTTGATGTTCAGGTCCGACGAGTCCGACTCCTCGCCCTTGGCCTTGCGCTTCTCCTCCCGCTTCCTGATCAGCTCCTCGTTGAGCTTGTTCCGTTCGGCGTTCGGCTTCTGGAACACCTTGGCCTGGTTGCCCCCCATGCCGTGGCGGACGAACTCGCCAGCAAAGATGTTCATGGCCAGGAAGAAGACGATGATGGCCGCGACGATACCCCAATCACGCCACAGGAGCCCCGGGCTATACGAGAATCCCTTGTCGATGTAGGCGCTGCCGGGGATTTCGGAGGTACCCGGGGTTGAGCCAGCGAGGGTGCAAACCTGGTGGTTGATGTCGGTATACCCGGGGCCCGCGGGGATGAGGGACTCGGCCGTGCATGTCAAGGTCGATCGGGAAAACTCGTTCTCCATCAGGGCGCTGAAGGAGAGGCCGACAATGTTGATGTAGTAGATCCACCGCAGCCAAACCTGCTGGGATTGGTACTCTAGTCGATTGTCAGCAAACGCACTCCTCAAAACTGTAAACATCCGACTCACGAATGAGATAACCAGCTGTCGTGATCATCAGCGTGATGCCAACCGTAGCGAACTTGACAGCGTAGTCAAAGTCGGGGCTGATACATCCCAGGATGCGGAAAAACAGAGTCATTGCCATGTTGGCCGAGAGCAGCAACAGGTAGAAAGTGAAGAAGGCGCCAGCATCCCGGGCCAGGTTGGTCATGAAGTAGACAATGATCGTAAACACCATGATCTGGGTCGCCGCAAAGATCTGATCGACAAAGATCTGGGCAATCCAGAGCGCCGACGGCCGGTGGAAGGCGTACGCCCGGTGCTTGTTGACGACAGCGCGGCCGGTCATGGTGCCCGCCAGCTCGGAGAAAGCGCTAAAGACGTTGTGCAGGAGAGAGATGAACAGGAGGCCGCCCTTGCTGAAGGCGCTGGCGGAGGTGTGGCCGAGATTCAGATAGAGCGTGCCGAGGACAATGGCGATGATGATGTTTCGCAGCCAAGAGAGGATGAGAGCGAGGACGTCCTGCCGCTTGAGCAGGAACTGGCGCTTCATCAGGGCCCACACCTGCTGGGCAAATCCTACCGAGTAGGCCGACTTCTTCGAGGCGCCGCCGCGCTTCTGCTCGCGGACCGCAACGCGGAAGTCCTCGTACTTGTCGGCGTCCTCGGTGAGCTTCTTCTTGTACTGGGACATCTCTTCATCCAGGCTCCTGGCGAATCTCGACTCCTTGAAAGCCGCCTCCAGAGTCGCTGGGCTGTGAGGTGCGTTCTCGACAGATCTGCCGTCCTGGTATTCGCGCTCGTACGCATCCGTGCAGCCAGTAACGTAATCGGGGGTGGTCTGCCGGGGCCGGGGGAGGAAACCGAGTCCTTCAAAGTACCCTCTGGCCTCAGAAGTTGGGCCAAAGTAGACCTGCCGGCCCTCGTCAATGACCATGACCTTGTCAAACAGGTTGTAAATGTTTTCGGAAGCCTGATACAACGAGACAAAAGTGCTTGTCTTGTACAGATCGGTCTGAACACGGAGCGACTTGACAAAATCGAGGGCCGTCGATGCATCGAGACCGCGTGTGCTGTTGTCCCAAGAGAGAATGCAGGCGTTGCTGACAAGCATTTCGGCGATCGAGACTCGCTTCCTCTCGCCACCAGAGACGCCGCGAACAAACGAGTTGCCGACGATGGTCTTGCGGGTGTGCTCAATGTTGAACATCTTGAGAAGCATCGTGACGACCTTTTCCTTGAACTGCTGCTTCGTGATGCCGGCGGGGAGTTTGCCGGGGATCTTGACGTCGAGAGCGAATCCGAGGGTCTGCTCGACGGTGAGCGTGGGGTGGTGGACATCGTCCTCCTCGCTGTAGAGCGCCTCGCCGCGGTACTGGATGAACTCCTTGTCGGTGAAAGGCCCGTAGAGCACCTCGCCGGTCACGCCCGTGTAGCCGAACCGCTGGTTCGCAATGGTCTTGAGGAACGTGGTGCAGCCAGACCCGGGCTTGCCCAACACAAGAACCATCTCGCCCGGCTTGCAGACACCCTTGAAGTTGTCCAACAGGGTAGCCTCAACCCCCTTCTTTCCCAAGCCGAGCAAGTTCCGGACTGGCGTGATGACATCGAAGAAGTCGACAAACGCGTCGGGGAAGGTCTTGACATAGTTCGTCCGTCCGCCCATGCCCTTGACCGTCAGGCCATCCCAGTAAACTCCGATGTGCTTCGGCCGGATGCCGGCCTCCCTCTCGGCGTCGAGGTCACCGCGCAAGACGGCCTCGAGGTCGAACTGCTCGAGCGTCTCCTCCGAGGCAGGGAACCCATTCTCCAACTGCCGCTTCTCGTTGTCGCCTTGACTGCGCCTGCGGCTGGCACGAGACATGTGGGACAGCTCGCGCTGCAGCTCGGCAAAGTCAGCCTCCGCCTGGCGGACGGAGACGCCAGTCGCCCGGGTCGATCCATTGGGGTTGTTGCGCCGAGCCTCTTCGAGAAGATCCTCCTGGTTCCGAGTCGATGTAGTGGAGGGCCGAGACTGGGAAGAGCTGGTGAGCTGCCTGGTGGCAGACTCAGCGCCCACTTTCTCCAGACTCGTGTCCATGGTGGTGTGGTGTCCTCGTGGTCTTCGCAGTGGTGGATGCCAACACCGCTTGAGTTGGTGATGCCACGCGAGGGAGAGTGGTGCTCTCGTGAAACAGGGTGCGGAGAGACCTGGACAAAAGAGAGTAAAGAATAAAGATATAAAAGTGACAAGTGAAGCTTGTCTATCACATCCACGCCACGTAAAGAGAGTACGAGGGCGCAGTCCGGAGGATGGTCGAAGAGGGATGCTCTCCTCCAAACCCCTTGCGTCTTCGGTGGGTGAGTGGTGCGGGGGGGTTGTTGGATGGGAAAGGAGCAAACTCGAAGAGATGGCAGCAACTCCAACCTTTGAACCAACGGGGATGGAACGGGGTCCCTGGAAAAAAAGAGAGAAAGAGAGGCTTGGCAAACCCCAAACATTACCAATCCGACGACGGCAACCTTGGCCAACCCAACGAGCTGCGGCTCGTGGTCCGATGGCACTAACAAGGTTCTGCGTTTCTAGTGAAGGGGCCGTACCCACCGAGATGGGGCGCCGAATTTCGAGATGGGCTCAATGGGCGCTTCCAGATTAGGAGCCCGGCAGCTGTCGGGGATAACGACCCCATGCTCGGATTTGAGCCAGTTCAGGGAGCATGGTTCCGATTTTCCGGCTCCTGCATGTGCCATCTGCAAGAGATGAGTCGTGGGGTCCGACCGCTACCTGCTCGGCGGTCTGCCTCCCGAGTCACGACAGCAATGGCAAGGCGCGTGTTGCAGCAGCCGATGGGTGGCCAAGTCTCAAGGGCGTGGTGGAGACGAGACAGGGCGGTATCGACTCATCCGGCAAGTGGGCGGCATCGGCCGGGTCTGTCCCATTGGGTCGTGGTGCGGCAAAGGCTCTCGGCGATCCTGGTTGGTGCGACGGGGCGGAACGAACCTGCGGGTGGATGGGTGGATGGGGTGTCGCGCGCGCTGTGCGTTTGAGGCTTGGGATGACATCCGCGTTGCAACCTGGATTTCTTGGTGCGGGAATCCTCGGCCTTGAGACTGCGTCTGCTGTGTAACAACGCCACGGCTGGGCAGATCCTGCGCCGTGTAGGATGGCGTATAGTTACGTACCTGCAAGACACCTGAGACGCCTCGAGCAACAGCCGAGACTGGCGAGAAAAAGAGAGAAGAAAAATTATATCCGAGTTGTCGGTCGAGTCGGAGGTCGGAGGTTGAAGATGGCCGTGAAACAAGCGGCCAAGCCGCCAAGGAACGCGGATGCGGACTTAGTGTGGAGATCGTAAATGTGGTGGAGCCGTGAGCCGAGAAAGGCCCCACAGAACAGAAGCCCGGGTGGAACAAAAAAAAAGCCACGAGAAAACCAAAACCAACTTCAATGGAACCCCGTGCCCCAAACACATGAAGAGAAGACGGCTGACCTTTGATTGCGTCCGGCAACTCAGCTCGGGCAGGGCAGGTGGCACCACCCGGGTAAGGGGTAACCAACATCCGACGGCTTTCTGCCCATGTTGCGGTGGGGCCCCTTTTTGATCATGCTGCCTCTACAGCATGCTCTCTAGTCTCGACCTACTAGGTAGGTATTCACAAGTCACAGCGGCGGCCTGATCAGAGGTGCCAAGGTGCGGGTGGTCAACAGAAATGCCTTAGACTGAAGCGACATGTAGCCTGGCATCTAAAGGGCAGTTTTCTATTTTTCATGCAGAAGGAGAGAAATTGGCGGTTAGCGAGCAGGGAGAGGGCGCGCCTAAAAAGGGAGGGCGCGCCTTAAGAGGGAGGGCGCGCTTAGGAGGGAGGGCGCGCCTTAAGGAAGCGGACCGGAGGGCGCACCTTGAGGGAGGGGCGCGCCCTAAGCAACTAACAGCTGACTGGCGAGTTTCATGTTATTGAAAGAAAGTTTGGTAGGGTTGGTCGCGAAATGAGCTGTCTCATCGATTCAACCTGGAAGTACCGAATTTGGAATGACAAGTCCCGTAGCTTGGGTACCCGACTCTCCCCCTTCTCCGCCATGGGTATTCCAGTGCTAGTGAAAGTACTAGTCCTAGTAATAATCGTCAAACATCTCGTTCCAGTCACTAGGCGCTGGCTCCTCCCTCGCACCGTCTGCGAAGGGTTTCTCGTACCGACTGCCCAGCACGTAGCGCTCGGCGCGTTCCTTCACGAGGCCCTCCTCAATCGGTAGCCACATCATCTCCAACAAGCCCCTCGACTCGAGTTGTCGCAACCGCGATTCCTCGGTCCGCTCCCAGGGATACGGGAAGCGGGCGTAGAACCTGCCCAGACCCGAGCCGCCGTTCTCGCCCAGCCGGCGCAGCGGCTGCAAGAGGTCCATCCAGGCTTGCATCATCCTATCGCCCTCTTGAGTCGTTATCGTCGCGCGGTACGCGTTGGACGATATAAAGGGCGCCTTAACTACGACCACCCGCACCGTGAGCGCGGACGCGTTGATCTTGCCCCGGAGCCAGTCGACCGTGGCCCTCCAGTCCTGCATGGCAGGGTGTTGCGTGTCGGGCCAGCTGGCGGGCTGGTAAGGAGGGAAGACCAGTTCCAGAAATCGGAGGTGGGCGAGGGAGCTGGCAGGTACGACCTCTCGCACAAAGTGGGAGACGGCAAGCCGCGCGTTGGGGTACGGATACGTCAGGACGTCCTGACCGGGCTCTTCGAACCAGTCGCTGCGGTCTCGCGGCCGCTCTTTATGCAACGGTAGCGCCCAGGGTGGTGAGATCTTGAAGTCGTGGATGATGAAGCGGTTGCTCGAGAAGAAGACGAACTGGGCGTCGTCGTATAGGGTACGGCAGATGAGGAATAAAGGCCGAGGCGGAGCCCAGCATCTGCAGTTGAGAGAATAGGCGGCGTGGTGAGAGCGGCAGTAGCAGCCGGTGGTGGGCGGCCCGCCGATGAGGCTTGTGCCGTGCCAGCATCGGAAGAACTGAGCGGCGTGGTTATCTTCGGGAGTACCGTTATCGATGCATTCGTAGGTGAAGATCATATACCCGCGGTCCTGCCTGCTCCATATCACTTGTTTCCTTGGGGTGACGAGATCGGTGTATTCGAGGATGCGGATGCGGACCTCACGGGGGAGGCTTGCCAGCGTGGTTGTATTCGACGGCTTCCAAGGTAACGCGGGGATACCGCAGGTTTGAAAAACGGTATCCTGGGCCAGTTGTTGGAGCCGACCATCTGTCACCTTGGCGAGCCGGATATGGCACTCTCTCAGATGGAGATGACGAATCGGTCCAACGACTGCCTTGGCTATGTCTAGCGCCTGTGGGTGTCGGGGGTCGATATCGCAAACCAGTGAGAGCGCGAGGCGTCCAGGAGCAATTTGCGAGAGGCGAGCGGCTGCTGCGTGCCACTTGCTGACCAAAGTTTGAGCGGCAGCTAACCTGTCGTTATCGCTGCCCTCGGAATCCGGGCTTAGTAGCGGGAGCTGGTGTAAGCCGTCGTGGTCCCGCTTGCAAAAGTACGCGCCGGAGAGTCTATCATCTTTGCGACCGTAGAGGCAGCAACCATCGCTGCCCGGATAGATAGCCAGCTGGTGACAGGACGCCTCGTTGAGAACCACTTTAAGGTTGGAGAGGGCCCGAAGTGCCGGGGTGGTCAGAGCGAGCAGAGGGCGGAGGGAGGCCGGGTCCGCGTGCGAATAATAGAGCACGAACCGGTTTGCCGAATACAGTAGAGCCGCCGCCTCGGCGTGAATGGCGCGGCAAGAAAGCAACAGGCCGTGGAAGCAACTCGAGTCCGGCACGTCAAACCAGGCTCGCCTGCCGTGCAGGTCGAACTTGTATCGGCGGGCTTCCCACGATACCAAACCAAGGTAGTGATATATGAGGTACCGAATGTGGGGGCTCACGCATAACAAACGGGACGGTGCTGGTGGCGGCCGTGAATCGGGCGGGCCTGCCATGGCTGTTTATGAAGTAGGTACTTTGATAACTTGAGGAGGATGAGTCGACCGGGCTGAGGCTGACGGAGCAGTTTTGCAGTTTGGTGGTTGGAGCAGGCAGCAGTCATGGTTGGCTTGCAGAATCCATTCCCAGGCTGGGGTCCAAAAGACCAGGGGAGCTTATGCACATGCACCAAAGGTGATTCGGAAACAATTACACTCCGCAGTCTATGAACCTGTTCGAGCCTTATCCGCCTGCCGTCCTCCCCACCTATGCCGCTGCCTCGATCGACCGTTCAAGTACCTATTCAACACCATAATCGTGCAGAGGAAAGAGGAAGAGACAGATCAAGCAGCACCCTCGTCCATCCCATCACCCCATCTTCCAGTCAAACCTCCATAATGCACATTCCAGACCCTGAACCGCTTTGCAACGCCATACCATTTCTCATCTCACGGAACCCCGTCAAAGAGTACGAACGCCGACAATGCTGAGCTGGGAAGGAAGAGAGTCTTGGGAAAAGGGTGTGCGGGGTCCCACATTATGAAGACGAAAAAACTGTGCCACAGTATTTGTTCCTAATTTGTGCTTCTCGCGTGGCGCCGTCTAGAGCTCCGACTCGGCGCCGTTGGCGTCGACCGCCATGGGACTCCCATTCTGATTCTGCCTCTGCCTCTGCCGCCGACTCAGCCGGGCGTGGGCAATGGCGCGTCTTCTCGCCGTGTGCCGCGCGCTGTTCATGTTCATGCTCTCGTCATCATCGTCCGAGTCGGCCCCGTGCTCCTCGGCGAACGTGCGGGCCTCGTCGAGGACGGTGATGTCCTCGGGCTTGTCGCGCAGCCACTGCATGCGCGGGCCGGAGCGCGCGACCTCTGATACCCGGAACCCGTAGATCTTGGGCTCATAGATCTTGCCGCGGCCGAGGCCCGGGGCGATGTTACGTGCGAACATGCCGTTGATCATTCCCGGATCGTCGGGGGACCGGCCGAGGTTGGCGGCGGTCTCGGCGCCCGACCGCGACAGGTCGTAGTCGGGGAAGGTGAGGAGGAAGAGCGCGCCAAAGGTGCGGCCAAAGAAGGCACCGTCGACGGTCTGGAAGCGGCTGTTGGGTGGGACGTAGACATCGAGGCAGGAGGGGCAGAAGAGCTTGACTGTGTCTTCGCCGGGTATGTCGGAGAGGCCGACGGGGAGGGTCCTGGTTTGGTTGCAGTTCGTACGCGGGCACACACCAAAGTGGCCCAGCTCGTACTTCTCCGACATTTGTTGAATGCCCGCGCGGGAGCAGATGAAGCGCTGGTGGATCAGACCATAGAGCATCTCTGCCGAAGACTCGATGACGGACAAGTCACTCGCAACACGGCTGTGATGCCTCCTCTCGCCCGACCGCCCGCTTGGACCATCCCGCACGTCGCCTGAGATGTCCTCTTCGTCCTCCTCTTCCTCCTCTTCATCGTCTTCGTCCTCTTCCGGTTCAACGTCGAGGATCATCTGGAGGGAAAGAGGTCAAGTCAGCATCGTGCAAGAGCAAAATCAAAACGGCACGCCATTGGAGCAGGCAATACCTCTAACGCCTCCTTATACATCGCGACCTGGTTCTGCAGGCCGGTAAGATTGAAGTCATCTTCGATGAAGTCCTCGGACACCTCGGCGAAATACTCATGGCCGAGGAGGGAACAAAACGACGAGATCCAGGATTCTGGTGTTCCGGAAGACGTCGACATGGTGCTGGGGCCGCGGGTGCGGCGCGGGGCAGACACAGAAACGGGAGCGGGGCGGTGGGTGAGTCGGGTCGGGGAGTGTGTTTTGGGCCCGCGGAGGGGGGGTTTCGACGTGGGAGTGGGAGTGGGAGTGGGAGTGGGAGTGGGAGTGGTGGTGGGAGTGGGAGCGGGAGTGGTGGTGCGCGATCCCACGTGCTCGGCTATCGCGTTGGCAGCTCGCTCGTCCTATGATGCCGGCATGATCAAGCGCGCAATAATATTGTGGTGATGTGGGCGCCCGGTGGATGGGCTGCTGAGGTCAAACTAAGATGGTTGATATTGGATGTGGTTCCTGTTTGGTGACTTTGGTGTCCCCTGCCCGCTTGGCCCCAGCCCACGCAGAGTCCAGCCGTGCGTGCCTCATTTCTGCTGGTGGGCGGGCTGCTTGGCCCGTGCGCCTCGTTGAGCCCCGCGATCGCTCGATGCCTGAAATTTTGGGTCAGCGGGGAACAGCCAATTTCAGAGCTTGGCGCTCTCACGTGCTGTCGCGTTGCCCTGGAGCAGGGATTCAGCGCGTTCAGCATTGCGTTCCCCACTGCAACATCAATTCGGCCACTGCGGCCACTCTCAGGGCTCTCAAATGGGACCTTAAAAGACACCCAAATGCTCCGCATCTCACACCGTTTCTATGCGCGGTCGACGCGGCTGCTCGTTAAACGGCACTTCTCTGCCAACGCAAGACTCCTGGCACACAATGGCGCCACCATTTTCACGCTCAACCAGCATCTGGTCGAAGCGGCAGAATTCCACGGCATCACCTCGAGCAGCCCTGAGAAGGCCGTTCTGTTTCAATCTCCTCACCTCGCCGACTCCGAGTCCAATGCCACACTCCCAAACTCCCTCGTCGCGCTGCGGAACTGGTTCTCGCTTCACTCTGAGTCGGCCATGGTGGAGGCCTTTTCGTCGTACTTTAAAGAACATCTTGACCTTTTCGTCCCTTACGAACTGGTCCTGGGCTCGGGAAAGGAGGCACTCCTCAGGGCAAAGCACCTAGTTGAGTTCTTAGACGCCCTGCGCGAATCGTCGGAACATGGCCACTTCTACCCACTACTCGCCAAACTCGTGAACCTCGAGCAGCTCCGCAACGGCGTGGTTGCCGCCGAGTTCATCCGCTTCGACGCCCCTCTGGCACTCATGGACGCAGCCTTGCGATACAACATGCCGCCTAGGCCTCCCGGTCAGCGCATCTCGCAGCTTTACATCGCCCAGCTGCCGCTGTCAGACTTGCCCCAGCCTCTCCAACACGACATCCCCACCCCGGCATGTCTCACGGCCCCCGCCTCCCCGGACGCCTCCTACGCAGCCGACGTCTACAACAGCAGCCTCTGGCTCGGTCTGGAGCCCACCTTCACGCCCTGGCACCGCGACCCGAACGCCAACCTGTTTCGCCAGCTGTGCGGCGTGAAGACGGTCCGCATGATGCCGCCACAGCCCGGGAGGAGGGTGTTCGAGCAAGTCATGCGGGGCCTCGGGCAATCAGCCGCCAACACCGCGATCAGGGGCGAGGAGATGATGCAGGGTGCCGAGCGGCAGGCCTGGCTGGATGCCGTCTGGGGCCCCTCTGCGCCCGAGGGGATGCTCGAGGTGATGGTGCGCCCCCGCGACATGCTGTTTCTTCCCAAAGGATGGTGGCACAGCGTCAGGAGTGCGCAAGGCGACACCGGGGATCTAAATGTGTCCGTAAACTGGTGGTTCCGGTGGAGGAACAGTCATCCTCGCCGATTCCAAACAAAGGTAGAGTCTGCTCCTCGGCCAGATCCTGACAATAAGAAAGGGCAGTGTTGAAGGCATTATGACTGCGACACCACGCCACGCTTACCCAACTCCCGCTTTATGGAGAAGCGCGCTGCATGTTTATGATGGCTCCATCTCGCGTGTCCCGATACTTAAGGGTAAGAACAGCTCACAGCATTCAAGCACCGCTTCTTGTCCTCTCTCGACCCTGGTTGCGACAGAGTCGAGTTGTATTTCTCCATCAACAAGTTAGTCACCATCCTCAACCCGTTGACATGGTTTCTGGCTATGGCCAGCGGCTTTCATCATGGCCCTGACCAGCGACAAGGAGCAGATCGATCTACAAATGTATTTTGCCCGTTGATTCTTGCGGTTCGCTACAGGTACTAATGTACAATGTCCAATCGCTCCGAAAGGCTGAGGCGCCATATTCTTTAACGTGTTCCCTTAAGGATCAAGCTCCCAAAACCAGTGACTCGACGAGTCGATCATGAACCTCAAGGTCGAGATCCTCCTCCATTTCCGGTAGTCAGACCGTTTCATGTAGAGCGCATCGTACTTGTTCTCGATGACAGGAATGCTGACGTGCCTGAACATCTTGTAGAGAAACCAGGGGCAGATGGTGCTCACCACGAGGGCGGTCATGGGTCCCATCACCAGCGACGCGCGAGCGTCGCTGGTGAGAACGATGGAGCTGCAAGCTAACGTGATGCCAATCCAAACCAGCCAGTCACCGTAGTAGTTGGGATGTCGGCTGCCACATCTCATGTTAGCTTCGAGTCTCCCGCAGCGGCCAACAAAACTTACCTCCGACGCCAGAGCCCTCTGCTGCAGAAGACCTCATCATGCTTGCCGTGGTCCTTCTCCCAGCGCCACTTTGTAAGCTGCCAGTCCGCGAGGAGCTCAAGAAAAGAGCCCCTCAAAACCGACCACATGCCGAGCCAGAACGTGAAGTTTCCAGCCAAATACTCGGGATACGTTTCCAGGCTGGTAACACCGATGTTCTCAATCGTCTTCAACGGAACAGAGTTCAGGGCCACGACCGGCAGCGAGCAGACCGTCACCCAGATGAGCTGCATGGTGAACGCCCTGGCAAACCGGGGGGGCTTGTTGCGGATGCCGTCGAAGCGCGAGTCGCCGCGGTAGTACAGCAGGCGGAGGAACGAGTAGATCCCGACTATCCATCCCCTCGTCAGCATCACCCCCTCCCAACTCAGCAAAGAAGCAAAAAAGAAGGGGAAAAGAAAACTCACCCCTCCCCGCCCACACCCAAACCACCGCCGTAACCATCACCTGCCTCCAATGCACCCCCAACCC
>Ga0247824_10001239_pt1 | contig 13774 bp, 12 predicted proteins | sample 13C_PalmiticAcid_FD_194412 | JGI IMG/M metagenome (GOLD analysis project Ga0247824, IMG submission 194412) | Soil microbial communities from agricultural site in Penn Yan, New York, United States - 13C_PalmiticAcid_Day48 | ecosystem: Environmental > Terrestrial > Soil > Agricultural land... | reverse complement strand
CCAGGGGAGGTGCCACAGTGTGTCGATGAGATAGGGATCGCTACTGTACCCAAAATAGGGTCGTACCATGACCAATCCCACCCGTATTTGTTGCCTTGCAACCCGGATTGGGTTCGCAACGGGCTCCTGGTTCTCTTTTTGTTCAGTCCACTGAATATACTTTCTCTCTTTTTCCTTCTTTCTTTCACCATTTTCCTCAATCGAACACATCTCCTCCCACTCCTCCAACAACCTTAACGCCCAGCGTCAACCACACCCTCCTTCATCTTGTAGACAGTCTGTCTTCATCGAGCAATCCCCCTCTGTCTGCTAATCCACTACCACGACTTCATTCTTAACGCCAGACACTTCAAACCTCCTAACTGATCTGCCTGGACAGCACTCACACCCAGCAATCGAGTTAGCCCAACATGTCATACAGCCTTTCAAGGACAACAGGCGATGGCCCGTCCGATAGATACAGGTACGATTACTCAAACGAGGGCAGTAAGGACGATCTGACCTCTGCGAGACAAGGGGGGGACAATGAGGCCGTCCAGAGTGGGAGAGTTGACATACTGCAAGCTCAAAACACTGTCATCCACCACTGACTTCCTTCTCTTCTTCTGGGTTTTATTGTTACATCTCATAATTCGGTACTAGAAGGGAAGATGGGACAACCCATACTTTCTTCGCTGGCCAGGACCCATCGCGAGGGACATCCTCCAGTCCAGTCCTTGAAAGTGCTGCCCTGTCTGAGAGCAGTTACAACAGCGCGCCCAGCGATCACAACCGAAATAAACTTTCAAGCAGGAGTAAGGACACATTGACAACCAAGCTCGCGTCCTCACCAATCATTCCACCACATTCTGCTCCAACATCGCAACAGTTGATATCCTCCATGAGAAGTGATACAATCAACCGCTCGACCTCGTCTTTTGGAACGTCCGCTTCGACACCAGGACAATCAAAACTTGCCCTCAAGCAGAGCCGTGGCCCCTCACCAGCGCCTGTCTATTCCCAACCAACATCGGGTCGGCTACAATCACAACCACAACTACACGCTCCAGTTCCAATGTACCCGCAACCACCCAATGGCCAGATTGGCAATCGCAACAACACCAGCTTTCCCAACCCAAACTCAGCATCGCAGTTAGCTACGGCGACCCCTGTGGCCTCAACATATGGTCGTGACAATGCTAACAGCTTGAGCTCGACGCATCGCTCGTCCAACAACCACAGCGCCGGAACCGAAGGCTATAATGTAACGCAGTCCGATTTGACGTTGGAAGGATTGGCGCAACGATGGCATGCCTACCAGGCAATGATGAAGAAACGATACACCGAGGTTCCATTCTATAGACGCTGGACCAAGTCCAAGTGGATCTTGCTTTTTTCAACACTATTGTTGCTTGGATATTCGTGTGCAGTCCTTACTGTCTCTCTTGGATACACTCTTGAAAGTAAGTTGTTGTCCAAGGCAAATTGATGAGGTATCCTACTGCATGAATGTATGTCAAGCTCACCAAATGTGTTCTATTGTTCCATCTCTTTGAAGAATACGAATTAGCCGCTGTTGTCAAGGAGTTTCACAGCAATCTCATCTATTGTACGTGGTAGAAATGGTCGGGAACCTTGTGGTCCGCATTGATAATAGGCTACACCACTCATCAGTTTTTTGTCTTCCTGCGTTTCCAACTGTAGTGTCGATGGCAGCGTCGGTTATGGGGATAGCTTGTTCATTGGTAGGCTTGATTGGAATCTTCCTGGAGAACAGGATATGGCTATCATGGTATACAACGCTCTTGTGGCCAGTGTTTGCGCTTTACGTCTCTGTTGGATACATCGCCTTCCGACGGGCCAAGAATCACCTCCGTGCACATGTCAAGGACGAGTGGATTCATTCTTACACGCGAGAGCAACGCCTTATTGTCCAACGCAACGTACGTTTTTCGAAAAGAGTCTCTGCTTCTCCATCCCATTGAACAAACTGGGTCGGATACACTAACAGAATTGCGTCGTTGTTTATTGGTGTATCAATAGTTGAAGTGCTGTGGCTATCAAGATCCAACCTACTTTGGTGAATACGACCTACGTTGCTTCCCAATGACCAACCTGCCGGGATGTCAACACAAGTACAATGTTTATGAACACAACCTTTTGACAGATTGCTGGACTATATCGTTCACGATTGTGCCCTTCCAGCTTTTTGTGATGATCTCAGCACTGCTGTGCTCGAACCATGTGGATGGCATGTTACGATCAGGTCGCCCAGGACTGAAGAGCTTTAAACAGGAGAAAGGGGAATAGAAGTCTGGTACATGTATACTTCGCCCGCGCTTGTCAAGCGCGTATAAAATCTTTACCCACCGATACGTGCACGTATTTTTTGTTGAGGAGAACTCGGTGCAATGTGTACAGGCTTTTCGTGAAACAAACCCATGCTCGTTTCGCCACAACTGAAGACCCCAAGGGGTTTCTAGCTACATCTCAAAAGGGGAAATAAAACAGAGGTGCTACAGAGCCGCCTTACTCTTTACCTTTCCTCCCTTTGCCGACCCAACCCACAGAACGTATTCCGGATGCGGTAGGTCCTAGTACTCTTTTCACTTGTCATTCGTCACTTGTCCACTATCAACATGTCCTTACACTGTTCCTCTTCCAGTCGGGGCCAGGCGGCATAGAGAGGGGCCCAGGGGATGCCCGGTCATCGCGAGGCTACGGCCAGGCTTTGGATAAGGACGAAAACCGTTTATTGTTGTTTATTGTATGGATGTCTGAACACTCATGCTTGACTGCATCCCCTGAATATTCGCACCGAGCCACTTTTTCGGTACAATAGCCACATAGCATGATGCTGTTCCAGTATCATATGAACAACCATAAACGCGCACTTTTTGAACACCTATATATATATGAGGATTCGAGGGGGTTGCGATTCGTCTTGGAGTCGTCATGAAATGTCTTAAGGGGGGGGAACTCCGTTCACCTGGCCGACACTCCGTTTGCGAGAGCTGCTGATTCAAGTGCACGATGGTTGTCATTTCAATACCAACAACGATCTCGAAAGAGTTCTCGAGTACAGCTTTTGCCACATGCGTCGACACGAAATCCACGGTACTGCTTGAGTTTCAAGGCGCTGTAGAAAAGGATGGAGCCTCTTGGGCAGGCAACACACTCGGACAGCTGTCTATTCTTGAGGGGGTAACGAAAAACTTGAATTGACCTAGTACCCCCCATCGAGCCCGGCCTTCGGGTTCAATTCTAACGCTGCTTGGATCTGTTGCAACTTGTTCCATATCCCAGGGAGTCAAGGCGCAGCTAATCATTGGGAACCATCGACTCGAAGGCAAGGTCATAAAGTTGGACAAGCCATTGCTCTTGATTCAAAAACAGCCGGGGGTCAGGAGTGAAGCAAAACACGGATCAAGTTCTGTAGGAGGTGTGAAAGTCAAAGACAAAAGCATTGGCTACGGTCCGAATGAGGGCGATCAATATCGTCGATCCTCTTTGTCGGCACTTGATGGGGATGATACATCGGCATCAACTGCGTGGCCCAACGATCAAGCCGAAGGTACCGGCGCTGGAGGGGTGGTGGATCCGATGATCCCTACAGGCAATCAAGGCAGGATCCAATACGACACTGTAGCTATCATCCGTCAGAAGATCCTATTTAGCACCATGCCGGCTCCGATCATTCATGCCGAGCGCCGTGGCCTTACTGCCATCCGGCGAGGAGTGTGACAACGTTGAGTCTGTAGCACGTGTACTACAGACTGGTCATTTTAGTCATCGTCGCCACATATAAATGCGGATGTGTTTTCTGCACTTCTTTTTCACACTTCCTCTGCGCTCGCTTGCCAATACCAGACAACCATACCTATACAATCATATCCATACAACCATGACCAATTCAAGCAAGGACAAGCTCATCATTTTCGACACAACCCTCCGAGACGGCGAGCAGGTATCGTATCATAACAAGCGCCGAATAGAGCGTGGAGGATGGCCGGTGTGTTCTGTCGTCTAACCATATTGACTTCACATCCTCTGCCGCAACTAGTCTCCAGGCGTTACTCTCACGGTCAACGAAAAGATTGAGATCGCAAAGCAGCTCTCACGTCTCGGTGTCGATGTGCTTGAAGCTGGTTTCCCAGTCGCATCGCAAGGTGACTTTGATGCCGTTGAACGGATCGCCACAGAGGTTGGTCCTCTGATGGTCGGTCGAGAGGCCGTTGGTAAACCTATGGTAAGTTCTGACTCGATGATCGGTGCTCTATGCTGAACTGGTTGAAGTGTGGAGTGGCGGTTTGGAGATGGTGGGTTGTGATTGGACAAAACGTGCCAACGCGGGCAGGCATTGTGTATTGCCCCTTTGACACAGATGAGTAATAATCACTGTCATACACATACACACGCTTACCCTGTCCCAACTTTGAACACCTCTGACAGGTTATCGCAGGTCTTGCTCGTGCTGTACCTGCTGATATCCAACGCTGCTACGATGCTATTGCAAAAGCACCTCACAAGCGCATTCACACCTTTCTCGCCACATCCGACATTCACCTTCAGCACAAACTCAAAATCAATCGTGAAGAGTGTATCGCTCGCGCTGTTACTGCAGTATCGTTTGCAAAGACCTTGGTTGACGATGTGGAATTCTCTCCCGAAGATGCAGGACGAAGTGACCAGGACTTTTTGTGCAAGGTTCTCGGCGCTGTTATCGAGGCTGGTGCAACGACTTTGAACATTCCAGATACTGTCGGCTACAACATGCCTGAGGAGTATGGAGCCATGATCAAGTACCTGATCGCCAATACTAAGGGGTCAGATAAGGTGATTTGGTCTGCTCACTGCCACAATGATCTTGGACTTGCTACCGCCAACACACTCTCTGGGATTGTCAACGGAATCCGGCAGGTAGAGGTGACGATCAACGGTATTGGTGAGCGTGCAGGAAACACAGCCATGGAGGAAGTTGTCATGGCGGTGCATACCCATCCCGACTTCTTCCCTGTCTATCACACCATCAATACTCCCCTGTTCTTCCGGATTTCACAGCTTGTATCCTCCTTGTCAGGAATGGTAGTACAGTCAAACAAGGCCATTGTGGGTGCCAATGCATTCTTGCACGAATCAGGAATCCATCAGGATGGAGTCCTTAAAAACAAGACAACGTATGAGATTATCAATCCAGAGACTGTTGGTGCCAACACTATCAACCTTGTCCTTGGAAAGCACTCGGGACGAGCAGCCTTCCGTTCGCGCCTCCAGGATCTCGGTTTTGGCGAGTTGAGCGATGAAGAATTCCAGGTCGCATTTAATAGCTTCAAGGCCTTGGCTGATAGCAAGAAGCGTGTTACTGAGCAGGATCTGCTTGCTCTGTTGTCTGACCAAGTTTCGTCATCGGCGGGCGACAAGGCTACGTTTGTGGTCAAGTCTCTTCAGGTTGTGTCAGGCACATCCTTTGCAACAGCTACCGTTCAGCTCCAGAATACAGTAACGGACGACGTCTTGATTGACGCTGCAATTGGCAAGTCCGGACCAATCGAGGCAGTCTTCATGGCGATCCAGCGCTTGGTCGGTAAGAAGATCCGTCTCCTCAAGTTTGACATCACTGCTGTCGGCGAGGGAGTCGACGCCTTGGGTCAGGTGTCGGTCAAGATTGCCGAAGACAAGTCTGTAGCGAGCGCTTCGGACAGTGATGAATCGACTGAGAAGATCGGCGCTCCGAACCAGGCTACCTATCACGGTCATGGCGCCGACTCGGATATTATTCAAGCTGCAACCAAAGCCTATCTGAACGCCATCAACCGCCTTGTCGCCAATGAGAATGAACGCATCCAAGGAGAACGCCAGGTCGATGTTTAAAGTTCCCTGATTTTTTGTGTCCGTTGCACCACGAGGGCGAAAATCAAGGCTTGATCTGAAGAGCTCCATCAGTTGTGAGACCTTAACGCGGATCTATGATGGATAGAAAGGTCATGAACATCACTTGCAACGAGGAATAAAAACCAGAGTTGTGCTGGGGCTGCATTCTCCTTCGCCTTCCTCCATCTCTCCTCCTTGTCACCAAATATGTAGCGAGCCGTAAGGCCTATCTATCTTTGCCTATCCCTTTTGCGAAAGCATCTGTTCTTACTCTCAGCTCACACTCCTGTCCTATTCACTTTTAGATCCCTACCGGGACTGGATGGGAGTTGGAGGTGGGTCGGAGGGTGACCAACCACCCATGAAGAAGGACCCTTGGCATGGTAAGCGATCAATAAAAGTGTCGTTTGTTCGATGCATCCCTCAAGACTGTATACTCTCACTGTCATACTGGGTCTATCCTATCCTATGTAGGCAGAGTCCCGGAACCATAGATATATATGTCTCTGACGCAAGACGAGCAAGTTCCCTAACAACGTTGCCTCGACAAGACAAGACAAGAGGCCGGCCAAATAAACCGACCGCATTTGCGTGGAGGCTGGATGCCTTTGCTGCCAGCACCCAGATAGCTACAAGTGGTCTGACAGACAAAAATGGTCTCCATTGGTCTAGTTCTGAGACTCGATATGCCTTTGTGCTTCTAAATCGTCGAGTTGGTTAGGTTCAGTACTGGACTCATCCACGAAACTATCGTTGCGTTGAATACCCGTCACCAGCTCGAGGTGCCCGGCTTCGCGAGCCCCGCCTCGCGAATCCTTGACTAGATAACTGAAATCGCGTGGAGGATAGGGGATGTGTGACTTTCTTGATGTCAGGGCGGGGTAATATTGGTGATAAGCAAAGACGCCAAATACAATTCCAATGATGGATCCCCAAGTGACATCAATGGCAGCGTGTCTATAGTCCTGGACACGCGAGATGGCAATCAACATGGCAGCTGTGGATGAAGGAACGATATTGATAGAGAAGCAGAACCCTGGCGTCAATGCGCAATCCATCCAACGTTTGATGTCCTGTCTGGTGTTCCCATGTAAGCTTACTGAGGATAGGGATGATGAGGATAACTCCCTTGAGCGAGTAGCCTCGGCGGTCAAAGACATGCATCTTGCCTCCGAGCCAGAGAGAGATGTAGAACAATCCCGCGAATGACGCTATAATGTAACGTCAACGTTAGATCTGTCAAACCAAGAAAACAGACAAATTGTGGTTCCCTATGACGTCCACGTACTTGAAGCATGTCCGGAGGGAAACGCTCGATAACCATCCTTGAGTACTTCATGGTCAGTTTGCGTGCATACGTCGTGCGTCCAGAGGTGTAGTGGTTTATCTGCTGTCGGATCGTTGCCATTGAACACGGGCAGGCATCTGCTTAAAAAATCGGGTCGGTGTTTCCCAACTGTGACCTAACAGCAAGATCATTTTGATTTAGTTTCCATAGACAGAGTTAAGCTAGACAGGCTAGACCAAAGGTGCAGCAGACTGATGAGGTCAGATTTCGCACACCTTCCAGCCTTCCAAGGGGGTGAAAATCCAGGCCACGCCCCCTTACCTTGATGACTTGCGTGAAGATGGTTGTCAGGAGGACGGAGACCAGCAATCCAAGGATGCCATTGTGAACATCATAAGGGCTGCGTCTAATACCCAGGCCGACGGCTATAATCACGACGACTGGAAAGGCGACGACGACGAGACCCAAGGCCCAGACGGGAATGGTTTCATTTTGAGTGTATGGGAACATGATGGCCCTGTTCTCGACCGAAAACTCGCGATGAAAAGGCTCCACATTGTCGAGCAAGAAGAAGAGTAGCAGGAGGAGGAGGCAGAAGGCCCAGTCGAAAAGATAGGAGCAAACAAGCCGGAACGTTGGGTTGCTCTTCCACCTTGCAAGGTCCATGTCGCTAGTGTCCTCGTGGGAGGGAGGGAAGAAGAGAAGGGAGAAGAGAAGAGAAGAAGAGAAGAAGAGAGAGGAGAGAGAGGAAGAGAGAGGTGTGAAGGTGTGAAAGAGCGGAGAGAGCAGTGTTTGAGTGGGTCCTAGAGATCGAAATCAGGAAAGCAGTCCTCACACAAAATGCATATATAGCCTGACAGGCGAGGCGCCTCTCCCCACACCCATCTCCCACTTTCACCGCACGCCACCAACCCTCCCCTCAGATCTTTTCCTGAATACGTCCTGTATTGGCACACTGGTGTATTTGGTACGACAGGTTCCTGCCTGGAACACGCACCCCTCCCCCTTCCCCTTCACCTTTTCCCTTCCTGGACCCTCCTCATCGCTCTGAATCCGATCCATGCCTCGCGGCATCCTGCTGTAGTCATGCATGGCATCCTTCGACTCGCGATCGATCGCTGGATCAGCTGTCCACTTCCCGATACAAGCACGTGGTGTGCCATATGGCCTGCACCTGTTACTTCTCTAACGTAGTGTTCCGCAAACGTTCTGTGCTGATAGCTTCCTACTCTTGAACCCGACAAGAGACTACCTAATAGGTCTATACGCTGAGACGCCGTGGGATAGCACGTCCTCTGCGTTGGATCTGCTATCAAGTTCGTTCACGTCATGAGTACCAGGTATCCCCTCGATCCCACCTTTCAATGCACCGGGTACTCGTCACATAGTATTAGCAGCTCACTTGTTGATCCCTTGTCAGACTTGACCGCCTTGTGCTTCTTCTTGAAACTGGCTCGACTGCTGCTGTGCGCGCCACAGCCGCACAACAATTGGGCGATATCCAGAAGCAACATCCTTCGGAACTATTCAATTTACTCTCGAGGGTAAGTGTTTGTGTTTGATGTCGTGGGATTCTGTTTAGATGAAATCTTTGCCGGTTGCAGCATGACTCGAACCAAGTTGTTTTCTCATATTTAGGTGCTTGTCCATCTCCGTAGCAAGAATTGGGATACTAGAATCGCGGCTGGGCAGGCTCTAGAGGCTATCGTGGGAAATGTACCGCAATGGGATCCGCCAGAAGGCATGTATCTTTTGATCCAACTTTTGCGGCTCTATTATATTTTCTCTGTTTCTATGGCAATCACAAAAACTAATCTCAGCAGCGCTGTTTGCATTTAGAACGACAAGTAAGGACAGAAGATGGAACGACAGACCTGAAGCCTGCGTCGGAGCAAAAGTTCGATCGGCTTTCATTCTCAAACTTTGACATCAGCCAAGTCCTCCAGAATGGCAAACTTTTACTGGGTTCAGCAGGAAAGGAATATGACCTTGATTTGAGCGACCTCGATCCGACAGAGCGACTTGCGATTCAGCGGAAAAACCTGGCTGCCAATCTTGGACTCACATCTCAATTCATGGATGGTAGGACCATGGTTCATAAGCTGTCATACGAGGAGTCTGTTATTGTGTGGTATGAGCGCACGAGAATGAAGCGCTAAAACAGATCATATATCGGCTCTGGATTCTTAGTGGATCTCGTGGACGAGACTGACTTTTCAGGGCCTAAACCAACTTCAAAACCCATGAAGCAGGAACAACCCCAAGCTCTTTCCGCGTCAGCAAGCTCTGGGTTATCGAAAGCGGCACTACCTTCCCCTGGGCTACCTAATGACGTAGACCTGGAAGGACTCAGTGCGAGAGAAAGGAATAAGCTGAAACGGCGCGCAAAGACAGATTTGAAGTTCAAGGGCAAGGACAAGTAAGCGCCATCACCACCATTTACCTCGCTAGGGATGTGAGCGTCGGAAAGTATGGCTTTTAATACCCTCTTGGACTTTTAGGGTTCGTGTGATTGACCTTGCTGGACGTCGGAAAGGACCAGAGACGCCGGGAACACCAAGCACACCAGGGATTGGCCATGAAGAACAGGAAGGCGGATATTTCGAGATCACGCCTCAATCGGATGTCAACAAGGTGGTTGTAGAGGCGAAATTACCGGTTCAGTCTGTGCTAGAGTCCTCCACAGAGTGGCCTTTTGAGGGTATCTGTGATTTGCTTTGCATGGATCTCTTTGACCCATGTTGGGAGATCCGTCATGGTGCAGGAATTGGTCTTCGCGATATACTAAAGATCCAGGGTAGTGGGGCTGGCCGTATTGCCGGGTCACCCAAGGCGGAAAACGATATCCGACATAACGAATGGCTAGAAGATCTTGCCATCCGCCTCCTCTGTGTCTTTTCGCTGGATCGATTTGGCGATTTCGTGTCAGACCAGGTAACAGCAGGCTATTTCGAAGCCATGTTTATTCACTTTTTTTATTTTGAAGATGGACCGATGACTCAAAAGAAGCTTTTCTAGGTTGTTGCTCCTGTTAGAGAGACATGCTCGCAGACACTTGGCGCTCTATTGAGACACATGTCTGACGACGGCGTGAAAAATACACTAGGAGTTCTGATGCGTCTGATATATCAGATCGACGTTTTTGAAGAGTCTCTGGAGCGGGAATACATCTGGGAGGTGCGGCACGCAGGCATGCTCGGAATGAAATATGCTGTTGCGGTCAGGAGAGACTTGCTCGACAATGATTCTGTGTACGCAGCAGAAATGTTAGAGAATGTTGTCAATGCGGTTGTTCTCGGCCTGAAGGATGAGGATGATGATGTTCGGGCAGTATCCGCTTCAACGCTTATCCCCATCTCATCCAACTTTGTCAACAAGCTGCCACAGCGCATCCCGGATCTCGTCAATGTCCTTTGGGATTGTTTAGCTGTTTTGAAGGACGATCTAACAGCCTCAACTGCCTGTGTAATGGATCTTTTGGCCAAGTTATTCGGCTTTCAAAGCGTCCTTGACTTTATGACACGGCCTACGGACGAAAGGTGACAACATTGCGTGACGCCATGCCAGGCTGGGTGCAAATTTTGACATCGCATTGTTCTAACACTTGCTACGCTATAGACATTCGTTAGTGAACCTTATCCCCCGCCTCTATCCGTTCTTCCGGCACACCATTCCAAGTGTTCGTCAAGCGGTTCTGAATGCCATGTCAACATTCCTCAAACTCAAGTCTATTGCAGAGTGGGTGGACGAAAGGGTGGTTCGCATGGTTTACCAAAATCTCATCGTCGAAGAAAAGAAGGAAATCTTGGACTTGTCTCTGACTGTGATGGCGGCAATTATCGAACACATGTCAGGCCCTGACTCCACCGCATCGATTACTAATATTGCTGGTCCACATCTCAAGACATTTTTCACTATCCTTCTAACTCCTATCGGCACACCACTGGATACTCGCTTGTTTTACTCTCCCAACAACCATGGCACCATGGCAGTCACCGAGGCACCTGTTCGTGGCCGCAAAGCACAAGCAGCACAGAGTCATTCTCACAATATTGACGTCGGCATGTTGAAGCAGGACCTAGCACTTGTCTCTACGGAATCAGTCATCCGATGCCGCTTAAACGCAAGTAAAGCGCTTGGACTCATGATGGCCGGTTGGCCTCAGGATCAGCTGGATGCCGCCTTCTACACCCTGTTACAACCCAGTTTTATCTCACCCTGGGCAATGCGTCGGCAAATGTCGAGCATTGTTGTTGCGGAATGGGCTTCCGCATTCAGAGAACGCACAGGATTGTACCCCACCGAAGCCGGATTTTCATTCGCCATGTCAACCTCATCAGCCCTTACGGAGTGCCTCATATCAGATCCACCACCGAGTTACCTGGAGAGCATGACCATCCTGAAAGGCATTCATGCAGAGATACAAGCCATGCTTAACGCGTTTGCTAGCGAGGGAAAATTGCCGCAGGCGAATATCCCAGTTCTGCCTCCAGTTGCAACTGCAGATGACAGTCAGAGCAGCGATTTCTTTACCATTCATTTTGCGCGCGAGTTTGCTTCCGCCACTGTCCCCAGCCTGCTGAACCAGATCGGTGCACGATCCAGGAAGACTTCAGTGCCCTCGCTGACTGCTCGCCAAGAACGAGTCATCGCTAGTGTTGGCTATTTCGAGACTATCAAAGAGAAGGCCGACTTGTATGTCGCTGCAGCCGTTGGCTCTGCTGTCATCAATCTAGGAACGCTTCCGGCAAAGCTTAACCCAGTCATCAATAGTGTTATGAAGAGTGTCAGAGTAAGTCATGTTTGTATTTTCTGATGCTACCGCTATTATCGAATATTCGTTCGATTATCCGCCTGTATTTAATAATTTCCAAATCCTTGCCCTAGAGCGAAGAGAATGTGGAGCTTCAAAGGCGCTCAGCTACAAGCCTGGCTAGTCTTGTGATTCTCTGCAACTCGCCGTTTTGCAACCTTCGCGTCGTACCAACCCCAAAGCTTATCAAGAATCTCGGGCGATATCTTTGTGGCGATACCTCAGTCACGCCGTCACTGGACCAGGATTCATCTATAGAAGGGATGTTTTCTCTCAAAAAATCGAAAGATGCAGCAGCGGAGAACAAGGTCGTAACAGGACACGGAATTGAGGACATCAAACTTTCAGCTAAGGACACAACCCTCGTAGAGGACGAAGAGGCGAAACTGACAAGGCGAGGCGCGATCGCAGCATTCAGAGAATTTGCAGGGCGATTTAAGTCTGATTTGTTCATTGCGGTACCCAAAGTTTGGGAGTGCATGAGTGCTCCATTGATGACGGCGTTTGCCAACGGTCCGATCGCTGAGCCTACAGGGCTTCATGCAGATGGTTGGCATGATATTATCGATGCACTGGAGATCATCAGGATATTAGTACCGCATCTGGATTCTGGATTGTATGTATCCATTGAGGAGCTGATGCCCCATATCGCCACCGCACTCCTATCGCCCTTCACAGTCGTCCGCCACGCTGCTGCGAAATGTCTTGCTATGATCTGTAATGTGATCACAGTTCCTGGGATGCATCTCATCATCGATCGTGTTGTTCCCTATCTTGGTGATACTACGAACGTGACTCGGCGACAGGGAGCAGTCGAGATGATCAATGAGGTGGTTCAGATAATGGATGCGAAGATCTTACCTTATGTCGTGTTCCTGATCGTTCCTGTCTTGGGTCGAATGAGTGATCCTGATGAGCCAACTCGACTGGTATCTACCAACTGCTTTGCCCGCCTTATCAAGCTTGTGCCGCTGGAAGTTGGTATCCCCGATCCTCCAGGGATGTCTGTCGAGATGCTTCAACAGCGTGAGGAGGAGCGTCAGTTCTTGATGCAACTATTAGACAGCAAGAAGCTGCAACCATACAGAATACCGATCAAGATCAAGGCTGAACTGCGAAAGTATCAGCAGGAAGGCGTCAATTGGCTTGCGTTCCTCAACAAGTACCAGCTACACGGTATCCTGTGTGACGACATGGGTCTTGGGAAGACGCTGCAATCCATTTGTATGCTGGCCAGCGATCAACATGACCGACAAAACAAGCTAGCAGAAACAGGATCCCCGCAATACGCCCATTGTCCTTCGTTGGTTGTGTGTCCGCCCACACTTACTGGACACTGGTACCACGAGATCTTGCAGTACACGGACAATCTCAAGCCGATCTTGTACACCGGAGGTCCTGCAGAACGTAAACGTCTTCGATCCGCCATCCCTAAGCACGACGTCGTAATCATGTCCTATGACGTGGTTCGTAATGACATTGACGACCTGGAAAAGGTCCACTGGAACTATTGCATCCTAGACGAAGGCCACATCATCAAGAATGGACGGACCAAAATTACAAAGGCAGTCAAGATGGTCAAAGCAAACCATCGAGTCATCCTTTCAGGAACACCTATTCAGAATAATGTGCTGGAACTGTGGTCGCTCTTCGACTTTTTAATGCCTGGGTTCCTAGGAACGGAAAGACAATTTAACGAGCGCTTCGGCAAGCCGATTCTTGCAAGTCGAGATTGTAAAAGTTCGTCGCGTGAACAAGAGGCAGGTCAGTCTTAAGTGGACCCGGTTGACTAAAGGACCAAAGTGCTCGGACCAACCCAAGGT